>JACXTT010003628.1_pt1 | contig 23569 bp, 23 predicted proteins | sample 9270951 | NCBI WGS metagenome assembly JACXTT01 (sample SAMN15532306, study PRJNA645909) | rock metagenome | isolation source: weathered quartz diorite | place: Puerto Rico | collected 2017-06-21
AGTCAGCAAAGCCTTCCGTGGGCAGCCTGTAGCGATTCGACCCGCTCATGATCAGGACGGCTTGCTCGAGGTGTTCTTCTGCCATCACAAAATCGCCCAATGGGACTTGACTGACCTGAAATGAACCAATGTGTTTACCATGTCTCCGAACACCCGTTACCCTTGTCCCCGGTCTGAACACCGGGAGAGGGCGGGGGTGAGGGGGGATGGGAATCAACTTAGATCGAACAGTGTCGAAGACGCCTTCTGTATTGCTCAGCATTTCGTTGTTCCAGAATCGCACCACTCGAAATCCCTGAGATTCTAGGAACACGGTCCGTCTGGTATCACACTCCACGTTCTCCGCATGCTGGCCGCCATCGAGCTCCAAGATCAGTCTTTGCTCAAAGCAGACGAAATCGACAATGTATGGCCCGATGACCTGCTGTCGTCTGAACTTCGTTCCCATGAACAACCGATTGCGCAGATATCTCCATAGCAATTGCTCAGCATCTGTTTGGTTGGTGCGAAGATCTCTTGCGAGCTTTTTCATTTTCCCCTCACCCCCAGCCCTCTCCCGCAAGGGGAGAGGGAGATGCTGCCCTTACCCAGTTTCTCGGGAGGTCGCCAGATCAAGTCCGAGGCAGCCCTCTCCCGCAAGGGGAGAGGGAGTGTGGGTAGTAGAGATGAATGGGAAAATTCTCCGGCTACATCATCCGTGCGCTGTCGGACGCGCCGTTCGTGTTCCCGCCGCGCCCCTTGATCGGATAGCGCATGGTTCCGCTTTGCGGAGCCGAGATCTTTCCCAGCTTCACGAGCCGGGCCTCGATCGCTATCCGGCTGCGCTTGTGCTCGTGGGCCAAATCGAGGACGGTCTTGCCCGATTCGAAAGCTTGGCCCAACCGTGCTTCTTCTTCATCCGACCATGGGCGTCCCGCATTTTCAGGCTGATCCTTCTGCGTCGCGCTGCGCTCCCCTGTTCGAGGGCTTGCCAGGATTTGGACGGCGTAGTAGAGCGCGCGGACCGTGTCTGAATCCTGATACGGGCTGCCGGCCGGAAACTGTTCGCCTGTGCTGGGGTCGATGCCGTCCGCCAGGGCTTTGAGGATGCCGAGTGCTTTATCGCGTTCCATGCTGTTCCTCCTCACAACGCCTTGCCGTTCCGAATGATTCCCACGCCGAGGCCCTCGATGGCGAAAAAGTCGCGCTTGAGATCCACCAGGATGGGATCGAAGTCCGGGTTCTCAGGCAGCAGCTGCACCTGGTTACCCTGACGCTTGAAACGCTTGACCGTGACTTCGTTACCGAGCCGCGCCACCACGATCTGACCCGAGCGCGCTTCCGATGTGCGGTGCACGGCCAGCAAATCCCCTTCCAGGATGCCGGCATCGCGCATACTCATGCCCCGTACTTTCAATAGATAGTCGGCGCGCGGGTTGAACAGAGCCGGGTCGAGCTGGTAGCGGCTCTGAATATGCTGCTCTGCCAGAATCGGGCTGCCCGCAGCCACCCGGCCCACTACTGGGATGCCCAGGTTTTCCCGCAGGCGAATGCCGCGCGAGGCGCCGGGCAGCATGTCGATATAGCCCTTCCGCTCCAGGGCTCTGAGATGGTCTTCGGCGGCGTTGGCGGAACGGAAGCCCAGCTGCGCAGCAATTTCCGCGCGGGTGGGTGGAAAGCCGGTGGCCTGAAGGAAATCGGCGATCAGTTGCAGTACTTCGGCCTGACGTGCAGTCAATTCATCCATGATCCCTCCCCGTCACTGTGATTATATACAGGTATCGAGAGTTTGCAAGAGGCCGAGCCAAAACACCGCATCCCCGTCCAACGCGTTCTGCCGTTCAACTCGATCTTGTTCTTCAACTTCTTTCGCTTACTTCTCCCTTACATCCTGAAGCTTTTTGCTGCACCCGAGTCGTGCATCGGATCTGTGCGCCGGCACCGTTTCGGTGCGATGGACTTCTTCCACGCCTGTATTCAGACCTCGGGCTGCATCAATGAAAGCCGAGCAACAGCATGAACTAGCGGCAAAAAAGATGACAACGGGGTGGCTCTGAAATCGCTCGGCACGCTTGTTGCGAAACGGCTGCTCCGTAAGAAGGAGGAGCTCGAATTCGCACGCGCAGGGCCCGACGTCCGTGCCGCGCAGCGCGTCGAGCATGGAACGTATTTGTTCGTCAACCTGACAGGGGGATCGCTCAATGCAAAGACGCCAATTTCTAAAAACCTCGGCCGGGCTGGTAGCCGCTACCTATGCGCCCTGGTCGACCAACGTTTTCGCCGCCGACAACACGCCTATCAAGGTCGGCGTATTGCACTCGCTGTCCGGGACCATGGCGATCAGCGAGACCGCACTGAAGAACACCGCGCTCATGACCTTCGAAGAGATCAACGCCAAAGGCGGCGTGATGGGCCGTAAGATCGAGCCGGTGGTGGTCGATCCTGCCTCCAACTGGCCGCTGTTCGCCGAGAAGGCCCGCCAGCTCATCACCCAGGACAAAGTCGCAGTGGTGTTCGGCTGCTGGACCTCGGTGTCGCGCAAGTCGGTTCTGCCGGTCTTCGAGGAGCTGAACGGGTTGCTGTTCTATCCCGTGCAGTACGAAGGCGAAGAGCTGTCGCAGAACGTCTTCTACACCGGTGCCGCACCGAACCAGCAGGCGATCCCCGCCGTCGAGTATTTGATGGGCGATGAGGGTGGGTCGGCCAAGCGCTGGTTCCTGCTGGGAACCGACTACGTTTACCCGCGCACGACAAACAAGATCTTGCGCGCCTTCCTGAAGTCCAAGAAGGTAGACGAAAAGGATATCGAGGAAATCTACACGCCGTTCGGCCACAGCGACTACCAGACCATCGTTGGCAACATCAAGAAGTTCGCTGCTGGTGGCAAGACGGCCGTGGTGTCCACGATCAACGGCGATTCCAACGTGCCGTTCTACAAGGAGCTGGGCAACCAGGGGTTGAAGGCGACCGACGTTCCGGTGGTGGCCTTCTCGGTAGGCGAAGAGGAACTGCGCGGCATCGATACCAAGCCGCTTGTGGGCCACCTTGCCGCGTGGAATTATTTCGAGTCGGTCAAGAATCCGGTAAACGAAAAGTTCATCGCGGCCTATAAGGCGTGGGCCAAGGCGAACAGCGTCCCCAACCTCGACACGGTGGTCACGAACGATCCGATGGAAGCCACCTACGTGGGAATCCACATGTGGGCGCAGGGCGTAGAGAAGGCGAAGTCGATCGCGGTGGACAAGGTGCGTCCAGCCGTGTGCGGACAGACCTTCAAGGCGCCGTGCGGCTTCACGCTGAAGATGGACGAGACCAACCACCACCTCTGGAAGCCGGTGATGATCGGGGAGATTCAGTCCAACGGCCAGTTCAACGTGGTGTGGAAGACCAAGACTACCATCCGTGCCCAGCCGTGGAGCCCATTTGTCCCCGGCAACGAGAAGAAGCAGAACGTGTAGGTAGGCGCCTGCATGGGGGCAGCAGGGCCGGCCCGCGGCCGGCCCTGCCTCGCCTCGACCCTGGGGCTATGGAGCTTCGGGTTTTCGCACCCAACCCTGGTAGGGATCCGTTGAGCTCTTCGTTGACATCAGCGCTGCGGCCGCTGCTGGCGTTGCTGGTGGTGGCGCTGTTGGCCTTTGCCCCCAACGGGTGGGCGCTGAATGCCGACGCCGTCAAAAAACTCGCCAGCGACGACGCATCAGCGAAAGTTGAGGCTATCGCCCAATTAGCGAGCGCGGCTGACCCGGCGGCGCTGCCTGTGTTGGAAGCGCTGCGCGACGGCACGTTGAACGTAGCGCCTGACGGCCGCGTCGTTATTCTCGAAGGCAAGGTCGCGAAGGATGCGGCCACGGGCGAGGCACTCGCCTCGATTCCAGAGGGTCTGGAGCCGGTCGGACTCAACAATCGCGTGCGTGGCGCGCTGCAATCAGCGCTGTCTGCATTCGCCCTGTTTTCTTCGGATCGGGAGACGCGTCTCAAGGCTGCACGCGGAATGGAGAGCTCCACTTCGGACTCCCTGCTGCCGATGCTGAGCAAAGCGCTGGAGAAGGAGTCCGATCCGCAGATCCGCGCGAGCCTGGAGCAGACGCGAGCCGGTATCGCCATCAAGAGCGCCGATCCTGTCCAGCGGCTGGCCGCGGTCAAAGTGCTCGGCGAGAGCAACCAGCAACGCACCAAGACCCTGCTCCTGCCGCTGCTGGAGAAGGACTCGAACGGGCAGTTCGTCGAGCCCGATGAGGCCGTGCGGGAGGCTGCGGCGGCGGGTGTCAAGGCCATCGACCGCCGGGTCGTACTCGGAGACTATGCCGGGCGGCTGTTCACCGGTTTGAGCCTCGGCAGCATATTGCTGCTGGCGGCTTTGGGCCTGGCCATAACCTACGGGCTGCTCGGCGTGATCAATATGGCGCACGGCGAGATGATCATGATCGGCGCCTATGCCACGTACGTGACGCAGCAGGTGGTCCGAAGTCATTTCCCTGGACTGGTCGAATGGTATCCAGTAATCGCGGTACCTGTCGCGTTTCTAGCCTCGGGCCTGGTCGGCATGGCTCTGGAACGTAGCGTGATCCGCTGGTTGTATGGAAGGCCGCTCGAGACGTTGCTGGCGACTTGGGGTATCAGCCTGTTCCTGATACAGCTCGTGCGCCAGATCTTCGGTGCGCAGAACGTTGAGGTGGCCAACCCGTCGTGGATGTCGGGCGGCATCCAGTTCGCCAACGTCACGCTGCCCTACAGCCGCATCGTCATCATCGGGTTTGCGCTCGCCATTCTTCTGCTCACCTGGCTGACGCTTGCGCGTACCCGGCTCGGGCTTTTCGTGCGCGGTGTCACGCAGAATCGCAGCATGGCCTCTTGTGTCGGCGTCAACACCGGCCGGATCGACTTGCTCGCTTTCGGGCTGGGTTCGGGAGTCGCTGGGCTAGCGGGTGTAGCGCTTTCGCAGATCGGCAACGTGGGACCGGAACTGGGGCAGTCGTACATCATCGACTCCTTCATGGTTGTAGTGCTGGGTGGCGTCGGGCAGCTCGCAGGCACGGTGTACGCGGCTCTCGGGCTGGGGGTGGCGAGCAAGCTGCTCGAGCCGCACATGGGCGCGGTGCTCACGAAGATCTTGATCCTCGTGCTCATCATCGCCTTCATACAGAAACGTCCGCAAGGCTTGTTCGCGCTCAAAGGCCGTGCGGTAGAAGCATGAGCCAGGGAGCAAGGGCCCCTCTGGGGATGCGAGCAAGGCGAATGATTCCATCCGCCGACGCGACAGCGCTTGTTTCCAGCTTGGAGCTGGACGAGGCGGAAGCGTAGGACATGCGCAGCCACGACCTGCCGTTTTTCCTCTCCGCTCAGCGCCAACCCTGGTTCGGCGCGGCGGGATGGACTGCGCTGATAGCCTTCGTTTTGGCGGTCGTGCTCGTGGTGCCGGTTCTCTTTGTGCTGGTCCCGGCGGGCAGCCCGTTCCACCTCTCGGCCTATTTCGTCACCCTGGTCGGCAAGATCATGTGCTACTGCATTGTGGCGGTGGCGATGAACTTGATCTGGGGCTACACCGGGATCCTCAGCCTCGGTCACGGCGTCTTCTTTGCCCTCGGCGGTTATGCCTTCGGGATGTATCTCATGCGCATGATCGGGCGCGAAGGCCAGTACCAGAGCGATCTGCCGGACTTCATGGTATTCCTGGACTGGAAGGCCTATCCCTGGTACTGGTCCTTCACCGATCACTTCTGGTACTCGGCCCTCCTGGTGGTCCTGGCGCCGGGCCTGCTGGCCTTTGTGTTCGGCTTTTTCGCCTTTCGCTCGCGTATCAAGGGCGTCTACTTCTCCATCATCACCCAGGCGCTGACTTTCGCCTTCATGCTCCTGTTCTTCCGCAATGACACCGGTTTCGGCGGCAACAATGGCTTTACCGACTTCAAGCGCGTCCTGGGCTTCCGGATCGCCGAGCCCGAGACCCGTGCGGCGTTGTTCGCGATCACCGGTTTGTATCTGGCAGGGGTGATCGCGCTGTCCCGTTCCATCCTTCGCTCCAAGCTCGGGCGTGTCCTGACCGCGATCCGCGACTCCGAAAGCCGGCTGATGTTCTCGGGCTACAATCCGCTTTGGTACAAGTTGTTTATCTGGACTCTGTCGGCGGTGATGTGTGGGATCGCGGGTGCCCTGTATGTGCCGCAGGTGGGGATCATCAACCCGAGCGAGATGTCACCGGCTCAATCGATCGAGATAGCCATTTGGGTGGCGGTCGGCGGTCGCGGGACCGTGCTCGGTCCAGTGGTCGGCGCGGCGCTGGTTAACGGGGCGAAAAGCTTTTTCACCCAGTCTTTCCCGGAGTACTGGCTGTTTTTCCTCGGCCTGCTGTTCATTTTGGTGACCCTGTTCCTCCCCAGGGGCGTGGTGGGGCTTGCCTCTCTGCGGCGACGAACCATCACGCAGCGCATCGCCTCGTCTGTTCACCAAGAGGAGGGCGAGACGTGAGCCGGCTGCCCAGCGTGAGCGCGGCCGAAGGTTTCGGCGCAACCCGGGGACGCGTGCTGCAGGAGGGGGTGGACGTAAGCCACGGCCCAATCCTGTATCTCGAGGACATCACCGTCAGCTTCGACGGCTTCAAGGCGCTGAACAAGCTGACCCTGACCGTGGATGCCGGCGAGTTGCGCTGCGTGATTGGACCCAACGGCGCGGGCAAGACCACGATGATGGATGTCATCACCGGCAAAACTCAACCCGATTCCGGCTCGGCGTTTTTCGGGCAGACCATCGACTTGACGCGGCTCACGGAGCCGGAAATCGCGCAGGCTGGCATCGGCCGCAAATTCCAGAAGCCCACGGTGTTCGAGAACCACACCGTGTTCGAGAACCTGGAGCTGGCCATGAAAACGGATAAGCGCGTGCTGGCGAGTGCCCGGGCGCGCCTGGCCGCCGAGCAGCTCGATCGCATCGCGCAGACCCTGGACCAGATCCAGCTTACCGGCGAGGCGGACCGGCCGGCGGGCGTGCTGTCTCACGGGCAGAAGCAGTGGCTCGAGATTGGTATGCTGCTCATGCAGGAGCCCAAGCTGCTGCTTCTGGATGAGCCGGTGGCGGGGATGACCGACGAGGAGACCGAGCGGACCGGGGAACTGTTCACCTCTTTGGCCGGCAAGCACTCCGTCGTCGTCGTCGAACACGATATGGAGTTCATCGGCCGCATCGCCAACCTGGTTACGGTGCTGCACGAAGGCAGCGTCCTCGCCGAGGGGTCGATGGAGAAAATCAAGAACGACGAGCGCGTGATCGAGGTCTATCTCGGCCGCTGACCATGCTCACTGTCGAAAAACTGAACCAGCACTACGGCAGCAGCCATACCCTGCGCGACGTGAGCTTCGAAGTCCCAAGGGGTCAATGCGTGGGCCTGCTGGGGCGCAACGGCGTTGGCAAGAGCACGCTGCTCAAGTGCCTGATGGGCGTGATTCCCGTAACCAGCGGCAGCATCAGCATCGACGGACAGGAGATCACCAACCTCCCGCCGTTCGTGCGCGTCCGGCTGGGGTTGGGCTACGTTCCCCAGGGCCGGGAGATTTTTCCGCGGCTGACAGTGGAGGAGAATCTGCTCATGGGGCTCGCCAGCAAGAGTCGCGGCGGACCATCCGATGTCCCGGGCGAGGTATTCGAGATGTTTCCGGTGCTGAAGCAGATGCTGCGTCGGCGCGGTGGCGATCTATCGGGCGGCCAGCAGCAGCAGCTTGCCATCGCGCGTGCGCTGGTCATGCAACCGAAGCTGCTGATCCTGGATGAGCCCACGGAAGGAATACAGCCGTCGATCATCAAAGAAATCGAGCGGGTGATCCACGCGCTGTCCGAGCGCGGAGACATGGCGATCCTGCTGGTGGAACAGTACTTCGAGTTCGCCCGTGAATTGGCCGACCAATACGTGATTCTGCGCCGGGGCGAGATCGTGAAGCGCGGGCTCAACGCCGACATGAACGCCGACGAGCTGCGCAGCTACTTGGTGGTATGAACCTGCGCGACCTGCAGCCCGCGCGGGACGCGGGCGGCTGGGGGGCTAGGTTGGAGCTGAGCTACGAGCACGAGGATGGCGTAACGCGGCTGACGAGTCGGCGCCACGTGGGCCCGCTGGTCGTGCAGAAACCGTTCTACCCGGAAGGCGGAGACCTTTGCCATTCGTTGCTTCTGCATCCCCCAGGCGGAATCGTAGGGGGCGATCGCCTCGAGGCGGAGGTGACGGTAGGCGCCGACGCCCGCGTGCTGGTGACGACGCCCGGCGCGACCAAGTGGTACCGATCGGCAGGACCGGCGGCACAGCAGCGTGCGACGCTGACGGTCGGCGCAGGCGCAAGCCTCGAATGGCTGCCGCAAGAGAATATCGTTTTTGACCGCGCCCGGACTCAGATGACGACCCGGGTGGATCTGGCAGAGGGCGCCTGCTACATCGGCTGGGAGATCACGCGGTTGGGACGAACCGCCTCCGGCGAAGGCTTCGACGACGGCCAGTTGCTCAGCTGCACCGAGGTCCAGCAGGCCGGGCGGAGGCTGTGGGGCGATTACGCGCGGATTGAGGGCGGCGCGGCGCTTCTGCGGTCTCCGGCCGGCCTGGCCGGACGCCCGGTCATCGGCACTTTGCTGGTCGCCGGCCCAGCGACGGAGCGCGGGCTCCTCGACGCCTGCCGCGCCGTCGCCCAGCTCGGTGACGGGTACTGCGGCGTGACGGTGGTTCCCGGTGTACTGGTCGCGCGCTATCTCGGCGCATCCGCAGAAGAGGCGCGCAACTGCTTTGTGGCATTGTGGCGGCTGCTGCGTCCGGTCTTGTTGGGCCGCGAGGTATGCTTGCCCCGTATCTGGAGTACCTGAGGCTTGGAAAACACGGACAGCAAAGCCCTGGAGTAGCGATGGAGTTGACACCGAGAGAGAAGGACAAGCTCCTGATCTTCACTGCCGCGTTGTTGGCCGAAAGGCGCAAGGCACGCGGCCTGAAGCTGAACTACCCCGAAGCGGTCGCCTATGTCACCGCGGCGATCCTCGAAGGCGCGCGCGACGGCAGGACGGTGGCCGAGCTGATGAGTTTCGGTACCACGCTGCTCGGGCGGAACGACGTGATGGAAGGTGTACCCGAGATGGTCCCCGAGATCCAAGTCGAGGCGACGTTCCCCGATGGGACCAAACTGGTTACCGTTCACCACCCGATAACATGATTCCAGGCGAGATAAAAACCCTGCCCGGCGAGATCGAGCTCAACGCTGGGCGCAAAACGATCACGATCGAGGTCGCCAACACCGGCGACCGCCCGATCCAGGTGGGCTCGCACTACCATTTCTACGAGACGAACGCTGCTTTGCGGTTCGACCGGGAACGTGCGCGCGGCTTCCGGCTCAACATCGCGGCCGGAACCGCAGTGCGCTTCGAGCCCGGGCAGGAGCGCAGCGTCGAGCTGGTCGCATTCGGTGGCGAACGCGTGGTCTACGGCTTCCTCGGCAAAGTAATGGGGAAACTCTGATGACCCTCAAGATCACCCGCTCGGCCTATGCCGAGATGTTCGGCCCCACCACCGGCGACAAACTGCGGCTGGCGGACACCGACCTATGGATCGAGGTGGAGAAGGATTACACGGTCTACGGCGAGGAGGTGAAGTTCGGTGGCGGCAAGGTGATTCGCGACGGCATGGGGCAGGGCCAGCGGCGTGCCGGTGATGTGGCGGATACCGTGATTACCAACGCAGTAATCATAGACCACTGGGGCATCGTCAAAGCCGACATCGGGATCAAGCACGGTCGCATCAGTGCCATCGGCAAAGCCGGCAATCCCGACATACAACCCTCCGTCGAGATCGTCATCGGCGCGGCGACCGAGATCATCGCAGGCGAGGGCATGATCGTAACCCCCGGAGGCATTGACTCACACATCCACATGATCTGCCCGCAGCAGATCGAGGAGGCGCTCGATTCCGGCGTCACGACCATGATCGGTGGCGGCACCGGGCCCGCGACGGGCACCGCAGCCACGACTTGCACGCCTGGGCCGTGGCACATCCACCGCATGCTGCAGGCGGTCGATTCGTTCCCGATGAACTTCGGCCTGCTCGGGAAGGGTAACGCCAGCCTGCGCAATCCGCTGCGGGAGCAGGTCGCAGCAGGCGCCATGGGCCTGAAGCTGCACGAGGATTGGGGGACGACGCCAGCCGCGATCGATAACTGCCTTGCGGTGGCCGACGAGATGGACGTGCAGGTCGCGATCCATACGGACACGCTCAATGAATCGGGCTTCGTAGAGACCACGCTGGCTGCATTCAAGGGCCGCACCATCCACACCTATCACACGGAGGGCGCGGGCGGTGGTCACGCGCCGGATATCATCCGCGCCTGCGGCGAGTTGAACGTGCTGCCATCGAGCACCAATCCAACGCGTCCGTACACCGTAAACACGCTGGATGAGCATCTGGACATGCTGATGGTGTGCCATCACCTGGATGCGTCGATCGCCGAAGACGTTGCATTTGCCGAATCGCGCATCCGCCGGGAGACGATCGCGGCTGAAGATATCCTCCACGACCTGGGCGCATTCAGCATGATGTCGTCGGACAGCCAGGCCATGGGCCGCGTCGGCGAGGTCATCCTGCGCACCTGGCAGACGGCGCACAAGATGCGCGTCCAGCGCGGGGCCCTTTCCCAAGACCAGGCGGGCAACGACAACTTCCGAGTCAAGCGCTACGTCGCGAAGTACACCATCAACCCCGCGCTGACGCATGGTCTCGCCCATGAGGTCGGTTCGCTGGAGCCTGGCAAACTGGCCGACGTGGTCCTTTGGCGGCCGGCTTTTTTTGGTGTGAAGCCGTCGATGGTGATCAAAGGCGGCATGATCGCAGCGGCCGCCATGGGCGATCCGAACGCGTCGATCCCGACGCCGCAGCCGGTGCACTACAGGCCCATGTTCGGCGCATTCGACCGCGCCTGCCAGGCCACTTCGGTCACGTTCATCTCGAGTGCCGCTCTAGAACAAGCAGTGGGGCAGCATCTCGGCTTGCGCAAGCGTCTGGTGGCTGTGCGGGACACGCGCCGGCTGACCAAGAAGGATCTGCGCTTGAACGATGCGATGCCCCGCATCGAGGTGGATCCTGAAACCTATCAGGTGCGCGCGGACGGCGAGTTGCTCACATGCGAGCCGGCGTCCGTGCTGCCCATGGCTCAGCGCTATTTCCTCTTCTGATGCTGGTCGTCAACCGGCGCTGCGCGCCACCGCAAAGTTGGGACGATGAGGTGGTCCTGCCGTTCGATCTGCGCCAGCGCAGCCGCCTACGCGCCACGCTGGCATCGGGCGAGGAGTTGGGACTGTTCCTCGAGCGCGGTGAGGTGCTGCGCGGCGGGGATTGCCTATTGGCCGAGGATGGACGCGTGGTTCGTGTGATTGCAAAACCGGAACGGGTTTTGGACATCGTTTGTGCGGACACCGAAGCGCTGATACGGGTTGCCTATCACCTTGGCAATCGCCACGTCCCCGTGCAGGTGGGAGCCGGTTGGCTGCGCATCGCCGACGATCACGTGCTGCGCCGGATGGTGGAGGGGTTAGGTGCGACGGTGGTGGGGCGCGATGTGCCCTTCGAGCCCGAAGCTGGTGCCTATGCGGGCTCCCACAGCCACACCGCCCCCCCGACTCACAGTGGGATCATCCATGAGTTTGGCAACCGCGGCGATACCCACTGACCTTATGCCGGCGTCACACGATGAGGACTTGGCGCTCACCCGGTTGCTCCGGCTTGCCAGCCCCATGCTGCCGGTCGGGGCGTTTAGCTACTCGCAGGGATTGGAGCCTGCAGCCGAACTGGGCTGGGTGCGCGATGAAAAGTCGGCTCTCGGCTGGATCGGTGATGTGCTGGCGCACAGCGTCGCGAGCTTCGAAGCGCCAATCTGGGTCAGGCTCTACAGGGCTTGGGAGGCCGTCGACGGCAAAGCGGTGGCAAATTGGAACGAGGCGTTCATCGCCGGAAGGGAATCCGCCGAGTTTCGCGCCGAGACTATCCAAATGGGATATTCGTTGCGAGCCTTATTCCTCGGCGGCCAGGAGTTCGACGACTTGCAGCTGGGGTCGCTGAGCGCGGTCGAAGATCCCGCGTTCCCAACTGTTTTCAGCTTCGCCTGCGCTGGGTGGCAAATTCCACAGCGACAGGCCTTGCTTGGCTACCTCTGGGCCTGGGTGGAAAACCAGGTCAGCGCCGCGATGAAGACCGTCCCGCTCGGACAGATGTCGGGGCAGCGCATGCTGGCCACGCTGGGCGCTGGGCTGCCGGGGCTGGTGGACGCGGCTCTCGAGATGGAAGACGGTCATTTGAGCAACTGCGCGCCGGCGCTGGCCATAGCAAGTTCCCGACACGAAACGCAGTACAGCCGCTTGTTCCGGTCTTGAGTGGCTCAGGATCTGTCACGTTCCCTGCAACTCCTCAGCCCAGCGGCGCAGGAGGCGATCGTGAAGGCGCAACCTCTTAGGGTAGGAATCGGCGGGCCGGTGGGCTCTGGCAAGACCGCGCTCACCCTGGCGCTGTGCCGCGCGCTGCGCGACCGCTACGAGATAGCGGTCGTGACCAACGACATCTATACCGAGGAGGACGCCGCCTTTCTGGTCCGGCACGAAGCGCTGCCCCCGGAACGTATCATCGGCGTGGAGACTGGAGGCTGTCCGCATACGGCCATTCGCGAGGACGCCTCGATCAACCTGGAGGCGGTGGCTCGGCTTGCTGCAAGATTTCCGCGGCTCGATGCAATTTTCGTCGAGAGTGGAGGCGACAATCTTGCGGCCACCTTCAGCCCCGAGCTTTCGGATCTGACCTTGTATGTGATCGATGTGGCGGCTGGCGACAAAATTCCGCGCAAGGGCGGGCCGGGCATTACCAAGTCCGACCTGCTGATCATCAACAAGATCGATCTCGCGCCGATGGTAGGTGCGTCTCTTGATGTGATGGAACGCGACGCTCGCAAGATGCGCGGCGACCGACCTTTCGTGTTCAGCAACTTGAAGACCGGCCATGGCCTGAATGAAATCGTGGCCTTTGTCGAGGCCCGCGGGATGCTCCTCCGCGAGGAGATCCAAACGACGGCGCCTTCAGCGGTGGAGTAATCGCGCCGCTGCGGACGAAACGATCCGTGCTCCCACAAAAAAAGCCCGCTGTCACCAGCGGGCAAAGTGGGCATTGCCTTGCAGAGACATCGAGCCAGGCTACCTCCGTGGGCACACAGAGTACTGGCCGCCCAAGAGAATCCTACGGCTGCAACCGTCAGGCTGTCATCAGCAAGGTCATTCCCGAAACTGTCAGTTTGTTAGATTAAGTCGCCAACCTGCTTGCGGCGGCAATCCGTGAGGCGGTTTTTTGGCTTTTAGAAAACGAGCTGGGAACAAAATGGGCCGCTCATTAGAGCGGCCCTGAGTTGGGGCGTCGGTCTCCCCGATGGATTGTTGTTCTTGATGGGGTGGATACAACGCCAGGGTGAAGGTGAAAGTGCCATCTCGCTGGGCGCAGAACCGCTCTCCTGCACAGCCTCGGTGCAAGAACAAAGGTTGCTGGTGCACGCGCGAACGCCGCTCCTTGCCGCTTCAACACGCCAACCCTATGAAAACGGAGCGCTAGTTATTTTCCGACAGAGCAGTGGCACGCCAGTTGCAAAGATGGGAGCGAGACTGGACGCTGCAAAGCGCTGTGCGGATGAGAGGCGAGCACACAGTGCTGCGGCGACACCGGTAACCGATGTCTGCCAGGGTTGGCCTGCGGTGACCTCAGCGTCCCGCAGGCCCTTTTTTTTTGGCCGCTCGACGCCCTCGCGCTCTTACGGCAGGTAGTTGAAGCCCTGGTGCCTCTTCTCCCATTCGCGCATGCGCCGCTCCAGATCGGAGATGCTCGCGCTCTGCGAGAGGTACTTCTCCATTTCGCGCGTTTCCGCGTGTTCGATCCAGCTTAGGAAAGACGAAATCAGCTTCTTCATTGCAGTACTCCTTTGTTGCGCACCCGGATTCCGTGTCGCACCAGATTAATGCCGCAATCTTTATGCCATTAAATCAGGTGCATAACTTTCACGTTACGCCGCCTGTGCTGCTTTACAACATGGGCTCCGAACGAGTGTTTTTCAAGGCTGCGAGGGGTTTGCAAGCCCATGACGCAGCAGGGAAAATGAGGGGCGGGCCGGCAGACGCTAAAGGCATGGAAAGTTATGGAGCAGACGCTACACTCGGCGCAGCCGGAGGAGAACTTGGTCGCGCCCCGGCAACTCTGAACAGAGATGGAAGGATTCAGACTCTCTGCGTCACGGTTCGGCGCGTCGCTCCTGCTCGCTATCGGTTGCGGGATTGCGATAGCGCAAAGCGGCCCGCATGACGGTGTCGACCGCAACCTTCTGCAGCGCGAGCAACGGAGCGCCGATTTTCATGTGCGCCTATACGACGATGCGCGAGCGGCCGGGGCGGACGCTCTCATCCCCCTTCCTCCGGTTCCGCATTCCTTTGTTGGCCCTGAGCTGTACCAGCCGCCGGCCGCTGGGGCGTCTCGCGGCATGCGCAACGTCGGCGCGCCGTCCGATACCGCAAACCGGCAACAGCTGAACGACAGCCAGTTGCGTCGCCAACTCGAGCTCCAAACGCAAAACAAGCTCTTCGACGAGCCGACTCGAGAGCCGCAGAGGCGGATCCAGCAACTTCAGTTTGGTCGCGAAAATCAAGCGCAACAGCTGCAGCAGCAGATTCAGCGCGATTCCAGCGACCTTGTTCAGCGTTCGCGCTGATCCTTTCGGTAGTGCAGACGCCGGTGCCGGGATGCTAGACTCCTCGCGCGCCGGACGCGTGGCCGGCGACGGACGTCAAGAAAGGAGATCTATTCGATGAAGTCGCTTTGCGCAGCTGCATCTCTCGCGGCCTTGGTCGGCCTGGTATCGTTTGCTCCCGCCGTCAATGCGGACGAGGATGCGCCCGGATTCGTCCGGATCGCGCCAGAGGATGTTCCCTGGAAGCCGTTGCCCGGATACGAAGGCGTCAGGGTGGCCGTGATGGCCGGCGATCCCTCCAAGCCGGGGCTGTACGTGGTTCGCGTCAACTTCCCGCCTGGCCTGATGAGCCGACCGCATTTCCACCCCGATGATCGCTATGCCGTGGTGCTCAAGGGCACCTGGTGGACGGGAACCGGTGACCAGTTCGATCCGGACACAACGGTCCCGGTGAAGCCGGGCGGCTTCATGAAGCACCCGGCCGGCGGACACCACTACGACGGAGCGAAGGACGAGGAGGTGATTCTCCAGCTCACTGGGTACGGGCCGACGGCGACGACCCTGATTCATCCTGAAGACGGCCACACCGGGCACTCCCTGAAGTAACCTTCGGCGCACTCACGAGCGGCAGTCGTGCGATAGACTGCCGCTTGTCATTTTTCCAAAGATCTACATCGTGCTTTCCGATATACAGATTGCCCAGCAAGCGAGGCTGAAGCGCGTCGACGCGCTTGCGACAGAGCGTCTAGGCATTGCAGACGAACATCTCGAACCCTACGGCCACTACAAGGCGAAGGTCGCCCTGAATTATTTGGACACGCTCCAGGGCCGCCCCGACGGGCGGCTCGTCCTGGTCACTGCGATCAGCCCCACGCCTGCCGGCGAAGGCAAGACAACGACGACGGTCGGGCTTGGGGATGCCCTCAACCGGATCGGCAGGAACGCCTTGATCTGCCTGCGCGAACCCAGCCTCGGGCCGGTGTTCGGCATGAAAGGCGGCGCGGCCGGGGGCGGCTATGCGCAGGTCGTGCCGATGGAAGACATCAACCTCCACTTCACCGGCGACTTCAACGCCATACAGCTGGCCAACAATCTGCTGGCGGCGATGCTGGACAACCATATTCATCACGGCAACGAGCTCGGCATCGACGTACGGCGCATCGCCTGGAAGCGCGTGCTCGACATGAATGACCGCGCGTTGCGCGACATCGTCGTATCGTTGGGCGGTTCGGGGAACGGCTATCCACGGCAGGACGGCTTCGACATCGTCGTTGCGTCCGAAGTCATGGCGATCTTCTGTTTAGCCACTTCGCTGGAAGATCTGAAGTCGCGGCTGGGCAACATCGTGGTGGGACATACGCGCGAGCAGAAACCGATTCGTGCGCGCGATCTGCAGGCGCACGGCGCTATGACCGTACTGCTGAAAGACGCCTTCAAACCAAACCTGGTGCAAACACTGGAGAACAATCCCGCATTCATCCATGGCGGACCGTTCGCCAACATCGCTCACGGCTGTAACTCGGTGATAGCCACCCGTGCGGCCCTGAAGCTGGCGGACTATGTGATTACAGAGGCCGGGTTCGGTGCCGATCTCGGGGCCGAGAAGTTCATCGACATCAAATGCCGCAAGTCCGGATTGAAACCCGACGCAGCCGTGATCGTAGCTACCGTGCGCGCGCTGAAATACCACGGCGGGGCCGATCTGAAGAGCGTAAGCCAGGAGAACCTCGAGGCGCTCGAGCAAGGCATGCCCAATCTTGAACGACACGTGCGCAACGTGAGCGAGGTATATGGATTGCCTTGCGTGGTGTGCATCAACCACTTCAGCCACGACACGGACGCGGAGCTGGCGCTGATCCGGCGGAGCATGCAGGCGCAGAGCACACCGGTCGTGGTGGCCAAGCACTGGGCCGAAGGCGGAAAGGGCGCGGAGGATCTGGCGCGCGAGGTGGTACGCGTCATCGAGCTCGGCAAGAATCGGTTCCGCTTCGTCTACGACGACGACCTTCCGCTGTGGGACAAGGTCAAGGCGGTCGCCACGAACGTCTATGGTGCTGCCGACATCAGCGCCGACGCAAAGGTGCGGGCGCAGATCGCGAAGCTGCAAGAGGACGGCTACGGTCGTTATCCGGTCTGCATCGCGAAGACGCAGTACTCGTTCTCGACCGATCCGACCTTGCGCGGCGTGCCCTCCGGACATACGGTCAATATCCGCGAGGTGCGGCTATCGGCTGGGGCAGAGTTCGTCGTCATGGTGTGCGGAGACATCATGACAATGCCCGGTCTGCCGAAAGTCCCGGCAGCGACGAAGATCGATCTGACCGCCGATGGGAAAGTGGTTGGGCTGTTCTAGTCCGACCAGCCACGTGTCCGGCTCCGAGTTCAAACGCATCGCTGCACTCTCGGTCGGAGCCGAAGCCGCGCGGCCGTCCACGGCCTCCACTGCGCAAGACCTCCATTGGCTGCACGAGAACATCCCCTGCCAGGCCGCTTGCCCGGCCGGTACCGACATCCCTGGCTATCTCGAAGCCGTCTACCACGGTCGCTTCAAGGACGCCTACGAGATCAACCTGCGCGACAACGTGTTCCCCGCCGTGCTCGGGCGCGTCTGCTCCCGACCCTGCGAAGCCGCATGCAGGCACGGTTGGGCGGGCAACGGCGAGCCGGTCGCGATTTGCTTCTCCAAGCGCTCCGCTGCCGATTTCTATCATCAGCAGCCTATCGCTCTGCCACCGCTGCTCCCGGCATCGAACCGGCGGATCGCCGTCGTGGGCAGCGGCGTGGCCGGGCTCGCCACGGCGCGAGAGCTGGCGCGTTTCGGCCATACCGTCACCGTGTTCGAAAAGCATCGCACGCCCGGGGGCATGCTGAACCAGGGCATCCCCCCGTTTCGCTTGCCCCGGGACCTGATCGAGTTCGAGATCGGCCAGGTGCTCGCGCTGGGCGTCGAGTTGCGGTGCAACGTCGCCATCGGCCGCGATGTCGCGCTGGCTCACCTCGTCGGGGAATTCGACGCGGTGGTGATGGCAGCAGGGACCCTGCGGCCCAACATCCTCGATCTTCCCGAGCGCGACGTGGCGGGCGTCGAGCATGGACTCGACTTCCTGCTTCAGGTAAACGAGTTCAGGCGGCACGAGATCGGTCGGCGCGTCGTGGTCATCGGCGGCGGGTACACGGCCATGGATTGCGCGCGTACCGCGCTGCGACTGGACGCGACCAGCGTGGCTGTGTGCTATCGGCGCGGCCGATCGGACATGATCGTGTTGCCTGGCGAGCTGCAGGAGTATTTGGAAGAGGGCGGCCAGTTGCACAACGAGTGTGCTCCAGTCGGGCTGCTCCAGTCCGCGGGCGAGTTGACCGCGGTCCGCTTCGTACGCACTCGGCCGGGGGAGCCTGGCCGCGACGGGCGACGCGCGCCGGTGGCAATCGCGGGCAGCGAGTTCGAGATCGAAGCCGACAGGGTCATCCTCGCCACGGGTCAATTCCCGGATTGCGGGTGGATTGGCGGCTCGCTCTCGGCGCAGTTGGTCGGGGCAGACCAATGGCTGTCGAGCGGAGGGGCGCAGCAGACCGCACATCCCAAGGTCTTCGCCGCAGGCGACTTCGCGCTGGGTGCGACCACGCTGATCCAGGCCATCGGTCACGCCAAGGAGTGTGCGGTCCAGGTGCATCGTTTCGTAGGCGGCGAGGGTCGGGTGCAACGAGTGGCGGCGATCGGGCCGAGTTTTGCATCCAAGTCCTCGGGCGGACGGACCACCGGCCGCACCGCTGATATGAACGCCATTCCGATCCATCGGATGCCCACTCTGCCGCTCGACCGGCGCGGTCTCAGCGACGAGGTCGAGACCGGCTACGAGCAGCCGCAGGCGCTGATGGAAGCGTCGCGTTGCTACCTCTGCCACTACAAGTTCGAGATCATCGACGCGAAGTGCGTGCTGTGCGACGAGTGTCTGAAGGTCAAACCGGTGCCCGACTGCATCGTCGAGGTTGCCGCGCTGCTGCGCGACGACGAGGGCCGCATCACCGATTACCGGCGGGTGGAGGAGGGGAAGACCGACTCGCTTTACTACAACCGGCTTTGGATCGACCAGAGCCGATGCGTGCGCTGCGGTCAGTGCGAAGCGGTATGCCCGGTAAACGCCATCAGCATCCAGAAGGTGTCGCTGGAGACCCGGTTGGCCCCTTGAGCAGCACCCTCAGATCCATCTGCCATCTTGTGTAACGGTGAGCGTGCCTGCGCCAAACAGCGCGACGTCAAGGAAGAAGCTGAGCACGGCGATGAAGAGGCTGGCAAACAATGCCGTCCAGAACCCCTTGACCTCGAAGCCCTTCACCACGGCCGACACCAGCATCAACATGAGCGCGTTGATGACCAGCAGGAACAGGCCGAGCGTGAGGATCGTGAGAGGCAGCGTGAGCAGAACCAGGATCGGCCGCACGATAGCGTTGACGAGGCCCAGCAGCAGCGCCGCTACCCATAGCGCGCCTGGACTGGAGTAGGAAATGCCCTTGAACACATGGCTGGCCACCCATAGCAGCAGGGTCAGGACCGCCCAGTGGACCAGGAAAGCGACAAGTCCGTGAGGCATAGCGGACGGATTGTGTCCGAACCTGGCGCGCGCGTCCAGCGCGCTCGCGTGTAAGTCGGGCTGTCACATTTCACCGCTAGACTTCGCCACCGAGCTTGCCTTCGGGAGCGGCACTGCTGAGAATCCTGATGCTCTCGGACGTGTATTTCCCTCGCGTGAACGGGGTATCCACGTCCATCCAGACTTTTCGCAACCAGCTCGCTGAGCTCGGTCACGAGAGCTCGCTGATTGCGCCGGCATACGGGTCGAGCTCGGGCGATGAGCCCGACCTTTTCCGTATCCCGTCGCACCGGGTGCCGTTCGACCCGGAGGACCGGCGCATGCAGCTGCGCTCGCTCTTGCGGCATCTGCCCGAACTGCGTCGCCGGCAATTCGACCTGGTTCACATACAGACGCCGTTCGTCGCTCACTATGCGGGCGTGCTGCTGTCGCGGCGGCTTGGCCTGCCGCGGGTGGAAACTTACCACACCTTGTTCGAAGAATACCTGCACCACTACGTCCCGTTCGTGCCGAAATCCTGGATGCGGGCGCTCGCACGCCGCTTCTCGCGCAGCCAATGCAACGATCTCGATGCGTTGGTCGTGCCCTCCGGTGCCGTCTTGGAGGTGTTGCGCGCTTACGGCGTGAGCGTGCCAATCGAGATCATCCCGACCGGCATCGAGCTGGATCAGCTCGCAGGCGGAAATGGCGCCGCCTTCCGTGCACGCCATGGCATCGCGCCCGGACGGCCTACGCTCCTGCACGTCGGACGCGTGGCGTTCGAAAAGAACATCGACTTTCTGCTGCGCGTGCTCGTGGGCGTGCGGCGCCGCATTCCCGATGTCCTGCTGGTGATTGCCGGCGAAGGACCTGCGCTCAAACACCTGCGGCGGCTGGCTGCCCGGCTCGGGATCGCGGAAAGCGTCCTGTTTATCGGCTACCAGGACCGCAAACAGGCGTTGCTCGACTGCTACCGGGCCGGCGACGTTTTCGTATTCGGCTCCCACACCGAAACGCAGGGGCTGGTGCTCCTGGAGGCGATGGCGCTGGGCGTCCCAGTGGTGGCGCCCGCGATCATGGGGACCAAGGATATTCTCGGTCCGGGGAAAGGAGCGCTAGTGTCGTCACTCGACGAAGCGGAGTTCGCCTCCAAGGTGGAGGTTCTTCTCACAGACGAGCCACTGCGGCGGAGGCTGGGTTTCGAGGCTCAGGGCTATGCCCGAGAGTGGGAAGCGCGTCGCATGGCCGAGCGCATGGCCGAGTTCTACTCTCGAGTGTGCGAGCGGCGCCCGCTCGCCGCGTCCGCTGCGGTCAAGGCCGCCGCTGGGCGCGCCGGATTGAGCTGCCTCGACCGGAAGCCCGGCGACAAAAAAGGCTCACCACATGGTGAGCCTGAATGAGAGCCTCGATGGAATCGCCACAGTCCGCAGCTCTCCTCCCCCTTACCGTTCTTCTTCTTGTCCGTGCCGCGGATGGTACGGCTGGCCGATCTCCGCCGTCAAGTTAGAATGCCTCGCCACATGGAGCAACAAGAAGGGGAGACGCCGTGGACGCGTTCGATCAGTTCGAATCCTACGCCGCGATTGCCGATCAGTTGATCGCGGAACTATCCAAAGCGCAGCTGGCGGAATGCGCTCGCATGCTGGCGCTGCACCTCGCCGACTACCGGCAGCGCTTCGGCGAGATCCCGCACGCCGATCTGCTGCACCTGGCGGACATAGTCAAGATCGGCGATGAGCAGGCCATGCTGCTGCGCGATGGGATGGAAATGCTCGTCAGCTACCTGGGAAACGTGAGAGAAGGAATGGACGAGGCGCAGGCGCGCTAGGGGCGAGCACTCGCAGAACACGCGCTCGCGTCGGCGCAGCCGCCTACAGATCCACGGACCTATTTGCGTGAAGCGCGCGTCAGATTGACGATGCCGGAGTCTACGTGCCCGCTGGGCCCGGCCGCGGATTGCACGTGCGGTAGCTGGTCATCGAAGTAGAAATCCGGTTCGAAAACGCGCAGGAAAGGCGCCTTATCCAGGCCGCCCAGGAACATCGCTTCGTCCACCTCGATGTCCCAGCTCATCAGGGTGCGAACTGCGCGGTCGTGCGCAGGAGCGCTGCGCGCCGTGACCAGCGCTGTGCGGATGCGCATTGCCGAGTCGGGGGGCGGGTTCTTCTGCAGAGTATGCAGCGCGCGCAGAAACGGCTGCATAGGGCCCGGCGGAAGCGGTTCGCCGGCGCGGGTACGCTCATGCTCCTCGAAGGCGGGCAACCCGCGCTCTTGGTACACGCGCTCGGCTTCATCGCTGAACAGAACGGCGTCGCCATCGAACGCGATGCGCACCTCGTGCGCGTGGGACTCTTCGGCATCGGGAGGCTTCGCGTACACGCGCGCTGCCGGGAAACCCGTTTCGAGCGCCCGGCGCACGTCGTCGGGATTGGCCGAAAGGAACAAGTCGGCCTTGAGCGGCGAGAGATAACCGTAGGGCGGGCGGCCGCGCAAGAACACACCGCGTGTGATGGGCAAGTTGTGGTGCTCGGCTGACTTGAACACGCGCAGACCGGTGACGGGATCGTTGCGCGACAGAATCACCACTTCGACCTTGTGTGCAGTAGGTGTGTTGAACGCGAGGAGCTTCTTCACGAGCTTGAACGCCGCACCCTGTGCCGCCGGCTGGTTCAGGCGCGACAGCTGGAGGCGCTCGTAGGAGCGCGGGTCGTTCTCGTCGAACTCCGCATTCTCCTCCTCGAAGTCGAACAGTGCCCGGGAGGAGAGGGCTACGACCAATTTGTCGTCGAGATTGGCAGGCACTGGCGGTTAACTACCTCAGCACGTCGCTTTCGCGCGCTTCGCGCACGGTCAATTCCACGTCCTCCGACAGCATCAGCCGTTCCTTTTCCAGCGCCTTAGCGGCCTGTTCTACTTTGCGTACATAGTCGTCGTGACCGCGATATAGGTCTTCCAGGGCTGGGCGGGGATCGCCGTCGGTTTGCGCGTCCATGTGCGTGAGCGGCAGCGGGATGGTCGAGCCGAGAAGATCGCACAGATCGTTACCGCCGAACTCGGGGGTGCGCGTGTTCCAGCCGGTGAGGGTGGCGATCGGTCTCGCAACGAGTGGGTGGCGCACGCCAGCGATGTCGTTGCCTAACGTGTCCACCTGCGGTACGAGAATGCGGTGCGTGCTCAAGATGCCGGGGAACAACCTGTCGACAACGCCCGAATTGCCGTTGGCCCGCGGACCGAAATCGCGTTCGCCGGATCCGTTGTAGAGGCCGGCGAACGTCACGCCGGGGATCGACGGGAATGCGAGCCGTTCGGGCGCCACCAAAGTCCCGTCCCCGATCAGTGGGACGCGGCTGTAGGGTGGGGATCTGCCGTCCTTGACCCACTCCTCCAATACGACGATGAGCGCGCGCAGGATGACGCCGGTGTGGGTCGCGTTCACGAGCTGCTGGCACTGCCGGTTTGCGATGCCGTGATGCGGCGCGTCGCCCTTGAACCAGCCGTGCTGCGTGCTGGACAGGAGATACCGGCGCACGTTCGCGGGATCGGCAATGTCGACGCTGCCGTCCGGGTCGGTGCCCAGTAGGGACGCCCGGAACTGCCAGTACTCATTGGAAGTGTCGGTGTGGATGATCTTCGGGTCGGTCTGCGGCCGCGTGAGGATCCCGTCTTCGCGGCCCGATACGGGATCGCGGGTGACGGCGTAGGTGACTGGGAAGTTCACGTCCGGGACGTAGCGTTCGCGGTGCTGCTGCGTGAAAGGGTTGGGTTGCGCGAACCGGTAGTTCAGATAGAGACGCAGAGCGCCCGGCACGTGGATGTGTACGCCGTCGCAAACCCGACGGCCTTGCTCGTCCTCGTTGAAGCCGAAGTAGAGGTAATCGCGGAAATACATCCCGCTGGACGAGATGCCCTGGCACAAGGTCGTCGCGATTCCCATCACCGGGTTGGGGTGACCGGCATCGTCCTTCGCAGCATTGCGCAGAAACGAGACGAAATCGCGCGACGTGAGGTATCCAAGCCCCATCACCGGCGAGTTCGTGGCCCGATAGATGAGATGGTAGTTGGAGTTGTTCTGGAACCCTCCCTTCAGGCAGATGTCGCCCGTGCTGGGCGTTCCGGGCCAGCCGTCAGGACAGGAGGCGAACGCCCACCGGTCGTCGGCGACACGTGACCCGCGAGGGATATCGGGACCGCTGGGCCGGGGGGAGTCGCTGGGAACGATCCAGAGCTCCGCCTGCGCCGCTGCCTTGTCCGTGGACACCGAAGGGTAGCTCTTGAAAGCTGCGCCGCCACTCAGCGGAAGGGTAG
>JACXTT010003629.1_pt1 | contig 23560 bp, 25 predicted proteins | sample 9270951 | NCBI WGS metagenome assembly JACXTT01 (sample SAMN15532306, study PRJNA645909) | rock metagenome | isolation source: weathered quartz diorite | place: Puerto Rico | collected 2017-06-21
TGTCTGCCGCTCGCTCGAGCAGCACACGCCGCGCTTCGGCCGCCGCCTTGCGCAGCAGCCGCGCGCCATTCGACGTGCCGGTGCTGCCGGAGGCGCCGCCCTGGTTGCAGGAGCTCGCCGTGTCGCCCATCAGCACCGCTACCTTGTCGAAACCGACATCCAGCTCTTCGGCGACGATCTGTGCCACCGCGACGTCGAGCCCCTGCCCCATGTCCATCTTGCCGAAGAAGGCGTTGACGCGGCCATCGGGCAGGATGGCGATCCAGGAATCGAGCTCGGTCGGCACGAGCGCCGGCTTGCCCGCGCCCTGCGCGAGCGCTTCGATCGGCGGCAGCGAGAACGAAACGACGAGCGCGCCGGAAGTCTTCAGAAATTCGCGACGGTCCATGGCGGCCTCCTAGGCGAGCTGGCTCTGCGCGCGCTTGATCGCGCGCATGATCGCGACATGCGTGCCGCAGCGGCACTTCAGGCCGGCGAGCGCATCGCGCAGCTCGGCGTCGCTCGCCTTCGGATTCTTCTTCAGCGCCGCCGCCGCAGTCATCACCCAGCCGCTGATGCAATAGCCGCACTGCGGCACGCCTTCGGCGACATACGCGGCCTGCAGCGGATGCGGCTTCTCCGGCGTGCCAAGGCCCGCGATGGTCGTCACCGTCTTGCCGGCGACGGCCGACATCGGCAACACGCAGGAGCGCATCGCCTCGCCATTCACATGCACGGTGCAGGCGCCGCATTGCGCGAGCCCGCAGCCGAAATGGGGATTGCGCAGCCCGAGGTCGTCGCGCAGCGCATAGAGGAGCGGCATCTCCGGTTGCGCGTCCACCGACACGCGCTTGCCGTCCACGGTGAAGCGATAAGTCGCCATCCTTCCTCCTCAGGAAATGTCGAGCACGATCTTACGCCTGCCGTATTACTTTTTCTTTCTCCGCGCCGCCTTTCGTGCCGCCGGCCGTCTGGTTTTTGCCGTTAGCTTCCTGTAGCGCCCCTCGGGCATGATCTCGCACACGATGCCGCCCGGCGAGCGGAACTTGACCGGCACGACGCCTGGATCGCTGACGATTTCGCAGCCCAGCGCCCTCCACCGCGAAATGATGGATGCACGGGCCCTCGCCGGCGGCGCGCGATTCGGCCGATTGGGTGCCCGCGTCGTACTTGATGAATGCCAGGTCGATCATGCCGTCGCTCAGATGCCGCGACGTGTAGTCGCGCACCCGGTCGGTGCTCATCTCGGTAAAGCCGAACACTTCGCGCTAGAACTGCGTGGTGCGCTCGAGGTCATCGACCTTCAGCCTCAGTTTCCCCATGTTGCGCGCCCGCGCCCTGCCGACCACCGGCGCGACATGCTGACGCAGCGTCCTTAATGGCTCATTGCCGGCAGCCAGGTGGCAAGCGGCGGAAATACGATGATGAGCGCGATCAGCAGCATCACGCAGGCAATGAAGGGCATGCCGGCGAGATAGATGTCGCGCATGCTGGTTCCCGGCGGCGAGACGCCTTTCATGACGAAGAGCAGCAGGCCGAAGGGCGGCGTGGTATAGCCGACTTCCAGCGCAAGCAGCATGATGAGCCCAAACCAGGTGAGATCGAAGCCGAGGGACTTGGCGAGTGGAAAGAAGATCGGCGCCGTGAGCAGCATCTTGGAGAGCGGGTCCATGAAGCTGCCGAGGAAGATGATGACGCCGATCATGATGAGCACCATGCCGATCGGCGTGACGTTGAAGCCGATCGCCCAGTTCATGAGGCCGGTGGAGGCGCCGGTGAAGGCCAGCACTTGCGCGAACGTGGCGGAGCCGAGGATCACGAGGAAGGCCATCACCGTCACGCGCAGCGTGCCGTCGAGCGACTTGACGAACGCTTTCCAGGTCATCTCGCCGTAGCACGCGGCGGACACGATCACCGATACCGCGCCGAGCGCCGCCGCCTCGGTCGGCGTCGACCAGCCGGTGACCATGATCAGCACCGAGAAGACGATGATGACGATCATCGGCACCACGTCGACGATGAAGAGGCGCAGCTTCTCGCGGCGGCTTACGTGCCCGGCGTCGTACATGGGCGCCGCCGCCGGATCGATCACAGTCCACAACCAGATCAGCACGCCGTACATCGAGGCGAGCACGAGCCCGGGGATGACGCCGGCAACCAGCAAATCGCCTACATCCGTGCGGCCGAGCGTCGCGAGCAGGACTGTGAGCGCCGAGGGCGGGATGATCACGGCGAGGCCGCCGACGCCCATGATCGGCCCGAGCGAGAGGTACTTGCTGTAGCCGCGCTTCATCATCTCGGGGACCATCAGCCGCCCGAGCAGCGCGCAGGCGCCCATCGAGGAGCCGGCAGGTCCTGCGTACGCCGTGCCGCCGATCAGCGTCACATACGCCAGCCGGCCGCGGATGTTGCCGAGGAGCTTGTCGGCCGCGTTGAAGCAGCGGGTCGCGAGCCCCGTGTGATAGAAGAGCTCGCCCATGAACAGGAACATCGGGATCGGCACGAGCGCAAAGTTGGTCATCGCGCCGAAGCCGTTGTTGATGATCTGCTGGATGCCGATGCCGCCGCCCATGAAGAGCACCGCGGCGAGCACGTTGGTGATGAAGAAGCCGACGGCAACCGGGATGCCGAGCATCATCAGGCCGAGCGCCGAGCCGAAGAGAATCAGCGCCACCCAGTACCAGGCCAGCGTCATCGGCTAGGCGCCCAGCTGCTCGGCGAACGAGGCGAGGAAATCCTCGCCGCGCCACAGGAAGCGCGCGAACTCGATCGCCATCATGAGGAACGACAGCGGGATCCAGCCGACCACCAGCCAGCGCGGCATGTCGAAGGAGCGCACGTCGCGCTCGGCACCGAGATAATCCGAAAGGGTGACGCCGAAGCCGTACCAGGCGATGGTGAGGCACACTGCGACGCAGGCGACGCCGATGAACCGCAGCAGCCAGCGCCGCGGCCGCGGCTTGAGATGCATGAGCAGGATCTCGACGTAGATGTGGCCCTTCTCGCGCACCAGCCACGGCGCGCCGAGGCACGGAACGATGAGCAGCGCGTACTCGGTGAAGCTGAAGAAGTGCGCGGAGCTCTGGTAGCCGAGGTTGCGGACCACCACGTCGAGCGTGATCACGACCATCATCGCCGCGATCAGGAACGCGGCGAACCACGCCATGCCGTAGAGCACGGCGTCGTAGGCGCGGAAGACGAGCTTCTTTATTTGGGCAGCGGTCCCGGCGTGAAGAGCTGGACGATCTTCTCGAAGTTCTCCATCCCGCCCGCCTTCTCCATGCGTTCCTTCATGCGCGCGAGGCTCGCCGAGCGCGCGCCCTCGACGAAGCGCTTCGAGGCCTCGGGCGATTGCGCCACGGTCTTGATGCCGCGCTTCTTGAGCTCCCCCTGCTCCTCATGCCAGAGCTTCTGCAGCGCCGCGAGGCTCTCCGTCTCGTGCCGGATGGCGACGCGCTGCAGGATCTCGCGCGTCTTCGGCGAGAGCGCCTGCCATTTCTTGAGGTTGACGAGGATGTGCAGATCGGTGGAGAAGAAGTCCGGCAGGATGCGGTACTTGAGATAGCGGTCCCAGTTCAAGTCCATCACGCCGATCTGCGTCCACGCCGTGAGGTCGACGGTGCCGCGCTCGAGCGCGGTGTAGAGCTCGGTCGAGGGCAGATTGATCACCTGCGCGCCGAGGTAGTTGGTGAGGAACGCGTTGTAGATCGGGTTGCCGCGTACCTTGAACCCCTTGATGTCGATGTGGCCGGTCGAGTCGAGCTTCGGTTCCTTGGTCGACCAGAGGTCGAAGCGGATGCCGCTGTCGACCCAGCCGAGGTTGTAGACGCCGATCCTCTTCTGGTGGATCTGGTTCAGGAGATCCATGCCGCCGTTCTTGCGCGCGGTCGGGCCGTCGATGGTCGAGGCCGACACGGCGTCGCACTCCGGCACTTGCGCCGCGTAGAAAGCGCAGGGCGTGTACACCATGTCCACCACGCCGCTCCTGACCGCGCCCGGCTGCTCCATCATGCCGATCGCCTCGGGCCCGCCGCGCACCTGGATCGTGAATTCGCCCTTGCCCGCCTCGTTCGCCTTCTTCACGAACTCGAGGAAGCTGCGCGAATAGATGAGCGACGCCGGGAACACGTAAGTCGCGCTGATGGTGTCGGCGCCGAGCGCGGCCGCCGAGGCGACAAGGCCGATCGCGGCCATCGTGCAGCAGATGGCTTTCATGCTCCTCCTCCCGTTGTCTGCCAAGCGCGCGGCATCTTACCATCTCGTCCGGTGACGACGGTCTTCACGGCGTTCGAGCAAACCGCCCGCGCGCACGGCGCCAGGCCCTTCCTGCAAGTCCCCTCCGAGCGGCTCGAGCTCACGTACGCTCAGGCGCACGAACGCCTCGCGGCGATCGCCCAAAGCTACGCGCGCCGCGGGTACCAGCAGGGTCATCGCGTCGCGCTTAAGCTGCCGAACTGCGCGGACATCCTGCTGCACTTCCTCGCGCTCAATTCGCTCGGCGTGGCGGTGGTGCCGCTGAACCCAGATTACCAGCGCGCCGAGCTGGAGTACGTCATTGCCCACAGCGAAGCGGCGCTGGTCGTCGATGCGGCGGCGCTCGAGCGCTTCGAGCCGGCGCGTGCGCCGGCACCTGGCAACGCCGACGAATGCGCGCTCCTCTACACCTCCGGCACGACCGGCAAGCCCAAAGGCTGCCTGCTCAGCAACTCTTACTTCCTCAATGTCGGACGACGCTACGTCGACGAAGGCGGCCTTTGCGCCTTGCGCCAGGGCGAAGAGCGGCTGATCACGCCGCTGCCGCTCTTCCACATGAATGCGCTCGCCGTCTCCACCATGGCGATGATCCTCACCGGGGGCTGCGTGGTGCAGCTCGATCGCTTCCACCCGCGCACCTGGTGGCGCCACGTCATCGAGTCCGGCGCGACCATCGTCCACTACCTCGGCGTGATGCCCGCCATCCTGATGCAACTGCCGCCGGCGGTCGAGGATCGCACTCATTGCGTACGCTTCGGCTACGGTGCCAACGCCAATCCCAAGGACCACGCGGCGTTCGAGGCGCGCTTCGGCTTTCCGCTGATCGAGGGCTGGGCGATGACCGAGACCGGCGGCGGCGCGCTTGTTTCGGCAAGCCGCGAGCCGCGCCATGTCGGCACCCGGTGCTTCGGCAGGCCTCCACCGGGGCTGGACGTTTCCATCGAAGCGCAATCCGGTGAATTGCTCGTGCGTCAGGCGGGCCCCGATCCGCGGCGCGGATTCTTTTCGGGCTATCTCAAAGACGAAGCGGCGACCGAGCATGCATGGCGCGACGGCTGGTTCCACACCGGCGACGCCGTGCGACGCGGACCCGACGGGCAACTGCATTTCGTGGATCGCCTTAAGAACATCATCCGGCGCGCCGGCGAGAACATCGCCGCTCTTGAAGTTGAGGCTGTGCTCGCCGAGCATCCCGCGGTCGCGCAGGTTGCGGTCATCGCGGTGCCCGATGCGGTGCGCGACGAGGAAGTTATGGCTTGCGTCGTGCTGAACCCCGGCACAAGCGCGGGGCGCGACACCGCGCTCTCCATCCAGGCCTGGTGCTTCGAGCGCCTCGCTTACTTCAAGGCGCCCGGACATGTTGCCTTTCTCTCTTCGCTGCCGGTTACGTCCACCAACAAGGTGCAGAAGGCAAAGCTCGCCGACTTCGTGCTCGATCCAGGCCAGTCGTTCGATCTGCGCGAGCGCAAACGGCGCAAATGAGCCGCCGCGGCTACGAAGGCGTCGCGGTCGCCGTGCCGGTCACGGTGCCCTACGTACGCTATTCGATCCGCGCGGCGCACTGGTGGCTTGCCCGGTGCCTCGCTGATTTGCTCAAGCAATCCGGCCTGCGCAAGGAGGACATCGACGGCTTCTCGGTCTCGAGCTTCACGCTCGCGCCGGACACGGCGCTCGGCCTGACGCAGCATCTCGGCCTTTCGCCACGCTGGCTCGATCACGTGCCTTTCGGCGGCGCGAGCGGCGTCGTGCAGCTGCGCCGTGCCGCGCGCGCGGTGCAGAGCGGCGACGCCGATGTGGTGGCTTGCCTCGCCGGCGATACGAACCACGTCGACTCGTTTCGGCTGACGCTCGCGAACTTCAGCCAGTTCGCACGCGATGCGGTCTACCCGTACGGCGCGGGAGGACCGAATGCGAGCTTCGCCTTCCTCACGGCGTATTACATGCGCACCTACGGTGCGAAGCGTGAGGACTTCGGCAAGCTCTGCGTCGCGCAGCGCGCCAATGCGCTGCGCTTTCCGTCCGCGCTCTTCAAGAAGCGGCTCACGCTGGAGGAATATCTCGCCGCGCGGCCGATCGCCGAGCCGCTGCACCTTTTCGATTGCGTAATGCCGTGCGCGGGGGCGGACGGTTTCCTCGTGCTCGGCGAAGAGCGCGCGAAGGGGCTCGGCATGCGCTACGCGCGGCTGCTCGGCACGATCGAGCGGCACAATGCGTTCGCGACCGATCCGGTGCAGATGCGCGCCGGCTGGGCGCTCGATCGCGCCGATCTCTACGAGCAGGCGAGCGCCGGGCCGCAGGACATGGCTTTCGTGCAGACCTACGACGACTATCCAGTGATCAGCGTCATGCAGCTCGAGGACCTCGGCTTCTGCGCCAAGGGCGAAGCGCCCGCGTTCATTCGCAGCCACAGCTTCACCTGGGACGGCTCGTTCCCGCTCAATACGTCGGGCGGCCAGCTCTCGGTCGGCCAGGCGGGCGCCGCGGGTGGCTCGCTTGGTCTGGTCGAAGCGCTGCGTCAGCTCACGCGCCAGGCCGAGGGCCGGCAAGTGAAGGATGCGAAACTCGGGCTCGTGAGCGGGTTTGGGATGATCAACTTCGACCGGGGCTTGGGCTCCGGTGCCGCAATCCTCGGATGCTAGAGCGACCGAAGCGCAAGAACCCGGTGTTGCGCACCCGGCTGCCGACGTTGCCGCCCGCGGCGCGCAGCCGGGTCGCGCTCGGCCTCACCGCGGCAGCGGCGCTCGGGCGCTTCGAGCTGCAGCAATGCCGGGATTGCGGCACCGTGCAGTACCCGCCCCGCGAGGCGTGCCAGAAGTGCCTGTCAATAAGGCTCGAGTGGAAGGCGCAGCCGGCGGACGGTGAGCTGCTCGCCGCGACGGTACTGCATCATAGCAACGATCTCTTCTTCCGTGAGCGACTCCCGTGGCGGCTCGGGCTCGTCAAGCTCGACTGCGGCCCAACGGTGGTGGCTCATTTGCATGAACGGGTAGCACCGGCGGCAAGCCGCGTGATCGTCGCCGCGAAGCTCGATCGCGCCGGTCAGGCGGTGCTCGTGGCGCTGCCCGACAAGGAGGCGAACATGGCCGAAGACCGGCAACTGCGGGAATTCACCTGCGATCCCAAGTTCCGCAAGGTGCTCGTCACCGACGGCAAGACGGTGCTCGGGCAGGCGATCGTAAAGGCGCTCGCTGCCGCCGGCGCCGAGCTCATCTGGGTAGGCCACGCCGAGCCGTGGAAGAAATTCGCAGGCTTCGATGAGCTGAAAGCGCTGCCTCAGGTGACGCTGCTCCCGCTCGATGTCACCGACTCGAAGAACGTGCGCGAGGTGGCCGCCGAGATCGGCGGCAAGGTCGATATCTTGGTGAGCAACGCCGAATACCATCGCGCTTACGGCATCAGCAACCGGCCTGGCGTGGATACCGCGCGCGCCGAGATGGACGTCAACTACTTCGGCCTGCTGCGCCTCGCGCAAGAGTTCGGTCCCGCCATGCGCTCGCGCGGCGCCGATGGACTGGTGAGCGCGACCGCCTGGGTCAATCTGCTGTCCATCTATGCGCTCGCCAACTTCCCGCCGCACGGCACGTTCTCGGCCTCCAAGGCGGCGGCGCATTCGCTTGCCCAGTGTCTGCGCGCCGAGATGCGCCCGGCGGGAGTGCGTGTGATCAACGTTTTCCCGGGACCGATCGACGATGAGTGGAACCAGCTCCTGCCGCCGCCGAAGATCGCACCTGCGACGCTCGCCAGTTCCACGGTGAAAGCGCTCCAGGAAGGGGTGGAGGACCTTTACCCCGGCGATGTCGCGCAGGAATGGCTCGCCCGTTGGCGCGACAATCCCAAGGCCCTGGAGAAGGAACTTTCGACGTGACCGTTCTTGCAGAACTGGCCAAGGGCCTCGCGCGAGGCAAGATCAAGGTGATCGACCTCACCGAGACGCTGTCGCCCGAGTTTCCGCACATCTCGCTGCCGCCCGAGATGGGCCAGGCGTGGCCGTTCCGCATCGAGGAGGTGTCGCATTACGACGAGCGCGGCCCGGCCTGGTACTGGAACAACTTCTCCTGCGGCGAACATACCGGGACGCACTTCGACGCGCCGATCCACTGGGTCTCGGGCAAAGACCTGGCGCACAACGCCGTCGACAGCATTCCGCCCGAGCGCTTCATCGGCCCGGCGTTCGTCCTCGACTGCAGCAAGCAGGCAGCGGCCGACGCGGACTTCCTGCTGACGAAGGAATTCATCGGCAAGTGGGAGAAGCAGCACGGCCGCATCGCGCCGCGCTCCTGGGTGCTGATGCGCACCGACTGGTCGAAGAAGAGCGGCGATGCGGTCGCCTACCAGAACTACGACGAGACGGGTCAGCACACGCCTGGGCCGGATACCGACGCGGTGCGCTTCCTCGTCGAGGAGCGCGACATCCTCGGCTTCGGCACCGAGTCGATCGGCACCGACGCGGGCCAGGCGTATCACCTGCGGCCGCCCTACCCTTGCCACTATTACATGCACGGCGCCGGGCGCTACGGCCTGCAGTGCCTGCGCAACCTCGACCAGCTCCCGCCCACTGGCGCAGTCGTAGTCGCTGCGCCGCTCAAGATCCGCAACGGCAGCGGCAGCCCGCTGCGCGTGCTCGCCCTCGTGGAGGCGCGATGAGCAAGTACAAGATCTGGTTCCAGGGCGCGACCGACCGCGTCCACATGGCGCCTTACATCAGCAGAGTGGAAGCGCACCTGAAGAGCATCCTCGACCCGGATTTCTCGGCCACCTTCCACACCACCACGCCGCCGGCGACGACGACGCACGCGGTCACCGAATACCGCATCGGCCGCAATCTCATCAAGAACGCGGTCGAAGCAGAACGCCAGGGCTATGCGGCGATGGCGATCACGCATTTCCAGGATGCGGGATTGGCTGAAGTGAAGTCGGTGGTCGACATTCCGGTGCTCGGCCTCGGCGAGACAACGCTATGTCATGCGCTCACGCTCGGCCGCAAGCTCGGCCTGGTGACCATCAACCCGGTGTTCATCCCCTGGCACGAGGACCAGGTCATCCGCTACGGATTGCAAAGCCGGGTGGTCGGCGTGCGTGCGGTGCGGGCGACGGTCAAGGACTTCATTGACTCATTTGCGAGCGACGAGGCGAAGCGCGAGCTCGCGCCGAAGTGGGAACGCGAGTGCCGCATCCTGCTCGACGCCGGCGCCGACGTGATCGTGCCCGCCGGCGGCCTGCCGATGATGCTGTTCGGCGCCGAGCGCGGCGCGAACATCGACGGCGCGCCGATCGTCAACGGCATCACGCTGATCGCGAAGACGGCGGAGCTCGCCATCCGGTTGCGCGAGCAGGCCGGCATGTTCGCCGTGAGCCGGCGCTCGAATTACGTGAAGCCGCCGGAGAAAGCGCTGCGCGAGTTTCTCGAGCAAGGATGAGCCAGACGCTCGCGCAGAAGCTGGTTGCCCGCGCCGCCGGACGCACGACCGTCACGCCCGGCGAGATCGTCACCTGCAACGTCGATCTCGCCATGGTGCACGACTCGAGCGGCCCGCGACGCCTGAAACCGATGCTCGAGCGCCTCGGCGCCAAGGTATGGGATCCGGCGAAGGTGGTGGTGATTACAGACCATTACCTGCCCGAGTACGACGACGAGAGCCGCAAGATTCTGCGCATCGCACGCGAGTGGGTGCGCGAAGCGGGCGTCGACAACTTCTACGATGCGCAAGGCATCTGCCACGTGGTGCTGCCCGAGCGCGGGCACCTGCGGCCCGGCATGTTCGCCGTCGGCGGCGACAGCCACTCGCCCACCGGCGGCGCCTTTGCCGCGTACATGTTCGGCGTCGGCGCCACTGAGATGCTCGGCGTCATGGTCACCGGCGAGATCTGGCTCAAGGTGCCGCACACTATCGCGATGGAGTTCGATGGCGCCTTTGCGCGCGGCGTGGCGGCGAAGGATGTAATGCTCTTCCTCATCGGGCGCTACGGCATGGACGGCGGCCAATACCAGGCGGTCGAGTATCGCGGCAGCGCGATCCGCAAGCTGCCGATGCAGGAGCGCATGACTCTGTGCAACATGACCGCGGAGCTCGGCGGACAGACTGGCCTCATCGCGTCCGACGAAGTGACGCACGACTACCTGCAGCGCGACATCGAGATCTGGGAGAGCGACGGCGACGCACCATTGCTCGCGCATCACCGGTTCCGAGCCGACGAGCTGCCGCCTCAGGTCGCCGCGCCGCATAGCCCGGCCAATACGCGGCCGGTCACCGATTTCAGCCAGCGCATCGACCTCGCGTATATCGGCGCCTGCACCGGTGCAAAGCTGGCTGACCTGCGCATGGCGGCGGCCGTGCTGCGCGGGCGCAAGGCAAAGGCGCGCTTGGTGGTCGCCCCGGCAAGCCTGCGGGACCAGCAAACAGCGGAGCGCGAAGGCACGCTGCAGGTGCTGCTCGACGCAGGGGCCGAGCTCCTCGCCAATTCCTGCGGCATGTGCGCAGGCTATGGACAGCATCAGCTCGACGAGAACACCGTGGCGATCTCTACCACTGCGCGCAATTTCAAGGGCCGCATGGGCGCGGCATCGGCGCAGGTGTACCTCGCGTCGCCTTACACCGTGGCCGCATCGGCGGTCACCGGACGCATCACCGATCCGCGCGGAATGCTGCAATGAAGGCCTGGGTCTTCGGCGACAACGTCGATACGGATGTCATGGCGCCGGGCCGTTACATGAAGTACGGCATCGACGAGATCGCGCGACACTGCATGGAAGCGATGGACCCGTTGTTCGCTGCGACGGTAAAGCGAGGCGATGTCGTCGTCGCGGGCCGCAACTACGGCGCGGGTTCCTCGCGTGAGCAGGCGCCTGAAGCGCTCAAGCACCTGGGCGTCGCGGCGCTCATCGCTGAGTCGTATGCCGGTCTGTTCTACCGCAACGCGATCAACCTCGGCCTGCCGGCGCTCGTCTGCGCGCAGGCGAAGCGCATCCGCACGGGCGATGAGCTCTGGCTCGATGCGGAGGCCGGGCGCATCGAGAACCGCACGACCGGCGAGACGCTCGCCGCCGAGCCGATACCGCCGTTTCTCATGCAGATCGTGCGCGACGGCGGCTTGCTCGCGCATCTCGAAAAGCGCTTGCGAGCCGAGCGCGCTTCGGCGTAAAACGGCGCCGATGGCGTACGACCTGCTGATCAAGAACGTGCGCGTAGTGCGGCCGGGCGAAAGCGCGCCGCGCGAGGCGGATATCGCGATTGCCGGCGAGAAGTTCGCGCGCATCGCGCCGAACCTGGGCGCGGACGCGGCGTCGGTTTACGACGGCAAAGGCCGGCTCGCCTTTCCCGGCGTCGTCGACGCGCACATGCACACCGGCATCTACGCGCCGCTGGCGGAGGATGCGGTGAGCGAGAGCCGCGCCGCGGCGCAGGGCGGCGTGACGACGAGCCTCAACTACTTTCGCACCGGGCAGTACTACCTGAACAAGGGCGGGCCTTACCTCGACTTCTTTCCAGAGGTGCTGCGGCTCTCGCAGGGGCGCTTCCACGTCGACTACGGCTATCACCTGGCGCCGATGGACGCGACGCACATCCGCGAGATCCCGCAGCTCGTCGAGCGCCACGGCGTCGCCTCCTTCAAGATCTTCATGTTCTACGGCTCGCACGGGCTGCACGGGCGCTCGGATAGCCAGCGCGACTTCCTCATGATCGGCCCCGACGACCGCTACGACTACGGGCACTTCGAGTTCATCATGCGGGGCGTGCAGGCGGCGCGCGAGCGCTTTCCCGCCAAGGCGGCGCAGATCTCGCTGTCGCTGCATTGCGAGACCGCCGAGATCATGACCGCTTACACCAAGATGGTAGAGAGCGAAGGCAAGCTGCAGGGCCTCGCCGCCTACCATGCGGCGCGGCCGCCGCATTCGGAGGGCCTGGCCGTCTTCATCGCCTCCTATCTCGCCAACGAGGCCGCACTGCCGACCATCAACCTGCTGCACCTCTCCTCGCGCAAAGCGCTCGAGGCGGCGCTGCAGATGCAGCGGGTCTTTCCGCATATCGATTTCCGGCGCGAGGTGACGATCGGCCACCTGATGCTCGATGTGAACTCGCGCGCCGGCGTGCTGGCGAAGGTGAACCCGCCGATCCGGCCGCGCGAGGATCTCGAGTACCTCTGGGAGCAGCTCGTCGCCGGGAAAGTCGACTGGGTGGTGAGCGACCATGCCTGCTGCCGGCACGAGACCAAGGCGGCGAACAACGCGCTGGGCAATATCTGGCTCGCCAAATCGGGCTTCGGCGGCACCGAGTATCTGCTGCCCGCGTTCGTCTCCGAAGGAGCGAAGCGCGGGCTGTCGTATAACCGCATCGCGGAGCTGACGAGCCGCAACCCGGCGCAGCGCTTCGGCCTCAATTCGAAGGGCGACATCGCCGAGGGGCTGGATGCCGACCTCGTGCTCGTCGATCCGAAGGAGAGCTGGACCATCCGGGCGCAGGACTCCGAATCGACGCAGGGCTACACGCCGTTCGAGGGCATCGAGCTCTCGGCGCGCGTCAAGGCCACCTTCCTGCGCGGCGAGCTGGCTTGCGAGAACGGCAAAGTGCTTGGCAAGCCGCGCGGCAGGTATCTGCACCGGCCGACGAGCTGAACATGCACTGGATCGCGTACTTCGGGGAGCACGCCGGCGCGCACTTCGACCACTTGGCGAGCCAGCGCGACAAGATCCGCCTCGCGGGCGGCCTGCGCGAATCGCCCGACGCCTGGTATTGCGGTGGCCTCTGGATCATGGAGGTCGAGTCGCGCGATGAGGCCGTGCGGCTGGTGGAGGCGGATCCGTACTTCAAGCTCGGCCTGCGCAAGCGCTACCGGCTGCTCGTCTGGGGCAAGGCACCCTGCTACGACGCGGTGACGCTGTGAGCGATATCCGCGACGGGCTCATCGGCTCGATCGGCAACACGCCGCTCATTCGCCTGCGCGGGCCCTCCGAGCTCACGGGTTGCGAGATCCTGGGCAAGGCGGAGTTCTTGAATCCGGGCGGCTCGGTCAAGGATCGAGCTGGCCTCTTTCTTATCCTGGACGCTGAGAAGCGAGGGGTGCTGAAGCCCGGCGGCCTCATTGTCGAAGGCACTGCGGGCAACACCGGCATCGGGCTCGCGCTGGTCGGCAACGCGCGTGGTTATCGCACGCTCATCGTCATCCCCGACACGCAGAGCCAGGAGAAGAAAGACATGCTGCGCCTTTGCGGCGCAGAGCTGCGCGAAGTGCCGGCGGTGCCATACAAGGACCCGAACAACTATGTGCACGTATCGGAGCGCCTGGCGAAGGAAATGGGCGCCTTTTGGGCGAACCAGTGGGACAACACCGCCAACGCCGACGGTCACTACCGCAGCACCGGGCCCGAGATCTGGGAGCAGACCGGCGGCCGCATCGACGGCTTCACCTGCGCCATCGGCACCGGCGGCACGCTCGGCGGCGTCAGCCGCTATCTCAAGGAGAAAAAGCCGAAGGTGCGCATTGCGGCCGCCGATCCGCTGGGCGCTTCGATGTACAGCTGGTTCAAGCACGGCGAGCTCAAGGCCGAAGGCTCGTCGATCACCGAGGGCATCGGGCTTGGCCGCGTGACCAAGAACGTCGCCACGGCGATCGTCGACGACGCCTACCAGATTCCCGACACCGAGGCGCTGCCGCTCATCTTCGAGCTCGCGAAGCGCGAAGGATTGATCCTCGGTGGTTCCAGCGGCATCAACGTCGCGGGCGCGATTCGCCTCGCGCGCGATCTAGGCCCCGGCCATACCGTGGTAACGATCCTCGCCGACTCTGGAACGCGCTACCAGTCGAAGCTATTCAATCGCGACTTCCTGCGCCAGAAGGGACTGCCGGCCCCGGATTGGCTCTGACTAGCTTTTGTTCCGATAAGCGAAGGCGCGATCGAAGCGGCCGCGGATGTAGTCGCCGCAGCGCACCGGCTCGTAGCGTGGCGCCTCGCCGGGACGGCACACCGGCTCGATAACGCAGTCGTCCTGGGGGTCGACGAAGGCGGCAAGCGACAGCCGTTCCTCGCCGGAGCGGTTCACCACGCGGTGCGGCGTCGAGCGGAAGCGGTCATTCGTCCAGCGCGCAAGCAGGTCCCCGACGTTCACGACGAACGTGTCCTCGATGCGGTGCGCGAGCAGCCATTGCCGATCGCGCCCGTAGACCTCAAGGCCGCCGACGTTCGCCTGATAGACGAGCGTCAGGCACCCGTAGTCGGTATGCGGCGCGACGCCGAATTGGTCGCTTCCCGATTCCGGCTGCTGTGGGGGATAGTAGACGGCGCTGCAACGCGAGACCGGCTTTGCGATGCGGCGTATGAAGTGCTCCTCGTCGAGGCCAAGCGCGACAGCGAATGCGCGCATCAGGCGCCAGCCGGCAAGATGGGTCGCGTCGAAATAGCGGTTGAAAGCGTCACGCAGCTCCCGGCGGCTGGCCGGCCACTGGTTGGGCGCGAGCAGCGCGCCGGCCCGCAAGTCCGGGTCGTCCGCGGAAATGTCGAGGCCCCAGATGAAGCTTTCCTTCAGGTCAGGGCGTGCGCCACCGTACATCTTCGCCTCGCCAATCGGTATGAAGCCGCGATGGTGCGGCGAGACGCGCACGGCGAGCTTTGCGTCCTGTGGCTGCCGGAAAAACGCCAAGGCCTCCGCCACCGTCGCGTCGATGACCGCGCGAGCGACGCCATGATTGCAGACATAGAAGAAGCCGATGCGCTCGGACGCCTGCAGCATCTGCGCGCCGACGCGTGATATACCGGCGCTCCCGGCCTCGAACAGCGGCGCGAGATCGATGACCGGGATGTCGGAGGCCTCGATGTCATTGACTTCGGCGTAGGCCATTTGCGCCTCTCAGCTCGAGCGGTGCTCGAAGGCCGCCATTTTGCGCTCAAGCAATCGCACCGCCCACGAAACGACGAGGATCAGCACCAGGTACTCGAGGATCAGGAACGTATAGATCTCGAGCGGCCGGTACTCCGTGACCACCAGCTCGTTCGCCTTGCGCGTGAGCTCCGCCAGGCCGATCACCGAAACGAGGGACGATGTCTTCAGCATGTAGACGAACTGGTTGCCGAGCGGCGGGAGGACCCGCCGGATCGCCTGCGGCAGCACGATGAAGCGCATCTTGTCGACGAAACCGAGGCCGAGCGTATCCGCCGCCTCGTGCTGGCCCCGGTCGATCGACTGGATGCCGGCGCGGAAAATCTCGGCCTCGAAGGCGCTGTCGCAGAGGGCCAGCGCCAGCACGCCGGCGGCGAAGACATCGAGCTTGAGGCCGATGACGACGGGCAAGCCGTAGAACACCCAGAGCACCATCACGAGCATCGGCACGGCGCGCAGCGCCTCGACGTAAATCCGGTTTGCGGCCACGGCGGCCCGGCTGCGCGAAAGGCCGAGCATGGCGACGAAAAGACCGGCCACGACCGAGAGCGCAATGGCACAAAGCGCGAGCGACACCGTCCAGCCGAGGCCGGAGAGCAGGAAGGCGATGTTGCCCTGCCCTTTTTCCGTCCAGGGCGAGACGACATACCAGCCCCAGGTGTAGCCGCCCATGCGCTCAGTGCTTGAGGATGCGGTCCAGGAACTGGCGGCAGCGTTCGCTCTTCGGTCGCCCGAAAAACTCCACGGGAGACGCCTTCTCCACAATGTCGCCCTGGTCCATGAACACCATGGTGTCGGCCACGCGGCGCGCGAAGCCCATCTCGTGCGTGACGCAGATCATCGTCATGCCGTCGCGCGCCAGGCCTTCCATGACTTCCAGGACCTCGTTGATCATCTCCGGGTCGAGCGCCGAGGTCGGCTCGTCGAACAGCATGATCTTCGGCCGCATGGCGAGCGAGCGCGCGATCGCCACCCGCTGCTGCTGTCCGCCCGAAAGCTGGCCGGGGAACTTGTGCGCCTGTTCCGGGATTCGAACGCGCTCGAGAAGCTCCATGGCGAGCGCGTGCGCTTCGCTCGGCGGCGTGCGGCGCACGCGGATCGGGGCGAGCGTGATGTTGTCGAGAACCGTCAGGTGCGGGAACAGATTGAAGGTCTGGAACACCATGCCGACCTCGGAACGCACCGCGTTCAGCGTGGCGGCAGAGTCGTCTAGCTCGTGGCCGTCCACCACGATGCGCCCGCGCTGGTGGCGCTCGAGGCGGCACACGCAGCGGATCAGCGTCGACTTGCCCGAGCCCGACGGGCCGCAGATCACGAGGCGCTCGCCGCTTTTCACCTGCAGGTCGATGCCGCGCAGCACGCGGAAGCCGCCGAACCATTTTTCGACCTTTTCTAGCCGGATGATCGGCCTCCCGGCGCTTCCAGCTTCCCCCATGCAGCGCTTGTAGTCTGTGGACACTATCGCGTCAAGCCGGTAATGTGACCGCTCGATCTCTGGGGGAATCACATGCAGACCAAGAACGTTTTGCTCGCGCTCTGCGCGTTAGCCGGGGTCATCATTGCGGCGGCGGCACAGGCGCAGACATCAGCGCCGGCCGCGGCCAAATCGCGGCTGCACCGGGTGCTCGAAACCGGCGTGCTGCGCGTCGGCACGACCGGCGACTTTCGGCCGATGAGCTTTCGGGACGCGAAGACCAACGAGTATGCCGGACACGACATCGAGGTGGCGCGCGAGCTTGCCAAGGACCTCGGCGTGAAGCTCGAATTCGTGCCGACCGAGTGGAAGACGCTGATCAACGGCATCCAGACCGACAAGTACGACGTGGCGATGTCGGGTATCTCGATGAACGTCGATCGCGCCAAGGTGGCCGCATTCACCGTGCCGTACATGGAATTCGGCACCGTACCGGTGGTGCGCAAGAAGGACGTGGCCAAGTTCAAGAGCTGGAACGACCTCGACAAGCCGAACGTCACGATCGCCACGACGCTCGGTACGGTGTTCGACCAGCAGGCGAAGGAGTACTTCAAGGCCGCGAAGAGGAAGCAGGTCGAGGCGCCTGCGCTCTCTTACCAGGAAGTGCTCGCCGGCCGTGCCGAGGCCTGCATCACGAGCAACGTAGAAGCGGCGTCGTTGGTGCAAAGCTATCCCGAGCTCGCCATCGTGCCGGTGGACCGCGCACGCAGCCGGCGCCCCGCCAGCCTGCTGGTGGCGCAGGACGACCTGGTATGGCTGAACTTCCTGAACCAATGGATAACCATGAAGCGCAGCTCCGAGTTCTTCGACGCGCTTCAGAAAAAGTGGCTGCAATAGGTTGAAGCTCCAGCTGTCGACGTGGCAGGAGGTCGAGGCCTACCTTAAGCGTTCACGGGGGGTCGTCGTGCCGCTTGGCTCCACCGAGCAGCACGGTCCCAGCGGCCTCATCGGCACCGATGCGCTGTGCGCTACGGCGATCGCGGAGGGCCTGGCGGAGCGCGCCGACGCATTGCTCGCGCCGCCCATCACGCTGGGGGCGGCGCAGTTCAATCTCGGCTTCGCCGGCACTATCTCGGCGCGCGCGAGCACGCTCATCGCACTCATCGAGGACTACGTGCGCTCGCTCGCCAGGCACGGCTTTGAGCGCATTTACTTCTTGAACGGGCACGGCGGCAACTTGGCGCCCGCCAAGGCGGCGTTCCAGGATCTCTACGGCGAATACAGCCTGGCGGGTGGGCGGACGGCTCTTCGAATGCGCGTGCGCAGCTGGTGGGAGCTGCCCAGCGTGGACCGCATGCGCCGCGAGCTGTTCGGCGACTGGGAAGGCATGCACGCCACACCGAGCGAGGTGGCGATCACCCAGGCGCTCTATCCGGCGCTGGTGGCGCCGGCGCCGAAGGAGCCTCCGCGAAAGCTGCCGGCGGAGTTTCTGCGCGACCATGCCGGAGACAACCACTACGATGCAGCGACGCATCGGCGCGATTTTCCCGACGGCCGCGTCGGCTCCCACCCCGGCCTGGCGAACGCCGAGCATGGCGCTCGCCTGCTCGAGGCCGCGATCGCCGACGCCGTGGTCGACTACCGGACTTTCCTGGAAGAGAAATGACGGCCTGGATCCGCATGATTCCCGACGCTGAGGCGTCGCCCAGCCTGCGCGAGATGCTCGAGCGCGTGCGCACCCCGCACGGCACGGTGGACAACGTGATGAGAGTGCACAGCCTGCGGCCGCACACCATGGCAGGCCACGTCGCGCTCTACAAGAGCGTGCTGCACAACCCCGACAATACCCTGCCCTTCTGGTTGCTCGAGGTGCTCGCCTGCTGCACGAGCATCGTCAACCGGTGCGACTACAGCCTGACGCACCACTTCATGAACGTCCGGCGCCTGCTGAAGGACGACAAACGCGCACTCGCCATCAAGGCGGCTCTGGAAGCGCACGCGCCCGAGCAGGCTTTCACCGGCAAAGAGCTTTCGCTCGTCCGCTACGTCGCCAAACTGACGGCGCGGCCGGGCGACATGGCCAAGGCAGACATCGACGCGCTGCGTGCTGCCGGCTGCGACGACGGCGAGATCCTCGAGGCCAACCAGGTCTGCGCGTACTTCAACTACTCCAACCGGCTGCTGAACGGCCTCGGCGTCACGACCGAGGGCGACGTCATCGGCTACTACCGGGGCGACTAGCTCGCCCCTTCGACCACCACCATGTGGAATTCGCAGGCGCCCAGGCGATGCTTGCGCGCCTCCTGGTATTCCGGCGAGTTATAGAACTTCTTCGCCGCTTCGACGCTGGGAAATTCGCTGACCACGATGCGCTCGAACGGAATGTCGCCTTCGAGCGCATATTTCTTCCCGCCGCGCACCAGGAAGCGGCTGCCGTGCTTGGCGTTGGCCGGGCCGGCGCGCTTGGCGTATTCCTGGTATTTCTGCGGGTTGGTGATGTTGACCATGGCGATGATATAAGCCGGCATCGGTATCTCCTCGAGGGCTAAATGGACCTGCATCTGGAGGGTAAATCAGTCTTGATCACCGGTGGCTCGAAAGGCATCGGCTTCGCCTGCGCCAAGGCCTTTGCCGCCGAAGGCTGCCGGCTGCATCTCGCCGCGCGCGACAAGGACCGGCTGGCGCGAGCGGCCCGCAGTCTCGGCGGCGACGTCAACACGCATCCGGTGGATCTGCGCGACGGCACGGCGCTGCGCCTGCTCGCGCGCGACTGCGCGGACGTGGACATCCTGGTGAACAACGCGGGCGACATCCCCGGCGGCACCATCGAGACGCTCGACGAGGCGAAGTGGCGCCACGCCTGGGAGCTCAAGGTGTACGGCTTCATCAACCTCACTCGCGAACTCTACCCGCACATGAAGGCGCGCAAGAGCGGCGTCATCGTCAACGTCATCGGCATGGCGGGTGAGACGCATCCGTTCGAGTACGTCTGCGGCGCCACTGCCAACGCCGGCCTCGCGGCGTTCACCAAGGCGATGGGCAAAGGCTCGCGCGAGCACGGCGTGCGCGTGGTCGGCCTGCATCCGCCTTCGACGCGCACCGACCGCATCATCACGCTGATGAAAGCCTCGGCGAAAGCGAAGTGGGGCGACGAAAGCCGCTACGAGGAGCTGATGGGCAACGTGATCGAGCCCGAGCAGGTCGGCGACACGGTGTGCTTCCTCGCCTCGCCGCGCGCCGGGCAGCTCTCGGGCATCGTGCTGAATCTCGGCGCCTGACCAAGCTCATCGCCTCGTTCGGCCGCTGGACGCTGCTCGCGCCCATCGCTGCCTGCATCCTCCTTGCTCTCGCTTGGGGTCGTTCCCCCGGCTGGATCCTTCTCACGATTGTGGCCGTGGCGCTGATCGCCGCAGTGTTCGCGGCCGTGCATCACGCCGAGGTGGTCGCGCACCGCGTGGGCGAACCGTACGGCACGCTGATCCTCGCGCTCGCCATCACCATCATCGAGGTCGCGCTGATCGTTTCCCTGATGCTCTCCGGCGGCCCGGGCGCACGCGAGCTGGCGCGCGACACGTTGTTCGCCACCGTGATGATCGTGTGCAACGGCGTGGTCGGCCTGTGCCTGTTGGCCGGTTCGCTGCGCCACCACGTGCTCGAGTTCCGCGTCGAGGGCACGAGCCCGGCGCTTTCGGTGCTGACCGCGCTCACCGCGCTGACTTTGGCGTTGCCGAGCCTGACGCTCACCACGCCGGGGCCCGAGTACTCGACATCGCAGCTGGTCTTCGCCGGCGTGATGTCGTTGGCGCTCTATTGCGTAATGGTGTTCGTGCAGACCGTTCGGCACCGTGACTACTTCCTGCCGGTCGGCGCGGCCGGCGATGAGCACGCGCCGCCGCCGCGCGCTGCGCAGGCGCTCAAGAGCCTGCTCATGCTCGTGCTTTCGTTGATCGCGGTGGTCGGGCTCGCAAAGCTGCTCTCGCCCGGCATTCGCGCGGCCGTGGATGCCGTGTCGGCGCCGCCGGCGGTTGTCGGCATCGTGATCGCGCTACTGGTGCTGCTGCCGGAAACGTCGGCCGCGGTGCGCGCGGCGTTGCGCAATCGCATGCAGACCAGCCTCAACCTGGCGCTCGGCTCGGCGCTCGCGAGCATCGGCCTCACCATTCCGGCCGTCGCAGCGGTGGCGATCTTCTTCGGCTTGCCGCTCGCGCTGGGCCTGGACGCCAAGGGGACGGCGCTGCTCGCCGTCACGCTGCTCATCAGCACGACGACGCTCGCGACCGGGCGGGCGACGGTGCTGCAAGGAGCCGTGCATCTCGTGCTCTTCGCCGCGTTCCTGTTCCTGTCGATCGTCCCTTGATCTAGTATGGCGGCAAAGGGAGGAGACCCATGACGAAGCTCGGCATAGCGCTTGTTCTGCTCGCGCCGCTCGCGCAGGCGGCCGACATCGAAGCCGGCAAGGCCAAGGTCGCCAGCGTGTGCGCGGCGTGCCACGGCGCCGCGGGGGTGAGCGTCAGCGACACGATCCCCAATCTCGCTGCCCAGCGCGCCGGGTACATCGAGGCGCAGTTAAAAGCGTTCAAGGAGGGCACGCGCAGGGCATCCGGACCCACGAGCCCGACGGCGACCATGGCTGCGATCGCGGCGCAGCTCAGCGCCGACGACATCGCCAATGTCGCGGCCTACTTTGCCTCTCTCCCGGGTGCCGAGAAGGGCGCGAAGTCAGCGTTCCTGCCCAACGTCGCGAAAACGCACGTCACCTTCCCCGAGGGCTACAAGGAGAGCTTCACCCGCTACCACACCATCAACTTCCCGGGGACGAAGCAGGTGCGTCACTACTACGCGAACAAGCCGGCGCTGCAGGCGGCGAAGGAAGGCAAGCCTATTCCGGACGGCGCGGTGATCTTCGTCGAGGTCTATACGGCGAAGCTGGATGCGAACAAGAATCCAGTCACCGGCGCCGACGGCTTCTACGTTCCGGAAAAGCTGGTCGCCTATACCGCGATGGCGACCGGCAAGGACTGGGGCAAGGATTTCCCCGAGATGCTGCGTAACGGCGACTGGAACTACGCCGTCTTCACTCCCGACAAGCAGCACCGGGCGGGCGTCAACCAGGCGGAGTGCCTCGGCTGCCACAAGCCGCTCGACAACGTGAGCTACCTCTTCACGCTGAAGCAGCTCGCCGCGGCCAGCCGCTAGAGCGGCTTGCGGATGAGGCGCGCGAGTTCGCCGATGATGCCGCGGCGGAAGGCGAGCACGCAGACCACGAAGATCGCGCCCTGCGCGATGGTCACCCAGAAGCCGAGCGTCGCGAGGTAGTTCTCCATCGCCAGCACGACGAGCGCGCCCACCACCGGGCCGAAAATCGTGCCGAGGCCGCCGACTAGCGTCATCAGCACCACCTCACCCGACATGCCCCAGTGGACGTTGTTGAGCGCGGCGAGCTGGAACACCAGGGCGTTCGTAGCGCCCGCAAGGCCGGAGAGCGTGGCGGAGATGACGTACGCCGCGAGCTTGTAGCGATCGACGTCGTAGCCGAGCGAAGTCGCGCGCGCCTCGTTCTCGCGGATCGCCTTCAGCACCTGGCCGAACGGCGAATGGATCGTGCGGTAGATGAGCAGGAACCCGCCGAGGAAGATCACCAGCACCGTCGCGTAGATAGCCCAGACGTTCGCGAGGTCGATCAGGCCGAAGAGGTTCCCGCGCGGTACGGCCTGGATGCCGTCCTCGCCGCCGGTGAACGGCGCCTGCAGGTAGAAGAAGTAGATCATCTGCGCGAGCGCCAGCGTAATCATCGCGAAGTAGATGCCTTGGCGCCGGATGGCGAGCAGCCCGGTGACGATGCCGAGCGCCGCGGCGGCGGCCGTGCCGGCGAGGATCGCGAGCTCGGGCGTCAGTCCCCAGACCTTCGCCGTGTACGCGCAGACATAGCCCGCCGTACCGAGGAACATGGCGTGGCCGAAGGAGAGCAACCCGACGAAGCCGATGAGCAGGTTGAAAGCACAGGCGAAGAGCGCGTAGCACATCACCTTCATCAGGAACACCGGGTACATCGCGAGCGGCCCGAGCACGAAGAACGCGAGCATCACCACAAAGGCGATGCGCTGCGGGCCGATCTCGGCCTTGCGCTGCGCGGGCAGGACCGCGGCCATCAGCGCTGCGTGCCGAACAGGCCGGCGGGCCGGAACATCAGCACGATCGCCATGATGATGAAGATCACCGTGTTCGACGCCTCCGGATAGAACACCTTGGTGAGTCCCTCGATGACGCCCAGGCCGAAGCCGGTGACGATCGAGCCCATGATCGAGCCCATGCCGCCGATCACCACCACCGCGAACACCACGATGATAAGGTCCGCGCCCATCAGCGGGTTCACCGAGTAGATCGGCGCCGCCATCACGCCGGCGAGCGCGGCGAGCGCGACGCCGAAGCCGTAGGTGAGCGTGATCATGCGCGGCACGTTGATGCCGAAGGCGCGCACCAGCTCGGGGTTCTCGGTCGCGGCGCGCAGATACGAGCCGAGCTTGGTCTTCTCGATCACGAACCAGGTGGAGAGACACACCACCAGCGAAAACACGATGACCCACGCGCGGTAGTTGGGCAGGAACATGAAGCCGAGGTTCTGCCCGCCCTGGAGCTGCGAAGGAATCGAGTAAGGCAGCCCGGAGGAGCCGTACTCGTTGCGGAACAGGCCCTGGATGATGAGCGCCAGGCCGAAGGTCAGCAGCAGCCCGTACAGGTGGTCAAGCTTGTAGAGCTGCTTGAGCATGGTGCGCTCGATGATCGCGCCGAAGATGCCGACGCCGATCGGCGCGGCCACGAGCGCCCACCAGTATCCCAGCCCCGCCTTGTTCAGCAGGAACCAGGCGACGAAGGCGCCCATCATGTACTGGGCGCCGTGCGTGAAGTTGATGATGTTGAGCAGACCGAAGATCACGGCGAGCCCGAGCGAGAGCAGCGCGTAGAACGAGCCGTTGATCAGCCCGATCAGGAGCTGGCCGAACAGCGCCTGTGTCGGGACGCCGAAGATCTCGGTCATGTCGCT
>JACXTT010003630.1_pt1 | contig 23556 bp, 19 predicted proteins | sample 9270951 | NCBI WGS metagenome assembly JACXTT01 (sample SAMN15532306, study PRJNA645909) | rock metagenome | isolation source: weathered quartz diorite | place: Puerto Rico | collected 2017-06-21
CGGCCTCGCGCCGATCGGGCTCGGCTCGGACACGGGCGGCTCGGTGCGCCAGCCGGCGGCGTTCTGCGGCGTGCTGGGACTCAAGCCGACCTACGGCCGACTCTCGCGCTACGGCCTAGTCGCGTTCGGCTCGTCGCTCGATCAGGTCGGCGTCTTCGCGCGCCACGTCTCGGACGTCGCGACCACGTACGCGGCGCTCGCCGGCCCGGATCCTTTCGACGCCACGACGCGTCAGACGCCGGCGCCGGACGTGAGCCGCTGGGACGCGGGCGTGAAAGGCCTGCGCTTTGGCTGGCCCGCCAATCTGTGGCAGGCCGGCGTCGAGCCCGACGTCGTCGCGGGGCTCAACGACGCGGCGTCGTGGCTGGAGAAGGCCGGCGCCCAGCGCGTGCCCCTCGAGTTCATTCCCGGTGAGTTCGGCGTCGCCACCTACTACCTGGTCGCCACCGCCGAGGCCAGCTCCAACCTGGCGCGCTTCGACGGCGTGCGCTACGGCTTCCGTCATGACGACGGCGAGGACGTGCGCGCGCTCTACACGCGTACGCGCAGTGAAGGCTTCGGCCCCGAGGTGCAGCGCCGCATCCTGCTCGGCACCTACGCGCTCTCGGCCGGCTACTACGACGCCTACTACCTCACCGCGCAGAAGGCGCGCACCCGCATCCGGCGCGAGTTCGAGGCCGCGTTCCAGCGCTGTGACTTCATGCTGCTGCCCGCGTCGCCCACGTTGCCGTTCAAGCTGGGGGAGAAGACCGAGGACCCGCTGGCGATGTACCTGAGCGACATCTTCACCATCGGCGCCAATCTCGCCGGCATCCCCGGGCTCACGGTGCCGGTCGGGCTCAATGCCGCGCGCCTGCCCAAGGCGGTGCAGCTGCTCGGGCCCGAGGACGCCGAGCCCACGCTGCTGCGCGCAGCGCGGGCCATCGAGGTGCGCGGCGAGGGCATGCTGATCGCGGCGGAGAACGAAGTGGAGTTCGAATGGCCTACGAAGCCGTAATCGGGCTCGAGTGCCACATCCAGCTGCGCACGCGCAGCAAGATGTTCTGCGACTGCCCGGCCGAGTTCGGCGCGGCCTCGAACTCCAACGTGTGCCCGGTGTGCCTGGGGCTGCCGGGAGCGCTGCCGGTAACCAATCGCGTCGCGATCGACGGCGCGCTGCGACTCGGGCTGGCGCTGGGCTGCGCGGTGCGCGGCGAGAGCGTGTTCGCGCGCAAGAACTACTTCTACCCCGACATGCCGAAGAACTACCAGATCACGCAGTACGACCGCCCGCTGTGCGAAGGCGGCGCGCTGCCGGTGCGGATCGAGAGCGAGGAGCGGCGCTTCGACTTGATCCGCATCCACGTCGAGGAAGACACCGGGAAGTCGTTCCACCCCGAGAAGCTCGGCGACCGCCGCATCTCGCGCGTCGACTTCAACCGCGCCGGGGTGCCGCTGCTCGAGATGGTGACTCAGCCCGTGTTCCGCGCCCCCGCCGAGTGCGCCGCGTTCCTGCAGGCCTTGCGGCGGCTGGTGCGCTGGCTCGACATCTCGGACGGCGACATGGAGAAAGGCCACCTGCGCTGCGACGCCAACGTCTCGATCCGCCCCGTCGGGTCGAAGGAGTTCGGCACCAAGGCCGAGATCAAGAATCTCAACTCGATCAAAGGCGTCGAGAAGGGGATCGCCGCCGAGATCGCGCGGCAAACGTCGGTGCTCGACTTGGGAGGCAGGATCGAGCAGGCCACGCTGCTCTACGACGCCGACCACGACAAGCTCGCCGTCATGCGCTCGAAGGAGCACGCGCACGACTACCGATATTTCCCGGAGCCCGATCTGCCGCTGCTGCGGGTGTCGGAAGAATGGATTGCGGAAGCAAAGGGGGGCCTGCCCGAGCTGCCGTGGGAGCTGGAGGCCCGCTTCGTCTCCGGCTATGGCCTGCCCGCGTACGACGCCGCGGTGCTGTCGCAGGACCACGCGCTCGCTGACTACTTCGAGAAGGTCGCCGAGTTCGCGACGCCCAAGGCCGCGAGCAACTGGGTGATGGGCGAGGCGCTCGGCCGCATGAACGCGCGCGGCTGGTCGCTGCACGAGTGGGCGAAGCGCGTGACGCCCGTTTCTTTGGGGGAGCTGGTGCGCCGAGTCGAGAACAAGGAGCTGACCGGCCCGCTGGCCAAGCAGGCGCTCGACGCCATGGCCGACGAGGGCGTCGACACCGTGACGGTGCTCGAGCGCCCCGAGTACAAGGTGCGCTCGGGAGCCGACGAGCTGCTGCCGCTGGTGAAGGCCGTGATCGAGGAGCACCCCGGCCCCGTGTCGCAGTACCGCGGCGGGAAGACGGCCACGATCGGGTTCCTTGTCGGGCAGGTGATGAAGAAGAGCGGCGGCCAGGCCGTGCCTCAGGTGGTGAAGGAGCTGTTGGAGAAGGAGCTCCGCCTCTAGGGACGTTGAACCGATTGTCCTTCTGGTCGAGGGAACCGACCGTGACTCAGAATGAAATCCCAAAGCCTCTAGTTGATGAAGTCCGCAACGGAAGAGCTGTCCTTGTGCTCGGAGCGGGAGCTTCAGAGGGCGCCACCACCGGCGACGGGAAACAGTTCCCTACCACTCGCGAGCTTGCGAAGGCCATCGCTAGCAGTTTTCTAGGAACGGAAACGGCGGACGATCTTGCATGGACCGCGGAGCTTGCTGTTTCCGAGACGAGCGTTGCGGCGGTCCAGGAGTTCATTGCCTCCCTCTTCGCTAACCCAATCCCAGCAAAACACCACAAACTACTCCCTACGTTTCGATGGCGGGGGCTAGCGACCACAAACTACGATCTCGTTATAGAGACAACTTACGAAAGAGCCGCCGCGCCCATTCAGCATGTGGTGCCTTTCCTATCAAACAACGATCGTGTGGACTCGCGTCTTCGCGATCAGGCCTCGCTCGCGCTCCTAAAACTCCACGGATGCGTCAGCAGGATAGACGATCCGAATCTGCGCCTCATTCTCACACCTGATCAGTACGTCACGCACGAGCGCAACAGACACCGACTGTTCAACATGCTTCAGGAGTGGGCATCCGAGAACACTCTTGTCTTCGTTGGGCATTCGGTACGCGATTCCGATCTGCGGAAGCTCCTCATTCGCGTGGTGGAGCAGCTAGGCGGACACCCGCGCTTCTACATGGTTCGGCCTGACGTGACACAACAGGAGTCGGCGTTCTGGGCCGGCAAGAATATTACCGTCCTCAACTCAACATTCGCCGATTTCCTACAGCGCCTAGACGTCTCCATCGTCAAGGCATTTCGTCCTCTACTCAGGGCCATCGGTGGAGAGCACCCCATCGTCAAGCACTTCATCGTCGACACCACTCCAACACCGGCGCTTCTTGAGGGACTACAAAACGACCTTGAGTACGTTCATGCTGGCATGACGGTCGAGGTCGGTGACCCCAAGCGTTTCTATTCAGGGTTCTCGCTGGGCTGGTATCCAATCCAAGCACACCTTGATGTGAGGCGTCGTCTAGGCAGGCAGCTGTTGGACGACATTGTGCTGCGGCCGGAGGATGATCGACCAACCACGGTGGAACTCTATGTTGTCAAAGCGGAGGCAGGGTCTGGCAAGTCGGTACTCCTGCGGCGGGTTGCTTGGGACGCAGCAGTTGAGGCGGGAGCACTAGTTTTCTATGTGGTCGCGGGAAGGATGCCGGATGCCTCGCTTCTCCAGGAAATCGGCGCCTTAACCGGGCAGCGCTTGTTCCTGTTTCTTGAGCATCCCGCCGTAGATCCAAGGGGGCTGATTCGTCTGCTCGCTGCATTAACGGAGCGCGGGGTGCGAGTCACCGTGGTAACAGGGGAACGCGCGAACGAGTGGAACGTCCGTTGCGACGGTCTGGAGGAATACCTCTCCGGCGAGTACGCATTGCACTACCTGAGCGAAAACGAATTGGGAGCCTTGGTCGATCTACTCAAGACACACGACGCATTGGGCTCGCGGCTCGAGAAGCTCTCGAGGGACGCTCAAATCGAGGAGTTCGCGAAGCAGGCTGACCGCCAGATCCTCGTCGCCCTGCATGTCGCTACCCTAGGCAAGCCGTTTGAGGACATCCTGCTCGATGAGTATCGGCGGGTTTTACCTGCGGAGGCTCAGAGGTTGTACTTGACGGTGTGTGTTCTCAATCGCCTTGGAGTGCCGGTTAGAGCTGGTGTGATTTCGCGTGTCCATGGCATCCCTTTCGAGGTATTCAAGGAGCGCTTCTTCAGGCCACTTGAGCACGTTGTACGAACTGTGACGCTGCCTTGGGGAGATCCAGGCTACAAGGCGCGGCATACTGAAATTGCAGACATTGTCTTTCAGCGGGTCTTGACGGAGCCACATGACCGCTTCAACGAAGTGGTGCGTACTCTCCGCGGCCTCAATCCGATGTATGCAACCGACTGGATTGCGCTCAGGGGCCTCCTGCGGGCAAGGACGGTTCTTGAGGTGTTTCCTAGTCATGAGGACGCTCTTGCGCTCTATGAGGCAGCCGAAGAAGTGGCCGGGGAGGAAGACGTCTACCTGCTGCACCAACGGGCCAACTACGAGCGGCTACGCCCCAACGGTAATCTGAAACTTGCAACGGCACTACTGGAACGGGCAAAGGATGCGGATCCCTCGAACGCGACGGTTGTACACACCCTTGCGGAGGTCATGCGGAGTAGGGCGGAGGCCGCAACTGAAGCTTTGGAGAGGGCTCGCTTCAGGAGAGAAGCCATGTCCTTGTTGGCCCAGATTGGCGAGGACGGCCCGAGTGCGCAGTTTGTTGTGACTACCCGCTTGAAACTTGCGATCGATGGCTTGCGGGATACGATCGCAGATCGCGAGGCGAGCGACCGGGATCTTGATGAGGCGGTTCGATTGGCCGAGCGTGAGGTGGAAGACGCACATCAGCGATATCCGGGTAACGCTTACGTCGCGACGTTGGACTCTGAGCTTGGGGCCATCCTTGAGGATCACGAGAGGGCTCAGGCGGCTCTGGCGAACGCGAATGCGGCAAATCGTCGGGACCCCTTCATTGCTGCCCGATTGGCGGCCATGGTGTTGCGAAAGGGCCGCGTTGAGGATGCGCGCGCGATCATTGTCGAAGCGCTAAGGGGGAATCGAGCCGACAAGCGTTTGAATCACATGTACGCCGAGATTGAGCGTGTCCATGGAGCTGGGCAATCGCGTGAAGAGCTCGTCCATCATTACCGGCGAGCGTTTACGCGGTGGGACCGAAACTACGAGTCCCAGTTTTGGTTTGCGCGCTTTGCGTGGGAGGGTCCGGGTGGGGAACTGATTCGTGAGGCCAAAGACGTGTTTCGACACTTGAGGGAAGCGCGGGTACCGCATCAAGAACGGACGCGGATTCGAGATTTTATGCAGGGGGCTGACGGGCCGCAGAACTATTCTGGTTCCATGGCCCGAGTCGAAGCAGCTCATGCCTTTGTGAAAGTCGACGGGAGAACCGACTGGCTCTATGTACACCGGGGCGACGTCCGGGAAGAGGTTTGGACTAGCTTGCGCCGCGACAGGCGAGTTCGATTCCGCATCGGTTTCGCACTCGGAGGCCCGCGAGCCCTGGAGATGTGGCTGGAAGGCGGGGCCTAGAATCTGAATTCAGTCGAAATCCCCCGCTCCCGATCGACTACCTAGCGTCCACAGTCCATTCCACCCCCTGAAGCGGGAGGCGAAACCATGAAGTACCTGTGCCTGATCTACTCCGACGAGACGCAGTGGCCGAAGCTGTCCCAGAGCGAGACCGAGAAGATGCAGGCGGAGTACGGCGCCTTTGGGGAGAGCATCAAGTCGAGCGGCCATTACGTTGCGGGACATCGGCTCCACCCGACGGCGTCGGCCACCACGGTCCGCATCCGCAACGGCAAGCTCTCGACCACCGACGGCCCGTTCATGGAAACCAAGGAGCAGCTGGGCGGCTTCTACATGATCGAGGCCAAGGACCTGAACGAGGCGATCCAGATCGGCTCGCGCATCCCGGGCGCCAAGCACGGCAGCATCGAAGTGCGGCCGGTGTGGGAAGTGCCGGCGGCCGTCCGCTAGCCTCGCGGCATGAGCGATGACGCGGCCGAGCGGGCGCGTGCGTTGGTCGAGGCCGTCTACCGCACCGACTCGCGCCGCGTCCTCGCCACGCTGATCCGGCTGCTCGGCGACTTCGACCTGGCGGAGGAGGGGCTGCACGACGCCTTCGCCGCCGCGGCCGAGAAATGGCCGCGCGACGGCGTCCCCGCGAAACCCCGAGCGTGGCTGGTCTCGGCCGGACGCTTCAAGGCGATCGACTCCATGCGACGGCGCGCGCGCTTCGACCAATCCCTCGCCGAGATCGCGGAACGGCTCGCGTCGAAGCCGAGCGATCCGGCGGATTACGACGACGAGAGCGTCGAGGACGATCGCCTGCGCCTGATCTTCCTCTGCTGCCATCCATCGCTGCCGGCCGACGCACAGGTGGCGCTCACGCTGCGCGAGGTGTGCGGGCTCACCACCGAGGAGATAGCGGGCGCCTTCTTCACCCGGCCGCCGACGATCGCGCAGCGCATCGTCCGCGCGAAGCTCAAGATCCGCGACGCGCAGATTCCCTACCAAGTTCCGCCGCGGCGCGAGTTGGCGGAGCGGCTCGACTCGGTGCTGCACGTGGTCTACCTGGTGTTCAACGAGGGCTACCACGCCAGCTCGGGCGCTTCGCTCACGCGGCACGACCTGTCGAACGAGGCGATTCGACTGGGGCGGCTGCTGGTGACGCTGCTGCCGGAGCCCGAGGCCGTGGGTCTGCTGGCGCTAATGGTGCTGCACGAGTCGCGCCGTTCGGCGCGCGCCTCGGGTGACGGCGAGGTAATCCTGCTCGAAGACCAGGATCGCTCGCGCTGGAATCGCGAGCAGATCAACGAAGGCCTGGCGCTGGTGCGCGAGGCGCTGGGGTCGCGCTCGTTCGGACCGTTCACGCTGCAGGCTGCGATCGCCGCGGTCCACGCCGAGGCCAAGACGGCGGCCGCGACCGACTGGCGGCAGATCGTCGGGCTCTACGACGTGCTGCTGCGCGCGGATCCCTCGCCGGTGGTGGAGCTGAATCGAGCCGCGGCGGTGGCGATGCGCGACGGCCCGATGGCGGGCGTGACGTTGATCGATGCGATCCTCGCGCGCGGCGAGCTGGCCGATTACTCGTTCGCCCATTCGGCGCGGGCGGACTTGCTGCGGCGTGCGGGGAAGGTCACGGAAGCGGAGGCGTCGTTTCGGCGAGCCCTGGAGCTGACCAAGCAGGAGCCGGAACGCAGGTTCCTCGAACGCCGGCTCGGAGAGCTGGGCTCGACTCTCCCCGGGGAGAGTTGAACTGGCCCCGGGGCCGGTAAGGAATTGGCCGTCGGCGTTCCTTTGTTTTCAATTCATCCGCCCTGGGGCGGATGATCGGCGGCGCGGGCGTCGCCCCTGCCGTCCGGCAAGCTGAGCGTCCACTCGCCCCAAGCCCAACGAGGAAGATCAGCGCATGACCTCATCCGATCCGCAGCCGTTCGTACCTCTCGCGTCCTACCGCGAGTACCCGGTGCCGGAGATGATCGAGCGCAGCCGAAGCTTCGCCGCCGAGCTCGCGCGCCGGCGCACCGTCCGGATGTTCAGCGATCGGCCGGTGTCGCGGCAGGTCGTCGAGGCCTGCCTCGAGGCGGCCGGCACGGCGCCGAGCGGCGCCCATCAGCAGCCATGGCACTTCGTGGTGGTGAGCGACCCGAAGATCAAGCGGGCGATCCGCGCGGCCGCGGAAAAGGCCGAGGCAAAGTTCTACGCCACCGCCCCAAGAGAATGGCTGGACGCTCTCGCCCCTCTTGGGACCGACGAGCACAAGCCGTATCTGGAGATCGCACCGTATCTGATCGCGGTCTTCGCTCGGCGCTACGCGGAGGGGGCGGACGGGGCCCAGCATCCTCACTACTACGTGACCGAGTCGGTCGGCATCGCGACTGGTTTCCTGCTCGCCGCGCTCCACCATGCGGGATTAGCGACGCTCACCCACACTCCCAATCCGATGGGCTTTCTGAACGAAATCCTCGATCGGCCCCGCAGCGAGCGGCCGCTCATGATGGTCGTCGCAGGATATCCCGCTGCCGACGCGGTGGTGCCAAATCTCGGACGCAAGACTCTGAGCGAGATCGCCACGTTTCGCTGAACGGTCGGCCACCGTGCTACGCGTCGAACATCGCCGCCGACAGGATCCGCCGCCGACCCATCATGGCGCGGAATCCCCACAGCGCGACCGCCAGGAGCAGCGCGGTGATGACTCCGGTGCGCCACGCGTACCAGCGCGAGACCTCGAGAGTCAGAGGCGCGCAGGCGAGGAGCTCCGAGAGCCCGGCCGCCGCGACCGTGGCCAGCACGCCAACGCGAGCCACCATGATCAGGCAGACGACCGTGATCGCGATCGCAGCCCACTGGGCCGGCGAAGGAGTGACCGAAGGCAGCGAGATGAGCATCATGACGATTCCGGTCGCCACCCAAGCGAGCGCGTCGAGGCGGAAGACGACGCGCAGGACCAGGACCATGGCGAACAAGCCGAGCCCCCTCATGAAGCCTTCGCCGATCGCGTTTGCGACCATGCCCCAGAAGTCGGCCCCTCGGGCGAGCGGGAGCGAGACCACCAGCAGCTCGACGTCGTGGCCGCGCTCGAGCAGGCCGGGCAGGCAGTTCGCCGCCGCGATCGCGGCAGCAATCAGCAACCCGATGAGCAGCTCGCGCCCGACCAGCGGATCGTGGAAGCGCCCGTCGAGGAGGCGGGTCCAGGCAACGAGGCGATGGGGCCAGCGGCGACGGAGATATGGCTCGATCCCCACGTAGAAGAGCCAGGCCATCAGCGCGGGGAAATAGGGCTGGCGCACGAGCCACCGCCAGATCGCGACGGGATCGGACGTCCACCGAAACAGGAACACGGTGTTGAGGCCGAAGAAGGTGAAAACTGCCACGCCGACTCGCAGCGCGCCCTTCAGATCGCCCCGACCGAGCCGGATGTTGTGGCGAGCCAGGAACCCGAAGGCCACGACGAGCGCGATCACCAACCCGACGAAGAACATGAACCCGGTGTACCAGATCGGATGCGTGGCGACGTCGCGCTCGGCTTGGCTCCACGGCGCGATGGTGCGTAGCCAGACGGGCTCGCCTCGCCAGGCCGCGGCCTCGATGCGGACCGGGGTCCCCTGATCGTCCCCGACCCACGCGGCGCGCGCGTCGCAAGCGACGTCGGGAGTCCACAGCGGCTGTGCCTGGCGCAGGTGGCCGGGGTCGAGGCCGGTGAGGGCGAGGAATGGCTCCCAGCGCACCGCTCGACTCGACGCGGAGTCGCCTGTGGCGCGCTGTGGAGCCAGACGCCAGAAGCTCAGGAGTCGACCGCGAGGATCGAGCTGGACGTAGGCCTCGCCGCTCAGAGCCGGCGCTGGCTCCAGGCGGTGCACGATGTAACCCGTGCTCGGGGTGAGCGACCCCGGGCTCTGCCTGTAGTTGAAACGCAGCGCCGCAGGATGCGCCGTCGTCAGTGACGAGGCGCGGCCCATGGCGAACGACCACTCGACATAGCCGTCGTCGAGGTTGAGCCACCACTCGACCGAGCGTGGCGTGACGTCGTCGCCGAGCTGGCGCGCAATGTCGCCGGCTCGTTCACGCAAAGCGTCCGGCGTGTGCGGCATCGGGATGTGGTCGAGCCCGCCGACGGCGGCGACGAGCACGATCGCTCCCGCGATCGCGAACACCGTCGCCCCGAACAGCGCCCAGGTCTTACCCGGCGACAGCGTTCCCTCTTCACCCGCGGCGGCCACCATCTCGGGTGACGGGGTCTCGCCGGCGCGAATCGCGGCCTCCAGCGGATCGCCTCCCGGCAGCGCGGCGAGCACCTCGATCGCCGACGCCGGCCGGCGCGCGGGATCGGGCTCGAGGCAACGCACGACCGCGGTGTCCATGGCGGGATCGAGGCCGGGCAGCAGCGTCGAGGGCCGGGCGCTGCTTTCACCCGATGGGCGCGAGTCCGGTTTCTCCGCGGCTTCGCGAGGGCGGCGCCCGGTCAACATTTCGAACATCACCAGGCCGAGCGCGTACACGTCGGTGCGGGTCGTGATCGCGCCGCCGCTCTTCTGCTCGGGCGCCATGTAGGCCGGGGTGCCGGCCAGGGCCTCGCCGCCGCGCACCGACTGCGCCGCCGCGGCCAGGCCGAAGTCGGTGATGCGCGCCCGGCCACGCCCGTCGAGCATGATGTTGGCCGGCTTGAGATCGCGGTGAACGATGCCCTGCACGTGCGCGGCCGCCAGCCCCGCGGCCAGCTGCTGAGCCAGGTCGATCGCCTTCTCCTGCGGGAGGCGGCCGATGCGGCGCAGCAGCGCGGCGAGGTCCTCGCCGTCGACGTACTCCATCGTGATGAAGTGGCGGCCTTCGAACTCGTCGACGTCGTAAACGCGACAGACGTTGGGGTGGGAGACCTGGCGCGCGATCCGCACTTCGCCCAACAAGCGCTGGAGTCGCTCGGGGTCGCCCTCGAGGTCCGCGGGCAGGAACTTGAGCGCCACCGCCTGGCCGATCTTCACGTCGTCGGCGCGGTAGACCTCGCCCATGCCGCCCTGTCCGGCGAGCGCGACGATGCGGTAACGGCTGGCGAGCACGACCCCCGGCAGGAAGCGACCATGCTCGCGTGTCGAACTCGGGGGCATGGCGACGGTGGGCGCTGCGTCGTCGCGCTCCAACGACAATGGGACCTCCGCTCGCTTCTATCGAATCGGGCCGCGCACAGAATGGGGGAGAGCGCGTCGCGAGGCCAGAGCGGAGTTGAAAGGGCGCGCACTGGATGATGGGGGCGAGGAGGTCGCCCACGGCGAGGGGCCCCGAGGTCCGGGCTCGGGGCCCCCGAGCGGCGCTAGGCGGTGACGATTACCAGTCGCTTGATCTTGCGGAACTCCTTCGGATCCGTGATGCGGAGCTCCATCTGGTTGTCGCCGGTCGGAGTCAGCACGTAGCTGGACACGGGCTGTGCCGTCACGACCTGGGCCTTGCGCGCGGGAATGCTGATCACGGTCTCCTCATCGGTGTTCATGGCGACGAATGCGGTCTCGTCGACCGTGCGCGAGGGCTGGATGGTCTTGCCGATGCCGAGCACGCCGCCCTTGGCGACGATGATGCCGGACTCGGTGAGTGCCTTCTTGTTGCCCATCGCGTAGTAGATGGTGCCGATCTCGCGCTGCTTGTCTTGGTTATCGGCGGTGAGGCCGGTCACCTGGGTCTTCAGGGTGTCGACCTGGGTTGCCAGCTGCGTGATCTCCGCTTCCTTGCGGGCGACGTTGCGGCGCAGGTTGGTGATCATGTGCTGCAGCCCGGCGATCTGGATGCCGTTCTGGTGAAGGGTCTTGTCGAGCTCCTCGATCTTGGCCTTGGTGCGCTCGATCCCAGCCTTGAGCACGGCGATGCGCGCCAGCGCCTCGTCCCCGTGGTTCTCCGACAGCTGCTGCTCGGTCTGGAGCTGTGAAGGGATGAGCCGCGCTTCCTCCTCGCCGAGGACGATTCCATTGAGGCTGTCCTGGATGGCGGCGATGTCGTTGATCGCGCGCCCGTAGCGCAGCCGCGTGTTCTCGTCGTCGCTTTGCAGCTGGGCGTAGGCGTGCTGGGTCTTGGTGTACTTGCCGTAGGTCAGTGCGACCGCACCCAGGCAGAGAATCACGATGGCGGTGACGGCGAGCATTGTGGATTTGCGCATCTCGGACTCTCCTAGTGATGAAGTGGCGGCCCTCGGACTTCGTGCCGCGGCTCTCGGACTCGGTGGCGACTTGGCTACGATCCGAGCCCAAGGCAAGGGCTGGGCCGGCTTCGCGGCCCCGGGGAGAATCCAAGCGCGACGCACGCCTTCAATGGCTTGCGAGCCGAGGCGACGCGACGAGTTCGCGCGCACCCCGAGTCCACGTTCCCGATTCGGCTCCGACGTTGTAAGGAAGGAGCCATGACTTTGTAGTCTCTTCCCTGTCGCGCCGGCTTGACCCTCCTCCGAGCGCGCCTCTAGATTCGGGCCCGTGAAGAACCTGCGCATTCTGGTGATCGGCTCGGGAGGGCGCGAGCACGCCCTCGCGTGGCGCCTGGCCCAGGACTCCGAAGTCACGGAAGTCATCGTGTCGCCCGGCAACGACGGGATGGAGCGATCGTTCCGACGCCTCGCGATTCCGGACGTCGACGGCGAAGCGCTCGCCAAGGCCGCGGAGCGCGAGCGCGTCGATCTCGCCGTGATCGGCCCCGACGCCGCGCTGGCCGCAGGCGTGGCGGACCGCTTCCAGGCGGCGCGCATTCCGGTCTACGGGCCGACCCGCCAGGCCTCGAAGCTCGAATGGAGCAAGTGGTTCGCGAAGGAGCTGATGGCCCACGCCGGTTTGCCCACGGCGCGCGCGTCGCGCTTCGACGGCGTCGACGACGCGCGGCAGGCGCTGCCTTCGTTCGGGCCGCCGTGGGTCCTCAAGGCCGACGGCTTGGCGGCGGGCAAGGGCGTGCTCGTGACCCGCGACCGTGCCGAGGCGCTCGGCTTCCTCGCCGCCTGCCTCGAGGGCGAGCGCTTCGGCGAGGCCGGCCGGACCGTGCTGATCGAGGAGTATCTCGAGGGCGACGAGCTGTCCGTGACCGCGGTGTGCGATGGGCAGAGCTACGCGATGCTGGCGCCGGCGCACGACTACAAGCGCGCCTTGGACGGCGATCAGGGCCCCAACACGGGCGGGATGGGCGCGTACGCGCCGGCCGCGGAGACGTCCGCGGTCGAGGCCTACGGCCGCCGCATCATCCAGCCGCTGCTCACCGCGATGGCGCGGCGCGAGACGCCCTTCATCGGCACGATGTACGCCGGACTCATGATCACCCGCGGCGGGCCCAAGGTGCTGGAGATCAACGCTCGCTTCGGCGATCCCGAGACCCAGGTGCTGATGCCGCTGGTCGAAGGCTCGCTGGCGCGGCTGCTGCTGTCGGCGGCGCGGCGCGAGCTGGAGCCGCAGGCGATTCGGCGTTTGGACCGCCACGCGGTGGCCGTGGCGCTGGTCGACTCGGGGTATCCTGGCGCGATTCAGGGCGGCGGCACGCTCGCCGCGCTCGATCGCGTGGCCGAGACCCACGGCGTCACGGTGTTCCACGCCGGCACCCGCTGGGAAGATGACGCGTGGCGCGTGCGCGGCGGGCGCGCGGCCTATGTCGTCGCGGTGGACGCCAGCCGCGACGCCGCACGCGACAAGGCCTACGCGGCGATCGCCGAGGTGGGCGGCCAGGGATGGCGGTGTCGCTCCGACGTCGCCGCCGACAGTGTCTCGGCCGCAGCGGCGCGGCCCAACCACGAACCAGGAGGGGGATGAGCGTGGCGTCGGCCAGCAAGGGCAAGAACAAGGTGCGGGTCGGGATCGTGATGGGCAGCGAGTCGGACCGCGCGGTGATGGAAGAGGCGGCGCGCGTCCTGGACGAGTTCGGCGTCGGCAACGAAGTCGAGGTGCGCTCCGCGCATCGCACTCCCGAGGCGGCGGCGGAGTACGCGCGCACCGCCCGCGGGCGCGGGCTCGAAGTCATCATCGCCGGCGCCGGGGGCGCGGCCCACCTGGCCGGGGCGATGGCGGCCCACTCGAAGCTGCCGGTGCTGGGGGTGCCGCTCGCGACCTCGCCCTTGTCGGGCTTCGACGCCTTGCTGGCCACGGTCCAGATGCCGCCGGGCGTTCCGGTCGGCACGTTGGGCGTGGGCTCGTGGGGCGCGCGCAACGCCGCGCATCTCGCGGTGCGCATCCTGGCGGTCTCGGATCCGGTCTTGGCGCGCCGCCTCGAAGCGCCCAAGCCCGGCGCAAGGAAGCGCTAAAGTTGGAGCTGTTCAAGATCGATTCCGCGAATCCCGCGCTCGAGGCGCTGAATGCCGCCGCCGAGGCCGTGCTGCGCGGCGGCGTGATCGCCTTCCCGACCGACACCATCTATGGGCTCGGCTGCTCGTTGTTCGACGTCTCGGCGGTCGAGATGGTGGCGCGTCTCAAGCGCCGCGACCTGTCGCTGGCGGTGATCTCGCTGATCCCCACGCCGTCGCAGGTCTACGGGCTGGCGGCCGAGGTCTCGCCGCCGGCGGAGCGCCTGATCCACCGCTTCTGGCCCGGTCCGCTGTCGTTGATCTTCAAGGCCGCCTCCGTGGTGCCGGCGCCGGTACGCGGCGCGGGCGGAACCGTGGCGCTGCGCTGTCCCAAGGATCGCCTGTGCGAGCGGCTGCTCGACCGCATCGGCGGCCCGGTGGTGTCGAGCAGCGCCAACCTCACCGGCCAGCCGCCGGCGCAGACCGCCGAGGAAGTGATGCGCATCTTCGGCAACCAGGTCGACCTGATCCTGGATGGCGGGCCGCGCCACGGGAAGCCTTCGACGCTGGTCGACGTGAGCACCCCGCGGCCGCGGCTCTTGCGGCGCGGCGCGATCGACGTCGAGGCCGAGCTGGGTGATTTCGACGACGACGCCAAGCCCGACGCGGATTGACTCGCCCAGGACTCGGCTCCTATCCTTGGTCCGCGTGTCGCGTTCCGAGTCCCTCTTTCGCGTCCTCCTGGTGTGCACCGGGAACACCTGCCGTAGTCCGATGGCGGCGGGGCTCCTCCGGCACGAGCTGGGAGCCGACGCCGAGCGCGTCGACGTCGAGTCGGCCGGCACGGCGGCGTGGGAAGGACAGCCGGCCACCGAGCCCAGCATCCAGGTCGCGGCCGACAACGGCGTCGACCTCGAGCGGCATCGGTCGCGGCGCCTGACCCCGGCGTTGGTGCGCGAGGCGGACCTGATCCTGGTCATGGAGCGGGCCCACCTGACGGCGGTCCACACGCTGGGCGGCGACCCGAAGAAGGTGCATCTGTTGAGCGAATACCCACCGCCGGGGGAGCCGTCCTGGCCGGTGTCGGATCCCTTCGGCGCCTCGATCGAGGCCTACGAAGAGTGCTGGCGCCGGATCTCGCGGCACCTCGAGCGAGTCGTTCCTTCGATTCAGGAAGCGCTGCGGGCACGCTCCGCCTAGACCGAAGCCTTCGAGCCGAGAGGTGAACATGGCGATCACCAAGGTCGAGAAGATCTGGATGAACGGAAAGTGGGTGGCGTGGGACGACGCGAAGATCCACGTCCTCGCCCACGTCGCGCACTACGCCTCGAGCGTCTTCGAGGGGATTCGCTGCTACAAGACCAAGACCGGACCGGCCATCTTCCGCCTCGACGACCACCTCGATCGCTTGATGGGCTCGGCCAAGATTTACCGGATGGAGCTGCCGTTCACGCGCGAACAGATCCGCGAAGCCTGCCTGGACGTGATCGCGGTCAACGACCTCGGCGACTGCTATCTGCGCCCGCTGATCTATCGCGGCTACGAGAACCTGGGCGTCAACCCGTTCGGCTCGCCGGTCGAAGTCGCGGTCGCGGCGTTCCCGTGGGGCAAGTACCTGGGCGACGACGCGCTGAGCAAGGGTGTGGCGGTCAAGATCAGCTCGTGGTGGAGGATCTCGCCCAACACGCTGCCGGCGCTGGCCAAGGCCTCCGCCAACTACATGAACTCGCAGCTCATGAAGATGGAAGCGCTGGTCGACGGCTACGCCGAGGCGATTGCCCTGGACGTGCGGGGCTTCGTCAGCGAAGGCAGCGGCCAGAACGTATTCGCCGTCTACAAAGGTGATCTGGTCACGCCCCCCATCACCAGCTCGATCCTGGGCGGCATCACCCGTGCCACGGTCATTCAGCTGGCGCGCGAGCTCGGCTACAACGTGCGCGAGGACGTCATCCCGCGCGAGCAGCTCTACCTGATGGACGAGATGTTCTTCTGCGGCACCGCGGTGGAGATCAATCCGATCACCTCCGTCGATCGCATTCCGATCGGCAGCGGCGAGCCGGGGCCGATCACCAAGGCGCTGCAGACGGCGTTCTTCGGCATCGTGCGCGGCGATCAGCCCGACCGCCACCGCTGGATGACCCCGGTGCCGCAGCCGGCCGCTTCGCGCACGCGCTGAGCCGCGCTTGCGCGTCGCGCTCGGAAGCGATCACGCGGGGTTCGCGCTGAAGGAGCGTCTCGAGCAGGAGCTGATCGCCTGGGGTCACGAGGTCGAGGACCTCGGGACGCACGCCGCCGAGCCGCCGGTCGACTACCCGGACTTCTGCATTCCGGCCGCCGAGCGGGTCGCGGCCGGCCGCGCCGATCGCGGCATCGTCCTGGGTGGCAGCGGCATCGGCGAGTGCATCGCCGCCAACAAGGTGAGCGGGATTCGCGCCGCCCTGGTCTACAGCGACGAGACCGCGCGACTCACGCGCCTGCACAACGACTCGAACGTGCTGGCCCTGGGCGGTCGCTTGTCGAGCCCCGACGACGCCGTGCGCTGGCTCAGGATCTGGCTCGAGACCCCTTTCGAAGACGGGCGGCACGTGGCGCGGATCCAGAAGATCAGCGCCTACGAGCACCGCATGATCAGGAGCTGACGTGTCGGAACTGAGAGACCAGGATCCCGCCATCGCCGACGCCATCGCGGCCGAGCGCCGCCGCCAGCTCGGTACGCTCGAGCTGATCGCTTCCGAGAACTTCGCCAGCGCCGCCGTGCTCGAGGCGATGGGCTCGGTGATGAACAACAAGTACGCGGAAGGGCTGCCGGGCAAGCGTTACTACGGCGGCTGCGAATTCGTCGACGTGGCCGAGAACTTGGCGCTGGAGCGAGTCGGGCGTCTGTTCGGCGCGGGCCACGCCAACGTCCAGGCCCATTCCGGCGCCTCCGCCAACCTGGCCGCGTACCTGAGCGTGGCCGCCCCGGGCGATACGCTGCTGGGCATGAGCCTCGCGCACGGCGGCCACCTCACCCACGGCCACGCGGTCTCGTTTTCGGGCCGGCTCTTCAAGGCGGTGCAGTACGGGGTGCGCCTCGAGGACGGCCGCATCGACTACGAGCAGATGGAGTCCCTGGCGCGCGAGCACAAGCCGCGCTTGATCGTGGCCGGGGCCAGCGCCTATCCGCGGATCATCGACTTCGAGCGCTTCGGGGCCATCGCGCGCGAGGTCGGAGCCACGCTGGTGGTCGACATGGCGCACATCGCCGGGCTGGTGGCGGCCGGGCTTCATCCCAGCCCGGTGCCGCACGCCGAGCTGGTGACCAGCACCACGCACAAGACGCTGCGCGGGCCGCGCGGCGGCTTCGTGCTGGCGCGGGCCGAGCTGGGCGAGAAGCTCGACAAGACGGTGTTCCCGATGCTGCAGGGCGGTCCGCTGATGCACATCATCGCGGCCAAGGCGGTGTGCTTCGGCGAAGCGCTGAGCGAAGGCTTCAAAGCCTACCAGCAGCGCGTGGTGCAGAACGCGGTGATGCTGGCGAAGGAGCTCCAGGCGCGCGGCTTCGACCTGGTCTCGGGCGGCACCGACAACCACCTCATGCTGGTCGACCTACAGCGCCGGCGGCTGACCGGCAAGATCGCCGAGGAGGCGCTCCATCGGGCGTCGATCACGGTGAACAAGAATGCGGTCCCCAACGATCCGCAGAAGCCGTGGGTCACGAGCGGGATTCGCATCGGCACCCCCGCGCTCACGACGCGCGGCTTCGGAACCGAGGAGATGCGCATGATCGCGGACTGGATCGCGCGCGCGCTCGAGCGCCCGGACGACGGGGCGCACCTCGAAGGCATCGGGCGCGAGGTGCGCGATCTGGCGGCGGCCTTCCCACTCTTCGCCTGGGAGCCCGTGCTGCGCTAGCGGCCGCGGCGCCCCGCTACTTCGCCGCGGCGCCGCACTGCGCGAGCAGCGCTTCGATCTCCGGATCGCGGTCCCCGCGCAGCAGGTGCGCGACCAGGGCGTGGTAGTGGACGTTGGCGAACGACGAGTCGATCGCACAGCCCCGGCTCTGGCCCGGCAGCTTGATCACGAGCGGCACCCAGCGCCGATCCTGCGTCGCCTTCTTGGGGTCGGGGTCGAAGCGCCACGAGTGATCCGACGTCATGATGATCAGGGCGTCGTCGTACTTTCCGGCGCGGCGCAGCCGATCGATCAAGTCACCGACCACGCGGTCGAGATAGCCCAGCTGGCGCAGGTAATCGTTCTCCGTGCCCCAGGCGCCATCGGTGTACCCGGCCGGGCGGTTCCAATCGATGGCGTAGACGCCGCGATAGGAGCCGTCCGGGTTGAAGATGAAGGGCGCGTGCGGCAGCGGGTAATGGATGAAGGTCAGCGTGTTGGGCGGCAGCGTCAGCGCGGCGTCGATGCCGTTGCTCATGTGATCCCGAAGCTGGAGCCAGTTCCGCACGAAGGCGTCCGCGTAGAGGATGCGGAACATGTGGCGACTGACCGGATCGGTCTCGTAGCGCATCGCCTCCAGGGCGTCGAGCACCATGCGCTTCCACAGCGTCCGCGACATCGGATAGAACGAGTAGCCGCGCGCGTAGTCGACCGAGTCACGAAACATGATCTCGTAGGGCAGATAGAAGCCGACCAGCGCGGTGTTGTAGCGCGCCGAGCGGGCGATCTGGAAGATGCTCTCGATCCCCGCTCCCTCCTGGGAGCTGGTGATGTACTCGCGGCCGTGCTTGCCGACCTTGTTGAAGACTCCGGGCAGCTGCTCGAGCGGGTGGTCGCCGTAGAGCAGGAGCGGCAGCGAGCGGTAGGTGTCGTCGCCGGGAGAGTGGGCGTTGCGGAAGAACATGGAGTGCTGGGCCAGCTCGCGCAGGTGCGGAAGGCTGGTCAGGAACTCGCCGTCGCTGGTGGCGCGCACGAACGACCATTCGTCGAAGACGAAAACGAACACCGGCCGGGCCGGCCCGGTGGGGAAGGAGACGCGCAGCGGGCGGCGCGGCTCGGCCCATGTGCTCCATAGGAACATCTGCACCAGGACGATCGGAATCATCGCCGCGAACAACAGCGAGAGCCGATACGAGACCCGCACCAGCCGGCTTTGCGGGCGGCCGAGCGAATAGCCGACCGCGCCCGCCATCAGCAGCCACAACAGCTCGAACGACAGGAAGTGCGGACGATGCAGGATCTCGATGTTGGCCACCACGCCGCTCGCCAGGGCGAGCACGAACACCGCGCGGATCGCGCCGCGCACCCGCGGCCAGCGCGGGCGATCGAGGAGCTGCACCAGCGCGGTGAGCAGGAGCCCGACCACCAGGACGTCGAGGGTGAGGCTGATCGAGTCGAGGCGGTCCCACTGGCGGAAGAAACGGTTGCGGACGTTCTGATACGACGTGATCTCGGGGGCGAAGTGAAGGAAGGAGACGAAGGTCGCGGCGACGAAGCGGCCCAGCAGGCGGCGGGCCCCCGCGGAACGAGGCACGACGTTCACCCCGGAGCCTCCTTGGCGTAGAAGAGCAGCGTGCGCGGCGAGCCCGGGATCGGGTGCTCCTCGAGCAGTCGGAAGCCCTGCCCGAAGACCTGCTTGCAGCTCGCGAGGTCGATCCCGGCGAAGAGGTCACGCCGGAACTGCAGCATGCGGCGGAACATCGGATCCTCGGTCGGCACGAATTCGAGCACCAACAGGTCGCGGGTCAGCGCGGCGAACAGATCGCGCGCCGCGGCCAGGGACAGGTTGCCCGAGATTAGCAGGTGGTGCAGCAGGGCCAGCCCCAGCACGCAATCGACGTCGAGGCGCTCGAGGAACGATGACCGCTCCTGGTTGAGGTAGCCGATCGCGGGGCTCGGGTTGGTGATGTCGATCACCATCGGGGTGATGGTCGCGGGCTCGCGGCGCAGGCGCCGGTAGAGGATCTCGACCGCGTCGTGGTCGCCGTCGGCCGCGATCACCTGCGCTCCGGCGGCGGCGGCAATGCGGCTGTAGTCGCCGGTGTTGCAACCCAGGTCCAGCACCCGGCGCGGCCGGCGCGCCTCCAGGAAGGCGCGCACCAGCGCTTTCTTGGCTTCTTCCGAAGCGTCGGTGTACGTGCAGGTGCGCTCGTAGTCGGACCATGTCCCGGCCGGGCGATAAGAGCGCGCCAGCCTGCGGAGCTTCCCGCGCAGGCGCTCGATCTGGAGCTTCTGCGGGCGGGTATCGGGGTTCGGCTTCTCGAGCAGGGAGCGATCCACCTGTGCCTGCTTCTGCGCGGCGCGATTCAAGGCGAGCGGAAGCGTGACGTCGAGCAGCGCGCGCGGCCCCCAGCGCTCGAGTCGGCCCAGGGTGCGGGCAACGTCCTCGACCGAGCGGCCGCCGAGCCGGGGCAGGAAGTAGGCGCGCGGGTCCCAGCCATGATGGACGCACAGCAGCAACGGGAAGACGAACATCTGGTTGAACTGGCCGAGCGCGAACCAGACGTCGAGTCGCGCGGGGCGCTCGAACGAGCCCAGATCGATGAACAGCGGCTTGCCGTTCACGAACTGAACGTTGAAGGCGGTGGCGTCCTTGAGCGAGGCGCCGGCCGTGAGCGCCTGGTCCTGGACCTCGAGCGTCGCGATCCCGGCGTCGGCGATCATCGACACCGACCATTCGTAGGGGAAGGTCAGCGTGGCCAGGACGTCGTGCTGGAGGAAGGCACGGAAGGGCGCGTGCTCGGACGCGAGCTCGGCGGCCAGGGCGGGGTCATCGACGAAGCGCGTCCCGACCACGGCTCCGGAGTCGACCAATCGCCCCAGGACGCCGGCCTGCTCCAGGGCGCGCAGGTGACCGAGCGTCGCCTCGTCGATGGCTCGAAAGATTCGTCCGTCGCGAGCGAAGACGTACCCGGCAGGGTCGCGGAACGAACCCCCGATTCGTTGGCTCGAGGGACTCGCCACGGCGGGCATCAGGGCTCGCGGTTTTCCTTGGATCCGAACAAGCGGGTGAAGAAGCTCCAGATCGATTTGCGCCAGAAGGCCACGGCGCCGAGGAAACCCGCTACCAGCGATTGGAGCAACAGGGATCCCGAGACGGGATCGATGTAGAGAATGAACATGGATTCGTGCAAGCGCGCCTCCGTGCGGCTTCTCCGGTCGCGGCCGTCCTTTCCAATCGTGGTCCGCCCTATCCGTTATCGGCGCCGGAGATTGGCCGCTAAAGATACAACTCGGGAGCGTCGAAGGCACGCCGGAAGCAAACGCGCCTCGGGGCCGGACCAACGCCCACTTCGGGCCGCCCCGCGCGGGCCCGGCCGTTGGTCGCTCCCCGAGCCTTCGTTATACTGCCGCGGCTAGTCAACGCGTTGGGCTGGTGCGCGCCCTCCCGAGGAAGGATCCCGATGAGCGTCGAGACCAAGGAAGCGAACCGCAAGATCGAGCGGGCGACCGAGATCGTGAGCCGCGTGACCGCCGAAGTGGGGCGGGCCGTGGTGGGCCAGCGCATGATGGTCGACCGCCTGATGGTGGGCCTCCTGACCGGAGGCCACGTGCTCCTCGAGGGCGTTCCTGGACTGGCCAAGACCCTGGCCATCAAGAGCCTCGCGGAGGCGCTGGCACTCAAGTTCCGGCGCATCCAGTTCACTCCCGACCTGCTGCCTGCCGACCTCACCGGCACCTTGATCTACAACCCCCGCGACGGCTCGTTCAGCCCCAAGCGCGGACCGATCTTCGCGAACCTGGTCCTCGCCGACGAGATCAACCGCGCCCCGGCCAAGGTCCAGTCCGCGCTGCTCGAGGCGATGCAGGAGAAGCAGGTCACGATCGGCGATGACACCCATGCCCTCGACGAGCCGTTCCTGGTGATGGCGACCCAGAACCCGATCGAGCAGGAGGGAACCTACCCACTGCCCGAGGCGCAGAGCGATCGCTTCATGCTCAAGGTGAAGGTGGGCTACCCGGAACGCAGCGACGAGAAGGAGATCCTGCGCCGCGCCGGTCTGGCGGAGCTGCCGCCGCTGACGGCTCAGGCCACCCGCGCCGACGTGCTCGAGGCGCGCGGCGCACTGAGCACGGTGTACGTCGACGACAAGCTCCAGGAGTACGTGCTCGATCTGGTGGCGGCCACGCGGCGGCCGCGCGATTTCGGCCTGCCGATCGATGGCCTGGTCTCCTTCGGCGCGTCGCCGCGGGCGACGCTGTTCTTGGCGCGCGGGGCGCAGGCGGTGGCCGTGCTCGAGGGGCGCGCCTACGTGCTGCCCGAAGACATCAAGTCGATTGCGCCCGACATCCTGCGCCACCGCATCCACGTGTCCTACGAAGCCGAGGCCGAGGGCATCGATGGCGAAGAGGTGGCCCGGCGCATCCTGGAGCGGGTGCGCGTGCCCTGATGCAGACCTCGGAGCTGCTGCGCAAGGTCCGCAGGATCGAGATCCGCAGCCGTCACCTGGTCGAGGATCTGCTGGCGGGGCAGACCGAGAGCGTGTTCAAGGGGCGCGGCATCGAGTTCGAGGAAGTGCGCCCCTACGTGCCCGGCGACGAGGTGCGCGACCTCGACTGGAACGTCACCGCGCGCCTGGGCCAGCCCTTCGTCAAGCGCTTCGTCGAGCAGCGCGAGCTGACCATCGTGCTGGTGGTCGACATCTCGCGCTCGATGCGCTTCGGCACTGCCGGCCCGGAGAAGCGCGAGCTGGCGGCCGAGCTGTGCGCCATCCTCGGGTTCGCCGCCTTGCGCAACGACGATCGCGTGGGGCTGGTGCTGGCGGCCGGCCGCGTCGAGCACGTGGTGCCGCCGGCGCGCGGCCGCAGCCACTTGCTGCGCATCCTGCGTGACGTGCTCGACGCCACGCCGCGCAGCTCCGGCACGCGTCTGGGCGAGGCGGCGCGCTTCGTGTCGCGCACGCTGCACCGGCGCAGCATGGTGTTCTGGCTGTCCGACTTCCAGGACCAGATCGATCCGCGCGACTGGCGCGTGCTCGGGCGCCGCCACGAGACGACGGCGATGGTGATCCGCGATCCGCGTGACGAGCTGCTGCCGGCCGTGGGGTGGGTCGAGATCGAGGACCTGGAGAGCGGCGCGCGCCGGCTGGTGCACACCGGCAGCCGGCGGCGGCGCGAGCGCTACCAGCAGGAGGCGCGCGCGCAATGGCAGGAGGTCGAGCAGGTGCTGGCGCGCAGCCGTTGCCCCGTGGTCGAGATTCGCACCGACCGCTCGTACCTGCCGGTGTTGATGCGTTACTTCCAGCGCCGGCGTCGGCGGCGAGGCGCCGAATGAGCCGCGCGCGCGGCGCGCTGCTGCTCGCGGCGTGCATCGGAGTCTGCGCCGCGAGCCCGGCGGCGTCCGAGTGGCCGCAGATCCGCGTCGTCTTGCGGCCGCCGATGGCCAAGCTGGGGGAGCGCGTGACCTATCGCGCCGAGATGATCGGCGGCTGGTGGAAGCGCGTGAAGTGGCTGGCCCCGGACTCCGGATCGACCTTCACCTGGGGCGAACCGCGCAGCGGCTACTCGCCGGGCCAGCCGCCGCAAGGCGTTCGCTTCGGCGGCGGCGCGCGGACGGGTCAGGTTCGCAGCGGCACTGCCGACGTGGCATGGGTCGAGTATCCGCTGCAGGCGTTCCAGCTCGGCGTGATCACGGTGCCGGGGGTCACGCTGCGCTATCTGGGTGACGGCGGACAGGTCATGGAGGCGCGCGCGCCGATGACGCGGCTGATCGTGCTGCCGATGCTGAGCGCGGCCGACAGCAACGCGACGCTGCGCCCCCTTCACGGCCCGCTGCCCGCACCGTGGTGGGAGCGGGTGCCGTGGGCGACGATTGCGCTGGGCGCTCTC
>JACXTT010003631.1_pt1 | contig 23555 bp, 16 predicted proteins | sample 9270951 | NCBI WGS metagenome assembly JACXTT01 (sample SAMN15532306, study PRJNA645909) | rock metagenome | isolation source: weathered quartz diorite | place: Puerto Rico | collected 2017-06-21
TGCCGTGCGGGAGCCGCGCCAATACTTCACCCCAGGGATTCACAATCATGCTGTCACCGTAGGTTTCGCGCCCGTTGGCATGGCGGCCACCCTGCGCCGCGGCAATGACATAGACCAGATTCTCAATGGCGCGTGCCCGCAACAATACCTCCCAGTGGGCCTTGCCGGTGAGTGCGGTAAAGGCCGAAGGCACGGCGAATATTTCCGCACCCGCTTCCAGCAGGCGCCGGAAAAGTTCCGGGAAGCGCAGGTCGTAACACACGGCGAGCCCGAGTTTCCCATACGGAGTCTCGACCACGACAATATTTTCTCCGGGTTCAAAACTGTTCGATTCATGGTACTTCTCGCCATTGTCGAGTTGCACATCGAATAAATGAATCTTGTCGTAACGCGCAATGCGTTCTCCCTGATCGTTAAAAACGAGACAAGCGGCGCGAACCTTATTTACCGCCTGCACGGTCAGCGGGAGGGTGCCGCCTACCAGCCACACATGATGCTGGCGTGCCTGCGTCGCCAGAAAATCCTGGATGGGTCCCTTTCCGTCGCGCTCCGCCGCCGCCAGACGGTCGGCGTCATTGACTGGCATGAGCGCGAAATTCTCCGGCAGTACCACGAGCCTCGCGCCGGACGCGGCGGCACTGGCGATGTACCGTCCAGCCGCGTCAAGATTGTCCGGCACCCGCGGTCCGGATGCCATCTGCACCGCCGCCAGCAGTGCGCCAGGGATGGCGCGGTTACGGAGCCGAGGACGCATATGCGTCATGGAGTACCTGCGCGTGAATAACTTACGCGCTTAATGGAGGTGACAGGAGTTTTCACAATATGTCCTAACGAAAACAAAAATCGGGGGAGAAAATCAAACTTCGCCACATTCCGCTAGGATATCACCGAACCCCGGCCTCATCACCCGCTTTCCCCGGATTTTGCGGGGCATTGGCAACATCGCCCTTGACCAGCTTGGTAATGGTCGGATTGTCCCACGACCCTTTCACCACATAGGTGATGCGGGTACCCGCGGCGATCTGTTTCTTGAAAATTTTCTGTACCGCCAGCACCGCCGCCGCGACCTGCGGTCCCAATACGCCCCACGTCGCTATCGTGACACTGTCGCTGATTTTCGGCTGCATCTCCAGCGCCAGATCGAAATCCTCCGCCGCCAGTCCGATCCGGCCCCCGATGTCGAGCTGACTCGCCGGTCCGCGTATGGAAAAACCACTGGTATACGCATTACCCTTCTCGATGGCCACCTCGCCCTCAATGCGGTCATAGAGCAGGCCCTTGCCGAACACCGGACTGAAGTCGAGCGTGAGATAACGCCCAATCGCGCTCAAATCGAGCAGGCCAAACAAGCGACCGGCGCCGGATTTCACTTTTAGGAAACGACCTTTCTTCGCGGACACATTTACCTTACCGCTCAGCGCCGCGAGTTGCGGATCGGTCGGTGTTCCCGACCACGACAAATGCGAATGGACGGACACCTCGCCGCCCGCGAGCTGATCCGGTGAACCGAAGACGTCCATGGTCTTGCCCATATCCTGGCTGCTGAACTCGATATCGAATTGGCTTCCATGACGCTTGCCGTCAAACTCCCAGCGACCGCTGGCGTTCAACCTCATGTCGGGGCGCACCAGGTTAAACCGTCTGATCCGCCAGCCGGATTCTTCCGGTGTGGCCATGAAGTCCAGTTCGCCCAATGGTTTGTCGCGAAGCTCGAAGGATTTGCTGTGTAATATCACCGTTGGTAGGCGGCGCGGGTCTACCGGGACATCGTGCCGTTCGTTTTGCTTGTCGGGCAACGCCAGATGCTTCAGATCCATTTGAAACCGCGTCGCGGAAGCCATGCTGGAGAAAATCACGTGGCCGTCCATGGCCGGACCGCTGACCGTGCCCTGCCAGACATCGCGACTCCGGGAAAAATCGACGGAAAGATTCTCAAACTGGCGGTCGAACATGGTCAACGAGCCGACGTTGGCACTCACGCGCGTCACGAATCCCGCAGCACCGGCGGGGCCTGCGCCCAGCAATGGCCACCACTGATCGACATCCACCGTCGCCAGATCGGCCATGATGTACACGTCACGGGTTTTGGGCGTCGCGACCGGCGCGGCGGTCGCTCCCGGCTTCCTGGCTCCCGTGCTGTACAGAGACGTGCTAATATCGTGAGAAGCAGGAGCCTGAGAGCGACCGACACTTGTACTTCCCTGTACATCGCCAAAACCGATGCGTGCCCCGGCGAATTTCCAACCCTCGTCCTGACGCGCCAGGGCAAGTTTGCCATTCATGCGGCTGCCAACATTGAGTGCCAGCACCATACTGTCGCGACGCGCGGATTCTGTCCGGATCACAAGCTTCTCGTCCGCCAGCCCCTCGGGTCGGTCCAGTGGTGCCGGCAACGCCACCTTGAGGCCGTGCAGGTCGGCCTCGGCACGCAGATCGCCTGTTTCCTTCTTGACTTGCCAGATGCCGGTCCAGCCGGCACTGCCGCTGATACGCGCGGCGATTTTGGATCCAACAACGGGTGTCAATCCTTGCGCCGTGATGGCGCCCTGACCGTGAATAATCAGCTGGCCTTCGCGCTGGCCGGCGAGCAGCACGGTATCGCCGCCGAGGAAACGCGCGCGCAAATTACCCTCTTGTATCCCCGTTTCCGTGAATCGCACGTTGCCCTCGATATCCTCCACGGCCATCGGCGAGCCGGCAAACCGTAACGAGTTTTTCATGAACCGGTACTCGCCCTCGGTATGGGTGGACTGTGCATCGCTCAATGGAATCGTCAAATCCAGACTGAGAATGCCCGCACCCGAACCCTGCAAACCGGATGGCAAATAAGACAACCAGCGCGCACTGCCGGGCTCGGGTTTTACATCGCGCAGAATACTCAATGTTTCGTTGAACGCGCCGCTCACCTTGCCGCCCACGTGCACGACGATATCGGAAGCCCTACTCGCTTCGCTCGTTCGTCCCGTCATAAGATTTCCCGCGCCGGAATAGCGCGACTGCACCACCAGCTGTGTGGCGTCGAGCTTGCCGATTTTTCCACCGCCGATTACCGTCACCTCGGAACCGTCGATCGCCACGTCCACATCTGCCTGCCTGACCGGCTCCCAGCCCGGCAGAAAACGGTAAACACCCTGTCGTACATGTCCGCGCAGCTCGAATTTTCCCGTACGATTGGGGAATGGGAATTCGCGGATTGGGCCGTCGTAGATCAGATAGCCTTCGGTGATTTCGCCGGCGACAAAGGAACGTTCCATCCAGGCCAGCGTGCCGGGCGCCAGATGCGAGGCCGGATAATAACGGGCGGCGTGCGCGCCATTGCCTTCATAAAAATCGACGCGCAGTTTCAGCACCGGCGAGATCGCCTGATCGTGCGGCAACTGCAGGCTGAGCTTGCCGGTTCCGCGTCCATCCTCGCCGGTCACGCGCAAACTGTTGCCATTGATCAGCCAGTAATCGGCATATTTTTCCCAGCTCAGATCGCCGCGGACGCGCGCGGCGGCCAGCGGGCTGCGGAACAGCCATGGGAGAGTCAACTTCATGCCAATGGAATCGATTCGAAAATTTCCGGTGTCGCGCGAAAGCGATAAATGTCCGCTCAGACCCTGAACACCGGGATATTTCTGATAGGGGATCCCCGCACCGTCTTTGATGTCGGCTTCCAGGGAATAATCCCCGGACGACATCCAGTCTCCGATCAATCGCAGGTTGAAATTATTGACACTGCCCTCCGGTTTGATCGCCAGCCAGGTATCGAGCAGTTCTCCCGACTTCCCGGGAGAATTTCCAGTGTTCTCGGAGATTTCATTTTTTAGGCGCGCGACAAAACCGGTGACATCACCGAGGTTCGCATGCTTGATCTGTATCTCGCTCTCATCCGGTCGGTATATAACGCGCAAATGTTCGCCTGCCCACGGCGCACCGTTCAGACCCAGCAGGGGGTTGGCCACGTCGAGTTGCCAACCCGCGCGCTTGACGCGCCAAGCCAGATCGCCACTGGCCTCGTGTATTTCAAGCGGCGAATCCCATCCCCGTAGCGGCAATCTGAGTCCGGAAACTTTCGCATAACCCTTGACTGACACTGGGCGGCCATTCTCCCAGTTGGATTGCAGTTGCAAAGCAAAGCGTCCGCGAAAATTGTCTGGCAGCTTCTCACGCGCAATCAGCGGCAGGGCGCTGATATTGATATGTGCCGTGCGCAGAAAAATATCACCATCCCACTCAGGCGAGATTAACGGGTTTCCCGTGATATCGAGAGCCATTGAGCATTCATCACACATACCGTCCGGAAAATCGGCACTGAATCCAAGAAGGTGACGGTCGCCGCTATTCTGCAAGCTGAGGTTGACGCGCCCCAAGTGCACGGCCGGGCCGGTCTCGCGATGATCGAACCATTGCAATTCGCCGTTTTCGATTTCGAGCCGCCCCTGTTGGAACAGCCAGCTGATAAACTTCTCATCCGTTCCGTGCCCGCTATCCTGCAATGGATCGAAACCGGAAATGCGGAAACGCCCGTCAGGTAAACGCTCCAGTGCCAAGCTCGGATTCACAACCACCAGGCTGTTGATTTCGAACTTGCCCCACAGCAACGGCATCAATGCAAGACTGATGCGCACTTCGCTCAGGCGGATCGTGGGCCTGACACCGTCAGCCGCATACACCTGCAAGCCCTGCGCGCGTGCCCCGGGATGCAGACCGTCCCAGTAGGCATGCAATGTTTCGATCCGTACCTGATGTCCGGAGCGTTGGCTAAGATACAACTCGAGATTGGGTTTTTGCTCCGTGATCATCGGCAGCAGGAAACGCGCGATGATGAAAACAATCGTCAGCAACACCAACACCGCCGCCGAGATGTAGAGGGTCCAGCGACTCACGTGCAAGGTCACGCGGCCGATATGAAAGGCGTACTGGCGCAGTCGTTTTTTCATGTCAAGGGTCGTCCTTGCGCCGACTTGCCTGGAAAGTTCATATCGCTATTCTGCCGCATCCGGCCCAAAAGCAGAAAAATATCAACGGGAAATCGGGGAATGATTCCTTTGAGACCGTATTTCCATGGAAGTTCATGCGCGCCGGCAGATATCGGCCGGTATTACATCAGCACCACATCGTATTGTTCCTGCGTGTAGAGTGGTTCCAATTTGAGCTGGATAGGCTTGCCGATGAATTCCTGCAACTTCGCCATGCTGCCGGCTTCTTCGTCAAACAACAGATCGATCACCAGCTCGGACGCCAGCACCAAATAACCGTCGGCACCGTATTGACGCGCTTCGCGTAGAATTTCACGAAAGATTTCATAACAGACAGTCTGTGGCGTCTTCACCATGCCACGCCCCTCGCAGACCGGGCAGGGCTGACACAAAATATGTTCGAGACTCTCGCGTGTGCGTTTGCGCGTCAGCTCCACCAACCCGAGCGGCGACATCTCGGTCATGTAGACCTTGGTACGGTCGCGGGCAATGGCCCGCTCGAGCGCGCGCAGTACCTGACGCTTGTGTTCGGCCTCCGCCATGTCGATGAAGTCGATGATAATCATCCCGCCCAGGTTGCGCAGGCGCAGCTGGCGCGCGATGGTTTGCGCCGCTTCCAGGTTGGTCTTGAAAAGCGTCTCTTCCAGATTGCGGCGGCCGACGTAGGCGCCCGTGTTCACGTCGACGGTGGTCATGGCTTCGGTTTGGTCCAGGATCAGGTAGCCGCCGGACTTGAGCATGACCTTGCGATCGAGGGCCTTCTGGATTTCATCCTCGACGGAATACAGGTCGAAGATCGGGCGCTCGCCCGGATAATGCTCGATGCGCTCGGCGATCTCGGGGATAAACTCGATGCCGAAATCGCGTGCCTTAATGAAAATCTCGCGCGAGTCAATGCGGATCTTCTCGACGTTGCCGCGCACCAGGTCACGCATGGCGCGCAGCGCCAGCGGCAGGTCCTCGTGGATCAGGCTGAGCACGGGTGCACTGCGGAGGTGCTCCTGACTGGCGGCCCACACCCGGCGCAGATAACGGATGTCGGTTTCTATTTCTTCTTCCGCCGCGTTCTCGGCCAGCGTGCGCAGGATGTATCCGCCCTCCTCGGCGCCCTCCGGCATCGCGGATTTCACCATTGCCCGCAGGCGTTCACGCGTCGACTCGTCACCGATTTTCTGCGAAATACCGATGTGTTTGCTGAAGGGAAGGTAAACCAAATAGCGCGCCGGCAATGTGATCTGCATGGTCAGGCGCGCGCCCTTGGTGCCAATGGGGTCCTTGAGCACCTGCACGATTACTTCCTGCCCGTCCTGCAACAGCTCATGGATGGGCGGCACAGGGGCGGCGCCATTCTCGGCGCCGGAAACCGGGCGGATGTCCGAGGCGTGCAGAAACGCGGTGCGCTCATGCCCGATATCCACGAATGCCGCCTGCATCCCCGGAAGAATCCGCACCACCTTGCCTTTATATATGTTGCCGACAATCCCGCGGCTGCGCGCGCGCTCGATGTAGACTTCCTGCAGCACGCCGTTTTCGACGACGGCGACGCGGGTTTCCTGCGGGGTAACGTTGATAAGGACCTCTTCGCTCATACCGATTCCGTCTTGATCTTGCGCAAGATAGTGTCCAATTCGTGCAACGGCAAACCCATCACGGCGGAATAACTGCCCTCCAGTTTCGCGACAAACGCCGCCGCACGGCCCTGGATCGCGTAGGCGCCGGCCTTGCCCACGGGCTCGCCGGTTTTCCAATAGCTCTCGATTTCCGTTGACGACATCGGTCGGAACGTCACGCGACTTGTATTTAACGCTGAATATTCCCGCTCACGATGCCGCACGCAGACGGCGGACAGAACCTCGTGTGCGCGGCCGGCCAGGCGTCGCAGCATGTCCATGCCATGCGTCGCGTTCTCCGGCTTGCCCAGGATTTCGCCGTCGAGCACCACCTCCGTGTCCGCGCCCAGCACCGGATGGGCCAACAGCCTGCGTTCTTTGACTAATTGCGCCACCCAGCACGCCTTGTCGCCCGCCACGCGCGTCACGTATTGCACGGGCGATTCACCGGGCCCGCGGACCTCGAGAATATTGGACGGCATGACATCGAACTCAATGCCCAACTGGCGCAACAATTCCTGCCGGCGGGGAGAGGCAGAGGCTAGATAAATCATCTTGAAGTCCTGATTTCTAATTTCAGATTTCAGATTCCGGCTTCAGCAAGCCCGCGGCGGCCTGGTCCGGGACAGGAAATTTGAAATCAGAAACCTACCCCCGATGATAAGGTAGATTTTGAATGATGCTCCAGGCACGATAAAGCTGCTCGGCCAGGACCACGCGCACCACGGGATGCGCCAGAGTAAGTTTAGACAATGCCCAGCGTTCTTTCGCGCGCTCGAGACATGCCGGCGCCAACCCTTCCGGTCCGCCGACCAGCAAGGCCAGATGATCACCTCCGGCGAGCTGCCTTTTGAGTTCCTCCGCCAGGGCTTCAGTGTCGAGCTGTTTTCCCACCCGGTCGAGCGCTACCACGTGCGCGCCCGCGGGGATGGCGTCCATCTGGCGCGCGCCTTCCTGTTCGATAACGCGTCGGAGATCGGCGCCCTTGGTGCGCCGGCCGGCGGGGATTTCATGCAGCACCAGCCGGCACTCGCGTGGCAGACGTTTGACGTATTCACGGTACCCCGCCTCGACCCATTCAGGCATACGGTCACCGATGGCAATGATGTGAATTTGCATGAGACTCAAGTTCTTTGAATCATAGAAGAAAGACAGACAGGATTAACACGATTAAAAAAATCCAAACAAGAAATCCTGTGAATCCTGAAAAATCCTGTTAATCCTGTGAATTGCTTTTCTTTGCGTTCTTTGCGCCTTTGTGGTGAGTTTTTGCTTTTTCGCCGGCACTCACGCGCTTGGCGTCGGACCAGAGTTTTTCGAGGTTGTAAAAATCGCGCGTTTCCTCGCGCATGACATGCACCACAACGTCACCAAAATCGATCAGCACCCAGTCGCCGATTTTCTCGCCCTCGACACCCACGGTGCGCACGCCATGCTCGCGCAACGCGCCCGCAACTTTTTCGGCGGTGGATTGCACATGTCGGTTCGAAGTACCGGTGGCGATCACCATGTAGTCAGTAAAGTCGCTGATTTTGCGCACATCGAGCACCGCGATATCGCGCGCCTTGGCGTTCTCCAGCGCATCCTGAATCCAGTGTTGTGTTTTTTTCGCAGTGGCGGCTTGGGGCATCAGTTCTCCCGATTGAGATAGATTCGGTGGGCACGAAGGTAGTCCAGCACGGCGGGCGGCAACAACCCGTCCACCGGTTCGCCGCGCGCGATGGCTTCGCGGATACGGGTCGCGGAAATGTCCTGGGGGTCAACTGTCTGAAAATAAATCTTTCCTGCGCCGACCTGGGCGAGATCACCCGGTACGCGCGCAAGACGACCTTGCATCCATGGCGGCAAGACATCGCGCGCCGGTAACGACCAACCCGGCCGTGTCATCACGATAAAATGTGCCAACTCCGGCAGGCGTTGCCATTGATGCCAGGTCTCTATTCCCTTAAACGCGTCCAGGCCCAGCAGCAGGCATAGCGGGCGTTTACCAAATTCCCGGCGCAGGGATTCCAGCGTCAACACGGTGTACGAAGGCCCGCCGCGCCGGATCTCGCGGTCATCCACGCGCAATCCGGGGATGCCAGACGTCGCCAATTCCACCATGCGTAGACGTTGTTCCGCCGTGGCCAGCGGCAGCCGGCGATGCGGCGGATGGGCAGCCGGAATGATTCGCACTTCAGCCAGATCGAGCGTGCGCGACACTTCCTGCGCGGGACGCAAATGGCCGTAATGAATGGGATCGAAAGTTCCGCCAAGAATGCCGAGGGGTTTATCCACAAAAAATACGATAGACAGGATTAGAGTTTTGCAGGATCAAAACGTGCGAGAAAAAATCTTGAATCAAGTTAATCCTGTAAATCCAGTCTACTTTCTTATATGCCCGTCTCCGAGCACGACGAATTTCACTGACGTCAGCCCCTCGAGGCCGACCGGGCCGCGCGCATGCAGCTTGTCGGTCGAGATACCGATTTCGGCGCCGAGGCCGTATTCGAAACCGTCGGCGAAGCGCGTCGAGGCGTTGACCATTACCGAGCTCGAATCCACCTCGCGCAGGAAGCGGCGCGCACGGGTGATGTCCTCGGTCACGATGGAGTCGGTGTGCGCCGATCCATAGCGCGCGATGTGATCCATGGCCTCGTCCACATTGTCCACCACGCGGATCGAAAGAATCGGCGCCAGATATTCCGTGTGCCAATCTTCCTCCGACGCGGCCTTGATGCCGGAAAGAATCTTGCGCGTGGCATCGCAGCCGCGCAGTTCCACGCCTTTGTCCTGATACATCTTGCCCAACACCGGCAACACACTGCCGGCCACGGCGCGCGCCACCAGCAGGGTTTCCATGGTATTGCAGGTACCGTAGCGTTGCGTCTTGGCGTTGAACGCGACTTTCACGGCTTTGTCCAGGTCGGCCTTGTCGTCGATGTACACATGACAAACGCCGTGCAGATGCTTGATGACCGGGATCGTGGCCTCGGCGCTGATGCGTTCGATGAGCGACTTGCCACCGCGCGGCACGATTACGTCCACGTATTCCTTCATGCGGATCAGTTCGCCCACGGCGGCACGGTCGGTGGTCTCGACCACCTGCACGGCATCCTTCGGCAAACCGGCCTGTTTGAGTCCGGTCTGGATGCAGGCGGCGATGGCGCGGTTCGAATGAATCGCCTCGCTGCCACCGCGCAGAATGCTGGCATTGCCGGATTTCAGACATAGCCCGGCCGCGTCGGCCGTGACATTCGGACGCGACTCATAAATGATGCCGACCACCCCGAGCGGGACACGCATGCGTCCCACTTGAATGCCGGAGGGGCGGTAATTCAAATCAGTGATTTCGCCGACGGGATCGGCCAGCGCCGCGATCTGTCGCAGACCCTCGGTCATGGCCTTGATGCCTGCGCCATTCAATTCAAGCCGGTCGAGCATGGCGGCGTCGAGACCATGGGTCTTGCCAGTGTCGATATCTTTCTTGTTCGCCGCGATCAGCGCTTCAGTCTGACGCTCGATTTCAGAAGCCATGGCCATCAGGGCGGCGTCCTTGGCCGCCGTCTCGGCGCGCGACATTACACGCGCCGCGGCATGTGCGCGCTGCCCGACTTCGTGCATATAGCGCTTAACGTCCATGTCGGCGGTTTGTTTCGAAGCTGCTTTCATAAATCCCTGTTTGTCGTACTCACCATCTATATATTACAGGTAGCGGGTTTGAGGCCGCTTATACTAAGCGCGAGACACTGCAATTCCCGCCATACATCACCGGTTCCCCGGCCTTTCAAAATGCGGTCAGTCCGGGCGGCACGCCGCAACAGATCTTGAGAGGCCCGGGATGACAGTCGCTTGAGTGCCGCACTGATCAGCGGCTTGCGCTTGGCCCACACCCGCCGCGCCTCAAGAACCCGCATCACCGGTTGACCGGAGGCAACCAGATCTGCCATTTGTGCCAGTTCGCGTGCCTCGCGTGCCAGCGCCCACAGAACCAGAATGGGTTCGACACCTTCGCCGCGCAGGCTGGTGAGAATCCGCTCAACCGTCGCCGGTTCGCCGCGCAGGCTGGCATCCACCAGTGCAAAAACATTGTAACGGGCATTGTCGCTGAGATTATTCTCGATGTCATCCAGACCCACTTTGCCAGCGCCAAAATGCAGGGAAAATTTGTCGATTTCCTGCGCGCAGGCCAGCAGGTTGCCTTCCATGAGGTGCGCCAGCAAATCCACCACGCCCGGACCCGGCTTCAGTCCTTTCGCTTCCATGCGACGACCTATCCACGCGAGCCATTGTGCCGGCTCCAACGGATACGCCACAACCACCACGCCCGCGCTTTCCAGCGCCTTGGCCCATTTGGTTTCGCGTGTGGCCTTATCGAGTTTGCCGCAACTGACCAGGAACACGGTATCCGCGGGCAATTGTGCCGCGATCTCGACAAGAATTTTCGCGCCGGCTTCACCCGGTTTGCCGGTCGGAAGACGCAGCTCGATCAAACGCCGTTCGGCGAAAAGTGAAAGCGACTGGGTGGAGGCGAAAAAACCGTTCCAGTCGAATCCACTTTCCACTGTCAACAGATGGCGATCCAGGTATCCGGCCGCCTGCGCTGCTTCGCGAATGGCCTGACAACTTTCTTCGACCAACAGCAATTCCTCGCCGTACACAAAGTAAACCGGCGCCAAACTACGTTTGAGCTGACTCGAGAGTTGTTCGGCGCTAATTTGCATAAGGTTCTTGTAATCACCGATGAACACGGATAAACACGGATTTTCTGTTTTTATCTGTGTTGATCCGTGTTCATCGGTGATTCCATGGGTTTTATTTCCTGAATTGAAATTCGAGACAAGCGCCGCAGAATCTGCTGTACCGTATCGCGCTGCATTTCACGCCGCAGTTCCTGTTCTTCCCTCTCCTTGGCCAGCACGTTAAGCCGGTCGAACTGATGATCGCGCTGCACCTTGACGGTTTGTGGCGGCGACAACAGTTTGCCTTCCTTGTCCACGAGGCGAAAGCTGACCTCGTATTTCAGCAAGTACTCATCGACCTTGCCGATCGAATTTACCGATAAAACCTGGCTGTCCGACTGCTCGCCGTACAGTATCAGCCGCGGCACATCGCCTGATTCCTGGATTTGAATATTCGTCTGGGAACGCAACGTATCTTTCATCGTCGTGAGCAACGGGTTATTTTCCAGCAGATTGCCTTCCACTCTTACCTGCAGCACGGAAAGCGCGGAAGGAATATCTATATTTCCCGTCCCGCGCAGATGAAAACCACAAGCAACCGTCACCAGCGTCACCAATAGAATACTTGTGAACATCATGAAATGGCGCTTGCGCTCATGGTCCCGGCAATAGCAGGGACCCAGGCACCGGTTTCCCGCTTTCGTGGAAATGACATGTTTGTATTGATTCATCCCGCCACCACGATGTTCACAAGCTTACCCGGCACCACGATAACCTTCTTTACCACCTTGCCGCCGACGTGACGCGTTACCGCTTCATCCGCGAGCGCGATTTCTCGCACCTTCTCCTCACCCGCCTGCGCTGGCACCGACACACGACCGCGCAACTTGCCATTGACCTGCACCACGATTTCGAGATTATCCTGCTTCAGTGCCGTGTCATCGGGCTTGGGCCAACGCACATCAAGCACGGCCTCCTTGTGCCCAAGCGCCAGCCACAGCGTGTGGCAAATATGCGGGATGATCGGTGACAGCGTCAACACGGCAAACTCAAGCGCCTCCTGACGTACGGCATTGGCAGGCGCCGAGCTGTCATCTGATTTGGACACGGCATTGAGCAATTCCATCACCGACGCGATCGCCGTATTGAAGGTGCGGCGTCGACCGATGTCGTCAGAAACCTTGGACAGAGTCTGGTGTGCGTGACGTCGCAGTTCCTTGAGCGCTGTCGGGAGCGCAGAAAGTTCGGCCTTGGACACTGATCCCCGATTCACGTGATCGGCCACGAGCTTCCACAACCGGCGCAGGAAACGGCTCGCGCCGGCCACACCCTCGTCCGACCACTCGAGCGTCATCTCCGGCGGCGCGGCGAACATCATGAACAGGCGCGCGGTATCGGCGCCATACTGTTCTATCAGAGACTGCGGATCAACGCCGTTGTTCTTGGACTTCGACATGGTGCCGATACCACTCGATTCGACCGGCTGACCGTCGCTTTTTAGTATCGCACCGACACGACCACCCTTGTCGTCAGTCCTGATCTCGACCTCCGCCGGATTGAAATACTGGATGCGTCCGCTCGCCGGCTTGCGAAAAAATATTTCATTCAGCACCATGCCCTGGGTAAGCAGGCGCATGAACGGCTCGTCGCCCTGCACCAGTCCGGTGTCACGCATCACCTTCCACCAGAAACGCGAATACAACAGATGCAGAATGGCGTGCTCGATGCCGCCGATATATTGATCCACCGGCATCCAGTAATTGGTTTCGCCATCGACCATGCCCTGATCGCCGCGTCGGCTGGCGTAGCGTGCGTAGTACCAGGACGAATCCACAAAGGTATCCATGGTGTCGGTCTCGCGTCGCGCCGGCTTGCCGCACTTCGGACAGAGGCAGTTCACAAAATCGGCGCGCTTGTTGAGCGGATTGCCGGTGCCGTCCGGCACGCAATCTTCCGGCAGCACCACCGGCAAATCCTTGTCGGGAACCGGCACGTCGCCGCACTGGTCGCAGTGGATAATAGGTATCGGGCAGCCCCAGTATCGCTGACGTGAAATCCCCCAGTCGCGCAGGCGCCACATGGCCTGCTTGTCGCCGAGGCCTTTTAATTTCAGGTCGGCGGCAGTGGCATCGACGGCGGCCTTATAGTCGAGACCATCGTATTTGCCCGAATGCACGCAGCGGCCATGTTCCTTGTCCGCATACCATTCCTGCCAGCCATCGGTTGAAAATTTCTCATTCTCCACCGCGATGACCTGCCTGATGGGAAGTTTGTATTGCTTCGCGAAATGGAAATCGCGCTCGTCGTGCGCCGGCACCGCCATCACGGCGCCCTCGCCATAGCCCATGAGCACGTAATTGCCGACCCATACCGGCACCGGCTCGCCGGTGAGCGGATGGGTCACGCTGATGCCAGTCGGCATGCCCTTTTTCTCGATGGTGGCAAGATCGGCTTCCATCACCGTGCCGCGCTTGCATTCCTCCACGAACGCCGCGAGTTTGGGATTGTTTTTCGCCGCATGCGTCGCCAGCGGATGCTCGGCGGCGACAGCGCAGAAGGTAACACCCATAATCGTGTCAGCACGTGTCGTGAACACCCACAGCTTATCGTCACGTCCGTCCAGCTTGTACGGAAACGCGAAACGCACGCCCACGCTCTTGCCGATCCAGTTGGCCTGCATGGTGCGCACGCGCTCCGGCCACTCGGGGAGTTCATCCAGATCGGCCAGCAGCTCCTCGGCGTATTGCGTGATCGCCAGGTAATACATCGGGATTTCGCGCTTCTCGACCACGGCACCGGTGCGCCAGCCGCGGCCGTCAATCACCTGCTCGTTGGCGAGCACGGTTTGATCGACCGGGTCCCAGTTGACGACACCGGTTTTCTTGTAGGCAATGCCTTTTTCCAGCATGCGCAGGAACAGCCATTGGTTCCACTTGTAATAGCCGGGCTGGCAGGTGGCGAGTTCGCGCTCCCAGTCGATCGCGAAGCCGAGCGACTTGAGCTGCTTCTTCATGTACGCGATGTTGTCCCAGGTCCACTTCGCCGGCGGCACGTTGTTCGCGATGGCCGCGTTCTCGGCCGGCAGGCCGAAGGCGTCCCAGCCCATGGGCTGCAGCACGTTGCGGCCCTGCATGCGCTGGTAGCGCGTGATCACGTCACCAATGGTGTAATTGCGCACATGGCCCATGTGCAGCTTGCCGGAGGGATAGGGAAACATCGATAGGCAGTAGAATTTTTCCCGTTTCGGATCTTCCGTCGCCTTGAAAGTCTGATGTTTCTCCCAGTAGTCCTGGGCGTCTTTTTCTACTTCTTCGTGGGAATAACTTTCTTGCATCGGATGCTTCTTCGGCTCAATGCCCGAGAGCCGGAAGGATACCGTAATTCGCGGCTTCCGTCTTTTTCACCGGCACTGGCGTGCGACCCGACGCATAGGCCGGCATTGGGGATTATTTACTTTTCGCGTCGTATTTCTCTATCACTTTCGACGTCAGATCCATGCCTTCCTCGGCATACAGCAGGCCGGATTCGGATGCCTCCAGGACAAGATTCAGTTTCATTTCCTTGGCCAAATCCGCAATGATGCTGCGTATTTCACCCATCGATTTGGCGGCGAACTCGTTGTCTTTCATGCTGACCTCCTGCTTGGCGTCCTTGACCATCTTCTGATAGGCATCGACCTTTTCCTGAAATGCCTTCTGCTTGGTTTTTTTCTGGTCGTCCGTCATCAACAGCTGATCCTTCTGGAAGGCTTCTTGCATGGCCTTGAGCTTCTCCTCTTCCTTGGCCAGTGCGCTTTCCTTTTCCTTGATTATCTTTTCGAACTCGGCCTTGTTTTTCTTGCCAACCTTGCTTTCCAGAAGCACCTTGCGCACATCCACGTAACCGATGGCCGGCTTGTCGGCGGCGATGGCGACGTTGTTCAACAAAATCATCAACGGTAAAAGCAGAATAAATTTTTTCATTTGCATCCTTAGCTCCGTATTGCGTCTTCGGTTCCGTAACCGGCACATGGCGTCCTCAGCTCCGTAAGCGGTACTTCCCTATACTACTTCTCCCGTGCCACTTCTCGGCGTATCCCTGTGCCACTTCTCTCGATGCTTGGAAAAACGACAAACCCCGCCAAGGCAGGATGGACGCATTATATCAGCAAGACGAGCGAGCGCAGCGAGCAGGCTACATTCACGTCATTTTCGCGCCGGACATCGCAGGCGCAGCTCACGAGGAGAACAGGAAATGGACGGAGCCGGGAGCACCGGTGAAACGCGCCGTCAGACGGCGATGAGACGGGTTCCGTTTTTCAGGAATTCCTCGAACTGCTCGGGCGGGAGGGGCTTGCTGAAATAGTAACCCTGCATGGCATCGCAGTGGTGTTCGCGCATGAATTGCAGTTGTGCGAGGGTCTCGACGCCCTCGGCCACGACCTTCAGCCCCAGGCTTTTAGCCATGGAGATGATGGTGCTGGCAATCGCGGCATCGTCTTCGTCATGCGGAATATCGCGCACAAATGACTGGTCAACCTTCAATATGTTGATCGGAAAACGTTTAAGGTAGCTGAGACTGGAATAGCCGGTGCCGAAATCGTCGATGGAAATGCGGATATCCATGGCCACCAGTTCACGCAGGGTGTTAATGGACGCCTCGGCCTGCTGCATGACGAGCCCTTCCGTTAACTCCAGGTTGAGCAAAGCCGGATTGAAGTTGGTCTCCTGCAAAATCTGGTAAATGGACGCCGGCAGGTCCTTCTGGTGAAACTGCCGGGAGGAAAGATTCACCGCCACGTACAACGACGGAAACCCCATTTTCTGCCAGCGTCGGCATTGCTCGCACGCCGTGCGCAACACCCATTCGCCGATGGCGACGATATAGCCGGTTTCCTCGGCGAGAGGAATGAATAATGCCGGTGAAATCATGCCGCGCTCGGGATGTTTCCAACGCAGCAGCGCCTCCATCCCGAGAATGCGGCCAGACTGGCAATCGGCTATGGGCTGATAATTCAGGGATAATTCACCACGTTCCAGCGCATAGCGCAGGTCGTTTTCAAGCGACATCCGCTCGGTGACCTTGGCGGTCATTTCCGCCACATAGAACTGGTAGTTGTTTTTGCCGGATTCCTTGGCACGGTACATGGCCACGTCGGCATTGCGCAATAATTCTTGCGCGTTTCGGTCATCAAAGGGATAAAGGGTAATGCCCAGACTTGCCGTAATAAAAAAATTATTTTTATCCACCTGGAACGGCTCACGAAAAACATCGATGATTTTCTGAGCGACGTGGATAGCGTCGTCCACATGCCCCATATCTGCCAGCACGAGTGCGAATTCATCACCGCTCAGACGTGCGACCGTATCCCCGCGGCGCACCGCACCGCTCAGCCGCACCGCGACTTCCCGCAGCAGCTTGTCGCCTTTATCATGACCGAGACTATCATTAATGTTCTTGAACCGGTCGAGGTCGAGAAAAACAACGCCCACCAACCGCTCATGGCGGTCCGCCTCGGCCATGGCCTCTTCCAGCCGCTCGATGAATTGCACCCGGTTGGGAAGATCGGTCAAACTGTCGAAATGCGCGAGCTGTCGCAGGCGTTTCTCGGTCACCTTACGCTCGGTGATGTCGCGCGTGATGCTCAACACGAGCGAAGGTCCGCCCCGTTCATCGGGCAGCGGAACCGAATGCGTTTCCATCCAGCGGTGGGTCCCTTTAAGGCCGGTGATTTCAAATTCCATTTTGCCTTTGTTGCCGCGCAGGATATTTTCGACAAAGGCACGGAAGGGTTCGCGATATTCCGGAATTAACAGACCGAATATCGGCTTGCCAATCACCTGTTCGGGCCGGCTGGCCTCGATCATGGCTAGTCCGGCGGCGTTCATCTGCACCAACGTCCCGTCCGCCTTGATGATCTTGACGCACTCCGGCTCGGTATCAATGATCGCGCGCAGCTGGTTCTCACTGCGCCGCAACGCCATCTCCGCGCGCTTGTGCTGCATTACCGAGCCCAACTGGGCCGCGGCGCTGAATACCACGCTGATCAGGTGCTCATCTTCCTTGCGCGGTTCGCGCACAAAGAATTCGAGTACCGCGATCACCTCGTCCCCTGCCAATACTGGAATGCCCAGCCCGGCCTTCAGGCCGGCCTTATGCGCCGCGCCGACGCGGGGGAAATTTCCTTCGGTGGTCACATCCTTGATCCATACCGGTTTCTTTGTAGCCCAGACCCGGCCGGGAAGTCCGCTTCCCTGAGCAAACGTCATATCAAGACTCATCTTGCGGAAGCGTTCCAGCCCCTTGGCGCTGCAATACCACGACGGCACACATTCGAGACGTTCACTTTCTCCCGGCATCCACACCTGACCCAAAACCCACCCGGTGGACTCACATACCTTGCGCAACACCACCTCGAGCGCTGTGTGCAAGTCTTCCGCCTCGCTGATCGCCATTGTCATAGTCTGCAATAAACGCACTTCCTCTTCTGCGCGTCGGCGCTCGGCGATCTGCGTTTCCAGTGCCGCTTTTTCGGAGACCAACTCGCTGAGCTGCGCAGTACGTTTCTTCAAATAACCAAGCATCAAGGCCATGGCAGGCGTGGTGATGGCCCACAGCGCCACTCGCGCGAAGTTTTCGCCAACGTAATGGAAAGGCTGGCCGGGAATCGAGAAGTAATAGGCGAGGTACGCCCACACTAGGGCAGCGCTGACCAAGCCAGATCGGTTCCCGCCGTAGAATGCGGAGAACGCCACGATGAGAAGAAGAATGGCCGGCGGATTGGGGATCTTGAATTCCGTATGCGCCAGAATTTCGATACAGGCAATAAAAATAATGGTCAGCAATGGGCCACTGATGCCACGCCAGATATCTGGCCCGGCCTTATGCAGGTCCTGTCCAACAATAGTTGCCATGCGCTCCTCGGCGGCGACCCTTGTGTTTTCGCTGGTCATTAACCTTAAGAATAGGTCAGCCAGAAAGAGCAGCAAGAACCATGCCCACACGTGGAAAGCAGCCAATCAGACCCTACAATCAGCGCATTTTGATTAGCCTTTTATGAACAAAAGGTCCTAGTACCACCACGGTCAACACGAAGATCAGGAGCAATACAACAGGCCAATTCCCAAAACGCACATAGGGGGTGCCCCCCTGCATGGGCTGCACCGCGGCCGTGAGCACATACTCCTGAAACTGCGGTGAACGCGCCAACACCTCGCCACGGTGGTCTATAGCCGCGGAAGGACCGGTATTGGCGGCACGCAGCATCGGCCGACCCGTTTCGAGCGCGCGCATGCGCGCCATCTGCAGCCGTTGATGCGGCGCAAAAGAATCGCCGAACCAGGCATCCTCGCTGACATTCACCAGCAGCGATGCCTGCGGCAACGCACGAATCACTTCCTCGCCGAAACCATCTTCATAACACACCGATATGCCGATTTTTTGTCCCGCTGCCAGCAACGGAGGCTGATCAACCGGCCCGGCGCTGAAATCCGACATGGGTATCTGCAGATTTCGCATCAGCCAGATGAACAGCGGTTCCAGCGGCGGGTATTCTCCGAAAGGTACCAGATGCCGCTTGCGGTAGATACCCGGTTGCGGACTGATGCTCACCACGCTGTTGTAGTAATGACGCTTGTCCTTGTCGCGCTCCACGACGCCAATCAAAAAATCTACCCGCGCGGACTGACTGATGCGCCGCAGGCTCTCGATATATCCGGAATCGATTTCATCCAGATAGGCCGGGACGGCGGATTCCGGCCAGATGATCAGATCCGACCTGGGCGCATCCGCGCTCAGCGCGAGGTAGCGGTTGATGATGGCGCTGCGATTTTCCAGTTGCCATTTGCTGTCGAGCGGAACGTTGCCCTGAATGAGCGTTACCTGCAGAGGCTTACCCGCCGGCCGTACCCATTCAATACTCCCGGCAAGCCAGCCTCCGATCCATACCGTCATGAACAGCGGGAGAATGCGTGTGAGAAATTTGTGCGGCGCGCGCGCGATCCTGGCGAGTAATCCGGCGCTCATTGCACAGAATAAACTAACGCCATACACACCCAGCCACGGGGCATAACCGGCCAGCGGACTGTCGACCTGACTGTAACCGAGATCGAGCCAGGGGAATCCGGTGAGAAACCAGCCGCGCATCCACTCGAACAACACCCACAACGGAGAAAGAACGAACAATGCATGCCATGGCCCAGGATTTGGAAAAAAGCGGGCCTGCGCCCAGCCAAGGATCGTTGGATAAAGCGACAGCCCCGCCACAAACAGAAAAACCGCGAAACCGGCGAGTGCAGCCGGCATGTTCCCAAAATGGTGCATGCTGACGTACACCCATGACACACCCGCGCCGAACATACCGAGACCAAAAAGGAAACCGCGGAACGCGGCACGCCCGGGAGAAGCTCCGTGCCACAATACAAACAGCAGCGCGGGAGAGAGAATCGCCAGCGGAAACAAACCGAAGGGGGAAAACGCCAGCGGCAGCAACAAACCGGCAACGCCGGCGGCTGCATCGGCCCGCGCCGGCGGCAACGAAAAAATGCTACTTCCCGGTTTTTTGCCGGCCTGGTTGTTCAACCGGGCTCACTTTCAGCAGATAAACACGGCGACTGTCGGCGCGCAAGATTTCAAAGCGCAGGTTATCGATCTCGACCTTCTCGCCGCGACGCGGAACATGGCCGAGGCGGTTCATGACCAGTCCGCCGATGGTCTCGATTTCCTCGTGGGCGAGATTGGTCCGGAGCCGCGTATTGAGATCGGCCAGCGTTACCAATGCCTTGACCACGTATTCGCCGCCTTCGCGCGGCATGATCATGACATCGTCGTCGATGTCGTATTCGTCCGAGATTTCACCCACGATCTGTTCGAGGACGTCTTCGATGGTTACCAGGCCCGCCACGCCCCCGTACTCATTCACGACGATTGCCATGTGATTGCGGCTGGTACGAAACTCGCGCAACAGCACATTCAGCCGCTTGCTTTCCGGCACGAACACCGCCGGCCGCAGCATATCGTGGACATTGAAGTGCGCGCGTTTTTTCTTGTCGAGGAACAGGTAACGCAGCAGGTCCTTGGCGAGCAGTATGCCAATCACCTTGTCCTTGTCGCCGTCCACCATCGGGAAGCGCGAGTGACCGGATTCCATCACCAGGGGCAGGTAACCTTCCGGCGGGCTGTTCCTGTCCACCACGTCCATCTGCGAGCGCGGCACCATGATGTCACGTACCTTCATTTCACAGACCTGGAGCACGCCCTCGATCATGTCGAGCGAATCACGGTCAATCAGGTCGCGCCCCGCTGCTTCCCGCAACAATTGCACCAGATCCTCGCGTGAGGCCGGTGCGCCGAGCAGGGCATGGCTCAGGCGGTCCAGCAGCGAACGTGGCGCGACGCTGGGCTCGTCCTGGACTTCGGACTTGTCTTCGGTTTTCTTGTTCATGAGAGGTAGGGGTTGGCGAAACCCAACTCCCTGAGAATACGGATTTCCTTTTTTTCCATTACAGTGGCTTCCCGCCGGTTCAGGTGATCGTAGCCGCGCAGGTGCAGTATACCGTGTACTACCATGTGCGCCCAATGCGCACGCAGGGGTTTTTCCTGTTCGCGTGCCTCGCGTCGCACCACCGGCGCGCAAATGACCAAATCGCCCAATAATTCGCTGCGTGTACCGGACGGCGCTTCGAAGGGAAACGAGAGCACGTTGGTCGGACCGCGTTGGCGCCGAAACCGGTGATTCAGGGAAGCGGATTCCGACGCGCCCACGATGCGCACACCCAACGCGACGCGGCGGCGGCCCAAACCGTGCAACGCGGCACTGGCCCAGTGTTGGAACGTCGATTTAGCGGGCGATCCGGCACGGGCGGCGCCGTATCGCACGCTTAATTGTAATTTCATTTCGCGGGGGACAGCTCTTCCGCGCCCTTTTCATGACTGTCGTAAGCCTCGACGATCTTTTGCACCAGCGCGTGGCGCACGACATCCTGCGGCGTGAAGTGGGTGAAGGTGATTCCCTCAACGTTGCGCAGGATTTCAATCGCCTGCTTGAGGCCGGACAACTGGCTGCGACGCAGGTCGATCTGGGTGATATCACCGGTAATCACCGCCGTGGTGCCGAATCCGATGCGCGTGAGAAACATCTTCATCTGTTCCGCCGTGGTGTTTTGCGCTTCGTCCAGAATGATGAAGGATTCGTTCAGCGTCCGACCGCGCATGTAGGCCAGCGGCGCCAGTTCAATCACGCTTTTTTCGAGGAGCCGTGCGACCTTCTCGAAACCCAGCATTTCATTCAGCGCGTCGTACAAGGGGCGCAGATACGGATCGATTTTTTGCTCAATGGCGCCGGGCAGAAAACCGAGGCGTTCGCCCGCCTCCACGACCGGCCGCACCAGCAGGATGCGTTCGACCCGGTTACTCTCCAGCGCCTCCACGGCGCAAGCCACGGCCAGGTAGGTTTTGCCAGTACCGGCCGGGCCGACACCAAAATTGATGTCATGAGTCAAAATATTCCGAATGTACTGGCATTGGCGCGGTCCGCGCCCGCGCACGATGCGCTTGGGCGTGCGCAGCGTGCTCTCACGATCTTTCTCTTCGTCCGGCACACGCAACGCCAGTTGCTGCAACGCCGTGTGCACACTGGCAAGCGTCAACTCTCCTTTTCCTTCGGTAACACCGTACAGATCCCGCAACAGCTGCGAAGCAGCGTTGCTTTCCTCCAGGCTGCCCGAGACACGGAAGAGATTGCCGCGGTTGGCGATCTCCACGCCCAGATATTCCTCAATCTGCTTGAGATGTTCGTCGTGACTCCCGCACAGGCTGGCCAGGCGACGGTTATCGGCGGGGATAAGGCTGAGTTCCACGTACTTGGGTTTGGGCTTCAAGCGGGTAATTCAATTCCGGAATAGTTTTAATTATTTAATTAAGGGCAAAATCGGGTAATAAATCAAGCACGGCGTGCCTGAGATTCGACAAACAGCCGTCCGCGCAGGGAATTCGTCAGCGCCTCGGTGATTTCCACGTCGACAAAACGACCAATCATGCCTTCGCCCGCGCAGTCAAAGTTGACGACACGGTTGTTCTCCGTGCGCCCACACATCTGTCGCGACGACTTGCGCGCTGGGCCCTCGACCAAAATACGCTGCGTCGTTCCCACCATGCGCCGGCTGATGGCAGTCGCCATTTCAATATTGCGGCTCTGCAAATGCAATAGTCGCGCCTCCTTGACATCACGCGGCGTGTTATCGGCGAGTTCGGCCGCTGGCGTCCCGGGTCGCGCGCTGTAGAGGAAACTGAAAGAAGTATCGAAATTCATTTCCTCCATGAGATTCATCGTGGCGGCGAAATCAGTCTCGGTTTCACCCGGAAAGCCGACGATGATGTCCGTCGTGACGCTGATATCCGGTCGCGCCTCGCGCAGCCGGCGTATTTTCGATTTATATTCGAGCACGGTATGGCCGCGCTTCATGAATGCAAGAATGCGGTCTGACCCGCTTTGCACCGGCAGATGCAGGTGACCGGCCAGCTTCGGCATCTCGGCATAAGCGGTGATAAGGCGTTCGTTGAACACCTGCGGGTGTGAAGTGGTGAAGCGAATGCGACCAATGCCGTCAATCTCGGCAAGATAGCGGATGAGCAACGCCAGATCGGCGAACTCGCCAGTGTGCATGGCCCCGCGATAGGCGTTGACGTTCTGTCCCAGCAGAACCACTTCGCGCACACCGTGTTCCGCTAGGTGCACGACCTCCGCAATCACGTCATCGAACGGACGACTGAATTCTTCACCACGTGTGTAGGGTACGACACAAAAAGTGCAGTACTTGCTGCATCCCTCCATGATCGAAACCAATGCGCGCGCGCCATCCACGCGCGGCTCCGGCAGACGGTCGAACTTCTCGATCTCGGGGAACGAGATGTCCACGGCCGGCCGCTGCGTGGCCAACACGCTGTCCAACATTTGCGGCAGACGGTGCAAGGTCTGCGGACCAAACACCATGTTCACATACGGCGCGCGCCGGATAATCGCCGCGCCCTCCTGGCTGGCGACACAACCGCCGACGCCAATAATAAGGTTGGGCCGGACCGTCTTCAGCTCGCGCCACATACCTAGCTGGGAAAACACTTTCTCCTGCGCCTTTTCGCGGATGGAACAGGTATTAAGCAACAGCACATCAGCCTCGGCCGGATTGTCAGTGGCGACAAACCCGTGACTGGCCGCGAGCGCGTCCGCCATGCGTGCGGAATCGTACTCGTTCATCTGGCAACCGAAGGTTTTGATATGCAGTTTGCGTGACATAGGTGGGAGAATTAAACAGCAAGGAGGGTGGGTAAATCTACCGTCGGAGGGA
>JACXTT010003632.1_pt1 | contig 23553 bp, 23 predicted proteins | sample 9270951 | NCBI WGS metagenome assembly JACXTT01 (sample SAMN15532306, study PRJNA645909) | rock metagenome | isolation source: weathered quartz diorite | place: Puerto Rico | collected 2017-06-21
GTCACGTGGTCGGAGAACTCGTCCCACGGCATCGCCTCGGCCATGCGACGCCAGACCCGGAAGAGCGTCCTGCGGTAGACGTCGGGCTTCGCGAACGCGACGTCGGCACACGCTGCGATCGTCCGCTCGGGATTCGTTGCTGTGAAGGCGATCGCGATCATCCCGCCCATTGACGTGCCGTGGACGAAGACCCGTTCGAGACCGATCGCGTCGAGCAGCTGTGCGCCATCCTGCGCCCAGCCCTCGATGGTGTAGCGCTCACGCGGATGCGACGACGCGCCGTAGCCGCGCGCGTCGAACGACAAGAGCCGGAAGCTCTCGCGGAAGCCGTCGTTGACGAGCCCGAAGTTGTGCCGACCGAAGAGGCCGCCGCCGAACTGCAGGACGACGGGCGCGCCTTCGGGCCCGGTCACCTCGTAGTAGAGCCGGACGCCGTCCTCGATCTCCGCGTAGGGCATGCGCCTCGGGGCGTCAGTCCCAGGAGCTCTCGGTGCGGTGCCAGTTGACGTCGCTCGGCATCCATTCCGTGCTGATCCGCGACATCAGCCGCTCGACCTTCTGCGCCCCGCACGCAGGGCATGGCGGACTAGGCTTCTCCGACGACGAGAGGTACTCCTCGAAGCGCTCGTTGCAGGCATCGCACCGGTACTCGTAGATCGGCATCGACTGAAAGCTTACTGCCCGTGAGCACGCCCGATCGCCCCGATCTCGACTCGTTGCGTGACCTTTGCGAGCGTCAGGGAGTGTCGCCGGACGACGACGATCTCAGACTCGTGCAGGGATTTCTGCAGGCGATACTCCCGGCGCTGCGCGACCTCGAGGAAAGGCTCGCGGACGAGCCCGGGCTGACACCGTGACGGTTGCACGGCTGGCCGAGCGGATTCGCGCCGGCGAGCTGTCGCCGCGCGAGGCCGTTCAGGTGTCGCTCGAGGCGATCGAGTCCGCAACCGCCCTGAATGCCTTCATCTCGATTCGTGGCGAGGAGGCGCTCGCCGAGGCCGATCGGGCGCCGGACGGGCCGCTGCACGGGGTGCCTGTCGCCATCAAGGACGTGATCGACGTGGCCGGTGTCCCGACGACGGCGGCGTCGGAGATCCTCCGCGGCAACGTTGCGGCTCGGGACGCCGACGCGGTTGCGCGGCTCCGTGCCGCCGGCGCAATCGTCGTCGGCAAGCTGAACACGCACGAGTTCGCCTATGGGGCTCTGACCACGAGCCCGCACTTCGGCCCGGCCCGCAACCCGTGGTCGCTCGACCGCGTGTGCGGTGGCTCGAGCGGAGGGAGCGGGGCGGCGGTGGCCGCAGATCTCGTTCCCGGGGCGCTCGGCACCGATACGGCGGGCTCGGTCCGGATTCCCGCGTGCTTCTGCGGCGTCACCGGTCTGCGACCGTCGACCGGGCTCGTCTCGAACGACGGGGTCATTCCCGTCTCCTGGACCTTCGACGCCGTCGGGCCGCTCGCGCGCTCCGCGGAGGACTGCAGCCTTCTGCTCGAGGCACTCGCCCCTGGCTACCGCCGCGACACGGGCGGCGTGGACGGGCTCCGGGTCGGTCTCGTCGAGGAGCTCTTCGACCGGGCTGAGCCGGAGATCGCGGCGCGTGTCCGCGCCGCGGTCGCGGAGCTGGAGTCGCTCGGCGCTCGTATCGAGCCGGCGGCTGTGCCGATGCTGGAGGAGTCCGGAACGATCGTCCAGGCGATCATGCTGCCCGAGGCAACCCAGTCCCACCTCGCATGGATGCGGTCGCGGCTCGGTGACTACGGCCCGGATGTGCGAGCACGCCTGCTCGCCGGGCTGCTGCTGCCGTCGACCGCATACATCACCGGTCTGCGCGCACGACGCATGTTCATGCGGGAGCTGAGCCCGGTCTTCGAACGCTACGACCTGCTTGTCCATCCGGAGATGCCCGTGCTGCCGCCCCGCATCGGAGACGAGACCGTGGTTCTCCACGGCGAATCGGTTCCGTACAGGCTTGCCCTGATTCCGTTCAACTCTCGCTGGGCGCTCGCCGGATCGCCGGTCGTGAGCGTTCCCTGCGGCTTCGTCGAGGGCTTGCCGGTAGGACTGGCGATCGCCGGTCGAGCGGGCGCCGACGCAACGGTGCTTCGCGCGGCCGCGGCATTCCAGACCGTGACCGACTGGCATGAACGCCGGCCAGCGCTCGTGACGTGACGAGGCGCGTATCGGCGCTCGTGGCCCTCGGGGTCGCCGTGGTCGCCGGTGGGGCGGCGGTCGTTGTCGTTCTCGTCGCTGGCAGTCACAAGCCGTCGCTCACGCCGACGCAGTACCTCGCGCGCGCGAGCGCCGTCTGTCGTGTCTATGCGCGGAAGCTCGATGGTATCCCGCCTCCCGACCCGGGTTCGACCACCGCGGTGGCGACGAGCGTCGGTCGCGCGCTGCCGGTGCTCGAGCAGCAGGCTGCCGCCGTGCGGAAGATCCGGCCGCCGCGTGCGCTCGCGAAGGAGGTCAAGGAGTTCTTCGCGCGCACCGACCGTTCGCTTGCCGAGCTGCACGGTGTGCTCGACGCGGCGAAACGCGGTGACGCGAAGGCGATGGGCCCGAGGTTCGGGGCGTGGATCGACGCCAGCGACGCCGCCCGCGAGGCGTCGCATCGCGTCGGCTACAAGTGCTGACCGACCTCAGTTGCCTTCCGCCCTGCGAAGTCGTATACAGAACGCAAATCCGGACGAAAGGTTGAGCTGATGTCGGTTCTGATCAAGGGTGGTCGGATCATCACCGCGGCGGACGACTACGTCGGCGACGTCTTCATCGACAACGGCACCGTGACGCTGCTCGGCGAGTCGCTCGATGTCCCGGCCGACAAGGTGATCGACGCGACCGGCAAGTACGTGATCCCGGGCGCGATCGACCCGCACACGCACATCGAGATGTTCTTCGGCGGCACGACCACGTGCGACGACTTCACGTCCGGCACGGTCGCGGCGGCGTTCGGCGGCACCACCACGCTGATCGACTTCTGCATGCAGACGCCCGGGGACACCTTCGCCCAGGCGCTCGAGCGCTACCACGAGAAAATCGATCGCTGCAAACCCGTGATCGACGTCGGCTTCCACATCGGCGTCACCGACCTCCACACCGGCGGCACCCTCACGGATCTCGCCAAGCTGCCCGGCGAGGGCGTCACCTCCTACAAGCTGTTCATGGCCTACAAGGGCGCCGTCATGGTCGACGACGACACCCTCTTCCGCACCATGGAGACTGCTGCCGACACGGGCGCGCTCGTGATGGTGCATGCCGAGAACGGCGATGCGATCGACATCATCGTCAAGCGGGCCGTCGCCGAGGGCAAGACCGAGCCGATCTGGCACGCGCGGACGCGCCCGATGGAGACCGAGGCGGAGGCGACGAACCGCGCCGTCCAGCTGGCACGGGTGGCCGGCTGCCGGCTGTACGTCGTCCACGTCTCCTGCCAGCCGTCCGTGGAGCCGATCGCGCTCGCCCGGGAGAAGGGCTGGGACACCTGGGGCGAGACCTGCACCCAGTACCTGTTCGTCGACGAGACGGCGCTCGACCAGCCTGGGTTCGAGGGTGCGAAGTACATCTACACGCCGCCGCCGCGGCCGAAGGAGCAGCAGGAGCACCTGTGGAAGGCGCTCTCCTCGGACGCCCTCTCGGTCGTCTCCACCGACCACTGTCCGTTCAACTGGCCGGAGCAGAAGGGCCACGTCGGCCAGGAGTTCCAGGTCGTCCCGAACGGAGGCCCTGGAATCGAGAACCGGCTTCACATGCTGCACCACTTCGGCGTCCGCGAGGGTCGCATCTCGATGAACCGCTTCGTCGAGCTGATGTCGACCAACGTCGCCAAGCTGTTCGGCCTCTACCCGCGCAAGGGCACGATCGCACCCGGCTCCGACGCCGACATCGTGATCTGGGATCCCGAGAAGGAGCTGACGATCTCGGCCGCGACGCACCACACGAACGTCAACTACAACCTCTTCGAGGGCACGAAGGTGAAGGGTGCTCCCGAGGTGGTGCTCGTCCGCGGCCAGGTGATCGTCGAGAACGACGAGCTCGTCGGCAAGCCGGGCGACGGTGAGTTTGTCAAGCGCGCCGGCACCGGGCAGGAGCTCCTGAGCAAGGTGGGTGCTGCCGCGTGAGTGACGAGCAAGCGAAAGAGGTCTACGCGAGAGCGCGGCTGGGCGAGAGCGTCTCGCTCGGGTCGAGCCCGGCCGTGCTCGTCGTCGACTTCAGCTGCGGCTTCACCGACCCCGCCTGCGCGCTCGGATCGGACCTGAGCGCGGAGGTCGAGGCGACCAAGCGCCTGCTCGACGTCGCTCGCGCGAAGGGCCTGCCGGTGATCTTCACCTCCATCGGTTTCGAGCCGAGCCTCAAGGACGGCGGGCTCTGGCTGCAGAAGGCGCCCGCGTTGGGCGACCTTCAGCTCGGCGGTCAGTGGGTCGAGATCGACCCGCGGCTCGAGCCGCGCGACGACGAGACGGTCGTGCTCAAGAAAGGCGCGTCGGGCTTCTTCGGGACGAATCTGGCAGCGATCCTCGTCTCGCAGGGCATCGACACCGTGATCCTCTGCGGTGCAACGACGAGCGGCTGCGTGCGGGCCACCGCCGTCGACCTTCTCCAGAACGGCTGGCCCACGCTCGTTCCACGGGAGTGCGTCGGCGACCGGGCGCAGGCCCCGCACGAGGCGAACCTCTTCGACATCCAGGCGAAGTACGCCGACGTGGTGTCGCTCGAGGATGCGCTCGCCTACGTGGAGAGCGTGCCCGGCCGCGTCGGCGTCGCGTGACACATCGAGTTGCCGTCCTGGCGGGGGACGGCGTGGGCCCCGAGGTCGTCGCGGAGGCTCGCAAGGCCGTGGACGCGCTCGGTCTCGCGATCGAGTGGACAGACCTGCCCTGGGGCTCGGCCTACTGGCAGGTGCACGGGCGGATGATGCCGGACGACGCGACCGAGCATCTTCGTACGTACGACGCGATCCTGATGGGCGCCATGGGCGACCCCATGGTTCCCGACGACGTGTCGCTCTGGGGCTCGATCCTCGCAATCCGGCAGTCCCTCGATCTCTGGGCGAACGTCCGGCCGTGCCGGCTGCTGCCCGGGGTTCCGGGGCCGCTTGCCGGGCGAGGTGCGGGTGACTTCGACATCCTGTTCGTGCGCGAGAACACGGAGGGGGAGTACTCCGGCGCAGGTGGGATCGCGCATCGTGGTCTCGCCTCGGAGATTGCGGTCGAAGCCGCGATCTTCACCCGCGCGGCGATCGAGCGCGTCGTCCGGCATGCGTTCGAGCTCGCAACGACCCGCCGCGGGATTCTCACGAGCGCCACGAAGTCGAACGCGTCGCGGTTCGGCTACGTGCTCTGGGACGAGATCGCAGAGGAGGTTGCCGCCGACCACCCGGGCGTTCGCTACGAGCGCATCCTGGTCGACGCGTTGGCGGCACGGATGGTGCGCGCGCCAGAAAGCCTCGACGTCGCGGTGGCGTCGAATCTCTTCGGCGACATCCTCACCGACCTCGCCGCGGCGATCCAGGGCGGGATGGGGATGGCTGCAAGCGCCAACCTGGCGCCGGGCGCGGAGGTCCCGGGGTTGTTCGAGCCGGTGCACGGCTCGGCGCCCGATATCGCCGGCCAGGGCATCGCCAATCCCGCCGGCGCGGTCTGGAGCGCGAGCCTCATGCTGGATGCGCTCGGCGAACGGGATGCCAGCGCGACCCTGATGGGGGCGCTCGAGGAGGTGTGTCGCGACGGCCCGCGGACGCGTGACGTCGGCGGCAGCGCAACGACGCGCGAGGTGGGCGACGCAATCGTTGCACGCCTCGCTATCTGAAGACGCCGATGAGTGCCCCGCCGCTGACGATGAGGATGCCGGCGAGGACGAGACGTGTGCCGATGGCCTCCGTCTTGCCGAGCGTGACGGCGGCGAACGCGACTGCCCAGAGAGACTGGGTCGCGTTCAGCGGCGCGACGACGCTGACGCGGCCATGGGAGAAGGCCTCGAGCAGGAATGCGTAACCGCCGGCGAGTGCCATGGCCGGTGCTGCGAACGGTCTCACGGGTGCCCTGACCGGCAGGCCGCGTCGGTGTACGACGGCGACATAGAGCGCCAGGAACAGCGCGGCGCCGAGGAGCGAAGACGCCGCGGCAGCCAGTGGCGGTGGATGATGGTCGCGTGCCGACAACCGGACGAGGTTGTCGCGGACGGCGAAGAGGCCCGCGCACGTCAAGGCGAGCGCTGCCCCGAGCGGTCGGTAGTTCTGAGGCCGCCCGCGCTCCCGTGTCAGCGCGGCACCTCCCGCCACGACGAGCACCGTGCCGGCGATGAGCGCACCGCGGAACGGCTCGCCGAGCAGTGTCAACGCGATCAGCACCGAGATTAGCGGTGCCGTGCCGATCAGGATCGCGGCGCGGGACGCGCCGGCGTCCCGCACCGACATCACGAAGAGAATCTGCGACGCGCCCGGAACGAGCATGCCGATCAAGAGGAACGGCCAGAGTTGACCCGGCCGCACGCTCGACCATGCGCCGAGCGCGAGCACCGCGGTGATGACGAACGCGATCGCGGACGTCGTCGCTGCTCCCAGCTCGGGCGGGGCGCCGCTCCGAAGCGCGACGCGGACGGCGACGGCCAGTGCTCCGAAGCAGGCGCCTCCGAGCACGCCGAAGAGAACCGCAAGCACGGTTTAGGCTCTGGCGATGACCGGTCCGGCGACGCCCACTGAGCCGATCATCCACGATCGTCGTTGGTGACCCGCAACCAGCGTGCGGTCGCAGGTGGATGCGCCCTCGGTCTGGCGACGGGCTGGAACGTTGCGAATACGGGCGCAGTCGCCCAGGCGCTCGCGGATACGTATGGCGTCGGGCTCGCCACCGTCGGCCTTTTTACGACAGCGCTGTTCATTACCCATCTCGCGCTGCAGATCCCGGCCGGAAAGGCGAGCGACCGCTTTGGCGCACGCCGGGTTGGTCTCGCCGGGCTGGTCGTCATCGCCGTCTTCAGCTCGTTGTCGCTGATCGCGCACGACACGGCGCTGACGATCGTGACTCGCGCCGCGACGGGTGTCGGCACCGGGCTCGCGTTCGTCGCCGGAAGCGCGTACGTGCGCACGCAGGGCGGCTCGCCGTTCGCGCAGGGGCTCTTCGGAGGCTTCGGTCTCGCGGGCGGCGGCTTCGCGCTCGCGATCGTTCCCCCGGTCGAGAGCTGGCTCGGCTGGCGGGCACCGTTCGCGACGTCGCTCTGGATCGCGATCGCAGGTTTGGTGCTGCTTTCCTTGAGCCCGCGCGACGGCTCGGCGCGTCGAGTGAGCGGCGGCGAACGGCGCGGCCCGGGGATCCTGCGCGACAGCCGCCTCTATCCACTTGCCGTGCTGTATGCCGCGTCGCTGGGCCTCAGCATCGTGATCGGGAACTGGGTGGTGACGCTGCTCCACCGGCAGGGTGGGCTCGACAAGGGCACGGCCGGCGCGATCGGCGCTCTCTCGCTTTCGCTCGGCATTGTCACGCGTCCTCTCGGTGGCTGGATCCTCCGCTCTCGGCCCGGTCGGATGCGAGCGTCTGTCGGAGCGAGCCTGCTGGCGGGCGCCGCGGGCACGCTTCTGCTGGCAGCTGCGAGCCCGCCGGCGCTCGCCGCACTCGGGGCGGCGCTCGTCGGTCTCGCGGCCGGGATTCCCTTTGCGCCTGCATTCACGGGCGCCGCTCTCACCCGGCCGGACGCGTCCGCTGCAGCTGTCGGCTTCGTCAACGGCGCCGCGAGCGTCGTCGCGCTCGTCGGCACCCCGCTGCTCGGGTTGACGTTTTCGCTGCCCGGTGGTGGCAGAACCGGCTTCGTCGTCGCCGCGGGTCTGTGGCTTGTCGCCTTTGCGCTGCTCCCGAGCGCGGTCCGGCTCGGTGCGGCCTCCGAGCTCGCTACTGCAGCGACGCGATCGCCAGCAGGATGATCTCGGCGGCGAGCGCGGCGTCCGCAGGATCGGCGTCCTCGGCGGGGTGGTGGCTGATCCCGTCGACGCACGGGACGAACACCATCGCCGTCGGGACACGGTCGGCGACGCACATCGTGTCGTGCGCGGCGCCGGAGTGCATCCGCCGGTAAGGCTCACCTGTCGTCGCGGCAGCCGCCTCGAGGGCTCCGACGATACGGTCGTCCATCGGCGTCGCAGGCAGGGCCTGCCGCTCCGCGTAGTCCGCCCGCATGCCGCGCTCCTCGGCGGCCCGCTGCGCGAACGCGGCGATCTCCGCGGCAACGCCGCGATAGACCTCGTCTAACGGGCCGCGGATGTCGAGCGAGAAGCGCACGCTGCTCGCGATCGCGTTGATCAGCCCGGGGTCGACCTCGACCTCCCCGATCGTCCCCACCGTCCCCCGTCCGGCGGCGCGGGCGAGCCGCTCCAGCTCGATCGCCGTCTCGGCCAGGACGAGCGTCGGGTCGAGCCGCAGGTCCATCGGTGTCGCGCCGGCGTGGTCGCCTCGTCCATACACGACGACGTCGGCGTGGACATAGCCGGCGATGGCATCGACGAGCCCGATCCGGTTCTCCGTGTCCTGCAGCACGCGTGCCTGCTCGATGTGCATCTCGATCCAGCCGGTGAGCCCGTCGAGAACGGCTGCACACTCGCGCCAGCGGGCCGGCTCGTAGCCCGCGGCCTCGGCGTGCTCCCAGAAGCTCCGCCCGTCGTCCACTGCGCGAAATCGGTCGCGAAGGTCGTCCTCGCCGACGCGCTGCGCGATGATCCTGCTGCCGAGCAGCATCTGGCCGAAGCCCGATCCCTCCTCCTCCAGGAACGAGATCAACTGCAGGGGCAGGCCGAGGTCGTGCTCGACGTTGAGACGGCACACCTCGAGGGCCGTCACGACGCCCATCGTCCCGTCGTACTTGCCGCCGTTGCGGTTGGAGTCGCAATGCGAGCCGACGCCGAACGACGGCTCGCCGGGTGGCCGGTTGCGCGCGACCATCGTGCCGACCGCGTCCTCCGTGACCGTGAAGCCGATCGACTCCAGCTCATGCGCGAACCAGTCGAGCGTGTTGCGGTACTCGGGTGTGTAGGCGTAGCGTCTGATCGCCTCCGTCGAGCGCGTGTAGGCGGCGCCGGAGAGATGCTCGATGTCACGCCCGATGAGGGCCGCGCTGCGCTCTCTGTCCACCGCGATTGCGGCCACGGAGCGACTCTAATACGGCAGAATCGGCCGGTGGCGGAAGCCAGCTGGCGCAACCGCAAGACCCTGATCCTCGGGCGGACGGACATGATGGGCCTCCTGACGCCGCTCGAGTACGTCGACTGCGTCGAGCACGCCTTCCGGATGCACGGACTCGGCCGCGTGTACATGGAACCGAAGGGGCACATCGTCCTCGACCGCTACGGGGGCGAGTGGGAGGTGATGCCCTCCTACATCGAGGAGCCCGAGGCTGCAGCGTGTAAGTGGGTTTCGATCCGCGAGGACAACGCGAAGTACGAGCTTCCCGCGGTCTTCTCGATCCTCATCTACACGCACCCCGAGACGGGCTTCCCGCTTGCAATCTGCGACGGCTCGTACCACACGCTGATGCGCACGGGCGCCTCCGCGGCGGTGTCCGCACGCTGGCTGGCGCGGAAGGACTCGAAGACGCTTGCGATCCTCGGCACGGGGAGTGTGGGCGAGGGGACGCTCGCCACCTGCGACACGGTCTTCGCGTGGGACGACGTCCGGATCTGGAGCCGCACGCAGGCGTCCATCGACCGCTTCCTCGCGACCGAAGCACCGAAGTACCCGCATCTGCGTCTCTCCGGCACCACCGATGTTCGCACTGCCGTCGAGGGCGCCGACGTGATCGTGACGGGAACGCACGCACGGAGGTGGCTCGTCGACGACGCGTGGGTGAAGCCGGGCGCGCATCTCGCGGCGCTCGGCGCCGATCTCATGGGTGAGCAGGAGCTCGACCCGCGCACACTCCAGCGTGGCCGTGTCTTCGTCGACGACATCCGCCAGTGCCGCGAGGACGGCGAGATCAACGTTGCGCTGACCGAGGGCCTCATCACCGAGGCGGACGTCGCGGGCGAGATCGGGAAGGTGATCGCCGGCGAGCTGGAGGGTCGGCAGAGCGATGACCAGGTGACCGTGTTCGACTCCACCGGGATCGCGCTGCAGGACTCGGCCACGGTGCCACTCGAGGTCGAGCGCGCCTACGCGGCGGGCGTCGGGATCGAGAAGAAGATGATCTCGACCTAGCAGCGTGCCAATGCCTCAGTGAGCTCTCAGCCAGCGCTCAGGAGCGGTGGAGACGCTCACCTCGTCCGATGAGCGCGCGCGGGGACCCTCGGATCGGTGATGAGCTGCTCGGCTACCGGATCGAGGCGTTCGTCGGTCGCGGCGGGATGGGTGTCGTCTACCGCGCACACGATCCGCGCCTCAAACGCAGCATCGCGCTCAAGCTGATTGCCCCCGAGCTCTCGGGCGACGAGCGCTTCCGCGCCCGCTTCCTCGCCGAGACCGAGCTGGCCGCCTCGCTCGAGCACCCCAACGTCGTCCCCATCCACGAGGCCGGCGAGGTCGACGGACAGCTCTACATCGCCATGCGGTACGTGGAGGGGATCGAGCTCAGGACGCTGTTTGAGCAGAACGAGCGGTTGGACCCCGGTCGTGCGTTGGCGATCTGCGGCCAGGTGGCCGCTGCCCTCGACGCCGCCCACCAGCGCGGTCTCGTCCATCGCGATGTCAAGCCCTCGAACGTGCTGCTCGACGAGAACGAGCATGTGTATCTCGCTGACTTCGGTCTGAGCAGGCGTCTCGCTGACCGGGGCGTGCCCGGGGAGGAACAGCTCTCGGTCGGGACGCCGGCCTATGTCTCGCCGGAACAGATCGAGGGTGGCGACGCGGATGGGCGCGCGGACGTCTACTCGCTCGGCTGCGTCCTCTATGAGTGTCTGACCGGGCAGGTGCCGTTCCCGCGTGCCTCGGAGCTCGCAACGCTGTGGGCGCACGTTCAGGAACCGCCGCCGAAGGCAAGTGAGCACGACCCCGGTCTGCCGGTGGAGCTCGACGCGGTTTTCGACAAGGCGCTGGCCAAGGATCCCGAGCAGCGGTATGCCACGTGCGGCGGGCTCCTCCACGCCGCACGGGAGGCATTGGGCGTCGCGCAAACCATGCCTCGCTTCAGGCGTCGAACGATTGCGATCGCGACGGCCGTCGCCTTGAGCGCCCTCGCAGCCGTGGCCGCCGGGCTCGTGCTCGCGTTCGGCGGTGGGAGCTCCCCTGCCAAGCCGAGCCTCGTGGTCAGGAACAACACGCTCGTCCGCATCGATCCGAGGACGAACAGGATCGCCGCTGTCATCCCCGTCGGTCGCGGCGCCGAGACCGTCGCGTACGGCGGAAACACCGTCTGGGTCTACAACGACGCCGACCAGACGGTCGAAGGCATCGATACGCGGACGAACAGTGTGGTCGCGCCCCCCAAGGCGATCTCCGGATCAGTCCCGATCCCCGAACACAAGCAACCCATCGCGGCCGACCGTGGAGGTGCGTGGGTGCTGAGCGTCGAGCCCAGCGGCCACGGGTTGCTCACCCGCGTCCAACGCAACTTTCCGGCGACCCACCAGCTCCAGTTGTCCGACTCCCCGGTGTCGATCGCGCTCGGAGCCGGATCGATCTGGGTGACCACCACCAGCGCCGGCGGCGGCGCGCTTCTTCGCATCGACCCTCGTACGGAAAGGATCACCGGAACGCTGAACATCGACGATCCCGACGCGACGCTGAACTGGATCGCCGTCGGAGAGGGGGCCGTCTGGGTGACGGATGCCGGTACATCGCACTCGCGCCTCCTCCGCGTCGATCCCAGGACGATGCGCGTGACGGCCGCGCGGCCATTCGGTTGCAGCCAAGGCTTTTGCGCGACCGAGGTCGGTGCCGGCTCAGTGTGGATCGCCTCGAATCCCAGTGGAGGACGCGCTCGGCTCCTGCGCATCGACCCGAGGACGCTGCGGCAGACAGGGGTAGTCCACGCGAGCCAGACCGACCTCAGCGCCGATTTCGCCGTCGACGGGTCGACGATCTGGTCGGACGGCGACCCTGTTCTTCGCGTCGATACCCGGACGTTGAGGATCGTCGCTTCGGTCCGCCTCACGGGTCATTCCACCCTCTTCGCCGGTCCGGGCGGGATCGTGACGGGCGGCGGAGGCGTCTGGACGACGTACTTCGCGGTGAGGTGAGCATGGTGCCGCCACGGCGTGTCGTCTCAGCAGGGGCTCAGCGGTCTCTCAGCGCCCTGCACGAGCGTGCAGACCATGGTGCGAATGACAGCAGCCATTGCAGCCACAGCTGTGGTCGCGGGGCTCGGCACACTCGGGTTGGGCGAAACGATGCGTGCGTCGGGCGACAGCGCCGCTTCGGCTCGCCTCGCGCACGGAGCCGCCGTCGAGTTCTTTCGTGCGCAGAACGAGCGTCGCTACGACGACCTCTGCCGGCTGTTCGCACACGGCTTCTACCGAAGCCATGCGCTCCGCAACCCTCGGACGTGCGCGGCCGTGCTCCGCGTCGCCCTGGTGTGGAGCGGGAAGATCGCATTTCGGATCGGTGCCGTCACGGACGACGGCGATCGCCTGGTGGTCGAGGCATCGGCTGACGGAGCGCCGGGCCGCATCGTGCTCGTTCGTGAAAACGGCGACCTCAAGATCCTCGCCGTCGAGGGTGCCGGGTCGACGCCGCCCGGGCGATGAGCGGCAGCGCCCGCTTCACCCGCCGTGAGGCCGGCCGTCACAACCGCGCGGCGGCGAGAGACCACGTGAAACGGGTCATCGTGCCGCCCGGTGCAATCCCTCCGGGTTTGAGTCCCTTGCGGACGACGACCGTCGGGCAGGTCGCGTGGCGGGCGATCGCGAGGCGTGTCTCGCCGAGCCCTTCCTGACGCCAGCGATCCGAGAAGCCGAAGACGAGCAAGCCGCCGTCCTCGGCTGCGCGGAGGATCCCCTCCGAGCCCGCCTTCACGAGCATCGGCTCAGTTGGCACGCGGACGACACGCTGGATCAGAAGCGAGGCGCTGGCGAGAAGACGGCTCGCGTCGCGGGACCCTGTTCCGAGCTCGGCCTCGCGTCCGAGGAGACGGAGCGTCGATCCCGAGGCGCTCGCGATCCAGGCTGCGAGCTCGACTGCCGCCCAGTCGTGGTCGGCGCCTGCGAACGGCACCAGGACGGGTAGCTCCGGCCGCGGTAGAACCTGGTCGCGGCAGACGACGATCGCCACGTCGCAGGAGGCGGTCTCGAGGGGCGCCCGGGCAACCTCGGGCAGCTCACCCGCGGCGAGAACGTCAATCGGCGCATCGAGCAACACGAGATCAGCCCGCTGTTCATTCGCCAGGCGTGTCAACTCCGCACCTGGGTCGTCCGCGGTGAACACGGCAGCGCGCGACGCGATACCTGCGGTCGCGAGAACGTTCGACCGCTCCTGTAGAGCACGTGAGGCCGATGCGAGATCGTCCGGGGCCACGAGCCGGACGAGGATGAGCTCGCGCGAAGGCGTCGAGCGAGCGAGGGGCTCGGCGATCGCGAGCAATCCGTCGAGTGCGAGCGCGTCGAGCGGTGTGACGACGATCGAACCGCGAGGCACCTCTGGCGTTGTCGTCTTCGCTGCAGGCCGGGCTAGAAGCAGCGACTCGTCCTGGCGGAGGATCGCGCGCTCGAGCTCCTGGAGAGCAGGACCCGGGACGATGCCGAGGTCTTCGAGCATCACGCGGCGTCCGGTGCTGTACGCGGCCAGCGCGTCCGCCTGGCGACCCGACCGGTAGAGCGCGAGCATGAGCTGGGCACGTAACCGCTCGCGCAGAGGATGTTCGGCGACCAGCGCCTCGAGCTCGCCGACGAGGTCGGCGTCGCGACCGGCCTCAAGGTCGAGATCCAGCCGGCGTTCGAGCGTGGCGAGACGGAGCTCCTCGAGGCGCGCGGTCTCCGCTTGTGCGAACGACTCGTAGGCAAGGTCGCCGAGCGCCGGTCCCCGCCAGAGAGCGAGCGCCTCACGCAGTGCCGCGGCGTTGTTCTGCTCGAGCAAGGTCTCGAACCGGTCGAGATCCAGCTCCCCTGGCTCGATGCGGATCAGATACCCCGGCGCGCGCGTGACGACACGATCCGCGCCGAGCACCTTCCGGAGCTGCGAGACGTAGTACTGGATGGTGTTCACGGCGGTCTTCGGCGGTTGCGCGCCCCAGAGCTGATCGACGAGGCGATCCGTCGACACCACCCGGTTCGGATGGGTCAGCAGACATGCGAGCAACGTCCTCTGCCGCGAGCCACCCAGCGGGAGCGATCGGTCGCCGTCGACCACCTCGAGCGGTCCCAGGATGCGAAACTCCACTAGCTCGAAGAATCCTCGCGGTACGCGGCCACGCCGGCGCGCACGCTCCGCATCCCGTCCACTGCTGCGGGCACGCCGCAGTAGATCGCGGTCTGCAGCACTACCTCGACGATCTCGCTTTCGGTACAGCCGTTGCGCAGCGCGCCGGCCGTGTGGAGATGCAGCTCGTGCGGCCGGTTCAGCGCCGTCAGGATGCCGATGTTGAGCAGGCTGCGGGTCTTTCGGGGAAGCCCGTCGCGGTTCCACACCTCGCCCCAGCAGTACTCCGTGACGAGCTCCTGCAACGGACGGCTCAGCTCGTCGGCGGACGCGAGTGCGGCGTCGACGTACTCGGCGCCGAGAACTGCGCGTCGGATCTCGAGACCGCGCTCGTAGCGTTCGTTCACGTGGCTCTCCTTCTACTGGATTGGCCGGTCGCGGCGAACCCTAGAACGTTGTGCAGCCCGAGCCCGGTGCGCGATGATCAGGACGTGGCCGGCTTCACGATCCTTCGCCCGGACGAGCAGGTGTTCGCTCGGCCCAGCTGGCGGCCGGATGAGCAGGTGCGGACAATCGTCGAGCTTCCTCTGCACGCCACCATGCGGCACTCGCGCGCCAATCTCTGGCGCTACCCGGCCGGCGCAACCGGCCGGTTGCACCGCGAGCACGCCCAGGAGGAGGTCTTCGTCGTCGTGTCGGGCAACCCCGCCGTGATGCTCGGCGACCCGCCCGTTCGGCACGAGGCGCCCGTGGGGACGCTCGTCGTCGTCGAGCCGGGCACGCCGCTCAAGTGGTTCAACGACAGCGACGCGGACGCGCTGATCTTCGCCTACGGCGCCCCGGCGCAGTCTCAGGTCGAGATCATCGAGTCCTGATCAGGCCGTTCTCGGGACGAGTGGCAGCCCAGCGGTCAGGCGTTCGAGGCCGCCCATGCCCCAGTGCGTCTCGTCGTCGGCGCTGCGGAGTGTCGGGACGCCCCTCACGGCGGCCGCCTCGGCCTCCGCCCTGATCTCGCGAATCCGTGCGAATCGCTCGGTCGAATACGCGGCGGCGATCGCCTGATCCGGGTCGAGCCCGGCCCGGGCTGCCGCCCGGGCGATCTCCCCGTCCACTGCGATGTCCTCCCCCTCGCAGAAGAACGCCTCGTAGAGCGCGTGCTTGAACGCGCGCAGGCGACCCTGTTCTCCCGCCCAGAGACACGCTGCAAGCGGCAAGGTCGAGCGCGGCTGGTAGCGCGGCAGATGGATCTCGATCCCGAGCTCGAGCGCCCTGCGGTAGACGTGCCGCGTCCAGTCGACGCGCAGGTGGTCGCCGCGCACCTCGAGCAGCGGCCGCGGCGCCGGCCGGAGCTCGAAGGGCAGCCATTCGACGTCGACCACGCCCTCGTCCTCGGCCCGCTCGACGATGTGGGACTCCATGTACGAGTAGGGGCAGACGACGTCGTAGTAGAAGCGCACGCTCGGCATTTCTGTATGCAAAGTTAGTAGAGTCGGCCGCGTGCGCGTGGCCGTTGCGCAGATCGAGCCGGCGCTCGGGGAGAACGAGCGGAACCTCGGCGTCTGCCTGGCGCGCCTCGAAGAAGCGGCTGCGGCGGGCGCGGAGCTGCTCGTGCTGCCGGAGTGCTCGATTCCGGGCTACGTCTTCGAGAGCGCAGACGAAGCGCGACCGTTCGCAGAGCCGATCCCCGGGCCGACGACGGATGCGTTTTCGGCGGCGTGCGCCCGTCTCGGCACGCACGTCGTCTGCGGTCTCCTGGAGCTGGACGGCGACGACGTCTGCAACACCGCGGTGCTCGTCGGCCCCGACGGGTTGATCGGCTCCTACCGCAAGACGCATCTTCCCTTCCTCGGGGTCGACCGGTTCACGCGCGCCGGCGACGAGCTGGCGCTGTTCGACACGCCGCTCGGCCGGATCGCGATCGAGATCTGCTACGACCTCCGCTTCCCGGAGCTGACGCGGGCGCTCGCGCTCGCCGGAGCGGACATCGTCGTCCTACCGACCAACTGGCCGCTGGCGGCCCAGGCGAACGCGGAGCTGCTCGCACCGGCCCGCGCCTACGAGAACCGCATCTACCTGCTGGTCGCGAACCGCGTCGGGAAAGAGCGGACTGCCGAGTTCTGCGGCCGCAGCCAGATCGTCGATCCGGCCGGCACCCGGCTCGCCGAGACGGACGCGACGAGCGAGACGCTGCTCGTCGCCGACATCGACATCGAGAAGGCGCGTGACAAGTCGATCATCCCGGCGGCGGGGGAGTATGAGATGCATTTGTTCGGGCACCGGCGGCCGGAGCTCTACGGTGCTCTCACGCGGGACGCCCACGTCGTCACCTGAGTCAGCGAGGAGGAGATCGCATGGCGCACGATCACGAGCTCGTTCCCGAGGCCCTGCAGGAGATCGACGGCCTCAAGGTCTCGGCCAGCCCGTGGGGCCCCGACGACGAGATCGGCAGGCTCAACTGGATCACGCCGGAGACGAACGCCGCCATCCTCGACCACCTCGACGGTGCTCACCTCTTCGACCTCAACGTCGAGTACTTCATCGGCATGCCGTCCTGGGTGGCGGCGGGCGACCCTCCCTACGGCATCTGGATGACGCATACCCCGCAAGGGTCGATCCACGACAACCTTTCCGGTGTCGGCGCGAAGACGCACGAGCGGTACTCGTACTGCGGCGACTCGATTCACCTCTACACGCACTGCGGCACGCATGTCGACACCCTCAACCATCTCGGGCACCACGGCATGTTCTGGAACGGCTGGACGGCAGACAAGGATCTCGGCAGCCGCATCTGGATGAAAGGCGGGCTCGACAAGTACCCACCGATCATCGCCCGCGGCGTCCTCCTCGACGTCGCCGGGATGCACGGCGTCGAATGCCTCCCGGAGGCCTACAACATCACGCCGAAGGACCTACAGGACTGTGTCGCCAAGCAGGGTGTCGAGCTGCGCAAGAAGGACGTTGTCCTCGTCCGATCAGGTCGGATGACGGTCTGGCCCGACTTCGACGGCTACCTCCTCAAGCCGCCCGGGATCAACCTCCCGGCGGCGAAGTGGCTGTGCGAAGAAGCCGGCGCGATGTGCATCGCCGGCGACTCGATCGGCCTCGAGGTGATGCCGTGGGACGAGCCCGACGCGTTCTTGCCGGTCCACGCGTACATGTTCGCGACCGCCGGTGCCCAGATCATCGAGGTGGTCGACATGGAGGAGATCGCGGCCGAGAAGCAGTACGAGTTCGCGTTCCTCGGCTTTCCGATGAAGCTTCGCGGCGCCACCGGCGCGCCGATGCCGTCGTACGCGGTGCCGCTCAGGGATTAGCTTCGAACACGTCGAGCGGCAACAGCGCCGACACGATCGGATAGGGAACGTCGACAACCTCGGACAGCCGGAGGTCGACGACGGCGCTGCAGAGCGCGTACGCCGCTGCAGGCTCGAACCCGTACGTCCCCACCAGGTGCTCGATCATCGCTGTCACGGCCTCTCGCGCGGCCACGGTGAGGTCCATGCCGTCGTCGACCGGTATCCCGGTCGTTGCAAACGAGCGCCACCCTGGTCGGGCAGGTGTCTCGAAGGACGGGAATCTCGTGCTGTGACCGAGTTCACGGTGGACTCGCAGTGCGACGGTCACCGACCCGGCGACCTCTATCGCGGTGCCGCACACCTCGCCGTCGCCCTGCGCGAAGTGGAGGTCGCCGATCGAGAAGAGGGCTCCGGGAACGTCGACGGGCAAGTACAGGCGGCTCCCCGCGCCGAGCTGCCGGATGTCGATGTTGCCGCCCGTTTCGCGGGGTGGGATCGTCCGTAGGCCATCCGCCGCCAAGGCCGGAACGGCGCTTTCGGGAAGCTCATCCGCCACCGGACCGCCGCGTGCCCTGATCCCCTCCTCCCGCCGGCGGAACTGCTCCATGCGCTGACGCGACGGCGCGACGCCGACAACCCCCGCGAACATGTCCGCCGGGACGGCGACGCCCGGGAGCTCACCTGCCCGTGCGACACCGTCGGCGATCTCCCACTTGACCAGGAACGGCTCGGTGAAGCGATCGGCGAGCAAGCCGAAACCCGGCAGCACGGCGGTGACGCCGAAGTCGGCCGAGCGGTACTCAAGGAACTCGACCTCCAGCAGGTCGCCGGGGTCTGCCCCTGCTACCTCCACAGGGCCGGCGAGCGGGTGTCCAAGCCCCCGGTCGAGCGTCGCTACATCCTCGTGGGTGCTGGTGCGTGTGAGTTGACCCGCGAGGCCGTCCTCGGTGTCCACCGTCAGCGAATCGCCGGGCTCGACGGTGAAGGCGGGCGGGATGTCGGGATGCCAGCGGTTGTGCATCAGAGCTCCGCGGCCACCCGATCGGCGGCGCCAGTGCACGCGGACAGATCCTCGTCACTCCAGTCTCGCGGCTCGCCGAGCTGGTGGAGAGACACGATCGCGACCAGGCGGTCGTCCGAGAACACGGGGGTCACGATCTGGGCAGCGAGACCGCCGTACGTCGCCAGCATCGTCTGGTACGCAGGGTCGTCGAATGCCGCTCGACTGTCCGTCTGGACGACCTGGCGACCGCGCTCGAGCTCCCGCACCACGGGTTGCGTCCTCAGATCGACGGTGCGCTCGTCTCGCAGGGACGCGACACCGGGTGCCAGCGCCTCGTGCGTAACCGGGAAGGCGTAGTCGCCCGGGAGATCCTGGCGCAGCGTGACCCGGCTCGCGCGCGTGTCCTCGAGCAGGCTCTGCAGGATGGTCTCGATGTCGGTCAAGATCCTCGCGTGATTATCGACGCTCACCTTCACGTCGACGATGTGCCGGCGCTCGGATGGGTGCTCGAAGCCGCGCACTGTGTGCGGCGCCTGGACGAGGCGGGCATCGACCGCGGTGTCGTGATGACGATCGTGGACGCGCCCGAGGTCAACCCGAACGCGCTCGAGCTCGTCGCCGAAGCGTGTGCCGCCCATCCCGGCCGGCTGGAGGCGTTCGCCCGGATCCACCCGTGGTACGGCGACCGGTCGCTCGAGCTTCTCGACCGCGCGATCGGCGAGCTCGGCTTCAAGGGGCTCAAGCTCCATCCGGTCTCCACCATCGCGCACCCCGCCGGCGAGGAGACCTTGCGTCTCATCCGGCGGGCCGCTGAGCATTCCGCTCCGACGCTGTTCCACTGCGGCGACGAGCCGCTGACGACGCCGCTGACGATCGCGCACGCCGCGGCGGCGTGCCCGGAGGCGACGATCATCCTCGGCCACATGGGCGGGTACGTCCATGTCGACGAGGCGATTGCGGTTGCCGAGCGCTGTCCCAACGTCGTGCTGGAGACGTCGGCGATGCCCTATCCCGGGAAGGTCCGCGCCGCCGTGGAGCGGATCGGGCCCGAGCGCGTTCTCTACGCCAGCGACGGGCCGGCGTGCTCGCCGCGCATCGAGCTGGAGAAGGTGCGGCTCGCCGGTCTCGATCCGGCATCCGAGCGGCTCGTAATGGGCGGCAACGCCGAGCGGATCCTGGCGGCGGTGACATGACCGTCGACTCGCTCACATTCGTCGGCGAGTCGCTGTTCGGGCCGGCGGCGACCGTCGACGATCTCCTGCGCTCGCTCGACGAGACGGAGATCGATCGCGCCGTGGTCTGTCCGCTGCGACCGCGGAGCTACCGGCTCGAAGAGGCCAACGAAGCCGTCGCCGCCGTGGTCGGGCGCCACCCCGACCGTCTCGTCGGCTTCGCCCGCGTCGACCCCAACCTGGGCGACGCCGCCACGGCGGAGCTGGCGCGGGCGACCGGCGAGCTCGGGTTGCGCGGGCTCTTTCTGCATCCGTGGGAGGAGACGTTCCGCATCCACGACGAGCGCGTCGTCGAGCTTCTGGGCGGGTTCGCGCAGCCGGTGATCGTCGCGGCCGGGTATCCGTGGCTCTCCGAAGGCGGTCAGGTCGGTGAGCTCGCCCGCCGCCTCCCGAGGGTGCAGTTCGTCGCGACGAACGGCTGCCAGATCAACATCTCGGGTCTCGGACAGACGGACGCCGAGCTTGCCCTCGCCGCGAACGCCAACCTGTGCGTCCAGACGACCGGCGTCTACCGCGAGGACTTCCTCGAGGGCGTCGTCTCGACCTTCGGCGCCGAGCGTCTGCTCTACGCGAGCGGTTTCCCGCACTTCGATCCCCGGCTGGAGGTGCTGCGCACGCGCTGGGCGCCGGGCTTCGACGACCGCACCCGGGCGCTCGTGCTCGGTGGCAACGCCGAGCGGCTTCTCCTCGGTTAGTGTCGGCGTCGTGGCGCGATTGGCCTTCATCGGCCTCGGCACGATGGGGCTGCCGATGGCGCGGCACCTGCTCGACGCCGGTCATGACGTCGTCGGGGTCGACCTCGATGCTGGACGCGTAGCCGCGCTTGGGGCCGGAGCAGCCGACTCGGTTGCCGCGGCAGCCGGTGACGCCGAGGCCGTGTTCACCTCGCTTCCCGACCCCGGAGCGGTTGCTCGTGTCGCCCGCGAGGTCGCGCAGTCGGCGGCCAGGCGCGCGCTCTTCGTCGACCTGTCGACTGGGCCGCCGGACCTGGCACGTGAGCTGGAACGGGAGCTCGGCGACCGCGGCCTCGACGCGCTCGACGCGCCGGTCAGCGGCGGCCCGGCGGGTGCCGCTGCCGCAACGCTGACGATCATGGCCGGCGGTTCGCAGGAAGCGTTCGAGCGGGCAGAGCCGTTGCTGCGAGCCCTGGGCCGCCCGTTTCATGTCGGTGACGCCGGTGCCGGCCAGACCGCGAAGCTCTGCAACAACCTTGTCGCCGGCGTGACGATGGCCGCGCTCGCGGAGGCGTGCGCGATCGCGGAGCGTGCCGGAATCGACGCCGAGCTCCTCTACGAGCTCCTCACCACGTCGACCGGTGACTCGCGCGTGCTCCGCACGCGCTATCCGCGACCGGGCGTCGCCGATACGCATCCGTCGTCGAACGAATACGCGCCCCTGTTCGCCCTCGATCTTCTCGTCAAGGATCTTGCGCTCGCACTCGAGCTTCCCGGTGATGCGCCTGTCGCGGCCGCGGCGCTGGATCAATACCGCCGAGCGCAGGCTGCCGGTTTCGGGGCGCTCGACTATTCGGCGGTCTACCTCGCGCGGCCACCGGCGACGGACCAGTGACAGCGCGGCGCTTTGCCGAGAGCGCCCTGCGTGCGTTTGCGGAGGCGGTGCTCACGGGTATCGGCGCGAGCGCCGAGACGGCGGCGATCGTCGCTTCGACCTTGCTCGACGCCGATCGGCGCGGGGTGCACACCCACGGTCTCGTGCGGCTGCCGTCGTACGTCGACGACGTTCGCAGTGGCCGGATCAGCCTGGAGGCCACGCCGCAGCTCGTGCGCGAAAGCGGTGCCGTTGCTGTGATCGACGGCGGCGGCGGTTTCGGCGCAGTGACGGCGGTCGCGGGGATGGACGAGGCGATCGCGCGAGCCGACCAGCATGGCGTGGGCCTCGTCGTGACCAGGGGCGGGAATCACTTCGGCGCGGCGGGGTTCTACGCCCTGCGCGCGGTCGAGCGAGGCCTGATCGGAATCGCCGCCACGAGCACGCCGGCGGTGATGGCACCGTGGGGAGGCGCCGAAGCGCGGATCGGCAACAACCCGCTTGCGATCGCGGCGCCGGCACGCGAAGGCGCGCCGCCGTTCGTCCTCGACTTCGCGCAATCGGCCGTGTCGCGCGGCCGCATCAAGCTCGCCGAGGCTGCGCGAGAGGCGATCCCGCCAGGTTGGGCACTCGACTCCGAGGGTCGGGCGACAACCGACCCGACGAGGGCATTGGCAGGCGCGCTGCTCCCGTTCGGTGGCTACAAGGCAAGCGGTCTCGCCCTGGCCGTGGAGGTGCTGGCGGGGGTGCTTGCCGGCGGCGAGCTGGGCCCGGAGCTGATCAACGCCAGCCTGACCGGGTCGGCAACCAGCGGCTCGGCCCTACGGGTCGGGACGGTCGGCAGCCTCTACATCGCCGTTGATCCAGGGCCGCTCGTCGGCAGGGCGGAGTTTGCGGAGCGGCTCACGTGGCTGCTCGGGTTGATCAAGGACACGCCGCCGGCCGAGGGGTTTGCCGAGGTCGTCGTTCCCGGCGAGCTCGAGGCACGCGAGGCGGAGGCTGCGCGGCACGAGGGAATCGAGCTCGCCGCGGCGACGATCGCCTCACTGCGCAAGCTCGGCGCCGCCGAGGCGCTGGACGTTCCCGAGCCCCTTTAGCACCACCTACTCACCCCCGCGGACTTCAGCGCCCGGCGCGTACGGCCGATGAGTTCAGTGTTGATGTGATGAGCGGCAGTGGCGTCCCTCCTCAGGCTGGACCCGGTCGGAACGACGCCTGGACCGAGGCCGAGCAGGGCCTCGACCGCGGCTACGCGGTGCTCAACGAGCAACCGGCTCTGGCGCTCGACCTCGCGCGGCGCGCCAGGGAATCCGGAGAGGCCCGGCTTGTCGGGCGTGCGCTCGCGCTCGAGGCGCGGGTTGCGATCCGGCGAGGTGACCTCGAGCGGGCACTGGCGGTTCTGCTGGACGCCGAGCAGTTGCTCGCCCGCTGTGACGCGTCGGACCTGATTGCAGAGGTCGCGGTCGCCTCGGCGCGCCTGACGTTCTACTCCGGCGGGTATCGCGACGCCCTCGAACGGATCGAGGAGGCGGTTGCCGTTGCCGATGCGCACGCCCTGCACCGTGTTCGCGTCGACGCACGCAGCCACATGAGCCTTGTTCTCGGCAGCTTGGAGCTCCCGGAATGCCTGGACGTCGCCCGTGAGCTCGTAGTCCTGACCGGCGAGCTGGGCCTCGTCTACGAGGAGGCGGCGGCGAGGAACGACGTCGCCTACAGCCTCTACACGGCCGGCGATGTCGGCGCCGCAGCGGTCGAGATCGAGCCGGCGATCGAGCTGGCGGCGTCGCTCGGTGACGCAGGCCGATATGCGCTCGCCTACGCGCTAGGCACGCGCGCCGACATCCGGCTCTTCACCGGTGATGCAACCGGCGCGCTCGAGGACGTCGACGAGGTACTGCGCCTGCTGGAGGACGGTGGCGACGAGCCCGACCCGTATCTCCACGGCGTCACCCATGAGGTGCGCATGCGGTGCCTCGTCGCGCTCGACCGGGTCCTGGACGCGGTTCAGGCGGGGTACCGCGGGTTGATCGTAACCGGCAATGCCGTGCCTTTCGTTCGCGGCATGCTTCTCCGCGGCCTCGCCGCCGTGCTGCGGGCGGCGGGTCGGCCCGACGAGGCGTACGCCGCACTCGCAGCGGGAGTCCCCCCCTGGAGGGCGGTGCCCGGGCAGCCAGCGACCCGAACGCCTCCCCCTGAGCGGGCCAGGTGTCGG
>JACXTT010003633.1_pt1 | contig 23552 bp, 8 predicted proteins | sample 9270951 | NCBI WGS metagenome assembly JACXTT01 (sample SAMN15532306, study PRJNA645909) | rock metagenome | isolation source: weathered quartz diorite | place: Puerto Rico | collected 2017-06-21
CGACCATCTCCTCGGTCGTCAGCGAGGCGATGTAGAGGTCCGCAAAGCCCCCACGCGGGGTGAGCTGCGCGGTGAGCCCCACGTCGGGGTTCGTCACCCACTTGAACGTCTCGGAGAGCCTGACGTGCGCCTCGTCTCCGACGAGCCGCGCCGAGCCGCGCGTGTAAGTCCCGACTTCGTCTCCCTCGACGCAGGCGTAGGCGATCGTTCGCGTCGGGTCGTCGGGGTGGTTTTGAACGAAGTTCTTGCTGCCGTTCGTCCAGAGCCCGCTGTTCGACACGACGTTCGAGGAGAGGTACGTCTGCACGCTTCCGTTGTCGAAGATCCCGGCGGCTTTCGTGTACCCGTCATTGAACGCCAGATTCACGCTCAGACCGGCCGGCACATTGGCAAAGTACGCGGCACGATAATTCCCGTAAGCCAGGACGCCGGTATCGCCGTCGCCGAGGTAGGCCTCTCCCGAGTACCCCGAGTCCTTGAAGTAGCCCGCGGCGCCGTACGGGAACTGGCCATAGGCCGTGATCCCGTAGTCGCCTTTGGCGAGGTAGGATTGGCCCGCGCCCGAGGTCGCGAACGATCCGCCCGCGGCGCTGCCGTAACCGTACACGCCATAATCGCCGTCGCCCAGGTAGGCGTAGCCGGAGTTGTTCGAGTCGGAGAAGTATCCCCCCGCTGCGTTTCCGTAGGCGTAGATCCCGTAGTCGAAGTCGCCGAGATAGGCACCGCCGGAGCAGCAGGTGTTGCCGAAGAAGGCGCCGTACCATGACCCCGTCGCGTACACCCCGAATCCGCCGCTCGCGGCGTACGCGGTGTCCCCCGCGCTGTCCTGGAAATACCCCCCCGTCCCCCCGGCCCCGTACCCTTGCACGCCGTAAGCGGACGTTCCGAGGTAGGCGTACGTCCCGCTGCCGCCGTTCTGGAAGATCCCTCCGTAGTTGGAGCCGCCGGCCTTGACTCCCTGATCGTTGTTCGCGAGGTAGACGTAGGAATTGTTCGACGAGACGATGCCTCCCTGAAACTGCGCGCTGACGTTGAGCGCCAGGCCGCTCTGCGCGGTCGTGTCGAGCGTGAGCGCCCCGGTCTTGGTCTGGGCCGTGGACGAGGTATTGAGGAAGCTCGCCGCCGCCTGGCCCTGAAGATTGCTCGCGTTCAACGCGTAAGGGGAGGACTGCACGCGGACGCGTGGGCTGAGCAACTCTCCCCCTACCTCGATCTGCATCCAGACGGCCCCGTAATCGCGGAACACATCGGTGAGCGAGGTGTACGTCCCCGCCCCCGAGCCGTCCGTCACGGTGCCGCCGCCGAGCTGCGTGCTGAACAGGCCGCTGCTCACCGTCACGGCATTTCCGCCGCCGCCCGTGTGGGAATCGACGAGGATCTCGCTTCCCGCGCTCGCCGCGTCAAAGAACCGGAACACCATGTCGAACGAGCCGTTGCGGGGCCTGTCCGAGGCATCGCGCAGCACCCCCTGGTAGTTGACCAGCGCGGGGGGATTCGCAGCCAGGACGGGAAACGCAGTCGCGAGCACGACCGAAAGGGCGAGGCTTCGCGGTCTCATCGTCTCTCCTTCGCGGGCCGCGGCGGGGCGCTGCGGGCCCGCTCCACACGCAAAGGAATACAGGCCCGGGCGAGACCTCGACTGAGAGTTCTCTCAGGAATCTTGGGGCGGGGTTATGCCTGCTGCCGTCCGAGCGCTATGGGATCCAGACCCGATTTTGGTAGCCGTCCGCGCAGCAGCAGCACTCGATCGAGATCACGACCTCGGAGCCAGTCTGCTGATCGCGACAGACGCCGACGCCGTTGTACGTCGAGTCCGCGCACGACGTGCTGCAGACGTTCTGCAGCTTCTGGCACTTGATGTAGTCCTTGTGCGGGGTGGGGCCGGCCTGCGTTCGCGACACGGCGATCGCGGAGAGCACGATGCCGGCCACGAGACCTGCCACGGATAGCGCGATTCTCGGATTCACTCTGCTGAACGCTTTGAGGTTCATCGCAATTCTCCGGCCGACAAACAGGCGTTTGGTGACATCCCGCGAATATACGGTCAATCCGTCGGCTGGGCTCAGAACGACCTACGGGCAGCTGCCCGAATTGTCGCGCGCGCTCATGCCGCACTGGCCGGACGCCGATCCGCCGCCGCGCTCGCCCGCCGTTCCGGTTCCCCAGCTCCCTTCGGTCGCCGTGCCGTCGTCCGCGGCGACGACGAACCACAAATCTCCGCCGGGAACGCCGCTCCACGTGTACGCGCCGGAGGTGCCGATCGCGCACGCCGAGCCGGACACCGTGGACGACGCGACGGTCGCAAGGTCTCCATAGAGCAAGTGGTAGCCGGTCGACACGCACGTCGACACATCCCAAGTCACGCCGATCTGCGTGCCGCCCGGATCGTTCCGGTTGGCTTGCATCGCGGCGCCGAAGGCCCCGTCGGGGACCGGCTTCACCGAGGTCGGCGGGGCCGGGCAGACGGTCTGGTTGCAGCCCGCGACGGAAACGTAGGTGACCTGAACGTTGTCGACCTGCCACCACCCGTCGTGCTTCCCCTGGTAGTAGTGGAAGCGGGCCTTGACGTTCGTCGCCCCGGCCGCTTGGGCGGTGACGTCGATCGCGTTGTGGGCCGGGTTGCCGCTGGATGCGCCCTGGTGGTGGAGCACGTTGACCCACGCCCCGCTCGTCTTCGACGACTGGACGTCGACGTCGGCGATCTCGTCCTGGCCGCTGCTGACCCAATGAAAGTACTCGTCGAACACGAGACTGACCGTGGTCGCGGTCGAGAGGTTCAGCGCCGGCGTGATGAGCTGCTCGTCCTGAGTGGCTCCGCCGCCGGCCGCGCCGCTGTCGACGATCGGCGTCGGCGCCGCCATCGGCGCGGCGATGCTGCGCCCCCCCGGATTCGCCGTCGTCCACGTGGCGGCGACGCCCCCGCCCCTCCCGCCGTCGACGACCGTCCACGTGGCCGGGATGCCGCCCGCGAAGTTCTCGTTCAGCACCGTCCCGCCGCCGGCGGGAATGACCAGGCCCGCGATCTGACTGAACGTGCTGCTCCACGCCCCTTGGTCCGTGGCGACATCGATCCGGAACGAGATCGTCGAGCCGCACGGGAGAGACGTCGGCAGCTTCGCCGTGAAGTGGGGCGCGATCGAATCCGCGGTCGCCCCCGGAGCGATCGACGGATAGCCCGCCGTCGGGTCGGGCATGCCGATGCCGGCGGTGAGCGGAACGACGGTCGCCGTCACGCCGGTGAGCGGGGTCGTGCCGTCGTTCATCAGAGTGACCTTGAAGTTGATCGTCTCGCCGGCTTCCCAGAGCCCGTTGCCCGGAGCACCGCCGGTCGAGCAGGTGTCGCTGACGGCCGCGTGCGAGCTGTAGGCAGCGTGCGGGCCGCAGGCCGCTGACGGGAAGGTGAAGTTCAGCGTCACGGCATTGATGAACCCCACGTCGATCGCCGCGGAGTCGACGACGAAGAACTTCCAGGTGCCGGCGGCGTTCTTGCCGTTGAACACGGACAGCGGCTGATCGGGCCGGAACGTGCCGGTGAACGGGGCCGCCCCCGACGAGACCGGCGTCGCCGCGGAGTCGTCGAAGATCGTGCCGATGTAGTTGTCTCCCGAGCCGCCATGGTTGGCGGACAGCACCACGTCGGTGTTGTCGGGGCCGATGATGTGCAGCGCGATGTCGCCGTCGTAAGTGTGGGTCAGGCTGTCGACCGTGACGTTCAAGTCGACGATCGGCTTGTTGTCGGGAACGAAGATCGACGCCGTCGCACCGATGGGGTTGGCGTCCGGGATCGGAACCGGCGGCCCGCTGTACGGGTAGTTCGGCTGGACGTTCTTCACGGTCGCGAAGCTGTAGTAGGTGCCGCCGTTGTCGTCCGTCGCCGAGTTGGCGACGCTGTCCGCCGACTGCACCGAGTAGACGTACGAGGTGCACTCGGCGAGTCCGGTGAGGTCGACCGCGTGCGCCGTCACCAGGGCCGCGTTCGTCGCCGTCGATCCGGGGGGCGGCGTCGGGCCGTAGGGGACCGTGCTGTTCGCATTCTCGTTCGTGCTCCACGTGATCCGCGCGCCCTGGCCGGTGATGTTCGACGACTGGACGTTCGTGATGACGGGAGCGGCGCAATCGACCCCGGCGCTGGTCGTGCGAGTGAGGTTGTGCCCGCCCTGGCCGTCGTCGGCGTCGATGTACGTCGCGGTGATCGTGTTGCCGTCGGCGACGGAGAGCCGCCCGTCGACGCCGGCGGGGGAGGAGGTCGTCGGGATCGTCCCGACGTAGCTCGCCGAGCCGCCGACCTGGCTCAGCGTGACCGTCTCGCCGAGCGGTTCGGCGCTCGAGACGATCGTCGCCGTCGTCGTGCTCGACCCGATGTTCGCGTCGGTGACGGTGATCGTGATCGTCGACGCGCAGTTGTAGGCGCTGGCATCGAGCTTCACCGCTCCGGCGAAGGGCTGCGGGGTCGCGCTCGAGCAATTCGACAGCACGCCGTCGCAGTTGGTGTTCGTGCCGACCGCTTGCACGTGGTAGTACTCGGTGAAGCCGTTGGCGAGACCCGAGTCCGTGTAGGTCGTCGCCGGGGCGGTCACCGTCGCGACGATCGTCGAGCCGGCGTCGCAGCCGGCGTCGTTCCGCACGATACGGTAGGTCGCCGCGTTGGCGACCGGCGTCCACGACAGCCCGACGGACGACGATCCGGCCGTCGTCGTGAGCGTGGGCGCCGCGATCACCGGGCAGCTCGAGGAGTTCTGGTTCGAGGCGTCGCCGGCGTTGCCGCAGGCGATGTGGTGCCGGTTGAACGCCGCGAAGATCGCCGCGGCGTGCGGCGTGCCGTTGGCGAGGTTGCCGTCGTCGTCATCTTGGATGCGGATCTTCGAGAACCAGCTCGTCGCGGCGCACCCGTCGGAATTGGGGAGAGCGCAGTTGTACGCGTTGCCCCCCGAGCCGTCGCGGGACTTGTACCAGAGCTTGTCGGCGAGCTGCCACGACGACGCCACGTCCAGGCCGGAGGCCGGGAGGTCGCGGGTCGCGAGGTCCCACAGCGTTTCGGCGCTGACGTAACCCTCGCAGTGGACTTCCCTGCCGCAGGGGCCGCCGCCGCCCCCGCAATCGTTTGTCACGAAGCCCTGCGGCGTCGCCGGCGTGTGGCTGGCGTGCTGGTCCCAGTCCTGGTCGCGGATGCCGGTGCAATTCAAGCAGGCGTCGCCGTAGCCGCTGCAGTTGCCGCTCAGGTAGAAGCCGCGGCCGATGCACGAGACGTGCGTGGACATGAGGGCGGTGATGTCGGCGTACGCCTCGCCCGGGTTGTCGGTGCCGCCGCCGTCGTTCTGGTCGAGGCCGTGCCCCCACTCGTGGAGGAACACGCCGGCGATCTCGCCCGTGTTGCCGCAGCCGCCGCCGGACTTGAAGAAGTTGACGCTCGTGCCGTTCCAGTAGGCGTTGCACGTCTGGTTCAGGTTGACGTTGTCGGTGAGCTGCTGGGTGAGCCAAACGTTCGCCGGGAGCCAGGCGCGCCCGTGCTCTGCGATCCGATTGATGTGGTAGAACGAGCTGCGAGCCGAATGCGTGTTGCCGACGCTCGAGCCGGGAGGCACGACGCAGTCGGTTCCGCCGCTCACGCCCAGGTCGAGATCCGCATCGCACGTGATCGATTCCGAGATCGGGCCGCAGGTGTCGACGACCCTGACGTACCGGCCGGCGAGCGTCGTCGTGGCATTCGATCCGCCGGGCGTGCAGTCGAACAAGCCCATGTCGCTCGTGACGCTCTGGTTCGCGCCGATCGTGACGTCGGCGAATGGCATCGGGTACGCCGGCTTCTCGATCCCGTCCGGCGCGTTCCCGTCGTTCGAGACCGGGAAAACGCCGCCCTTGACCTGGGCGTATTCGTTGTCGTCGAAGAACGCGACGATCGAGCCGTCGTGCGCGTCGACCATCCCGACCCAGGAGCCGGGCTCGTCGGCGATCGCCACGGAGACGCGCCAGATCAGCCGCGACTGGTAGCCCGCGCCGACAGGGCCGTTGTACGGCCCCGGAAGCGCGCCGGACCCGTCGCCGACGCGGACGGGCAGCAGTTGCAGGGCGCCGCCTTCGAGCACCTTGACGGTGTCGCGCGCGGTGATCCCCATGTACGCCTGCAAGCGGTCCCGCGCCGCCGCGGCGTCGATGTCCGGGAACGGGCTGCCGGTGATCTTCGTCCAGCGCGGTGCGCCGAACTGCACCAGATTCCCGTGGCTGATGGCGAAGAGGTAGCGGTCGCCGAGGACCGGGACGCCCGAGACGTAGCGGTCGAAGACGACCTGCCACGAGTTCGGTCCGAATCGGACCGAGGCGGCGCGATTGATCGCCAGCTCGGAGTCGCTCGCCATCAGGAGCGTCCGGTTCGACGACGCGAACTGCCGGAGCAGCGGCTCCAGGGTGTCGAGGGTGATCGGCGCGCCTGCGGGGAGGACGTTCCCCGCGCCCGCGATCATCGGGAGCCCGCGCCCCTCGACGAGCATCGGCGCCCCGGATCGCCGGTCGAGCCACACCGACCATTGCGGACCGTGCGACGCGCGGAAGGCGTTCCAGCCCGTGCGCAGGGCGTCCTGCGCGCCGAGCGCGTCGACGGGCGTCGTCGCGACGCCCGAGGCGGTGCTCGGGTCAGGGATGACGAGCGCGTCGAAACGACCGCGCGTCTGCTTGACTTGGAAGGCGAGAGCCGCGGTGACGGCGATCGACGTGAGACCGCAGACCACGACCCGCGCGGACAAGCGAATCCGCTCGGTGAGACGCATCGGCTTCCCCCCTGATAAACAAATCGCCAGGAATATACCGGCACTCCCATGTCGGGGGAAGGGGTCGTAGGGACGTCACCGCTCGAGGTCCTCGACCCTCGAACCCGGGACGACGTCGAGGCGGTTTCCCTCGTCGAACCGGACCCAGCACTTGGTGCCCCCGTCGTAGTCGCGCGCTCTGAGGAGGAGCGTGGCGGGAAGATCCAGCGCCTTGCAACGCGTCTCGCGGGTCGCGCCGGCGCCCCGCCAGAGGCGAATGAACGGGTTGCGCTCCCACTCGGCGCCGATCGTCGTGGGATCGGTGTGGCCGGGGTGGACCGGCATGTCCCTGGGAAGGCGCATCAGGACGTCCATGATCGAGTGGCGCAGCTCCTCGAAGGTGCCGTGTCCGGGGGCGCGCGTCCCGCCGACGCTCCCGCGGAACAGCGTGTCGCCCGTGAACACGCGCTCGTCGTTGACGAGGTAGGCGAGCTGTCCCACCGTGTGCCCCGGCACGTGGAGCGCGCGGACGTGGAGGCCGCCCGTCACGATTTCGTCCCCGTCGCCGATCTCGATGTCGAGCCCTCCGAAGAGCGTGCGCTCACTGGCGTGGCCGCAGACGGGGCAGCCGAACCGCGCCTTGTAGTCCGCGTTGTGGGCGACGTGGTCGGCGTGGTGGTGGGTGCACAACACGTGGGTCAAGGTCAGCCGATGTTCCGCGATCTTCGTGAGGATCGGCTCGGGCGGGCCGCCCGTGTCGATGAGAACGGCGTGGCCGCCGATCCGGTCGGCGACGAGGTAGGTGTTCGACAGCCAGCCGGTATGCATCGCGCGCTCGACGATCACGTCAGCCCTCCCAGCGCGAGCATCGTCGCACGTGGTGCGCAATCCGAAACACGGGTGCGGTTGCGTAAGACGGAAGTGCCTGTTTTCGCCAATGATTGCAGGGCTTTTCCGACGTCGATTCGTTCTTGGATTGGGGTCTGCGCGACCGCTAACCCCAGCGCACGGACTTCACGGGCTGCCTTCGGAGTGCAGATTCGGCGCATCAAACTCGGGATAAAGACTGGTGAGCCGCTGCTTCGTCTCGGCCGCCTTTCTTGATTGTCCACGACGTCGCTCAACCATCCAGAGGCGATACAGCGCCTTCGCGCAAAGCTCTCGGTCTGTTCCGGTAACTGAGAGCTTCGCGTACTCAGTCGAAGCGGCCGCCAGCTCACCGTTCATCTCGCGAGCCTCGGCAACGTCAAGGTCGGCGCGCAACCCCGCCGCAACATCCTCCCTTGCGATGCGCTTCCGCCCCGCTACAAGGACATCGACTGCACGCGCCGTATTGCCGAGCTCGAGAAGATACTTAGCAGCGCCTCGAGATGCGGCGAAATCGTTCTCGGCGTCGAGGTCGTGCAGGTATTGCGCGTAGCCATCCTGAATGGCATGGAGCCATGAAGAAAGCTGCTCCGGCGAGTGGTATCCCAGTCGCGACGAGAGCCTGTCACCGTTTCGATCGAGCATCAACAGATGAGGGATCGCGGCGACTCCGAATTTCTGCGCCAGCCCGCTTCCCGCGAAGTATTCGGACTTAACAGGGACGCATGCGTCGATGGCTGCTCTGAACTCGGGATCGCGAAATGTCGTCGCCTCCATCTGACGGCACGGCTCGCACCAATCCGCCGAGAAATAGAGCAGGACTGGGCGACCCCTCTCGCGTGCTTCCTTGAGTCCGGCGCGATAGTCGTCACGCCACGGAATCGGCTCGGGGGAGTCGATGTCGGCGCGCTGGGCGAGGCTGCTGCCATCTTTCGGGTCGGGAAGGCTCACTGCGAGGGCGGCGAGCACGACCGGCGCGTACAACACCGCGAGCACCACGAACACGGCGCGAAAAGTTTTCATCCAGCCCCCGTCTTGGTGAGCAAAACTCGCTGACACGCCATGAGCCGATCCGAGGTGGACGTCGATTCAAGGCGACGATCTAATTGATCGCCGTCACGTCATATTGCCAGCTCCCGGCCGTCGCTGAGGTGTCGAGGTACGTGGTGGCCGACGTGGTCCCGAGCAGAGCGAACGGCGCTCTCGACCCGATCGGCCTCCGCCAGATCTTGTAGCCGCTTGGTGTTCCGGTGCCGTCGTCCAAGATGGGCGCGGCCCAGTTGAGACGAACTTTGCCCAGCTCGCGACGGGTGGACAGGGTGTCCAGCTCCAAGGCGTGACCGTTGTTGATCTCCTCGTCCACGCACTTCGCATGCTCGCACTGCGCGGCGGTGCGCGAGGGATCGCGGAAGATCGCATCCGACTCGGCCAGCGACCGGGCCACCGTGCGATTGGTCCCGCACTCGGAATCGAGTCCCTGCACGGGGCACACCCGCTGCTTGCAAATGTTCAGAAGGAGCGTCATGAGCTCAGCCTGATCCTTGCCACAGGGGTCGTTGTTCGGCTGGCTGGGCTCGAGGACGCCGCAGACCTGAGCCACCGTCGTGATGCCGGCGAACGTCGAGCTCAACTCACCGACGCACGTCGCGTCCCCATCGGTCAGGGAATCGCCCGAGTGCGAGTTGTGGCACAGCCCCTTGTACCAGCCCTTCGACTTGGGATCGTTCGTGCTGCTACAGCTGACGCCTGTGCAGACGCCGTTCTGACAGCGGTCACGATCGGTTCCCGAGTTGCCGTCATCGCAAACGGTCCCGCTCGGTAGGTTCCCGTACGAGCAGACGCCCGAGCCGGGGAGGCAAACCCCGGCTGTGTGACATTGATCCGCGGGAGAGCACACGATGGGTGTTCCGGCGACGCAACCTCTCGCGGGGTCGCACGTCTCGATGCCGTTGCACGCGTCGCCGTCGTCGCAACGGAGTGGCGTTCCCTCGCAGCTGCCAGCGACGCAGGTATCGCCGGTGGTGCAGGCGTTTCCGTCATCGCACGGCGCCGCGTTGTTCGTGAACACGCAGCCCGTCGATGGATTGCACGTATCGGTCGTGCAGGGGTTGTGGTCGTCGCAAGTGATCGCCGTGCCGTGGCACGAGCCGCCAGAGCAGGTATCGCCCGACGTGCAACTGTTGCCGTCGTCGCAGGCGACGGAGTTCGGACTGTGCACGCACCCGGTCGACACCTCGCAGCTGTCGTCGGTACAGGGATTGCGATCGTCGCAGTCCCGCGCTACGAAACCGCACGCACCCGTGCTTGCGTCGCAAAGGCCCGTGGTGCACGGGCCGGCTCGCCCCTGGTACGTCACGCTGACACGGGCATAATTTCCTCCGAGGCTCGTGGCGCTCGTCAGCCCTTCGCACGTCCCGTTGGGAACGATGGAGACGACGTTGAGTCCCGGCCTCACGTAGGCTTGAAGCGCTACGCCGAGAAAAGAGATCGTGCCGTGCGGCGGCTCGCAGGTGCAGTCTCCGATCGGAGTGAAGCTGCCTATTCCAACTCCGTTCAATCGGACGCTGCTCGAGACTCCGTCGCAATTCAGCCCCGATTCGAATTGCACGTCGACTCGCATCACGGGCCCGACGCCCACCCCTTGGTCCGTCCAGTGGAACCCGTAGGGCGACCCCGAACAGTTGAATCGGTTGACTCCCGTGCCGTCGCACGACTGGTCCAAATTGTCGAGCAGGCTCATGTCGATCTCGTAGGTCCGCAAACAGCCCCCGTCGACGACGGTGAAGCCGGGTGGGCAGGGTCCGTCGCAATCCACGGGATTCGATCCGATGCAGACGCCAGATTGGCACGTGTCGGTTTGCGTGCAGGCGTTGCCGTCGCTGCAAGAATTGGCGTCATTGGCTGAGTAGGTACATGCGGCCGTTGCGGGGTTGCAGGAATCGTCGGTACAGGGGTTGTTGTCGTCACACGCGTTTCCCGTACCGTGACACAGCCCGTCGCCGCAACGGTCGACTGTGGTGCAAGGGTTGCCGTCGTTGCAGGGGTTGGTGTTGTTCGCAAAAACGCATCCCGTCGCCGGGTTGCACGAGTCGTCCGTGCAGGGATTGTCGTCGTTGCAGACGATCGGCGTTCCCTGACAGTAACCGCCGCCGCACGTGTCGCCCGAGGTGCAAGCGTTGCGGTCGTCGCAGGCTTCGGCGTTGTTCGTATGGACGCACCCGGAAGCCGGGTCGCAGGTGTCGGTCGTGCAGGGGTTGTTGTCGTCGCAGGCGCTCGCGCTGTACGTGTGAACACAACCTGTGGCCGGGTCGCACGAGTCGTAGGTGCAGGGATTGCCGTCGTCGCAGTCACGCGCGGCCCCGGGGTTGCACGTATTCACGGGATCGCTGACGTCGATCGAGTCGATGTCCTGACCCAAGAACGCAATCGCTCCGTCGCTGCCGACCCGCCAACGAAGCTGGATCGTCTGTCCTGCCGCCGCCGCCGGGAGGTTCACCACCGAAGTGACGTAGCCCGGATAGCCGGGGGACGTATTGCACCACGCGGCACGATTCCTGAGCGGATTGCCGGAATAACTCATGACGTAGCCTGTGTATCCCCCGCTGACGAAGCTCCCGCCGGCGTCCAAGATGTCCGCGTAGGGTCGGACGCCGATCTGGATTTCGAGCACCCCCGCGTCCCAGCACAGGCTGTCGTCTTCGAAGCGCCAGCGGTTGCGAAACGTCAGCCTGGCGGTCGCTGACGTCACGGCAAACGCGGGCGAGACGAGCCCCTCATCGGCCACCCGGCTGCTGTCGACCCCGAACGCGGAATTCGGCGGAGAATCGCTTCCCGAGCTTCGGGTCTTCCACGGTGTTCCCGCGCCCACGGCCCACGAAGTCCAACCGGCCGGAAGAGACGGCGCCGTCACACCGTCGAAGTTCTCCGAGAGGAATGATGAGTCGGCCGACGCCCCGCACGTGTCGCCGGTGGTGCAGGCGTTTCCGTCATCGCAAGGCGTCGTATTGTTGATGAAGACGCAGCCGGTCGCAGGGTTGCAGCCATCGTCGGTGCACGGATTGTCGTCGTTGCAGAGCCGCGGCGTTCCGCCGACGCACAGGCCCCCTTGGCACGCTCCATTTTGCGTGCAAGCGTCGGTGCATGCGTTTCCGTCGCTTGGGACTCCCCGACAAGTCCCGCTGTTGCACGTATCGTTCGACGTGCACACGTTGCCGTCGTCGCATGGGAGGAAGTTGTTGGTGTGGACGCATCCTGCCTCGGGATCGCACGAATCGGTCGTACAGGGGTCTTGATCGTTGCAGTCACGAGGCGTTCCAACGCAAGCTCCGTTGTGGCACGTATCGTCAAAGGTGCACGCCGTGCCGTCGTTGCATGGGTTGGTGGTGTACGCAGAAAAGCACCCCGCCACCGAGTCGCACAAGTCGATCGTGCAGGGGTTGTTGTCGTCGCAGTTTCGCGGAGCACCGGATAAGCAGAGGCCTCCCGCACAGGTGTCGTCCACGGTGCAGGCATTGCCGTCGTCGCACGCGCGCGTGTTGTTGACGTGCATGCACCCGGTGGCCGGATCACACGAGTCGTCGGTGCACGGGTTGTTGTCGTTGCAGTTCAGGAGGGCGCCCGCGTAGCACGCGCCTAACCAGCACGTGTCACCCGTCGTGCAGACCGTCCCGTCGTCGCATGGGTTGAAATTGTAGGCATGGACGCACCCTGTCGCGTCGTCGCACGAGTCGTCGGTGCAAATGTTGCCGTCGTCGCAATCGAGGCGTGCTCCGCCACGGCAACGTCCTGCGCCGCACGTGTCGGACGTGGTGCACGCGATTCCGTCGTCGCATCCAGCGGCGTTATCGGTGTGAACGCAGCCGAGAGCAGGATCGCAGGAGTCGTCGGTGCACGGGTTGCCGTCGTCGCAGTTCAAGGCGATCCCGCCGCCACAGTCGCCAAGCCCGCCGCCGAGACCGTCGCAGATCGTTCCGAGCGTGCATCGGTTCCCATCGACGCAGGCCGTCCCCTGCGACGAAACCGGGTTCGAGCAAGCGCAGTTGTCCGCGGGGTTCGCGATGTCGTCCGTGCATGGGAGCCCGTCCTCGCAACCCGAGTGGCCGACGCAAAGACCCTCGGTGCACGTGTCGCTCGCCGTGCACGGATTGCCGTCGTCGCACGGACCGGAGTTGTCGGTGTGGACGCAGCCGGCGGCTGGGTCGCAGACATCGTCGGTGCAGGGGTTCCCGTCGTCGCAGCTCAAGGGGCCGTCGTCGTCGAAGCACCGATTGTGAGCGCAGTACCGTCCGCCCGACGACGTCAACGGCCAACCACCCCATACGATCATCTCGGCGCCCGTCCAGACAGCCGAGTGGGCCAGGCGGCGCGTCGGTGCACTTCTGTCGGCCAAAGTCGGCGTCCAGGTGTCCTGAGACGGATCGTAGCGCCCGCCGCTGTTGAAAGCCCCGAAGAAGTCGTTGCCTCCCCAGACGATCAGTTCCTTGCCTGTCCAAGTCGCCGTATGGTTTTCGCGCGCGTCAGGTACGTTGACCCCCACAGAAGTCACGGTCCAGAGGCCCGTCAACGGATTGAAACGACCCCCCGTATTGAAATAGTCGTAGCCAGAGTAATCGCCGAAGAGAGACCCTCCCCATACGATCATCTCGGTGCCGGTCCACACCGCGGTGTGATTGCTGCGCCCAGCGGGCACGTTCACGCCCCTCGAAGTTGGCAGCCAAGTGTCTTCCGCCGGATCGTAGCGTCCGCCAGAGTTCCTTGGGTTGTAAAAACCGGAGGGTCCTCCACCCCAGACGATCATTTCCCGGCCCGTCCAGACCGCCGAATGCGCGTACCGCGGCTCGGGCACGCCGGAGTCCGTCGACGTCGGCAACCAACCATCCGTCGTCGGGTCGTAGCGAGCTCCCGTGTTCGTGGCGGTCGTGGAACGCCCTCCCCACACGATCATCTTGCTGCCCGTCCAGATGGCGGTGTGAGAGTCGCGCGCGCTCGGTACGTCCGCGCCCGTTGAGGTCGGCGTCCACACGTCCGAGTACGGGCTGTAGCGGCCGCCGCTGTTGAACCAACTGCTGTCGTCGCTGCCACCCCAGACGATCATGTCGGTTCCTGTCCAGACTGCCGTGTGGTACGAACGGGCAGTAGGCACGCCTGCGCCGATCGAGGTCGCCTTCCAGTCGTCGGTTGCAGCGTTGTAGCGACCGCCGCTGTTGAAGAAGCTGTCTCCCCCGTCATAGCTTGCGCCGCCCCAAATGATGAGTTCCGAACCCGTCCAAACGGCGGTGTGCGCGTATCGGGAGGCCGGCTGCGTCCCGGCGCTCGCGGTCGGCACCCAGCTATCTGAAGTCGGGTTATAGCGGCCCCCTGTATTGCCATTGACATAAATGTCAACCCAGCCACCCCAAACGATCATCTCGGAGCCTGTCCAAACACCCGATTGGAGCGTGCGGGCCTTCGGCGCGTTCACGCTCGACGTCGGCCTCCAAGTGTTCGTGGACGGTTTGTAGAGCGCGCCGCTGTTCAGAAGGTAGTAGTTGGCACCGCCCCAAATGAGCATCTCCGTACCCGTCCAGACCGCGGTCGGAGTCTCGCGACCCGCCGGCACGTTCGTGCCCGCAGAAGTCGGAGTCCAAGTGTCGGTGGAAGGATCGTAGCGCCCTCCTATGTTCGGGAAAGTCGGATACATGTCTTCAAACGCGTACCCACCCCAGATGATCATCTCCCTTCCCGTCCAAACCGCGGCATGGTCGCGCCGGCCGCTGGGAGTGAACCCACCCGTCGAGGTTGGCAGCCAGCTATCGGCCGATGGGTCGTAGCGACCTCCTGAGGAGAGATAGTGCTCACCGGAGGGGGAGTTCGGGTCTCCCTCGATTCCGCCCCACACGATCATCGCGGTTCCCGTCCATACCGCCGTGTGGGATGCGCGACCGTCGGGCACGTTGTCGCCCTCAGAGGTCGCGATCCAGCGATCCGTGGCAGGGTTGTAACGACCGCCGCTGTTCGCGAAGTTTCCGTACCCAACGATCCCGCCCCATACGATCATTTCAGAGCCGGTCCAGACGGCGGTGTGCACAAAACGACCGGATGGGAGGTTTTCTCCTTGTGACGTCGATTTCCAACTGTCGTTCGTCGGATCGTACCGACCACCCGAGTTCAACAGGCCATTTACGCTCTCGCCTCCCCAGACGACCATCGCGGTACCCGTCCAAACGGCCGTGTGCAATCTGCGGGCCTCCGGGAGGTTCGATCCCATAGAGGTCGCAGCCCAGGTGTCCGTCGAGGGGTCATAGCGAGCGCCGCTGTCCAGAGATGATTCGCCGTCATGACCTCCCCAAACGATCATCTCCGCTCCCGTCCATACCGCAGTGTGGTCACTGCGCGCGTCGGGAGAGTCCTGTCGGGTCCGCGACCACGTGTCGTCCGGACACCCGCTCGAGGCAATCGCGGCAAGCCGGAACCGCCAAAACGTGTCGGAGACGTCCACCGTCAGCGACGCACTCTGCGACGCCCACCAGGCGTCGAAGCGCTCCTTGGGCCAAATCACGGCCGCCGTGACGATCTCGTCCTGGGCTCGGGAAAGGACCGAGCTGACCACGAACGCGTCGGGGGTCTCCCGGACACCCGTCAGCTTTCTCAAGGGGATTGAATCGGGGGCGACGCCAAAGGACTCCGCGAGCCCGGCGAGCGCCGCTTTCCATTCCGAGGAGCCGAGCAGAAGGACGTGCCCACCGTCACGCCGCGGACCGCCGAGCGGAGTCTGATCTCGGAGCCTCAGCGTTGTCTCTCGATATGTTGCACCCATGGACGGCATGCAATCGGCGCTCGAGCATCCCGCAATCGCCGCCTCGGCCTTTGCCCTTGCGGCCGCGTGGATCCGCGTATCATTCGCGTACCAATTCCGGATCAAACGGTCGGCCAGCGTCTGCCGTCCGAGCGTCTCCGCGATCAGGTAAGGATCGTTGCCCAGCGCCGAGAACAGCTCTTGCAAGACCTGGGGATCTCGGGAGTTCTTGACCATTCGATCGAGCTCAGCCTGGAGCTGCTCGCCGGTGATCGGGCGTTGCCACCAAGTTCCGAGCGCATTGGACTTCCTCAGGTAGTCCTCGACTTTGGCGCGGATGAGCGCGTCGCTCATCACAACTTTGAGCGGCGGCTTCGGGTTGGAGTTCTCCTTCGGCCAGATCCGGTGGCTCCAGTAGACCCGCTCGATGGCCCTCTGCGCGGCGACGCGATCCTCGAAGGTCAGGGTCCGCTGCACGGGCTCGCTTGCGAGGACCGTCGAACACACCAAGGCGACTGCCAAGCCCGTCACGGACTTCATGGGACACGCTCCCCGAATAAGTGACATATACGCCCTCTTTGGGGTGGGCAAAACGAGAATCGGGGTCCACAAGGACCCGACGGGCTTATTTCGCTCAAGCTCGCCGCCGAGGCTGCGAACCACAACTCCCACAGGTAGCCCGTCGGCCCCTCGGGGCGGGCCCTTCGTGCGATCATCGGCGGCACCGCACGCCGGAGGGGACGCCGCCGTGGATCCGATCGAACCACCCCCGGGCGACGACGCGTCGGCGTCGTGGCCGGATCGATTGCGCGAGCTGGGCGCGAGGCTGGCATCCAGGTTCTCCCGCGAGGATTCCGGTCCGGTCGTCGGCGAGATCTGGATCCTCTTGAATCTCGCGCTCAAAAAGTACGTTCGAAAGCACGGGCACAGGGTCGGCGGGCTATCGGCGGACGACGTTTCGGACGTCGCGGGAGAAAAGGCGTTAGATTTGCTCCGCCGGATCGATTCTAAGAGTTGGAATCCTGCGGAGCTGACGTCGGCCCAGCTGTGTGGATACCTCGCCACGATCGCTCGGAACGGCGTGGTCGATCTTCACCGGCTGCGGCGAAGGGAGGTTTCCGCGCACGACGGCTTGGACGTACCCTTAACGAGCGGGGCCTGGGGGGGCCGGGATGCAGATGAGGTGTCACCGACATCGGGGGTGGATGGGGCCGCCTACGCGCAGGCGATCTCGGATTGCGCCGCCGAGCTGTCCGCCAGGGCGCGCCGAGCGTGGTATCTCCGGATCTTCTACGAGATCGGGTCGGCCGACATCGCGCGCGACCCGCTCGTCGCGACGACTCCCGCGGGAGTGGACGCGATGCTCGCTCGCTGCCGCGAGCAGATGCGGTCGTGCCTCGCCGGGAAGGGGTTCGCGATCGGTCCGCTGCCGCCGGGCACGTTCGTGAGGCTCTGGGACATGACGCGTCGGGACGCCGGCTTCGCGGCGCCGCCCGGCCGGAGCAAGCCTTGAACGGGACCGCGCATCTGGCGGACGATCGATTGATCGACCTCGCCGCGCAGCTTCTTCCGCCGGCGCTCGCGTCGGAGACGATCCGTCATCTCGAGACCTGCGCGCCCTGCGAGGAGCGCTTCCGGTCGATCTGCCGCGACGCGGCGCTCGCGCGTCTCCATCCGCCGGCGCAGCGGCGCGCTCTCAACCGGCGCTACGTCGCGATCGCGGCGTCGGTGCTCTTGGCCGCGGCCCTGATCACCGTCTGGACTCGCCGGATCGATCGCACGGACGTCGCGGCTTACTGGTTCCCCGTGGACAGCGAGATGGTCGGACTACGAGCCGCGGCACCGTCTGCCGACGAGGCGATCGTCCGGGAAGCCGTCGAGGCCTATCGCCGCCACGACGCGCGCCTCGTCGTCGCTCTCTTGCGCGATCGATCGATCCCCGAAGCTCTCGATCCGGTCAAGATCATGCTGGCGAGCGCGCTCGTCAAAACCGGCGAGAGCCGAAAAGCCGAAGAGCTGCTCGGGGAGCTGAGGATCGAGACGATTCCCCAGCCGGACCGCGATCGGGCGTCCTGGATTCTCGTCGCGGCGCTCGAGGGAGCCGGGAGACACGGCGAGGCGCGAGCCGTGCTCGAGAAGCTCGCGGCGCGCCCCGGAGAGTTCTCCGACGCGGCCCGGCGCGCGCTCGACCGGCTAGGGCAATCCGACAAGTAGGAATCCGGCCCAGTAGGCAGGATGCTCGAACGGGTGCCGTCCCTTAGCGTCGGCGAGCGTGCGGACGAAGTGCTTGGCCTCGCGGAGCGCACGCGGCGCGGGCATCGGGGTCGAGCTGTAGCCCAACCGTGTGCCGTCGAAGGTCCCGGTGAGATCCTCGTAGAAGCGATCCATCAGGATCGTCGTCGCGCGATCGTCCACGGTCCAGATGGACGACAGCACCCGGCGTGCCCCCGCGGCGAACAGCGCCGGTGTGAAGCCGAACGGCTCGCCCCGCCCCACGCCCGCGGCGCGGAGCGTCTCGCAGCCCGACAGCGTCATGAGATCGGTGTCGAGGTGCCATCCCAGAAGGATGTCGTCCACCTCGACGAGGCCGCGACCCGCGTCCCCCCGATCGGCGCCGGTTCCGAGCGCTAGAGCGCAATGCTCGGGGGCGCTGTCGGTCAGCGTGTGGGCGGCGATGTGGACGACCGAGAACTTCCCGAGGGTACCGGCCGTCGCCATCTCGTCCAGGGTGCGATCGGTCGTCGCCGGGTCGAGCAGCACGACCCGCCGCGGGAATCTCGAGCTGACCGTCTCCGCCTCGAGGGCCGCGTAGCGAAGCTTGGGCAGGCGGTCCAGAGGAGTCTCGTCGCGGCGGTAGGTCGAGCGGAACTCGCGCTGGCTCCGCGAGGCTTCGTCCATGTCGACGAGGGATGCGACCTTCGCGGAAGGCGGATCGGATCGACCCGACACGGCGAGGATCGCCATGGGGCCCGGGCTCCGCTCGCCCTCGTCGGCCAACAGGCCGTACACGAGCGCCGACGGGACGTACGACAGATCGAACGCGTCGCCGAGCATGCGGCCGTCGGGAAGCACGGCGAGCTCCAGCGGGTCCAACATCCTCTCCGACACGATGCGGTCGATCCCAGCGAGGTGCGGCAGCAGCGGATCGACCATCAGCTTGGCCCAGGCTCGCATCTGGACCGCGATCTCGGGGTCGGGATCGACGCGGCGCCGCCACGAGGCCGCACGCCTGAGCGCCTCGAACACCGGATTCGTGTCGTGACCCATCGCGTGGTATTCGTCCGCCGTCCTCGTGTCCCAGAGGCGGACCCAAGCGATCGGACGGTCCCGGCGAATCGCATAGACCCATCCGCACGAGCGCTGGGGCGCGGTGTTGGGTGATGGCTCTCCGCCGAAGTTCACGTCGAGCCATCCGACGAGCGCGTCGGTCGGTCCCAGCCGCGATCGCACGTCGGCGATCGAGGGGACGCGAGGACGAAACGCGTTGAGATAGCGGCGCTCGAGCTCGTAGGCGCGGGCTCGCAGCTCGAGCACCGTCACCAGCAGAGGCGCAGAGGTCGACGTCCAGACGCCGCCGTGCTCGGTCCCGAGAAGCCATCGACGCTTCGCGGCTCTCAGCGCGCTCCGGGCCTGCTCCCAGGCATCCCATGACACGGGATCCCGGCGGCTCCACCCGGCGAGCGTCGCGAAATCGACGTGCGAGGCGGCGCGCGCCCGTTCGAGGAGCGTCCACGCTTCCTCGCCTCGCCCTCGGGTCAGCGCTTCGACGGCCAACGGCTCATATCCGTCGAGCGGGAATCCCCGTCGCGAGTACCCACCGAGCTGCTTGAGACGGGCCGCCTCGGCGATCGCAGCCGTCTCCCGGAAGAGCGGCACGGCGTCGGACAGCCGCCCTTCGATCGCCAGGCTCTCGGCGAGGAGGTCTTCGACCGTGCCATAGAGAGAATGCGACGTCAGCCCGAGCTGGACCAGCTCGGCTCGCGCTTCGGTGGCGAGCGTCTTCGCCTCCTCGCGCCGGCCGGCGCGATTCAGCGTCCACGCCAGCCAGGTGAGATTGTCCACCGTGGCGAAGTCCGGTTCCGTTCGAGACGCCAGCCGGAGGGCGAGCGCTGCGCGGTAAGCCTCGATCGCCTTCCCGAGATCGACGGCGCGCTGCCAGTCCGCCTCGGCCTGAAGGAGCTGCGCCCTGAGCTCCGCTGGGGCGCGCGGCACGTGCGCCAGCAAGCGGGCGGCCTCGTCATAGTAGCGTCGCGCGAGATCCCGCTCGTTGCGATAGCGAGCGGCGCGGCCGCGGGAGACCAGCGTCTCGACGATCGACGGATCGTCGGCCGGCAACGTCTCGCGCTCGATCGACAGCGCGGCCTTGAGAACGTCCTCGGCGGTGCCCTGGTCTCCGGCGAGGTGGGCTATCACGCCGACGCGCTCGAGGGCCACGACGGTCGCTCGATCCCTTTCCCCCTTCGCCTCGAGGCGATCGCGCAGCATCGCGACCGCATCCCCGAACGCCTCCGAGTACCTCTCCTCACGGATCAGGCGGTCGAGGCGCGCTTCCGCCGAGTCCGCCGCCGCTCCGGTCGCGAGCGTGGACGAGACGCACAGGAACCCGAGCCCGAGCAGGAACATCGCTGCTGATGTACTCCGAACACCGGCGGCTCCGCCAGCAAAAAACAGGCGAATTTCCCGTCGCGGGGAACGAATGGGTCGCGCGTCAGATTCGCCCTCCTGCGCCGATCAACAAGGAGGGAGGACTCACCATGAGACTAGGGGGCAGCATCCGGAATCCGAGATCGTTCAAAGCAATCGCCTCGGTGGTCTTCGCATGGGGGCTCTGCGTAGGCGCCTTCGGGCAAACGCCCGTCAAGCTGAAGGCTCCGCCGATGACAGCTCCCGAGGTCGTCGGACGCTCCATGGACCTCGGTGAGACCGATCCCAATCAGATTCTGCATCTCGCGGTGAGCTTGCCGTACGCCAAGCCGGACGACATGGCGGCGTTCGTCGACAACGTCAGCAATCCCGCCAGCCCAAATTACATGAAGTTCGTGACGCCGGAGGACGTCGGCGCCAAATTCGGGCTTCCCGACAGCGATGTGCAGCGCGTCGCGACCTATCTCAGCGGATCGGGGCTCACGATCGATCTGATCGGCAAAAACCACTTGACCATCCTCGCGGAAGGCACGGTGGCCCAGGCCGAGCAGGCGTTCGGCGTCTCGATTCACGACTTTCAAACGCTGAGCGACAACGAGCCGGGGAACCTTCATTACTATTCGAATACCACGGCTCCTCAGCTTCCGCCGGCGATCGCGCCCTTCGTGATCGACGTCACGGGGCTCGAGAGCTTCACCAAGCCCCAGATGCGAGAGCTGACGCCGACGCAAACGCGCACGCTGTACGACGTCGCGCCGATGTACTCGGCGGGAAAGCAAGGGCAGGGCCGCACGGTCGCGATCTCGAACTGGGACGGCTTTCGACTCTCCAACGTGCCGCTGTTCTATTCGCAGTACGGCCTGCCGACGCCTCCGGGCGGCGTGGGCTCCAACATCACCGTCATCACCCTCGGCGGCGGATCGGGCAGCGGTGACCCCCAGAGTGAAGGTGACCTGGACATCCAGATGGTGCTGGGCATGGCCCCGCTCTGCAGCCTGAGGATCTACGACGGCGTGGGGAACGATCCGATCAGCGTCCTCACGGCGGAGGTGAACGACAACCTGGCGGACGTCATCACCGAGAGCTACGGGTGGATCGTCAGCGCCTCGACAGGGACGGCCGCGCACAACCTGCACCTTTCGATGAGCGCGCAGGGGATCACGTACATGGCGGCCAGCGGGGATTCCGGCACGAGCCTCGAGCCGTACTCGTACCCCGACTACGAGCCGGAGGTCCTATCGGTCGGCGGTACGATCGCCACGGTCAACGCCGCCGGCAACCGGATCTCGGAAGTGGCGTGGAGCCTCCTCAACGGGTGGGGAGGCGGCGGTGGCTGGAGCAACAATTCCGCAGCATTCAACGTCCGGCCTTCGTGGCAGCACGGGACGAACGTTCCGACGACGATCAACCACCGGTTGGTTCCCGACGTCGCCCTCCTCGCGTCCGGGCCCAGCAACGCTTACGCCTACTTCATGTATTGGAACGGCTCCCTCATCGGCAATGGCGGGACGAGCGCCTCGAGCCCGGTCTTCGCGGGCTCGCTCGCCGTCGCCGAGCAGCAGATCATCTCGCGAGGCGGGCTGCCTCCCAACGGCGCGGGCAAGCAGAGATTCGGGCGCATTCAGGACTTGATCTACTCGCAGAACGGCCGCTCCGACGTTTACTTCGACATCACGTCCGGCAACATCGGCACGCTGCCGGACGGCACTCAGGCCAACGCCGGCCCCGCGTGGGACTTCTGCACGGGCTGGGGGGCGTTCGACTTCAACGCGTTCGCGGGCACGCAAGCGAGCCCGCCTCCGGCGCCGACGGGCCTCGTTGCGACGGCGGGCAACTCCCAGGTGAGCCTCACCTGGAACGCCAGCACGGGCGCGACGAGCTACAACGTCAAGCGGGCGACCGTCAGTGGCGGGCCGTACGCCACGGTAACCTCCCAGACGACCACCAGCTACACGAACACCGGGCTCGCGGGCGGGACCACCTACTACTTCGTGGTCACGGCGGTCAACGTCGTCGGTGAGAGCGGCAACTCGAACGAGGCGAGCGCCACGCCGTTCGCCGCCACCTATTACCCGAAGACGACAGCGACCTCCCAGCTTCGCAATTCGTACCCGCCCTGCCAGGGGACGGGGATGTCCTGCCAGTTCCTCCCGAACGAGAGCCTGCTGCCGCGGCCGACGTCGACCAACATCGTGATGCACGGTGGCGGGTACACGGGAAGCTGCTCCCTCACCGGCGTCCAGGGGTGCACGGAGCAGGAAGTCGAGGTGTTCATCAACGACCCGCCGCTGACCTGGCCGCAGTGGTGTCTCGCGAACAACGAGGCGTACACGCTGGGGTCGACGACTCGGTACGACTTCCGCGGGGTCTCGGTGATCGGCTGCTCGCCCAACGCCTTCAATTTCCAGTACGAGTACCTCTGCCGTTCGAACGCGGACTGCCAGCCGGGGGACACCTGCTCCAAGGTCACGGGGCTGTGCTACCCGCCTTCGATCGACCCGGTCACCCTCGAGGCCGGCTACGCGCACAGCGTCTCGGCGCACAGCGACGGGACGGTGTGGGCGTGGGGCTGGAACGGCTCGGGACAGCTCGGCGATTCCACGCTGACCAGCCGGAACGGCCCGGTACGTTCCGGCACGCTGACCGGCGTCCTCGAAGTCGGCGCGGGCGTCTTCCACACGATCGCCCTGAAGAGCGACGGCACCGTCTGGACGTGGGGGGACAATTCGCAGGGCCAGCTCGGAGACGGCACCACGACGTCGCGATCGTTCCCGGGGCAGGTGCCCGGCCTGACGGGAGTCGTCGCGATCGCCTCGGGCGCGAGTCACAACCTCGCCGTCAAGAGCGACGGCACGGTCTGGACTTGGGGTGACAACTGGGGTGGGCAGATCGGCGACGGCACCACCACCGACCGGCTGACCCCGTTCCAGGTCCCGGGACTGTCCGCCGTCAAGTCGGTTTCGGGCGGCTTCTATCACAGCGTCGCCGTCAAGGGGGACGGGACCGTCTGGACCTGGGGCCGCAACGCCGAAGGAGAGCTCGGCAACGGCACGCACGCCGATCGCTTCACGCCCGGACCGGTTCCGGGGCTCACGGACGTCTCGCGGGCGTCGTGCGGCGCGTACTTCACGATGGTCGTCCTCGGCACCGGAACCATGAAGGGCTGGGGCCACAATTACTACGGCGAGCTCGGCGACGGCACGAACGTCGAGCGGCCGACGCCGGTCGCCGTGCCGGGGTTGACCAGCATGATTCGGGTCGCTTCGGGCTCGGGGTTCACGCTGGCGCTCCGAAGCGACGGCACGGTCTGGAGCTGGGGACAAAACGTCGCCGGCGAGCTCGGCGACGGCACGACCATCGATCGCAATACGCCGCAGCAGATTCCCGGGCTCTCCGGGATCGTCGAGATCGCCGCAGGCGAGGACCATTCCCTCGCGCGAAGCGGGGCGGGGATCGTCTACGGCTGGGGGAAGAACCTGAACGGCCAGATCGGAGTCGGCCCCTGGCCGCGCACCTCGCCCGCCGCG
>JACXTT010003634.1_pt1 | contig 23544 bp, 19 predicted proteins | sample 9270951 | NCBI WGS metagenome assembly JACXTT01 (sample SAMN15532306, study PRJNA645909) | rock metagenome | isolation source: weathered quartz diorite | place: Puerto Rico | collected 2017-06-21
GTTCGCCATCTACCCCAACCTCACGGCGACCGGAGCCTATCGCATGACGCTCGACTCTTCCGCTGTCACTGCGCTCAAGCGTTGGTTATCCTGGCAGTTGACGGTGAGCAACCGCTACATTTCGAATCCGCCGCCGGGCGCCCGGCCTAACGACCTGCTGGTGACCACCGGCTTCCGAATCAATTTCGGCTCACAATCCACCACAAAATGAAAACACGCGTAGCTGTTCTCTACGGCGGCCGCAGCGGCGAGCACGAAATCTCGATCCGCTCGGCAAAGTCCATCATCGCCGCGCTCGATCGCGGCAAGTATGACGTCATCGAATACTTCATTTCGAAGGAGGGCAAGTGGCAAACCGGCATGATCAAGCCGGAACCAGGCGGCAATCCCGAAGTGGATGTCGTCTTCCCCGTCCTGCACGGAACCTTCGGTGAAGACGGCACGATGCAGGGCCTCCTCGAACTCGCTGACCTGCCGTATGTCGGCCCCGGCGTGCTCGCCTCGTCGGTCGCGATGGACAAAGAGGTTTTCAAGCGTGTGATGCGGCAGAGCGGTTTGCCGGTGGTGGAATCGGTCACGCTCGATCGCGCGTCGATTGGCCATGCCGTCATCGATCTGCCGTACCCGATGTTCGTCAAACCCGCGAATTTAGGCTCTTCGGTTGGAATTTCCAAGGTCAGGAACGAAGTGGAGCTGCGCGCTGCCCTAGAGGACGCGGCGCGGTACGACCGCAAAATCGTGGTCGAGCGCGGCATCGCCGGACGCGAGTTCGAATGCGCCGTGCTCGGCAATCAGGACAGCGCACAGGCTTCGGCTCCGTGCGAGATTCTGCCTTCGCGCGACTTCTACGATTACGAAGACAAGTACCTGCTCGACAAGGCCGTCATTGAATTGCCCGCAAAGCTGGACGCCGGAAAAACCGAGGAAATGCAGCGCATTGCGATTGCCTGCTACCTCGCTTGCGGCTGCGAAGGCATGTCCCGCGTGGACTTCCTCATGGAAGCTTCCACCGGCAAGCTTTACGTCAATGAGATCAACACCATTCCAGGCTTCACGTCCATCAGCATGTTCCCCAAAATGTGGGGTTATTCAGGCATTCCGTACGCCGGACTGCTCGACCGGTTGATAACGCTCGCGCTCGAGCGGCATGCGCAGAAGAAGGCAACGCGCTATACCAGAGATTGATGATGCCGCTTGCGTCCGCCTTGCTAGCACTGGTTCTTGCACAGCAGTCCTCGCCCAAATCCGCAACGCCACAAGACCTCAAACTCGACGAGGTGGAAGCGCACATGAAGCGCTTCATCCAGGTCTATGCGGCCATCGAGTCAGAAGCCGCGGAACCCGTCAATCCGGACGCCGCGTTCTATAGCGGCGCACTGCCGTCGATGCTGCGGCGGCTCGATCCGCACTCGATGTTCCTCGACCCCGGCCAGTTCGATCAGTTGAAGCAGATGGAAAAATCGGAGCAAAAAGGCTTCGGCAGCGTCGTTTCCATTCTGCCCGGGCGTGTGATCATTCTGCAGACCCTGCCCGGAACGCCATCGTCCAAAGCGGGCCTTGCGCCCGGCGACGAAATCCTTGCGGTCAACAACATCGCCCTTGGCGGGCTGGAACCCGAACAACTGATCGGCCTGCTCAGTGAGGCGCGCCAGCAGAAGGCGCTGGTGCATGTGCGCCGCCCCGGCAACGTGCGCGTGCTCGACTTCACGCTCACGCCGGAAACGCTCGCCGCGCCTAGCGTCGACCGGGCGTTTTTCATCGCGGACAAAATCGGCTACGTGCGGGCGTCGAGCTTCGATGAGAAGACCGGGAAGGACCTGCAGGAGGCCATCGAGAAGCTTGGCGGCGCGAAGCTCGAGGGGCTGATTCTCGATTTGCGCGGGAATCCCGGAGGAGTTCTCAATGCGGCGATCGAAACCGCCTCGTTGTTCCTGAAACCAGGCCAGAAGATTCTCAGCGTCCGCGGCAGGCGCGTGCGGGATGAGGACGCCGATGTGGATAAGGACGCGAAGCCTTATACGTTCCCAATGGCGGTTCTGGTCAACGCCAAGAGCGCCAGCGCATCTGAAATCGTCTCCGGCGCCTTGCAGGATCACAAGCGCGCCGTCATCATCGGTGAACAAAGTTACGGCAAAGGCCTTGTACAGAGCGTCTATCCGATGTCGTCGAACACTGCCATGCTGCTCACCACGGCGTACTATTTCACGCCCAGCGGCCGTTCCATCCAACGCCCTCTCGAAGACGCGCAGATCGACCCCACTCTCTCAGGGGGCCGCAAAGGCGGAATCACCCCCGATGAAATAGTCCGGCCCGAAACCTACACGAGGCTCCGGGCCTTTCTGGAAAACAGCGCCTCGTTCACGACGTTCGCGACCGAGTTCACGGCCAAGCATAAGATCGAAGAAGGATTCAAGGCCGACCTCGCGTTGCTCGATCAGTTTCAGGGCTTTCTCTTTCAGCGCAACGTCCGGCCGGGACTCGGCGAATGGCTGCAGGACAAAGAGTGGATCCGGTCGCGGCTCGAACAGGAAATCATGACGATCGGCTCGAGTGTCGCCAAGGGCGATGAGGTGGAACTCCGCCGCGACCTTGCCGTGAAAGCCGCGCTCGGAAAGTTAGTTCGCTAGCAACGACTTCACGTCCCGCTCGTAGACTTCCTTGCTGACGAGTCCGGTGTGGACCTTCGCAATCGACCCGCGCTGGTCGATGAGAAACGTGGTGGGTAGAGCCTCCACGCCGCCATATGACTTCGCGAGCGCGTCATTGGCGAGCCCAATCCGATAGTGGATCTGGTGTGCGCTCATAAATGGCCGCACGGCAGTCCAGCCGTCATCATCCATCGCCACGCCAAGCACCACGAGGCCTCGATCTTTGTAAGCGCGCTCGAGTTCCCCAAACCACGGCATCTCGGCCACACACGGCCGGCACCAGGTGGCCCAGAAGTTGAGCAGCACCACTTTGCCTTTGAAATCCGAAAGCCGCACGCGGGCGCCAGTAGCGTCCACCAGTTCGAAGTCCGGCGCGGGCGACGAGACCTCCAGCAGCTTCCATACCTTGGCCGTCTGCGCGACGCAAGCGTCCACGCAATAGCTCGCGAACGCTCGAGTAGGCGGAAACGCCGAGAGGCCAACGCCCGCGATCACCACGCCTCCCGCGGCGATGGCCACACGGCGTCGCGAAGCGCGACTAGCCTGCTGGCGTGCCTGCAGACTGTTCCAGCCGCGCGACGCATCCGGTTTCCAATCCAGCGGAGGCTCCAGTTTCGCCAGCCGTTCGTCAACCCAGTTTTCCATATCGTTTCTCATACTCCTTTCGAAATGCCTGTTGGGCGCGTGCGAGCAGCGTGCCCATTGAACTTGCGCTTACGCCAATCGCTGCCGCGGCTTCGGCGTAACGTAAGCCTTCAGACCGCAATAGCAGCAGGATCTCCCCCTGCCTGCGGTCGATCGCGGAGAGCACCGCACGGACGCGCTCCTGTTCCTGCGCGGAATCGAGGACCTGTTCCGGAGTCGGCGCCGGGCGGAGCCAATTCAGCAATCCCGCGTAGCGCGTGCGAAGCGAGGCACGGCGCAATTCGTCGAGCCCTATTCGGACGGCGGACCTGCAAAGCCATGCTTCCGCAAACTCATCCGGAGGTTTCGCAGAACACGCCTGCCACTTCAAGAAAACATCGACGGCGAGTTCTTCCGCCCGCGCGGGATCGCGAATGATCCTTGCAATCACTCGCGCGACACGTTCGTAGTGGGCCGCAAAAACCGTTTCGAGTTCGCCCTGCGCGCCTGCGCTTTCCCCTGCTGCTGCCGTTGTCACAACATCCACACAATCTATACGTACGAGATCCCTGTTTTGTGACGGAACCTCGAGAAACCGATCGACGAAGGCGCGTTTGGCAATCCAGCTTGTGTTGAGTTGATATGAGAAGCTCGCTTCGAACCGTACCGGATCGTCTACGCCTCTGCACCGAGGCCAAAGCCAAGGCAGAGACCGCTACCGGCTACGAAGCAATTTCAGGAGAGCCACATCCGTCATGACCAAGATGTCATAGCTCTCGAAAACAGGTTTCATGTACGAACTGATTAGCTTCTCGTCCAAGGTGCAGAGCACTTGCACCTCGCCAGCAATCGCTGTCCGCACCACCATCCAATCATCTACATCGTTTAAGGCAAAGGGTCTGGGCTTCCCCAGATCTACCAACCGGGAACTCTTCGCAACAAGTTCGACGTACTGAACAATTTGTTCGTCCGTCAATTGAGTCATCCGGCGAACCTGCGGATAGTGTAAAGCCTCTTCCAATTCATAAGACATTGACTGCGACCACACCAGTTCGTGCCGTTCTAAAATCAGCTTGAGTAGCGCGGTTGCCGGACCGTGACTATTCTGATGTGCCCGCAGCAAAACATTGGTGTCGAGTGTAATCTTCACCGAACGGGATTGTAGGAAGGCCGAACATGGCGCATGGCGGCGTCATAAGCGGCTTCAAGTTCTTTAGGATCGACCCCTTCCCGCTGCTTTTCAATCTCATCGAAGTAGGCTTCCAACTCCTGGACCAACGCACTGCGTTCTTCCAATAGAGGGGCTTCTTTGATGATCGGCGCCGTACGTACCCAAATGGTTTCGTCGTCCTTCACCTGGCGGCCCAAAAGCTGTTCTACCCAATGACGGGCGTCAATCGGTATGTCTTTCACTCGTTGTTGCATGAATGTACGCTCGACCGTCGAAGCGATCTCGATTGCTTCTTTTTCATTGTTTCACGACAAAGCGCCACGTGCAGCGATGATATCCTTCGGATTCCCCACATGCTTTGCTCTTCTGAACAAGACCTGGAATCTCTGCTCGCTTCCCCTTATCCCGAAGACATCGAGTTCATGAGCCATCTGCCCGGCGACCTCGTCATTTTGGGCGCCGCCGGCAAGATGGGCCCGACGCTCGTCGCCCGCGCGGTAGCGGCCAATCGTGACCCGAACCGCAAGATTTACGCCGTCGCGCGCCACGGCGACTTTCCGGGCGCCACCGCCCTGCGCGCGGACCTCAGCGACCGCCGCCAGGTGGACGCCTTGCCCGATGCACCGAACGTGCTTTACCTCGTGGGCCGCAAGTTTGGCTCCACCGGCGCCGAACACCTCACCTGGGCTACGAACGCCATCGTCCCGTCGCTGGCCGCCGAACGCTACATCAATTCACGCATTGTGGCATTGTCCACCGGCAATGTGTATCCTTTCGTGCCGGTCGATTGCGGAGGCGCCAGCGAAGCAACGCTACCCTCCCCGATAGGCGAATATGCCTGGTCCGCCCTGGCGCGCGAACGCGTTTTCCAGTACTACGCTCAGGAACGCGGACTCCGCTGCGTCCTCATTCGCCTCAACTATGCCGTCGAACATCGCTACGGAACACTGGTCGACATCGCGCAAAAAGTGCTCGAGCGCGAGCCGATCGACGTGACGATGGGTTACTTCAACGCCATCTGGCAGGGTGACGCAAACTCCGTCTGCCTGCGCGCGTTCGAATTGTGCGAATCCCCCGCGCGGATCCTCAACCTCACCGGCATGGAGACCTTGCGTGTGCGCGACATCGCGTCGGAATTCGGTAAGCGGTTCGGCATGGAGCCCGTGATTACCGGCGAGGAAGCGCAAACGGCGCTGCTCAGCAACGCGTCGGTGTGTCAGCGCATCTTCGGGCCTGCGCACGTCGCCATGGAACAACTGCTCGACGGCATCGCACACTGGTTGCAGCGTGGAGGCTCGACTCTCGGCAAGCCGACGCATTTCGAAGTCCGCACGGGAAAGTTCTAGAAAAGAATGAATTGGCTCGAAACACTACAGCAGGGGACCGTGATTCCCGCGCATCCGCTGGCGCTCGATGCAAACGGCGTGCTCGACGAGCGCCGCCAGCGGGCGCTCACGCGCTACTACATCGACTCAGGGGCTGGGGGCGTGGCGGTGGGAGTCCACACCACGCAGTTCCCAATTCGCGAAGCAGGCCTCTACAAGCCAGTTCTGGAACTCGCCGCTGGCGAAATGGGCCCTGGCATCCTCCGCATTGCCGGCATCAGCGGGCGAACTCCGCAGGCCCAACAGGAAGCGGAAGTTGCGGCGTCGCTCGGCTATCACGCGGGGCTCCTGTCGCTTTCCGCTTTCCGCGACGCCACCGATGACGAACTCATCGAGCATGCCAAGGCCATCGGCGCCATCCTTCCGCTCTTTGGCTTCTACCTGCAACCAGCCGTGGGCGGACGCCTGCTCGGCGTGGAATTCTGGCGACGCTTCTGCGAGCTCAAAAGCGTCGTCGCCATCAAGATGGCGCCGTTCAATCGCTATCAGACCCTCGATGTCCTCCGCGGCGTCGCGCTTTCCGGCCGCGCCGGTGAAATCGCGCTCTACACCGGCAATGATGACCACATCGTTGTGGACCTGATAACAGATTTCCGGCTCGAAGGCGTCGACCTGAAGATCCGCGGAGGCCTCCTCGGCCATTGGGCCTGCTGGACGCAAGCCTCGGCCGCCCTCTTCCGGCGAATCCAAACCGGCGAGGTTAGCTCCGAACTCCTGACCATCGCCGAAGAAGTCACCGACATGAACGCCGCCATCTTCGACGTCCGCCATGCCTTCCACGGCTGCATCGCCGGCATCCACGAAGTCCTGCGCCGCCAGGGCATCCTCGAAACCATCCGTTGCCTCGATCCTGAGGAACGCCTCTCCCCCGGCCAGGCCGAAGAGATCACCCGGGTCAGCCTCGCCTACCCACACCTGACGGACGATGAGTTCGTCCGAACCAATCTTGGACGCTGGCTTGCCTAGCAGACTCTGCTGGCTGGAGAGGTACGGATGGTACCCTGAAGCTTAGTCCTTCTATTTATGGTGATTTACCTGCCCGCGCAGGCCAACGATGACCGTCCGCTGCTGGACGAACTGACTCCCCGCGAAGTCGTTCGTGAGCTGGACAAGCACGTCATCGGGCAAGCCGAGGCCAAACGCGCGATTGCGGTCGCGCTGCGAAACCGCGTACGCCGTCAGAAACTCGATCCTGAGCTCGCTGAAGACGTGATGCCAAAGAATATTCTGATGATCGGCCCCACCGGCGTCGGCAAGACGGAACTCGCCCGCCGGCTGGCGAAACTGGCGAATTCGCCGTTTCTCAAGGTCGAGGCGAGCAAGTTTACAGAAGTCGGATACGTCGGCCGGGATGTCGAATCGATGATCCGCGACCTCGTGGAAATCGCCATCGAAATGGTCCGCGAAGATCGGCTGGATGAAGTCGCCGACCGCGCCGAGAAGAACGCGGAAGACCGGCTGATCGAGCTGCTCATGCCTGCGCCGCCCGAAGCGGCCGTCGCCGAATCGCTGGAACGGACGCGCGAGAAACTGCGCGAGCGTCTGCGCGCCGGCAAGCTCGACGACCGCATGGTGGAACTCGACGTCAAAGATCGCACGCCATCCTTTGAGATCACCGCGAACTTCGCGGGCAATAACCCGGACGACATGGATTCCGGCCTCAAGGAGATGCTCCCCGCGCTCTTCGGAGGCCGCTCGAAGCGCAAGAAAATGCGCGTTGCCGACGCCCTCGATTATCTGATTCAGGAAGAGGAGCACAAGCTCGTCGACATGGATCAGGTGACCCGCATCGCCCTCGAACGTGTGGAGCGCAACGGCATTATCTTCCTGGACGAAGTGGACAAAATTGCCGGCCGCGAAGGCGGTCAAGGTCCCGACGTCAGCCGTGAAGGCGTGCAACGCGACATCCTGCCGATTGTCGAAGGCACCACCGTCAATACGCGCTACGGCTTTGTCCGCACCGACCATATCCTGTTTATCGCCGCCGGCGCGTTTCATGTTTCGAAGCCCAGCGACCTGATCCCCGAACTGCAGGGCCGCTTTCCGATCCGCGTGGAACTGAAAGCCCTCACGGAGGGCGATTTCATCCGCATCATGAAAGAGCCCAAGAGCGCTCTCGTCACGCAGTACGTCGCATTGATGGACACCGAAGGCATCAAGATGACTTTCACCGACGACGCGCTGTCGGAAATGGCGAAAATCGCCACGCAGTTGAACCAGACGAACGAAAACATCGGCGCGCGGCGGCTGCACACGATCATGGAACGCGTGCTCGAAGAGATCTCGTTCGAAGGCCCTGATCTCAAAAAGAAGATCGTCAAGATCGACGGCGCCTATGTCCGCAAGCAACTCGCTCCCATCATCAAAGACCAGGACCTGAGCAAGTACATTCTGTGAGATTCCAGTTTCTCCTCTCTCTACTGCTGATGGCAGCCGCGGGTTGCGGCTATGTCGGCGATCCTTTGCCTCCCGCGCTCAACATCCCGCAGCGCATCGCCGATTTGCACGCCGTGGAAGTCGGCGATCGCATCGAGATCGAGTTCACGCTGCCGTCGCTCACCACCGAAGGCATCGCGCTCAAGACTCTGGGAGGCGTGGATCTTCGCGCCGGCAAAACCGTGGAACCGTTCAGCGCCGACGCCTGGGCCGAAGGCGCGAAGGTGATCGAGATGTCTTCCGAAACTCCTGGCAAGGTGAAGAAGGTTTTGAGCGCCAAGGAATGGGCCGGAAAGGAAATCGTCATCGGAGTTCGAGCGTTGAACAACCGCGGGCGAACTTCCGGCTGGTCGAATTTCGTCACGCTCACGGTGGTGGAACCGCTCGCCAAACCGGTCGTGAAGGCTGAATCGGACCCCGAGGGCGCCCGAATCAACTGGACTGGTCAATCTCCCAAATTCCTGGTATTTCGCCATACCAGTGGTTCCGCGCAGGAACCTGCTCAAATCGCCGAGGTTGAGACGCTCAATGGCTTTGTCGACAAGACCGCGGAGTACGGTACGAAGTACGAATACAGCGTGCTCGCCGTCAACGGCGAAGTCAAAAGCGACAAGTCCGAGGCGGTGGAAATTACCCCAGTCGATACCTTCGCGCCTTCGGTTCCAACCGCGGTGCAGGCGATTCCCGGCGTGAACACCGTCGAACTCGCCTGGGAACGCGTTACGGAAGCCGATTTGCGCGGATATCGCGTGTACAGGTCCACGGAAGGAGGCGCGTTCGAGCGGTTGACGGAACTGGTGGACGTGCCGAGTTTCAGCGACAAGACTCCGCCGGCAAGCAAGAAGTGCGCCTACGCGGTTTCCGCTATCGACATTCGCGGCAACGAAAGCGTGCGATCGATTGCGGTAGAGATCACAACTCCATAAGATGGAGCCTGGATGCGGAATTGACAATGCCTAAACTCTTGCCTCCGATTCACCCCGGGGAACATCTCCTGGAGGATTTCATGAAACCTTTCGGTCTAAGCCGAAATGCGCTGGCGCGGGAGATCCGCGTTCCACCGCAGAGGGTATCTGAGATCGTCCAGTGCAGGCGCTCGATTAGCGCGGATACCGCGCTGCGGCTGGCGCAGTATTTCGGCACGTCACCGGCCTTTTGGCTCAACCTGCAGACCCGCTATGACCTTCAGGTCGCGCTCGATGCCACAGGCCCGGAACTGCGTTTGATTCGCCGCCGGGCCGCATAGCTGATTTGCGGCCGGCGGCGAACCTCTCACACGATCACTTCTGGCTGTCGCGGATCCGGACCAGATCGCCCAGGAGCGAATCCAGCCCGCCAGTGACGCTGATGCGATCCACCTTTTCCACGACCCGCTCGAGAGTCTCCAGCTCCTTCAAACGGAGAAGGATGGGGTTGTCCTCGAGCAGTTTCGCCGTGTTGAGCAGCGAACGCGTGGCGGCGGTCTCCTCGCGGCGGCGGATCAGGTTGGCTTGCGCCTGCTTTTCCGCCGTCACCACCTGGTTGAGGATGTCGCGCATGTCGCCAGGCAGGATCACGTCCTTGATCGCGATGGCGCCCACTCGAACGCCGATCGCGGCCATGTCCGCGCGCACCTTCGCCGCGGACTCTTCGTTCACGTCCACCTTCTCGGCGAGCACCTCATCGAGGGACTTCTTTCCGAGAGACTGGCGAACCGCGAACTGCAACGCCTTGTACAAAGCGTCGGCGTAATCCTTCACCGCCTGGCGGGCGCGCAGCGCGTCCACCACCTGGAACTCCGCCCAGATGTTGACGCGCAGCGACACCTTGTCGCGAGTGAGGATTTCCTGCCCGGGAACCTCGCAGGCCTGCACTCGCAGGTCCACGACATCCACGCGGATGGATCCCGCGGCCACCCAGAACAAATGGGTTCCGGGCTCGAGCAGCCGCGTGAACTTCGAGTCGACAAACAGCAGGCCCGTCTTCCCCTCGTCCACGACATGGACCGTGGCCCCGGACACTGCCGCCGCGCCGAGGCGCTGCAGCGCACCGTGGATCTCGCGAGGCACGTCGATCTCTGCCTTGGCGTCGAACATGCGCGCCGTGATGGTCACGGACCCACGCCAGAACAGCAGACGCCGTCCGGGCCCCATGACACGGGTCACCTTGCCGTCGTGCAAGAGGACGGCCACCTGCGAGTCGCCGGTTTCGACGCTCACGAAGTGGGTCTCCACGATGTCGGGGCGCTGCTTGCGCACAAAGTCGGTCCATTCGTTTTCGAAGTACAGGTCGCGCACCTGGAACTTTTGCATGGTGAATCCAAACCCGATGAGGTAGTGCTCCCCGGGGCCGAGGATGTCATAAAAGCGTCCCTTTTTCAGCACCAGGACGCGCTCCTGATCTCCAATGAGAATCTTGTGAAACATGTTAGGGTCCTCCTGTTTGTTCGTTTTGAGAGAGAAAGACACCCATCGGACCCATCCCGCCGCGTTGCACGGGAGGCGCCCAGAGTCCACACGCGTGACTGCTTGACGCGTGGACAGGTTCAGGAACCCCGCAAAGTGCGAGCCCGGGTGCGATTGCGCTTTAAACTACGGGCGCAAACGCTGAGACGGAGTCCGATGGATTGTCGATTGTTGCTTCTAGATCGCGTGAAAGGCGATTGGCTTGTCAGGCCTTTGGTTGGATAGCGGGAGTCGAACCCGCGACCGGCAGATTATGAGTCTGCTGCTCTACCCATTGAGCTATACCCACGATGGTAGGGAAAGAACCCCGCAGGTCCGCCGGTACACGGTGTTCCAGTGAAGCCGCGCCAGCGAGGCCGAACCGCCGCGTGGTAGCGCGGTTGTTGTGTGATCCTCTGCATTTGGCGGTCATACGGGTTTGTTGTCCTTCTCCTCATGCGATCTTAGAAAAAACGGGTGCGCCCCGTCAATACAAAAGCCCTAACATTTGTATTAATCATAAGAGCCCCTGGATCGTACTACGTATCAAAATATCCGGATACGTAGCAAAAATTAACGCACAGCGCTCATCGCGCGTGTGAACAATCCCGGCGACTGCATGCGGTCGCACCATTGTTCGAACTCCGGCCGCGGCCCTTTCCACGCCAACTCGTCGACTGACTCGAAGACCGGAACATCGCGCACCAGTGTGGCCAGAGTACGATACAGAACCGCTTCGTCCCATTGGGCGAACAGGACGCCCGCAAGCCGCTGCGCGCCGCGGATCGACGAGTTCCACTGGCGAAAGTCTCTGGGCACATCTTCGAAGTGCCGATACTGGGAAAACGTCAGCGAGGCGGCCTTCGGTCCCCAACCCGGCAAGCCCGGAAATCCATCGGCGCTGTCTCCGACGACCGCCAAATAGTCCGGAATCGATTCGGGATGCACGCCCCATTTTTCGAACACGCCTGCAGCATCGCGAGTGATTTCGCGGCGCCGATCCAGTTGCACGACGCGGTCGCCTTCCACGCACTGCGCGAGGTCTTTATCGGGCGTGCAGATGAAGACCCGCTCCACACGAGGATCGAGTGCGGCCTTGGCCGCGGAAGAAGCCAACGCATCGTCGGCCTCGTAACGGACCATCGGCCATACGACGACACCCATCGCCGCGAGCGCTTCTTCGAGCAGCGGGAACTGGGAGAGCAACGGCGCCTGCACGCCCTCGGCGGTCTTGTAGCCGGGATACAAATCGTTGCGGAACGATTCGACGACATGGTCGGTGGCCACGCCCACATGAGTCGCGCCGCCTTCGAGCAAGCCGAGCACGGAAGTCAACACGCCGCGCACCGCGCCGATTTCGGCGCCATGGACATCCACGGCCGAAGGCACCGCAAAGAAGTGCCGGAAGAGCTCGTACGTTCCGTCGATCAGATGAATTTGCACTACCGCCGAGGCTCCACGATCTTCAGGATTCGATTCACGACAATACCTTCCGTTATGATTTGCTTCGCGCCGGACGGCCAGCGGACCTCAATGCGATCCACCTTGTCGAGCGAACCCAGGCCGAAGTGCACAGGGCCCACCACGGACGACGCGTAGCTCACGGCGCTTGTCATTAGATTGTACTGACCGGACAGAAGAACTTCCGCGCCGATGCCATCGCGATTCGAGCGTGTCCCCTCGAGTTGAATCCCGATCCAGTTTCCCGCGCCTTCTGTGATGTTGCGCCACAGTTCCGCGGGTTCTCCGAGAATGGTCACCACTGCGTCTAATCTGCCGTCGCCGTCAAAATCCGCGAAAACAGCCCCGCGATGGGCCTTCAGCGCCGATTCGAGCCCCGAATTCGGAACTGCCGCGAACTTGCCTCCGCCAGCATTGCGGAACACGGTGTTCGCTTGCTTGTAGACAGCGGCCTCGACCTGCTCGGCCAAGTCGTTGACATGCGAATTCGAGGTGAAGATGTCTTTTCGTCCGTCGTTGTCGAAGTCGGCGAAGGCCACGCCCCATCCTGCGTAGGAGTTCGATAATCGCGCGATTTGCGAGATGTGCGTCGCGTCCTGAAAGAGGCCCTTGCCGAGATTGCGAAAGACCGGAAAGGTTTCGCCGTTCAGTGCTGTCACCACGATGTCGGGGAGTCCGTCACCGTCGTAATCGCGGAAGTCCGCGCCCATGCTGGCGACGGGTTTGCCGTGATCGAGCAACGCGACGCCGGCAAGCAAAGCGGTCTCTTCGAATTTGCCTCCGCCGAGGTTGTGAAAGAGAAAGTTGGCGAGTCCGTCGTTGGTGACGAAGGCGTCCATGCGGCCGTCTCCGTCATAATCCGCGAAGGCGACCGACATGCCGCGGCCCACATGCGCCGCGACGCCGGACGACACGGAAACGTCCTCGAACGCTCCGTTGCCGAGGTTCCGGTACAACTGGTTCGGTCGCGGATCGAAATACTTGGGATGGCAGTAAACGCGCAGTCCGCGAGCGGAATCCCCGCAGAAACGAGGCTTGGCGAGGTCGATGCGGCCGTAATTCGCAACCAGCAGATCGAGCTTGCCATCGCCATCGAAATCAAACCATCCGGCCGCGACACTCCACTCGTTGCCGCGGATCTTCGACGCCGCTGTGACATCGGAGAATTTGCCATTGCCGAGATTGCGGTACAGCGTGTTGCGATAAAGCCCGGCGACGAACAGGTCGACGTTGCCGTCGTTATCGAAATCCGCAGCGGCAGCGCCGAGAGCGTAGCCTTCGCCCGCGAGCCCCGCTTCTTCGGTCACGTCGGTGAACTTCCAGCCGCCCTCGTTGCGGAACAGCCGGTTGCGGAACTTTGGGGAGTCCTTCTTCAGGCCAGGCAACGATGCGCCGTTGGCGAAGAAGATGTCGGGACGACCGTCGTTGTCATAATCGAACACAGCCATGCCTCCGGGCATGGTTTCGACCATGTGCTTTTCGGGTGTCGGGCTGTTTTCGAGCGTGAAGCGCAGGTTCGACGGCGCGGGCGTAAAGCGAATGTTCTGAGCGGAAACGGCGGAAATTGCCAAAACGAGCAGAACGAAGCCATCCGAACGCAGCGATCCCATGCCGTTTACTTCACGATCGCGGCGTCTTTGAGTTTCTCGAGTTCGCGGCGCGCGATGTCCGACCAGTTCGAATGCGGATCGAGCTTCAGGTAGCTCTTCCAGTGCGGAACGGCCCGCATCGATTCGCCCTGATTTTGAAACAGCAGCGCGAGATTGTAGTGGGCGTCGGGGTAAGACGGGTTCAACTTCAGCGCCTCTGTGTAGTGTTCGAGCGCCTTTTCCACATCGCCACGTTCGTCGTGCAGGTTGCCGAGGTTGAAGTGCGCGAGCGCATAGGCGGGGTCTACTTCGATCGCCCGCGTGTACAGCTTTTCGGCTTTTGCGAGCGAGCGGGCGTTGAAGTACAGCGTGCCGAGGTTCACCAGCGCGCCTGTGGATTTTGGATCGAGGCTGATCGCCTTCTCGTACGCCGCGCGGACATCGGCTTCCGGCGCGCCGGACTGTTCGAGTTCGAGGCCGCGTTCGAACCAGCCTTCCGCCTCGCCGCGCTTCTTCGAATCGTCTTGGGGCGTGGATGCCGGAAACGCCACCGCGGCGCCGCTGGCGCGAGGCCGGCCCTCCAGATTCAGCAGAATCTGACCGGATTTGGCGTCCACGATCTGCCCTTCGACATCCATGTGGAGCGAACCCCTGCCGTTCGAGTACAGGCGCAGTTCCGAGAGCGGATCTTCGACGTGTTCGCGCAGCACGAGCGCGTGGATCAGTTTTTTCAGCCGTGAAGCAGAAACGCCCGAACCGGCGAGTTCCGCAATCTTTCGAAGCTTGGATAGGTCGCGAAGAGAATAAGCGTCACAGCGGGTGATGAGGTTCAGAGATTCCCAATGGCGCAATTTCTGCTCAGTTACACCGAGCAGGCGCCGCACCCGTTCCCGGGACATCTTGTTCTGCATGAGCCGTTGTTCCACGGCGGGAGCAGTCACGCAAGAATCATAGCAAATCCATGTGGACCGCGCGTGACAACGCGGCTTGGTAGACTGGCAGCGATGTTCCGAGTCATGACATTTTCCGCCTTCTGTGCCGCCACCGCGTTGCTGGCGCAGGCGCAACCACCGGCCGTGCAGCAGTCTGCCAAGTATTCCGCGCAGATCAAGCGAACCAGCTACGGGGTGGCGCATATCACTGCGCGCTCGTTCGGCGGCCTCGGCTTTGGCGAAGGGTACGCGCAGGCGGAGGATCATCTGTGCACCATCGCCGACCAGGTCATCAAGGCGCGCGGAGAACGGGCGAAGCACTTCGGCGCCGGCAAGGGCGGCGAACATCTGAACAACGACATCACCATGAAAGCCCTGCGCATCTACGAGCGCGGAGGCGAGTTTCTGGCAAAGCAGCCGCGCGAGATTCAGGATTGGTACGCGGGCTTTGCGGCCGGCTACAATCGCTACCTCGAGGTGACCGGCAAGGCGAAGGTCCCCGGATGGTGCCAGGGCGCCGATTGGGTCTTTCCGATCGCGGGACAGGATATCGCTGCTTACCAGCAGATCACGCTTCTGGTCACCACTGGCTTTGCCGGGATGATCGCTTCGGCAACGCCGCCTGGACCTGCAAGCGCCGAGCCTCCCACAGGGGATGGCAGGAGGGACGATTTCGCCGCGAACCTCGGCTTTGAAATGCCCGACCTCGCGAGCAATGGCTGGGCTCTGGGCAAGGATCTCGCCGCCTCGCGCAAGGGAATGCTTGTCGCCAATCCGCATTACCCGTGGGTGGGCGCGAACCGGTTCTGGGAAAAACACCTGGTGATTCCCGGCAAGCTCAACGTGTACGGTGTGAGCCTGATCGGCGGTATCGGCGTGAGCATCGGCTTCAACAAAGACATCGCGTGGACCCACACGGTTTCGGCCGGCAAGCGGTTCACGGCGTTCTCGCTCGATCTGGTTCCGGGCAAGCCGACTGCGTACCGCTACGGCAACGAAGAGCGCGAGATGACGCGCCGGAACGTGACCGTGGAAGTGAAGCAGGCGGACGGTACGCTGGCCCGCCAGGAACGCACAGTCTGGTTCAGCCATCAGGGTCCCATTGTCAATGTCGCAGGCATCGGCTGGACCGCGAAACGCGCGGTCGCGATTCGCGACGCCAACATGGACAACGCCGGCGGAACCGCGCAATGGCTCGATATGGATCGCGCCCGCAGCATGAAGGAACTGCAAGCCGCGCATGAAAAGCATCAGGGCATGCCGTGGGTCAACACGATCGCAACCAGCCGCGAGGGCATCGCGTGGTACGCAGATTCGGCCTCCACGCCGAATCTATCCAAAGAAGCGATCGAGCTCTGGCGGCAGCGCCGCAAGAGCGATCCTCTCGCGCAGCGATTCGATCAGCAGGGCATGGTGCTGCTCGATGGCAGCGATCCGCGGTTTGAGTGGCGGAACGATGTGGGTTCCACCAAGCCGGGCATTGTGGGTTACGCGAATACGCCGCACATCGAACGCACCGACTATGTGTTCAACGCCAACGACAGCTTTTGGATCGCGAATAGCAAATCGCCGCTGACCGGGGCGTACTCACCGCTGCACGGCGAGCAGAACGCCATCCGGTCCCTGCGCACGCGCAACAACGACCTGACGCTTTCGAACCGCTCGCCCGACCGCCCCGCGGGTTCCGATGGGCGGTTTTCACTCGACGAGATGGCGAACGCGATTCTTTCCAACCGCTCGCTGGCCGCGGAATTATTCAAGGACGATCTGGCGAGCCGCTGCGAAAAAGCAAAACTGGGCGATGCGTGCCGCGTCCTCGCCGCCTGGAATGGACGGTTCGACCTCGACAGCCGCGGCGCGGTTCTGTTCCGCGAATGGCTTTCGCAATACCAGCAGGCGGACTTTCTCGGCCGCGGCAAACTGTATGCGATCGATTTCGACCCCAAAGACCCGACCAACACGCCGCGCGGCCTCGCCGAGGGCGACCTGGCGGTGGAGAATCTGAAGAAGGCGGTGAAGGTTCTCGAGTCCCGCAAGATCGCACTCGATGTTCCGCTGGGGGAGCTGCAGTACGCCGACAAGGCTGGCCGCCGCATGCCGGTGCACGGTGGCGACGGCTTCATCGACGGGCTCATGAACATGCAGCGCAACGGCCGGAATACGACCACGCTCGAGCCAATGGATGAGCCAAAGCTGGTGGCGGGCAGCCGCACGCTGACCGAGAAAGGCTATCCGGTGGTGCATGGTTCGAGCTTCATTCTGGCGCTCGAGTACACGGACAAGGGCCCGCATGCGAAGGCCTTTTTGACCTACTCGCAGTCGGGCGACCCGAAGTCCCCACAGTTTAGCGACCAGACGGAACTGTTCGCCCGCAAACAATGGCGTCCGGTTCTGTTTGAAGAAAAGGCGATTGCGAAGGACGTCAAACGGCAGTACAAGGCATCGAATTGAGTTAGCATGAACGATTGGGCTCCAAATACGTTCCTCAACCACTGACATTCGAGTCCCTGCAGACGATACCGATTCAGGAACGTGGCGGCAAGGTCAATACCGCCATGTTCGCCAAAGTACATAACAAGGGCGGGGATTGGCTATCCTTTCTCGCCGGGTTGCCGCGCGTGCTTGCCGCCGACAGCCTGCGCGGCGTGATCGAAGCGCTGTTGTACGCCCGCCGCGATGGCAAGGCGATTGTCTGGGGCCTTGGCGGTCATGTGATCAAAACCGGCGTCGCGCCCGTGCTAATTGATCTCATGCGCCGTGGGTTCGTCACTGCTTTCGCGATGAATGGAGCGGCGGCGATTCACGATTTCGAGATCGCGACGGCGGGGTTCACCAGCGAGGATGTGGAGGCGGTGCTGCCCGATGGCCGCTTCGGTTCAGCGGAAGAGACGGGCCGTGAGATGAATCGCGCCATCCAGGCTGGGGTGTTGGACGGCGTCGGCATGGGCGAGGCGCTCGGGCGCCGCCTGATGCAGAACGCGCGCGGAGATGTGGCGATGCAAAGTCTTCTGTACACCGCGCATGAAGCCAGTGTCCCCGTGACCGTGCACGTGGCGATCGGAACCGACACGCCGCACATGCACCCGGAAGCGGATCCCGCCGCCATCGGCGCAGCGACGCACAGCGATTTCCGTTTGTTCAGCACTTTGGTGACCGGACTCGATGGGGGTGGTGTATATTTAAACCTCGGATCTGCCGTGCTTTTGCCGGAGGTGTTTCTCAAGGCTGTCTCGGCCGTGCGCAACATGGGTCACCCTCTTGCGAATTTCACGACCGTCAATATGGATTTCCTGGATCACTACCGGCCCAAGTACAACGTCGTGCAACGTCCGCACGCGAACGCGGGCGGACGAGGTTTTCAACTGACCGGCCATCACGAAATCATGATTCCGCTGCTCGCTGCTTTGCTGGTGGAATGCGCCGAATGACCGCCGCCGCGTAGATTTTACTGCATGACCCGCGCCTTTTGGACTTTCAAAGATCTCGCGTTCGCCATAGTGCTGCTGTTGCCGGCGCTCGTGATTGGCGCGCTTTGCGCGAGATTTCTACCTGTGCCGAAAGTCGTTCAGGAACTGGCGGCGCAGATGGCCATGTATGCGGTCTGGTTCGTGCTGCTGCGCATCCTGTTCCAGATTCAGTATCAAAAGCCGCTGTTTGAATCGCTCTCGTGGGTGAACAACGGCTGGCTGTTTGCTTCCGTTTGCGGAGGCGTTGCGCTGGCGTTCGCCATCAGTTGGCTGGGCATCCGGATGCAGGCGCCCATGCTTGACCCGCCTTATAAAGAACTGCTTGCCGACCGGCGTTTGCTGCTGATGTTCGCCTTGGCGAGCGTCCTACTGGGGCCAATCGCCGAAGAACTGGCGTTTCGCGGCTTCATGATGCCGCTGTTCGCGAAACTGATGCCGGGCGCGCTCGCGGCGTTTGTCACCGCGATTCCGTTTGCGCTGCTGCACGGACCGGGGTACAAATGGTCCTGGCAGCATGTGTTGCTGGTGTTCCTCGCCGGTTGTGTGTTCGGCGTGGTTCGCCAACTGCTCGATTCGACGCTGGCCGCCGCGGCCACGCATTCCGCCTACAATCTAACTCTTCTCGCTGGATATATCGCTAATGGTTGAAACTCTCGAATGGACTCCGAGCGGCGTGGTCATGATCGACCAGACTCGCCTGCCTCGTGAAACGGTCTTTGTCACTTGCGAGGATTATCGCGAAGTCGCGACGGCCATCAAGGCCATGATCATCCGCGGCGCGCCCGCCATCGGCGTCGCGGCGGCCATGGGCATCGCTCTCGGCGTCATGAAAGAGGATTTATCGCGGTTCGACGAGATTTGCGAAACGCTGCGCCAGACGCGCCCGACGGCGGTGAATCTGTTCTGGGCGATCCATCGCATGCGGGAACTGTTTACATCCCTTGCGGGGCAGCCCGTAGCGGCCATTCGCGAGCGAATGATCGCCGAGGCGAAGGCGATCAAGGAAGAAGACATCGCCTGCTGCAAGGCGATCGGGAAACATGGCGCGGATCTGGTGCCCGACGGCAAGATCGTGTTGACGCATTGCAACGCGGGCGCGCTCGCGACCGCCGGTTACGGCACAGCGCTGGGCGTAATCCGCGCGGCGAAAGAGCAGGGCAAGACCATCGCGGTGTACGCCGACGAGACGCGGCCATTTCTGCAGGGTTCGCGGCTGACGGCGTGGGAACTGCAGCAGGATGGCATTGACGTCACGATTATCACCGACAACATGGCCGGGCATTTTCTGAAGTCCGGCAAGATCGGCTGTGTGGTGGTGGGGGCGGATCGCATTGCCGCCAATGGCGACGTCGCAAACAAGATCGGCACCTATTCGGTGGCGGTGCTGGCCAAGGAGAACGGCGTGCCGTTTTATGTGGCGGCGCCGATTTCAACGCTCGATTTGTCGATTGCGGGCGGCGAGCAGATTCCGATCGAAGAGCGTTCCTCGCGCGAGGTGACGGAGATCCAAGGGGTGCATATCGCGCCTGAAGGCCTCGCCGCGCGGCACCCGGGGTTCGACGTGACGCCGAACCGGTATGTGAACGCGATCATCACGGAACGCGGGGTGGCGCGCGCGCCCTACGAGTCAAGCCTGGCTTCTCTCGCCAGCAAGTAGCCGGAGGAGCTACCTCCGCCGTATGATCTCGATGCTTTCGATGACGTCGCCCTCTTGCACGCGGTCCATCACATCCATGCCTTCGCGCATTACCGCCATTACGGTGTAGTCGCGATCCAGGCGGAAATTATCCACCAGATTGAAAAAGATCTGCGCATCGCCCGTATCGCGCCCGCGCGTCGAAATCCCGATCGTTCCGCGAACGTGCCGCGCCAGGCCCAACTCGTCGCGCAGAAAGTCCCGCGACCGGCCGTCGTACTCATCCGCCCCGGGGCTCCCGCCCTGAATGACGAAGTTCGACACCACCCGATGGAACGTCAACCCGTTGTACTTTCCGGCTTCGGCCAGTTGCGCAAACACCGACACTGTCACCGGCGCTTCTTCCGTCAACAGATTGACGGTCATCGCGCCCAGGCCGCGCATTCGGATGCGGGCGGAGGCGCCCGTCAGTCCACGGATGTAGGCAGCGTCCGGTAAGGCAGGAACCGGCAGCCGCACCGTCACGGGCGCAACCTGCAAGATACGGCCGGCGACCGCGGCAACGGCGGGATCGCGATCGCTCAACGCCTTGCGAACCATACCGTTCGCACTCGCGTCGCCCGCCTCGCCAATGCGCGTCAAGAGAGCCACACGCGGGTCGCGCAGGGTCATACTGCCTTCGGCGGTCAGCCGGAGAAACGCTTCCGTTAGAGCAGGCAGATAGGCCTTCAAGTCCGCTTCCCCTTTGAGGCGCTGTGCCCCCGCCAGCACCAACCCGGCGTGATTGCTGCGCAAGGCCCGGGCCGCATCGGCCGCCGTCGTCATCGCTGCGATCGCAACATTCGGATCCTTGTCCTGCAACAGTGCCGACAGCGTTTCCTCCGCTTTCAGGAGGCGTGCGGCGCGCGCCGCATACGCCCGCACCTGCCAGACGGGATCCGCGGCCATCGCCGGCAAGGCAGCACGCGCCGCCGCCGGATCCACTGCCGCGAGAGCTACCAATGCATGCGCGCGGACCCGCCAGGGACGTTGCTTCGCGACCAGCGGCGCGGGTGGCGACGGTTCACACCGCAGACTTCCCACCAGATCCACCGCCGCCAGCGCGACGTGATCGCTCCCATCCCCGACGGATCGGGCCGCACGTTCGCAGGAACCCGCTGCGCGCAGCGCCTGAAGCCGGACGATCGGCGACGGATCGTCCACCCACTTGCCCGATCCGATCACCGCCAGCCGGCGCACCTGCGGACTTTCATCCGCCAGTGCACTCTCGAGCGTCGCCGCGTCCTTGTCTCGCGCCCCATTCATCGTCAGCAGAATGAGTTCGCGTACTTCTTCTGTCCGGTTCTTTGCGAACGCCGTGTGGAGCGCTGTCAACGTCGCTGGTTCGGGCCGCCGCGCGGCATTCAACCGGAACGACGCCTCGAGTCCGCGCGCTGCCCCGCCAGGATCGGAAACCAAGGCGTTCACGAGCATGGTTTCCGCATCCGCAGCCGGGGGTTTTGCTCGGCCTATCGCTTCCAGAACGGCGGCGCGAACCTGCGTATCGCGCTCCGCCGCCAGCAACTGGCCGTATGCAAACGGCGCGCGCATCTGGGCCAGCGCGCTGGCCGCGGCCAACCGGACCTGGGGATTGTTCGAGCGGAACAGAGGAACCATCGCATCCGCATGCGCCGGATTCTCGAGCCGGCCCAACGCCCTCGCCGCCAGTCGCTGCGCCTGTGCGTCAGAACTCGCAATCGCCGCGCGTAGCGCCGCCACACCCGCCTCCCGCGACTGTTCCGCTTCGAGCAAGGGGCGCTCCGCCGGCGCCTGCGCCAGCAGCAGCGCCGGCAATAAGACCATCCACATGAGGACTGTAGATTATCAAACCGCGGGCCAATGGCCGGGCTCAGTTCTCCCGCAAAGCCGTGAGGGGGTCGAGGCGGGCGGCGCGGTTCGACGGAATCGCGCTGGCGGCGACTGCTGTCAGCACGAGTACTGCCGCGGATCCGGCGATGGTCCACGGGTCGTTGGGCGTGAGGCCGTAGAGCTGTGTCGCGACCAGGCGGCCCATCGCGATCGTGGCGGGAATGCCGAGCAACGCGCCGATGCCGACGACCAGCAACGATTCGCGTAGGACCATGGTGAGGACATCTCCAGGCGATGCGCCGAGCGCCATGCGAACGCCAATTTCGTTGGTCCGCCGCGCCACCGCATATGCAAGCACTCCGTAGATCCCAATGGCGGATAGCAACAGCGCCAGGCCGCCGAACAACGCGGCAAGTTTCGACAACAGCTTTTCCTGCGTCAGCGACCGTTCCACCAGTTCGCCGAGCGTGGTGATTTCGACGATCGCCAGATTCGGCTCTTCCGACTGGATCAACGCGCGCAAGCGCGGCGCGAGTTCCGCCGGGTTGCCGGAGGCGCGAACCACGATGTCCTGGTAGCCGTCCTTACGCTGGGAGTTGTAGAGGAAGAACATGCCGTTCGTCTCCTCACGCGGATTCTGGATCTTGGCGTCGGAAACCACTCCGGCAATGCGCACGTTCTCGTCGCGGTTGAATGTAAATACGTGTCCGACGGGACTGCCTTCCGGAAACAGCTTCCGAGCCATGGTTTCGTTGATGACAGCCACAATTTCGGATTTGGGCTGGTCAGTGGGGCTGAAGCCACGGCCTTGACGGATCTGCATTCCCATCGTGTCGAAGTAGGTCGCGCCGACCACGTTGCCATCAAACGCCAGGCCATTCTTCGAGGTGCGTTCGACACCCTCTTTCCAGACTTGCGTTCCCCACCGGCCACCGTCAAACCGGAGCGCCGTGTAACTCGCGGAACGTACGCCTGGAAGGGCAATGATGCGTTCTTCGAGGCGCTTGGCGAGTTGTTGCAGCGCCTTGTCCTGCAGGCCGCTGGCTTCGGGATCGAGTTGGACCAGCAGTACGCGTTCAGTTTCAAAGCCCGGGTCTGTCGCGCGAATCTTCTGCAGGGTCTGAATGAACCAGCCCGCGCCCGCGGTGAGCACCATCGCCATGGCCACCTGCGCGACGACAAGAAGCCTCCCAGCCAAACCGCGACTGCCCGACTGGACCGTGCCCTTGCCTTCCTGCAAGCCCGGAATGCCCTGCGAGCCTCGCGTCATCCGCCACGAGGGGCCCACACCGGAAACCAAGCCGGTCAACAGGCAAAGAGCAAACGTAAACAGAAGCACAGTGGGTTGCGGCGATACGTCCAGGGCCAGCGCCCGCGGTTCGGACGACACCATCGCGACGAGAAATGGCGCGCTCCACCAGGCGAGGATCAATCCCACGGCGCCGCCGAGAAAGGACATCAGCACGCTTTCGGTGAGCAATTGGGACATGAGCCGGAGGCGCGTTGCGCCAAGCGCGATTCGAACCGCGATTTCACGCTGCCGCGCGGAGATGCGGGCGAGAAGCAAGTTCGCGACATTGGCGGAGGCGATGAGCAGCACGATTCCGACCATCGCCATCAGGATCTGCAAAGGTTCCGCGTACTGCCGGCGGAGTTGCGAGGCGCCGCGCGCCGCATCGTTGAATTCGATCCGCGCCTTCGGCATCGCGTCGCGCTGTTCCTGTGACGGGGCGGGGCCCGCTGCCTTTTCGAGCCACTGCCGGTAGAGGACGTTCGATTGCGCGAGAGCTTCGGACCGCGTCACGCCGGGCGCCAGCCTGCCGATGATCCAGGTGAACTGCGTCAGAGGTTCCTGCGCGTTATTGATCCACGCCTGTAGTTGGGGATGCATGGAAAGAGGCGCCCAGAGGTCCGGCGATTCGCC
>JACXTT010003635.1_pt1 | contig 23543 bp, 16 predicted proteins | sample 9270951 | NCBI WGS metagenome assembly JACXTT01 (sample SAMN15532306, study PRJNA645909) | rock metagenome | isolation source: weathered quartz diorite | place: Puerto Rico | collected 2017-06-21
TGGACGTATGTGTCGAGAGCGGCAGGTGTTGATTCGAACTTGAGGAGCAGTTTGTAACATTCCGAGATCCGGCTGAGGACGAACCCCACCGATGATCCCGTTCGGATTTCGATCGCGGCTGGTTCGAGCTGGCTGCCCGTGATCGCCGATACCGCGGCCACAAGTGCATCCACACGATCGAATGTCGCGACGAGTGTCTGCGTCGCCGCCGGAAGCGGCGAGAGCTTGAACGTGGCGCTGACGATCGCGGCCAGGCTGCCATGTGATCCGCTCATCAACCTGCCAATGTCGTATCCGGCGACGTTTTTGACGACGTTGCCGCCGGCTTTGATCAAACGGCCATCGGTCAACGCGAGCCGAATGCCAATCAACAGATCGCGCGGCGTTCCATATCGATGGCGCAGCGGTCCGCTGTCGTTCGTCGCGATCGCGCCACCAACGGTCGCTTCGTCGAAGACTGATTCAATCGGGAGCCACTGACCGTGGCGCGCAAGAATGTGATTGACCTCGTCGAGCCTGGCGCCTGCCTGCAGCGTCGCCGTCAAATCTGCGTGCTCGTGTGCGACGACGGCGTTGAGTGCCTTCGTGCTCAGGACGAGGTCAACGGACGACGGTTTGCGGCCCCAGCCCATCTTCGTCCCGCCGCCGCGAATGACTACAGCGGTTCGCTCCTTCGAGGCCGCTGCAAGCACCGCCGCCACGTCCTCGGCCGATGCCGGCTCGACGATCTCGCGCGGCAGGACACCGTCGATCCCGGGAGGACCCGAAGGTCCGCCTCTCCACTCGCCTACCAGCTGCATGTCAAAACCGCTCGGCGAGGCCCGCCTTTTCGAATGGATGCGCGTGGTATGGTCCCGGCACCTCGCCGCAGAGCCGAGGCGTCGGAAAGATCTTGCCGGGATTGCACAGCCCCTTCGGATCGAACGCGCGCCTGACGGCCAGCATCACATCGAGATCGTCGTCCGAGAACATCTTGGGCATGTATTCGGCCTTGTCGGCGCCAATGCCATGCTCACCCGTCAGCGATCCGCCCGCATCGATGCAGTACTGCAGGATCTCCGCTCCCACCTGCGCTGCGAGGTCCGATTGGCCTGCAATCTTCTCGTCGTAGCAGATGAGCGGGTGCAGGTTGCCATCGCCCGCATGAAACACGTTGCCAATCCTGAGCCCGCAACGCGCCTCGAGCTGGCGGATGCGGTCGAGCACTTCGGGCAGCCTGGTCCGAGGCACGACTCCGTCCTGCACGTAGTAGTTCGGTGTGACGCGTCCCATCGACGCAAACGCCCCTTTGCGTCCCTTCCAGATGCGCGCGCGCTGCGCCTCATCGCGTGCGATCTCCACGGTCGTCGCACCCGCACGGTGGCAGATGGCTTCGACCTGCGCGAACTGTTCGTGAACCTCCGCGACCGGTCCGTCGAGTTCGACAATGAGAATGGCTTCAGCAGGCGGGAAGTTGGGATGGACGGCCGCTTCGACCGCGATGAGCGAGACGCCATCCATGATCTCCACGGCAGCCGGAATGATCCCCGCGGCGATGATCTCCGACACCGCCGTCCCCGCAGCGCTGACCGAGTCGTACGCGGCGAGCAGCGTCTGCACCGCCTCGGGCCGCCGCAGGATCTTCACGGTGACCTTCGTGACAACGGCCAGCGTTCCTTCTGATCCAATGAGGACACCCAGCAGATCCGGGCCCGGGGCATCTGCGATCGAGCTGTCAAGATGTACGAGATCACCGTTAGACAGCACGGCCTCGACGGCAAGCACATGGTGCACGGTGAAGCCGTACTTCAGGCAGTGCGCGCCTCCCGAGTTCTCAGCCACATTGCCGCCGATCGAGCAGACCTGCTGGCTCGAAGGATCCGGAGCGTAATAGAAGCCATGCGGAGCGACCTGGCGTGTGATCTCGAGATTGGTGACGCCCGGCTCGACCGTCACACGGCGATTGGGAATGTCGACGTCGAAGACGCGATTGAGACGCGCAAGCCCAATGACCAGGCCGCCGGGAATCGGCAGCGCACCTCCGGACAGGCCGCTCCCGTGGCCGCGCGCCACGAATGGCACATCGCGGCGGTGACAGAGGCGCACGACCTCCTGCACCTGTTCAGCGGTGGACGGGAGGACAACGGCAGGCGGCGCGTGACGGAGATGCGGAAGACCGTCACACTCGTAGGTCAGAAGTTCCAGCGGTTCAGTGACAATCCCCGCCTCGCCGACGATCCGGCGAAGCTCCGCGATGAACGCGGACCCGAGACGGTCCGCGCCGCGCGTCGTCGTGTTCACGCCGCCACGCCTTCGGCCGATTCGAAGACGTCGAACACGTAGTCGTGGGCCTTCAGCGCCCGCAGCGCGACGTCGCGGCTCTGCGCATCCCGCGCCTGCTGCACGCGGCTCAGAAGCTGTTCCCGCGAGTCCTCGAAAATCGCGTTCAGAATGACCTCGCGGTCGGCCGCGGTCTGTTCGATGAGCGAGAGGAGCACACGCGACCCGTACTTGATCCACCGTTTCTGCGGAACGAGCTTGCCGCTCGTGTCGTCCACGACCTGACGTTTCAGAATCTGAAGTACCAGCTCGGCATCGGTGTCCTCGTACTTCTGATTCAGCTTCTTGAACAGTTCCTTCACGGTCTCCCGCCGTTCGTCGATCAGCTTCACGAACAGCTGCGGCGTGACGCGCTCTCCTCGTTTCGAATACTTGCCGTCATCCGTCAGCTCCGCGCCGTGGTAGACCGTGAGGTACAGGAAATGCCAGAAAATCTCGTAGGTCGCGAGGTCGTTCATGAAGCGGTTCCCGGTCAGTGGATCGTCGATCGCGGCCGCGTTGTTCCCGTGCAGCTGCTGATACATGAATTCGGTGGCCATGTACATCGCGTAGCGCATGCCGTCTTCCGTCGTCGGTCCGTTCGGACGTTTGAGCAGCTGCTTGTGTGCCTCCGGCGACCAGAGCTTCTCCACCGTCAGATCCGATTCTGAGAGCTCCATCGGCGAGATTTTGCCGTTCTTGACCAGGCCAAGCGCTTCGAGCCGCTCTTTCTCCTGCGCGGTCGTCTTCTCGACAATGCGCTGGAGGTCGCCGTAATCACTGACCAGCGACTCGCGACCAGCGGCGACATAATCCCGGGCGACGGTCGCCACCCAGCTCTGACGGTACGTGTCGTGCAACTTGCCATTGATGACGAACAAACCCGTCAGTCGCTCGCGCAGCTTATCGAACCAGATGTCGCGCAGCGCCTTGTGGTCGTTCTCCGGCGCGCGCGGATTCTGCATCTGCGCGGCCATGCCGCCAATTGGCATCGCTCCGGCGAGCAGCGCCAGCAGCGCGTTGCGCCGCGTGTAGTACGACATCGACGGCTCGGTCATCGACACCGCCGACGGATTCGGGAATACCATCGACGAGTCGTGGTGGAACATGTCCTCACGGCTGTTGATGTAGTCCCAGCGGCCGACGTTTGGTCCAATCAGGTTCTCGCGCAACACCCACTGGATGGCCTCCTGCTGCAGCGCGAACTCGGCACGCTCGTTGAGCATCTTGATCTTGATGGTGCCGCGCGGAACGTTGATCGCTTCCTCGATTGACTTGAGCAGCACGCCTATGAGCCTGGCCTCCTGCCACGACTCGATCTTCGGAATGTAAAAGTAGATGCCCGAACCATTCTTCTTCTGCGATTCGTAGTTGAGGAGCGTGTGGATGACGAGACCCGGAATGATCGCCGGCACTTCCTGGCCGTCGACGAAGATCTGTCGATTGCGCAGGTGCAGGCCGGCGACGCGATGGAAGATGATCGGCCAGTCTTCCTTCGGTGTCTCGATCCGATAGGTCCGTTTCTTCCTCGGATGCTCGTACGGCTTGCCATCCCACTGGTGCGCGAGGATGTCTCTCAGGTTGGTCCAGGCCTCGTAGAGCTGCGCTTTGTAATCGCCGCCTGCGTCCTCCCAGTCCCACATCCACTGCGACGCGCCGCTGTTGAGTGCGCCGAACGCCATGCCCAAATCGATCGACGGGCCCGTGCCCTCGAGACCAGGCCTCATCGTATCTGCTGGAATCGGCACCGTCGCACCGACGCGCCACGCCTTCGGCATCTTCCGGCCAAAGAAGGCGTCGAGCATTCCCTGGCGGACCTCCGCCACGGTCGCGCGGTTCCCGTCCGGATCCGACACTTGGGTGGACGGCTCGAGGAACTCGTACTGCATCTGCCGATGCGCGACGCGATTGTGCAGCTGGTGCCTCGCCTGCATGAGCGAGGCAAAGTCACCGCGCGTGGCGCGCGTCAGCCGCGCAATCAGCTCTTCGACATTAACCTGTCGGCCGTTGACCGTCTTGGTGCCAAACAGATCGGAATATTTCTGGAGAATATCCGCACGGACCGTTGCGGACGAGGAGTCAGACACATCACCCTCCTGGGCTTGGGTTAGAAACTCCGAATTATATTCGACGCCGGATGTAGAGGCGGACCTTCAGGTCCGCCTGATAAGCGCCGGAAGATCCGTCAGCAGATGTACGACATGCGCCGCTGGATAGCCCAGCTCCTCCGCCGGCTCCGCGGCCGCCCGCTGAATCCAGAACGTGGTCAAACCCGCCGAACCCGCACCGTGAGCATCCCAGTTGTTCGATGTGACGAACCCGATGTTGCTCTTCGGGGTATTCAGACGCGTTGCCGCCAGCTCATAGACACGGGGGCTTGGCTTGAACACTTTGACTTCATCGACGCTGATCACCGCGTCGAGCAGATCGGCGATGCCGGCGCTGCGGGCGGCCGACTGCAGCATCTTCGGTTCACCATTTGACAGCACGGCGAGCCGCAGGCCAAGCGCCTTCAATTGCTCAAGGCCGGGCTTGACGTCGGGAAACGCCGCGAGCGTTGAGTATGCGTCCATCAATCGCGTGCGTTTGTCCACGTCTAGGTGCAGTCCGAGCGGATGCGCCGCGTAGACGAGCGCATCCTGTGTGACCTGCCAGAAATCCTTGTAGCGGTGCATCATGCTGCGCAGCAGCGTGTACTGCAGCTGCTTGCTGCGCCACAGCGTCGCCAGCGCTGCTCCCTTGCCGGGAAACATCTCCTCGCATAGCGAGGTCACGGAATACACATCGAACAGCGTTCCGTATGCGTCGAAGACGAGAGCGTTAATGGATCCCTCCTGGGGACCGTCATTGTAGGATCAGCCGCCATGAATAAGCGCATCTTCGCCGTCGTATTCGCGGGAACGCTGGTCGCGCTGTGGACGCCACCAATTGCGGCGGCCGCGCAACCGTGCGAGAGCCTCACATCGCTGAAACTGCCCGACACGACAATCACCGCGGCATCCGTTATCGATACGGGTTCGTTCACACCGCCAACGGCTGCCGGCGCTCCCGCCGCCTCGGCTCTGATGACGCCGCCGTTCTGTCGTGTGCAGCTGACCGTGGCGCCGCAGATTCGCATCGAAGTCTGGATGCCTGCCTCGGGATGGAACGGCAAGTTCCAAGGCGTCGGTGGCGGCGGATTCGCGGGTGTGATCGTGTACGGCGCGTTGGCAAACGCGCTCCGAAGCGGATACGCGACCGCGAGCACCGATACCGGCCATCAGGGGAACACAGCAGAATTCGCGCTCGGCCATCCAGAGCTGGTCGTCGATTTCGGTTATCGCGGGATTCACGAGATGACCGTCAAAGGAAAGCAGGTGACCGAAGCGTTCTACGGCATGGCTCCGCGCGAAAGCTATTTCGTAGGCTGTTCAACCGGCGGACGCCAGGGACTCGCGGAGGCGCAACGCTATCCTGACGACTACGACGGTATCGTCTCGGGAGCACCGGCCATCAACTGGACCCATCTCCTGGTCAGCGGCGTTGCGCTCGGGCTCGCAACTCTCAAAGACACCGAGAGCTACATCCCGGCATCGAAGCTTCCCGCCATTCAGGCCGCGTCCATAGCCGCATGCGATCTGACTGACGGCGTCAAGGACGGGCTTGTCAGCGATCCCAGGGTTTGCAAGTTCGATCCGTCAGCAATGCTCTGCGCAGGCGGCGATACGCCTGCCTGCCTGACACCGAAGCAGGCGGTGGCGCTCAAGCAGATTTACGACGGCACCAAGTTCGACGGCCGGACGATCGATCCAGGCCGGCTGCCTGGCGTGGAGCGCGGCTGGGGCGGCTTCATCACCGGGGCTTCGGCCGGGCGGAGTATCGGCTACACCTACGGAACGGACTACATGAAGTACTTCGTATTTGGTGATCCCCAGTGGGACTACCGCACGTGGGACTACGGCCGAGACCTCGCACGAGTCGATGCCGATCAGCGGAACCGATCGGTCATGGATACGTGGAATCCCGATCTAAGACGGTTTCGGGATCGCGGCGGCAAGTTGATCCTGTATCACGGCTGGGGCGACGACGCGATTTCTCCGCTGAACACCATCAACTATTTCAAGATGGTCGTCGAGAAGACGACCGGCGGACCAAAAGCTGGCGACGCGCTGGTGCGCGAGGACGACACCTTCCGAAAAGCCACGCAGAAGGCCGGGGAGTTCATGCGCCTGTTCATGGTCCCTGGCATGAATCACTGCGGCGGCGGCCAACCGACGGGTCCAAGCACGTTCGATGCGGTGACGGCGCTTTCCAACTGGGTCGAGAAGAAGCAGGCTCCAGACACGCTCCTCGGATCGCACATGACGAACGGCGTCGCCGATCTCACGCGTCCACTCTGCCCGTACCCCGGAGCAGCCCAGTACTCGGGACAGGGCGACGTGAAGGACGCCGCGAATTTCACCTGCAGGATGCCGCGCTGAGGCGGGGCCGACCGGGACGAAGGCGGACCTGAAGGTCCGCCGCTACTGCTGCTGCTGATCGGCTGCGGCGTCGTGCGGATCGATCGTCGCGTCCCTCGACATCCACGGGATAAACGGCACAACATCCTCCTCCCGCACGGAGTGAACCGGTCCGATGCGCACCGACACCGCTAACTCCGTCCTCACCGCGCTCACCCCCTTGTAGACGCCGCGCGTCGGCGGAACGTCGGCATAATCGCGTCCGATCGCGACCCTGATGTGGCGTTCGCGCGCGATGACGTTGTTGGTGGGATCGAACCCTACCCAGCCCGTGTTCGGCATCAGCGCCTCGGCCCAGGCATGCGTCGCGCCATCGGGCGATCGGTCGGCGACGGACTGGTCGCGAAAGAGATACCCGCTGACGTAGCGCGCGGGTATGCCCAGGTGGCGCGCCAGCGCGATGAAGATGTGCGAGAAGTCCTGGCACACACCGCGACGGGCGTCCAGCGCCTCGTCGATGCGCGAATCGACCCGCGTGCTCTGCGGGCTGTATTCGAACTCGCGGTACATCACCGTCATCAGCTCGCGCAGCGTCGTCAAGGGATCGTTGCCGCGCCTGAAGCCGATCGCGCGCGCCAGCGCGAACAGCGCATCGGTCCGTTCGGCGAACTGGCTCGGCGCCAGGAGGTCCCAGAACTCGCCTGACGCGGTCATGGCATCGAGCTGACGCCACGCGTCAGACGGCAGTTCCGACGGCACCTCCGGTGGCGCCGCACACTCGACCAGTGCCTGCGCCGTCAACGTCAGCCGCGAGTGCCGGCCTGGAACGTTGAAATGATGAACGATGTTGCGATCGTGGTCCTCGTACACCAGGACGCGCGACGCCGGCGCCGTGCTGAGCGCGAAATGCAGGCATCGCTGCCACCCGTCGCTGCGCGGCTGCATGCGCGCTTCCATGACGCCCTCGGAAATCGGCGTCTCGTAGTTGAACCGTGTGATGTGCCTGATGGTGTACCGCATCGGATGGATCAGGCAGGAATCGCGGACTCGATTGGATAGGCGATGTACGTCTGGTACAGCGCCGCGTGGATCTGCGCGCATTGTCGGCTGATGCCGGCGAGATACGCGTGGGGGTCGTCGCTCAAGATCTCGTCAACCTGGCCATAGTCAAGCGACGCGTGCAGGCGGCCGACGAGGCGATCGGTCCGCCCTCCCGCGCCGCGACCACTCGCGCGTGCAAGGGTGAGGACAGCCGCCTCGAGCCGCGCCGCCGCGAATCGTACGGAGCGCGGAAAGTCTGCATTCAACAGCAGGAACTCGGTGACGCGCTCGGGCCTCACGTCGGCCGTGTAGTGGCGGCAATACGCCTCGAGCGCACAACACGAGCGTAGCAGCGCGACCCAGTCGATCGATTCGAGCCGGCCATCCTCCTGGGTCGCACCATCGATCAGGAATCCGTCGATCAATCCGGCGGTTGATCCCGCACGCTCGATGAAGCGACCCGCCTGCAGGTACTGCCACCCCTCGCCATGTCCCATCGTCGCGTCCGTAATCCCCTGGAAGAGATGAATGCCTTCGATCACCGTCCTGCAGAGCGATCGCTGCCGCGCGTCGCGGTCGATGGTCGATTGAAGTTGACGCACGGTCAGGAACAGCGCGTTGAGCTGACCCCACATGTCCGAGCTGATTTCCTCGCGCACCTGGCGGCCGTTCTCGCGCGCGGCGGTCACGCACGAGGCGACAGAGTTGCGATTGGCGAGATCGAAGAGAACGGTGGTCACCAGCGACGCGCGTTCAGCGGGCCCTGCCAGCGTCCCTGGGACGTTCAGGGTCGCGTAGAGGCAATCCGCCACGCCACGCGCGCTCGCCATTGTCCTGCCGAGACCGAGATCGAGTCCCACCTCGATGAGTCGGGCGGTATGCTCGGCACGCTCGAGATATCTCGCGATCCAATACAGGCTGTCGGCGGCGCGTGAGAGCAGCATGGCCTTCACTCCTGCAGGACCCACGTGTCCTTGCTGCCACCGCCCTGCGATGAGTTGACGACGAGCGACCCCTTGCGAAGCGCAACACGCGTCAACCCGCCTGGCACGATCGTCACGCGATCCCCGTACAGGACATACGGGCGAAGATCCACGTGGCGTGGCTCGATGCGGTCGCCGGTGAAGCAGGCCGCACGAGAGAATGTCAGCGTCGGCTGGGCGATGAAGTTGCGCGGCTCGGCGAGGATCTTGTTCCGGAACGCTTCGCGCTCGAGCGCCGTACTCTGCGGGCCGATCAGCATGCCGTACCCGCCTGACTCGCCGACGGCTTTGACGACGACCTCCTCCAGATGATCGAGCACGTGCTGGCGCTCCACGTCCTTGCTCAACAGGTACGTCTCGACATTCGGCAGGATCGGTTCTTCCGACAAGTAGAAGCGAATGATCGCCGGCACGTAGGCATAAATCGCCTTGTCGTCGGCCACGCCCGTGCCGATGGCATTGCTCAGCGACACATGGCCCGCACGATACGCATTGAGAAGGCCGGGCACGCCGAGTCGCGAGTCGGGACGAAACGCCAGGGGGTCCAGAAAATCGTCGTCGACACGCCGGTAGATCACGTCGACCCGACGAAGCCCCGACGTCGTCCGCATGTAGACGATGTTGTCGTGCGTCAGAAGGTCGCGCCCTTCGACCAGCGGTACGCCCATCTCGCGCGCCAGGAACGCGTGTTCGAAATAGGCGGAGTTGCCGACACCCGGCGTGAGCACCACCACGGTCGGTTCGGAACGATTGGGCGGCGCGAGCGTCCGCAGCGTCGCGAGCAACGCCTGCCCGTAATCGGCAATCGGGTTGACGCTGTAGCGGGAGAAGAGGCGCGGGAAGACGCGCTTCATCACATCCCGATTCGCCAGCATGTACGACACGCCGCTTGGCACGCGCAGGTTGTCCTCGAGGACGACGAACCGGCCGTCCTGCAGGCGCACGAGATCGGTGCCGGCGATTGACACGTAGGTGTCACGATGGACATTGACGCCGCGCATTTCGCGCCGGTAGTGACGGCAGCTGTACACCAGCTCGCGCGGCACGATGCCTTCAGACAGGATCCGCTCTTCGTGATAGATGTCGCGGAGAAACAGGTTGACGGCGGTCAGGCGTTGGGTGAGACCTCGATCGATCGTCGCCCACTCCGCGGCCGTGATGATGCGCGGCAGCAAGTCGTACGGAAAGATCCGCTCGGTTCCCGCTTCGTCGCCGTACACGGTGAAGGTGATGCCCTGCGTCAGGAATGCCTTATCGGCTTCCATCTGGTGCTGGCGCAGCTGCGGGAGCGAGGCGGCCAGCAGATCCTCGACAAGCGCACGGCACTGCGGCCGCGGGTCGCCTGCCGGCAGGAACATCTCGTCGTACGCCTGATCGAGGAGATAGCCGGAAAACAACTCACCCGTGGGACACACGGCGGATGCCGCGCGGCGGCCTGTGTCGGCCGGAGTCAACGACAGCATCGGGGACGCGTCAGGCGCGCCGATGGAGGGCGTCCATCCGTCGGACAGGAATGTGCGACGCCCACAAGTCAGGATCGTTTATGTGGGAATCGTGGTCGGTGCGTACGATCGTGCGCTGGGCGGTCCATCGAAGGAATCCCTCGTCGACGAGCGCGTCGAGCACGAACCGGCAATCGTCAGCGCCGATGTGCCACAGGCGAATCGCCTGCGCGAGCGTCAGTTCCAGGCGAGGCAGGTCGGTGAAATCGCTGCGTACGCGTTCGACGGCGGTCGCAAAATGCATACAGCTGTCCTCCGGTGGCCAACTGACGCTGCAACGCCCACGCCACACCTCATGCGAGGAGCTGTTTCGCCGTATTCGCATGTGCAATCGCATGCTCGCGACGGGCGACAGGCGGCGACCGCATTTGAATCCTGCGTATTTGTTCAGGCTCGACGGACTCCAAACATAAACGTCTCGGCGAACTCCAAGAGCAACTCGTACCTACTTCTCTACTTTCCACTTACTTTTCCACTTTTCAACTTTTCCACTTTTCCACTTTTCGAGGCAGTTTTCTTGCACGGCGGCACACTCCGGTGAGCAACGATCCTTCAACGAGCGAAAGCTCTCTCCTCTGGACGCTTGAAGAAATCAGCAGGCTGATCTCCAGAAGCGGGAATCCCTCCGAGACGCTGACCAACATCGTCAACCTGATTCAGCGCCGCTTCGCCACCGACGTCTGCTCCGTGTACCTGCTCGACGCCGATCGCGTCACGCTGGTCCTGGCGGCAACGGTCGGCCTGCGACCCGAAAGCGTCGGGCGCGTCCGGATGCGCACCACCGAGGGGCTCGCGGGGCTTGTCGTCGAGCGAATGAGCCCCGTGAGCGTGGCCGACGCGGTGACCCATCCCCGCTTCAAGTACTTCCGCGACGCCGGCGAGGAGCCGTATCGCACGTTCCTCGGCATCCCAATCGTCGATCGCGGCGTGCTGCAGGGCGTACTCGTCGTGCAGACGGCGGAGCCGCGCAGCTTTGGCGAGGACGATGTCCGAATGCTCACGATGGCCGCCACGCAGCTGGCGCCCATCGTGTGTGAGGCGCGAACGACGGAGCACCTGGTCGTGCCCGCGCACCAGAGGCTCAAAGAGCTGGCCGCCAATCTCTGGTGGAGCTGGGACGACGAGAGCACATCGCTGTTTCGCGAGCTGGATCCGTTGATGTGGCGCGAGCTGGATCACAACCCGGTGGCGCTCCTGGAACTGCTGGAGATGCGCGCGCTTGACGAACGCGCCTCTCAGCTGTCGCTGCACGGGCGGATCAATCACGCCTATCGCCGCATGCAGGAATATCTGCTCTCGAAGAAGACCTGGGGCGCGCGGCATGCGAGCGTGCTGGGTGCACGGATGGTTGCGTACTTCTCCGCCGAATTTGGTCTCCATGAGTCGATTCCGATCTACTCGGGTGGCCTGGGGATCCTCGCGGGCGATCATTTGAAGAGCGCGTCCGACCTTGGCATCCCGCTCGTCGGTGTCGGGCTGTATTACGACCAGGGGTACTTCCGTCAGCGCCTCGACCGCGACGGATGGCAGCACGAGGACTACATCGACGTTGACAGCGGCCGACTTCCCATTCGTCAGGTCACTGTCGCAGGTGAGCCGCTTGTCGTGTCGATCGACACGACGAGCGGGCGCATCGCCGCGCGTGTCTGGCGACTGCGTGTCGGGCGCAACACCCTCCTCCTGCTCGATTCGAACATCGAGGGCAACCGGCCGGAAGACCGCGAGCTCACATCGCGCCTCTACGGAGGTGACGAGCGCGTCAGGATTCGACAGGAATTGCTCCTTGGCGTCGGCGGCGTGAGGGCTCTTCACGCGCTCGGCATCGCGCCCGGCGTTGTGCATCTGAACGAGGGCCACAGTGCGTTCGCGGCACTGGAACTCGTCCGGTGCCGGATGGAGGCGGAGGGAATCGGCGCTGCCGAAGCGATGCGGCGTGTTTCCGCGCACATCGTCTTCACGACGCATACGCCGGTTCCCGCGGGACACGACCGGTTTACTGCCGATCTCATCGAGGAACATCTGGGACCCGTGCGCGAAGCGCTGAGGCTGGATCGGCAAGGCTTGATGGCGCTCGGCAGGACCAATCCCGCTAACGTCCATGAGCCGTTCTGCATGACGGTTCTGGCCCTGAAGCTGTCGCATCGTGCGAACGCCGTATCGTCGCTGCACGGGCAAGTGTCGCGCGCCATGTGGGCGCCTCTCTTCCCAGCCGTCCGCGAGGAGCACGTCCCAATCGGCCATATCACCAACGGTGTGCACGTGAAATCGTGGTTAGCGCCGCAAATGAAGCAGCTCTACGACCGTCACCTCGGACCAGACTGGATGACCCATGGCGGCGAAGCGGCGCTCTGGGACGCGGTGGACGACATCGACGACGGTGAGTTGTGGGAGACACACCAGACGCTGAAAACACAGCTGATCGCGATTGCCCGCCGTCGCGCCACCATGCAGGCCGAGCGGAGGGGCGAATCCAATTCCGTGATTGCGGCGTTGAAACGGGCGCTCAGCCCCGACGCGTTGACCATCGGCTTTGCGCGCCGGTTTGCCACCTATAAGCGGGCGAACCTGGTCCTGCAGGATCTGGAAGCGGTCGCATCGCTGGTCAATCAACCGCAGCAGCCCGTGCAGTTTGTCTTCGCCGGGAAGGCGCACCCGCACGATATTCCCGGGAAAGCGATGCTGCAACAGATTGCACAGTTGACGTGGGATCCGCGCTTCGCCGGAAAGATTCTGTTTGTCGAGGACTACGACATCAGCGTCGGCCGCTCGCTCGTCCAGGGCGTGGATGTCTGGCTGAACAACCCGCGCCGGCCACTCGAGGCGTGTGGAACCAGCGGACAGAAAGTGGTGCTGAACGGGGCGCTCAATCTGTCGGTGATTGATGGATGGTGGGCGGAGGCCTACGACGGTCTGAACGGTTTTGCGATAGGCCGCGGTGAGGTGCATTCGTCGCCGACGGTTCACGACGCGCGCGACGCGGACGCGCTCCGCAAAGTGCTCGTCGAGGACGTCGTACCGCTCTTTTACGACCGCGATGGCGACGGATTGCCACGTGCCTGGATTGCACGCATCAAGCGCGCGATTCGCACGCTCGGATGGCGCTTCAGTGCCGACCGGATGGTGATGGATTACGTCACGCGTGCGTACATCCCGGCGGCGGGAGGCAGCAGTAGCAGCGATCCCTGGACGTAAACCACGACCCGACGTGACACCGGCGCAAGCTCAATGAATGTACGATCGCGGGATGAAAACCGCGATCGCCATCGCCACAGCGTTCTTCGCACTGGGATGTCGCGCACCCGCGGTCTCAGATCACCAGTACGGGCGCGACGACCAGCACGCCTGCCGTCCCGAATACGGGCATCCTGCCCGGCGTCGGAGCGCACCATCATCCGATCGCGACAACGAATCCGGATGCGCAGAAGTTCTTCGATCAGGGGATGGCGCTGGTGTTCGGGTTCAATCACGAGGAGGCGACGCGAAGTTTCCAGCGAGCGGCCGAACTCGATCCGCGCGCACCGATGCCGCACTGGGGCATCGCGTGGTCGGTAGGGCCGAACTACAACCTCGATATCGACGATCCACGCGCGAAGCGTGCGTTTGAAGCGATTGACACCGCGATGAAACTGAGCGTCAACGGATCGCAAGTTGAACGCGACTACATCACGGCCATGGCCACGCGGTACTCGCAGGATCCGAAGGCCGATCGCCCGGCGCTTGCGCGACGCTACAGCCAGGCGATGGCCGATCTTGTGCGCCGGTACCCGGAAGACCTCGATGCCGCCACGCTCTACGCCGAAAGCCTGATGAACCTGCGGCCGTGGAAGCTGTGGACGCTCGACGGAAAGCCCGCCGAAGACACGCCGCGGATTCTTGCGGTGCTCGAGTCGGTGCTGAAGCGGGCGCCCAATCACATGGGGGCCAACCACTACTACATTCACGCCGTGGAAGCCTCCACTTCGCCCGAGCGCGCGTTGCCGAGTGCGGCACGCCTCGAGACGCTCGCGCCGGCTGCCGGGCACCTCGTCCACATGCCGGCGCACATCTACGCGCGAACCGGCGATCACGCGGCGGCGGCAAGGGCCAATCTCGCCGGCGCCAACGCCGACCGGGTCTATCTGAAGAACATGCCCCCGGACACGTTTTACGGGATGGCGTACTACTCTCACAACCTGCACTTCCTCGCGGATTCCGACATGATGCAAGGCCGCTTTGCCGAAGCGCAGCAGGCCGCGGCGGAACTGTCGGAACGGATCCTTCCTCACGCGGACATGATGCCGATGATCGAGTCGATGGCTGTCAGCCCATTGAATGTCCTCATGCGTTTCGGCCGCCATGAGGACATCCTCAAACAGGCGGCGCCACCCGACAACCGTCCGGTGATGGTGGCGTGGCGGCATTTCGCTCGAGGGGTCGCGCACGCGCGAATGCAACACGTCGAAGAAGCGGAGATGGAGCGAGCACAACTCCGTACCGCCGCCGCGCGCATTCCCGAAACCGCGCTGTTTGGCGGCAGCGGGCTCGAGAGCGCCCGTGCCGTCATCACGGTTGCCGGCGTCGTGCTTGATGCGCGCATCGCGGAGGCGCGCCGCCAGAACGATGCGGCAATCGCCGCGTGGACGAACGCGACCGCTGCGATCGATCGCCTGCCATACGACGAGCCGCCAGTCTGGTTTTATCCGGTCCGTGAATCACTCGGCGCGGCGTTATTGAGAGCGGGTCGCGCAGCGGATGCGGAGCGTGTGTTCCGCGAGGATCTGGTCCGCCATCCACGCAATTCACGATCGCTGCTCGGATTGCATGAAGCGCTCGTTCAGCAGAAGAGAGAAGCCGACGCGGCATGGATCGACACCCAGTTCCGCGAGGCGTGGAAAAACGCGGATTCGAAGGTGACGGTGGACGATTTGTAGGCCAACCCGGCCTTATAATCCGCGCCATGTCGACAAGACTCGCATCGATGTTTCTCAGTCTGCTTCTCGTGTCGCACGCCGCGCTGGCTCAGACGCAGACACCGCCACGGGACGCGACCGACGTCACGCAGGCGGACCTCGCCGCCGTGTTGAAGACGATGCCGCCGGACGGCGTGACCGACCAGCAGATCAAGGTGGTGGACATCGGGAAATACAACGTGGCCGTGGGCGTGTTGCACCGCTCCGCAAAGGCGAGGCAGACCGCGATCTCGCATGCGCAGGTGACCGAGGTCTATCACATCATCAAGGGCTCGGGGACGTTTGTCACCGGCGGAGCGATGGTGCAGCCGACCGAATCGCCGGCCGACGGCACGACCGTGAAGATTCTCGTCGGCCCGAGCACCAACGGCGCGTCGATCGCCAACGGCCGGAGCCGTCATGTCGGCCCGGGCGACGTCATCGTCGTCCCGCCGGGATGCGCGCACTGGTTCAGCGCGATCGAGTCCGACCTCGACTACCTCGTTGTCCGGGTGGACGCGGATCACGTGTTGCCGGCCGGGTATGTAAACCCCGCGCTCAAGAACTAGCGCCAGCGCTCACAACCTCGTCCTACGCTGCTCTGGTAGACCGGAGGTCGTTGCGATCTCACGTTTCGTACGCAGCCGGTCTGATTCGACAACACTGCGGCGTTTATCGCAACTTAACGTTCGCGCTCACCCGCGGCCGCTCACCGACGGCGCCGCGGCCGTCGGGTGCAGCGCGAGGTTAGGCGCCGCCCTATAGGCAGAACATCTGAGATGGTGGGAGGCGCCTAACTGCCGGGAGAGCAGTGAAGAGCTCGTGCACGGCAATAAGCATGTCGCGGAGGCTATTCGCCTCGGTGCTGGAGGAGCCGTGGTCCTGCCACCTCACCACGTGACGCCGCCCCTCACTCTGCACTTCAATCTCGTAATCTGGCGCAGGCTCGCTGATGGTGGTCAGGGGTGGAATGAACTGCTCCGGATAGTCGAACAGGTTCGCGGCGCTAATCGCCTGATACAGTTGAATCCGCTGCTCTTGGGAGAGTTGGATTCGCACGGTGCGAACGTCTTCCGCCAGGATGAGTCTGGTAAACACTTGTCGCCGGGTATCGACGGAGTCGTTCCAGCACTTGCCGAATACAATCCGGACCGCGAAGTCCTTCGGCGGTGCCGAGCCCAGCGGTTGCGCCAGCACGCTGACAACGCTGAGCGCCGCGATGTAGCTCATGGCTTCGTTATTGGCTGCCTAAGTGTTAGTAGGCCGACTAGCGTCGTGGCCAACCCGCGAGGCCCGCAGCATAACGCCAAACTGGACCCCGCGGGAAACATCACTAGGTTTCACCCTCGCAGGCACTTGTTGAAGTGATCGGCTCTAAGGGTCGCCGCATTAAGCCGACCTGCATAACACGCTGGCGCGCCGCGCTCCACGGATTCGCGAGACGGTTTTGGCGCTTAACTCCTGGGTAGTCACCAAGGGTATTTCCATCGATCCGCGAACGAAAGCCACTGCGGCGTTTACCGTTCTCGATGCACAACGACACTCCAGGCGCTTGCCCATGCTTATGACAGAAGTCGAGCGACCCGATTTGTTCGGGTAGGCGTCTTGGTCTCGAAGAGGAGTACCGGCGCGACCGCGACCGGCTCACCTCCGAGCGAGAGACCAAAATAGAGAAAATCCGGCGCGTCATGTGACGCGTGGCGTCCCGCTTGCACCTGCGACATCGCACAATGCCAACTCGCCTATTCTCAATACATTTCTGTATAGGGATCGTCGTTTTGGTGCTCGCGATGCCTGACTCCGCGCGGGCGGAGGGGTTCATCAGCCCGCTGCTGGGCTATGACTGGGGCGGGGCCTCGGGATGTCCGAACATTACGGGCTGCGAGGACAAGAAGCTCAATCTTGGCGTTGGCGTGGGGTCAATGGAGGATGGTATCGGCGGCGAGCTCGAAATCTCGTACGCGAAGGACTTCTTCGGCAGGGCGCCAGGATACAAGTCGAGCGTTCTCACCGTGATGGGCAACGTGCTGCTGGCGCCGAAGTACGGGCCGGCGCGTCCGTTCGCGACCGGCGGCCTCGGGCTCATAAAGACCAACATCGATTTCACGCCGACGTCGCTGCTCGACTCCCACAACAACCATTTCGGGTGGGACCTGGGCGGCGGATTGATAATCTTTGTCGGGGAGCACGTGGGTGTGCGCGGCGACATCCGCCACTTCAAGTCGTTCAAGGACCTGCGCGACGTGGGGATCACACTTGGCGATGCGAAGCTCGATTTCAACCGTGCGAGCGGGGCGCTGATTCTGAAATTCTGACCCACGCGCGGTGTGTCCTCGGTGTCATAACGTGTTCCAGCCAGACGGGGCAAGACACTCCGATTTTTCGTGAATCCAAGCGCTGCTTAGCTATTTCCGAAACTGAAAACTATTATGTGTTTCTGATACTCGCCCGTTGCGTTCGCTGAACGCGTGCGCCGCGAATTGTGGAAACACTTTTGATACGCGATCGTAGTCGGCATCCGCCGGCTTCGTCTCGCCGAGTGCCGCATATGCGTCGCCGCGTTTAAGGGACGATAAGATTAACGGGGTTTTCGCGCGCGTGGTTGACGGAATGCCGCTTATGCGGCCCCGGCCTCCCGCCAGCACAGCACGCGGGCAACTTTCTCGCGAGTAGTCGTCCAGTGTTTATTGAGAGTTAGTCACATCTCGGGAAGTTTGGCCGTGCCGCGTCTGGTCTTCATTTCGTTTCGATATTCGTTGCGATTCCTTACACCGCCTCGGAGGGCAGCTTCACCAAGTCCTAGTGTTTTCGAAACGCCCGGTTGGGCCCTGCAGCGCGCCAGGGCTGCTCGAAATCGGTCAGAACGTACGCCGACTCTCGCCCCGGATTCATTGGTTGCTCGAGACGCCGAAGTGCTTGCCCGTCAGCAGTTGATTTGGGGCACGGCATCCGATCGGCCGATAGTCAGTGTAGTGAAACGAGGGTAATCATTAAGCGGAACACGCTCGCACTCGTTCTCGTTGCCGTGCTCGTCGTCGCCTGCGGAGGCGAGTCGCCGGTCGCACCGACCGCAACGCCGACGCCGGCACCAACGCCGGCTCCGGCGCCGAGCCGCATCACGATCAACGCGACGCTGACGGATACCGTCTCAGGCGCCGTTATAGGCGCGAGCTCGCAGGACGTACCAGCGCTGCCGGCCACGATTACCGTGAGCGCTGGCGGCCACCTGGCGCGCACCACACGCGTTTCCACAGCGACGCCGACGATTGACCTGATTCCCGATTCAGCGCCCTTCTCGCTGACGTTCTATCGCCAACTGGCCCGAAATGCCTTCGACGATCCCGCCGCAATGAGGCCGCTCTTCGTGCTCTCGCAGGCGCCGTCGTTCTACCTGCAGACGACAGGCCTGTCAGGCGCAACCATCAACCGATTCATATCCGCGATTCGAGAGGTTGTTCCTGCCATGACCGGCGGCCGGTTCGCGGCCTCCACGATCGAGATGGGCGCTGAAATCCGACCGGATCAGCCAGGCTGGATCACAATCGAAATCGTTCCAAAGGCCGACGACCTGCTCATCGACGGAACGCAGGCGTGCGGGGACGCGTACGTTGGACGGCCGAGCGGGCACGTGCGGATCACGACGGGTCTGCAAAACGGATGCGGGCTCGGCGCCGACCCGCTCGCACCGGTCATCCTGCAACATGAAATCGGCCACGCGCTCGGGTTTTTCCATATCGATCTGCCGGGGTCACTCATGTTTCCGGGCGGACCAAGCTCCTACCAATTGCAAAACACCAAGATTACGGATGGCGAGAGATACCATGCCGGCGTCGCGTACCACCGGCAGGCCGGGAATCGCGACCCGGACATCGACGCCACAACTGCGACGCCGCTACGGATTACCGATCGTCTCGCGATCGATTGAAACGCCAATCGATTTAGAAAACAGGCGCGATCGCGTATATTCGCCGCCTAATTAGCGAGGTTCAAATGCGACTTGTGCTGACACTGCTCGCCGCCCTCGTGTTCGCCGCACCCCTAAGCGCCGCCGATATCAAAGTCATCGGCTCGCCCGGACTTAGGCAGCCCTATAACGAGCTCGTGCCTGGCTTCGAGAAATCGACCGCGCACAAGGTCACCACGACCTGGGGAGGCGTGAATGAAGTCGCCGACAAGGTCGCGGCCGGCGAGACCGCCGATATCGTGCTGCTGCCCGTCAAGCAGATCGATGATCTCATTCGCCAAGGAAAGCTTGACCGCGCTAACACAGTCGTGATTGCGAAATCGGGGGTCGGCGTCGCGGTGCGCGCGGGCTCGCCGAAGATCGACATCCGCTCGAGCGACAGCATCAAGAAGGCGCTGCTCGCCGGGAACAGGATCGCCTACTCGACCGGGCCGAGCGGCGTCCACATGGCAGCCGTAATCAAGCAGTGGGGACTCAGCGATCAGCTGAAATCGAAGATCGTCGTCACCCCGCCGAACACGCAGGTCGCCGAAGTGCTTGCCAAGGGCGGCGCCGACATCGGCTTTCAGCAGGTGAGTGAGCTTCTCCACGCGCCCGGTATCGATTATCTCGGACAATTGCCGTCCGATATCGACGAGATCACCGCGTTCGCGGCCGCTCTGCACACTCGCGCGCAGAATCCGGATGCCGCGAAAGCGCTCATCAAGTATTTAAGCGCGCCCGCCGCCGCTCCGATCATCAAAAAAGCCGGCATGGAGCCGTAATAGAATCCCTGTCCCCCTTTGGGGCGGTTCGGGCCTACATGCCTTGCCGCCTCCGCGTTACTCCTGCGATCTCAGGGCAGCGAGCAGGTCGCCCCCGAACCGCGCTTGGCGCAGTCCGCAAACAAGTGTTTTTCGGCAATGTCGGAGACCGCCCGCTCCACATGCGCGTTGGGTGATCTCAGATGGCTCTGGCGGGCGATTGACTTCTCAAGCCTGCAGAAGCGCTGGCGCGAGGATCAGTCTACGCTACGGCGTTTATCGCGACTGATTCATGGCATTCGCCGTTTCACCGGATCATGTTGTCATGCGGCGCCATCTGCGTTCTGGGGGAGTAGCCTATGTCGTCCCGTGACGGGATCAGGAGGCACCGGCCACATGGGGTTGACAGCTGACGCAGATGGCGGCTTTCGCGTGATCTTGGCAGATAGGCGGACTGGCATACGACAGCTTTGGACAACGCGCGTGACCGTGCTAGGCCCCATAATGTCGAAGGTGTTGAAGGTCTCGGACAAGATCGGAGGCTTGCCCTAAGCGCTCGCGGTTAAGCGCTACCGCTCGCGCACAATACCGTCGCACGTAACCTAAGTCGACCTTCATCCAGCGTTTACGGATGGCACGCAAGCGGATTTCTGATCATCGGTGCCCGAAGCGGGAAGTCGGGAGCCCGGCGTCAGTTGAACCGCACGTACTCGAAGTCGATCGGCTGCGTGTGGATGCCGCGGCGCGGGGGGGCAATCCAGTTGGCGAACTTGCCGGGTTCGACGACGCGGCCGGTCATCATCGCCTGGACGAAGGTGTAGTCAGCGGCGCTCGGCATCCACTCGTCACGCTTCGCCTTCCACGCCGCCGCCGTCATCACGTCGCCATCGGGACCGATGTGATGCCCGGCGAAATTGCCAATCTGGCGATGAAAGCCCTTGTGCGGCAGCCGCAGTCGGAACGGAATGCCGTTCTTCTCGATGATCTTGTTCCACCGATCGACGCCCGCCTGCACTTCGCCGATGTAATCGTCGCGGAGTCGCTCATTGAGCGCATTGAGCGCCGGGATTTCCTCGTCGGACGCGCGCCCGTCCTTGACTGTTCCGACCTTGTATGTGGAATCGGTGAGCGCATGGTCGTCGTCGATCTTCGTCTCCTCGTAGCGCCCCTTCAGACCTGTCGTGTAGAAGCTTGCGGCGTTTGACGAGATGTCGCCGCCAAACAGATCCAGCGTCACGCTGTAGTGAAAGTTCAGGTATCGCTGAATCGTCTGCAGATCGATGACGCCGAGTGCGCGCACGTGATCCGGATCGTCGACCTTCTGTTCCGCCATCAGCTCCGCGGTCCGCTGGACGATGCGCCCGACACCGGTCTCGCCGACGAACATGTGATGGGCTTCTTCGGTCAGCATGAAGCGGCAGGTGCGCGCCAGCGGATCGAAGCCCGATTCCGCCAGCGACGACAACTGGAACTTGCCGTCGCGATCGGTGAAGAACGTAAACATGTAGAACGCCAGCCAGTCGGGCGTCGGCTCGTTGAATGCGCCAAGAATGCGTGGATTGTCGACATCGCCCGATCGGCGCTCGAGCAGCGCTTCGGCCTCTTCACGGCCGTCGCGTCCGAAATAGCGGTGCAGCAGATACACCATCGCCCAGAGATGACGACCCTCCTCGACGTTCACCTGATAGATGTTGCGCAGGTCGTATAACGAAGGCGCGCACATCCCGAGCATCCGTTGCTGCTCGACGGATGCGGGTTCCGTGTCGCCCTGCGTCACGATGAGGCGACGGAGCATCGATCGATACTCACCGGGAACGTCCTGCCACGCCGGCTGCCCCTTGTTGACGCCGAAGTTCACCTCGCGTCCGGCGGTTGGCGGCGCGAGGAAGATGCCCCAGCGATACTGCGGCATCTTGACGTAATCGAAGATCGCCCATCCTTCCGGGTCGACGCTGATCGCCGTGCGCAGATACACGTCGTAGTTGTGACTCTCGTTGGGACCCATGTCGTACCACCAGCCCATGTAAGCGGGCTGCCAGTGCTCGAGCGCGCGCTGCAGCACGCGATCGCGCCCCAGGTCGACGTTGTTCGGAATCTTGTCGATGTAGTCGATGTTAGAGGTCATCGTTCTTACTCAGGCGGACCTTTAGGTCCGCCTACACCCTCTCCCAATCGAATTTCGGTTGGGCGCCGCTGCCGTACACCTTCAGCGCGCCCTTCTCGCCGGTCGCGTTCGGGCGAATGAAGATCCAGTTCTGCCACGCCGATAACCGTCCGAAAATACGCGTCGCCTGATTCTCTGGCAGCGGAAACCGGAGATTCGCTTCCATCCCGGTCAGCGCGTCGGGCGAGAGCGCAATTCGCGATTCCATCGCCTGTCGCAGCTCATCGTCCCAATCGAGCGCATCGGGAGCGTCGGTCACGAGGCCCAACGACATCGCTTCGGCGGCACTGAAGGCGATGCCGATGTCGTGATGGAGCGCATCGAGAAGCTGGACGTCACCGTAGAATCGCGCGCTGAGCCGCGACTGCCCGTTGACCATCGGCAGCGCGCCGAAATTCATCGGTGACAGCGTGAGCGATGCGGCAGGCTCCTCTTCCTCGGTGTGCAGCATATAGATGCGGTCAGACGCGAAGGCCAGCTCCAACAGCGTTCCCGCGAAACACGAACCTGGAGTCACGATGCTGAACATCGATCGCGACGAGACGTCCAGTCGCGCGAACGTGCGACGCAGCATGCCCAGCACTTCGCGCACGAACCAGTCGTTCTGGTGCTCGAGAACGAATCGATCGATTGCACCGACCGCTTCCGGATCGCCCAGCGTCTTGAACAGCCATAACCCGAGCGCAAGCTCGTTGGTGCGCAAACTCAGAATCGCATCATCCAGCTCGCGCGCCATCTGCAGCGGCCACCAGCCCGCGCCCTCTGAGATCGCCTGCTCGAGGCTGATTTGGCGAGTAGGCCGGGTCCTTTCGGACCCGGCATCCGGGCCCGTGACGGTGATCGTCGCCTTTCTCGCCGCGCGGTCGCACACGACGTCCACGTAGCGATAGTGGATGCCGCTTTCATCGATGGCGCGCTCGAGCGGCGTCAGCGTAATTCCTCTGGCGGTCCCGGGACGGTCGCTTTGTGACGCCAGCGCGACGGCGCGTTTCCTGACAAATTCGGTGAACTCCTGGGTGCGCACCGTTTCATCCACGAGCCCCCACTCTTTGGCGCGCGTGCCTTTCACCCCGTCGGGCGTCGTGCAGAAGATGTCCGCATGGTCGCGCCGCACTCTGCGCTTGTCGGTCAGGCGCGTCAGACCACCGGTTCCCGGGAGCACGCCAAGCAAGGGCACTTCCGGCAGACTGACGGCTGACGACCGATCATCGACGAGGATGATCTCGTCGCAGGCCAGCGCCAGTTCGTAGCCGCCACCCGCGGTCGTGCCGTTACAGGCCGCCAGAAACTTCAGACCTGAATGATGACTCGCGTCCTCGATGCCGTTACGCGTCTCGTTGGTGAACTTGCAGAAGTTCACCTTCCACGCGTGGCTCGACTGCGCCAGCATGTAGATATTCGCACCCGAACAGAACACCCGGTTCTTTGCGCTGGCGATGACGACGGCGCCGATCTCGGGATGCTCGAAGCGGATACGCTGC
>JACXTT010003636.1_pt1 | contig 23540 bp, 23 predicted proteins | sample 9270951 | NCBI WGS metagenome assembly JACXTT01 (sample SAMN15532306, study PRJNA645909) | rock metagenome | isolation source: weathered quartz diorite | place: Puerto Rico | collected 2017-06-21
GATCCGGCGGCGCTGGCGGCGCGCGTCCGCGAGCAGACGCTCGCCGCCGTCGCGGGGGCCGACTGCGTCATCTGCGTGCTCGACGGGATGGCGGGACTGGCGCCCGAGGACCGGGAGACCGTCCGCCTCCTCCGCCGAAGCGGCCGGCCCGTCGTCTACGCCGTCAACAAGCTCGACACCGCGGCACGCGAGCCGCTCCTGCACGACTTCCAGGCGCTCGGGGTCGAGCCGCTGATCGCGGTCTCGGCGGCGCACGGGCGCGGGGTCACGGAGCTCCTCGACGCGGTCACGGCGGCGTTACCCGAGGTGGCGTCCGCCCCGGGCGGGACCGCCGGCACGCGGCTCGCGCTGATCGGCCGCCCGAATGTCGGGAAGTCCTCGCTGCTGAACCGCCTCCTCGGCGTCGAGCGGGCGATCGTCACCCCGGAGCCGGGCACCACCCGCGACGCGCTCGATACGCCGATCACCGTCGCCGGCCGACCCTACGTGCTGATCGACACGGCGGGCATCCGCCGCCAGGGCAAGGTCCGCGAGCCGCTCGAGCGTCACGGCGCGGTGCGGGCCCTCGGCACGCTCACACGCGCGGATCTGGTGCTCGCGGTGCTCGACGCGACCGAGGGCATGACGGACCAGGACTCCCGCCTGGTCGGGCGCGCGTGGACCGCGGGGCGGGGGGTCGTGCTCCTTGCCAACAAGTGGGACCTGGTGCCGCCCGCGCGACGCGATCGAGCGGCCTTCCGCGAGACGCTGCTGGCCGGGCACCCCGCGTTCGCCGGGCTGCCGCTCCTCTGCGTGTCGGCGGCGACCGGCGAGGGGCTGGGCGATCTCTTTCCCACCGTCGCTCGCGTCGAGCGTGCCTACCAGGCCGAGCTACCGACGCCGGGGCTGAACCGCGCGCTCGAGGCCGCGGTCGCCGCCACCGCGGCGCCCAGCCCGGGGGGCAAGGCGCTGCGCTTCTTCTACGCCACGCAGACGGGCGCGCGCCCGCCGGCGGTCACGGTGTTCGTCAGCGCGCCGGCCCTGGTGCCGGCGGCGTATCGTCGCTACCTGATCGGGCGGCTCGGCGGCGCCTTCCACCTGACCGGCGTGCCGCTCAGGTTGGATCTCCGGGCGCGGCGCCCGCTCAGCGCACCCCGTGGGCGCGGTAGTGCCGGACGTGGTCGAGGTAGCCGGTCGCCGAGGCGTGGAGGTGGGCGACCTCGTCCGCGGTGAGCTCGCGCACCCGCCGCGCCGGGCTACCGAGCACCAGCGAGCGGGCAGGGATGCGGATGCCGGGCGTGACGAGCGCGCCCGCGCCCACCAGGCACTCGTCCTCGATGGCCGCGCCGTCGAGGACGATCGCCCCGATGCCGATCAGGCAATGCGCGCCGACGGTGCAGCCGTGGAGGACCGCCGCGTGGCCGACGGTCACGTCGTCGCCGACGAGCGTCGGCCAGCGGCCGCGGGCCACGTGGATCGTGGCGTTGTCCTGGACGTTGGTCCGCGCGCCGATCCGGACCCGCTCGACGTCGCCGCGGACCACGGCGTGGAACCAGAGGCTCGCCTCGGGCCCGATGGTCACGTCGCCGACCACCACGGCGGAATCGACGATGAACGCCGTGGGGTCGATCGTCGGGGCGCGGTCTCCGAGCGGCGCGATCATGACGCGGGATATGACCGGGACGCGTCCGCGGCGCAATCGACGGAACGCTTCTTGCCCCACCCGCGCCCGCCTGCTAAGAAACCCCATGGCACGTTCGAAGGGGCCCATCCGCAACGCCGGGTGGGCCCCTTCGCGCGTTCCGGGGAGGACGCATGCTGCTCTCTGAGCTGCGAGACGGCCTCACCTTCGACGACGTCCTGCTGGTCCCGGCCGCCTCCTCCGTGTTGCCACGGGACACGGACGTCTCGACGCTGATCACGCGCTCGATCCGGCTCAACATCCCGCTCCTCAGCGCCGCGATGGACACGGTCACCGAGGCGCGGACGGCGATCGCCATGGCGCAGGAGGGCGGGCTCGGCGTGATCCACCGCAACCTCGCCGTCGCCGAGCAGGCGCTGCAGGTCGAGAAGGTGAAGAAGTCCGAGAGCGGCATGATCGTCGACCCGGTCACCGTGCATCCCGAGCAGCCGATCAACGAGGCGCTGGCCATCATGCAGCAGTTCCGCATCTCGGGCCTGCCGGTGACCCGCGGCGGCCAGCTGGTCGGCATCCTCACCAACCGGGACCTGCGCTTCGAGAAGCGCCTGGACCGGACCGTGGGCGAGGTGATGACCAAGGAGAAGCTGGTCACCGCCCAGCCGGGGATCACGCTCGAGCAAGCGAAGGAGATCCTCCACCGCTACCGCATCGAGAAGCTCCCCGTGGTCGACGAGCGGAACCAGCTGCGTGGCCTGATCACCGTGAAGGACATCGAGAAGGCGATCCGCTACCCCAACTCCGCCAAGGACGATCTCGGCCGGCTGCGCGTTGGCGCCGCGATCGGTACCGGGCCGGATCGTGAGCAACGCGCCGAGGCGCTGGTCCGCGCCGGGGTCGACGTGCTGGTGGTGGACACCGCGCACGGGCACTCCGACGCCGTCATCGAGACCGTGCGGGCCGTGAAGGGCGCCTTCCCGAAGGTCGAGCTGATCGCCGGCAACGTTGCCACGTCCGAGGGCTCCTCGGCGCTCGTCAAGGCGGGCGTCGATGCGGTGAAGGTGGGCATGGGGCCGGCCTCGATCTGCACCACGCGCGTGGTCTCGGGCGTGGGCATGCCGCAGCTCACCGCCATCGCCGAGGCCGCGGGACCGGCCGCCCGGGCCGGGGTGCCGGTCATCGCCGACGGCGGCATCAAGTTCTCGGGCGACGTGACCAAGGCGCTCGCCACCGGCGCGCACACGGTGATGATCGGCGGCCTGTTTGCCGGCACCGAGGAGAGTCCCGGCGAGACGATCCTCTACCAGGGGCGTACCTACAAGCTCTATCGCGGCATGGGCTCGCTCGAGGCCATGCGCGAGCGCGAGGGCAGCCGCAATCGGTACTTCCAGGACGAGGAAGGCGAGGAGCTCGGCATGAAGCTCGTCCCCGAGGGCATCGAGGGGCGGGTGCCCTACAAGGGCGCGCTCTCGTTCATCGTGCAGCAGCTGGTCGGCGGGCTGCGCGCGGGCATGGGCTACCTGGGCGCGCGCACCCTGAACGACCTCCGCCAGAACGCGCGCTTCGTCCGCGTCTCGCCCGCGGGGCTCAAGGAGAGCCACGTGCACGACGTCTACATCACCAAGGAGGCTCCCAACTATCGCCTGGAGTAGTCCACCGTGGGGGGAGGCCGAGCGCGAAAGCGCTCACGCTTGGCCGACGGGGTCTGGGGGCATCGGAAGGGCGCAGCGAGCGGAGCGAGCGAGCACTGGACGGGCCCCCAGCTCAAAATGATCCTCATCCTCGACTTCGGCTCCCAGTACACGCAGCTGATCGCGCGGCGGGTGCGCGAGCTGCACGTCTACTGCGAGATCCATCCCTACGATCTGCCGCTCGACGCCATCCGGCGGATGGCGCCCGAGGCGATCATCCTCTCGGGCGGGCCGGCGAGCGTCTACCAGGACGCTGCGCCGCGCCCCGCGGCGGACGTCCTCGCGCTGGTCACCGGGGGCACGCTTCCCGTTCTCGGCATCTGCTACGGGATGAACGTGCTCAGCCAGGCCTTCGGCGGCGAGGTGAAGCGGGGAACGCGCAAGGAGTTCGGGCCCGCCGATCTCCGCATCACGCGCTTCGACCCTCTGCTCGCGCTGGGCGGCCGCTCGACCCGCGTGTGGATGAGCCACGGGGATCAGATGGCGTCCATTCCGGACGTCTTCGAGAACCTGGCGAGCAGCGACAACTCGCCGCACGCGGCCTTCCGCCACCGCGAGCATCCGATCTACGGCCTCCAGTTCCACCCCGAGGTCACGCACAGCGTCGACGGGAAGGAGATCCTGCGCAACTTCGTGCTGCGGGTGGTCGGCGCCAGGGCCGACTGGACGATGCGGGGCTTCGTCGAGAGCTGGGTGCCGCGCATCCGCGAGCGGGTCGGCGGCCGGCGGGTCATCTGCGGGCTCTCGGGCGGCGTCGACTCGGCGGTCGCCGCGGCGCTGATCCACCGCGCCATCGGCGATCGGCTGACCTGCATCTTCGTCGACAACGGCCTCCTCCGCGAGGGCGAGCCGGCGCAGGTGCTGCACGCCTTCCGGGACGGCATGGAGCTCGACGTCCGCCACGTCGACGCGGCGGCGCGCTTTCTCGGGAACCTGCGCGACGTGGAGGACCCCGAGCGCAAGCGCCGCACCATCGGCGTCACCTTCATCGAGGTGTTCGAGGAGGAGGCGAAGAAGATCCCGGACGCCGCCTTCCTCGCGCAGGGGACGCTCTATCCCGACGTCATCGAGTCGATCTCGGTGCGCGGGCCGTCGGCGACCATCAAGAGCCACCACAACGTGGGCGGCCTCCCGGAGCGCATGCGCCTCGAGCTGGTCGAGCCGCTCCGTGAGCTGTTCAAGGACGAGGTGCGCGATCTCGGCCGCGTGCTCGGCGTGCCCGAGGAGATCGTCACCCGCCAGCCGTTCCCCGGCCCCGGGCTGGCGATCCGCATCATCGGTCCGGTCGACGCCGAGCGCCTCGCGGTGCTGCGCGCCGCGGACGCCATCGTGCAGGAGGAGATCCGCGCCGTCGGGCTCTACGGCGATCTGTGGCAGGCGTTCGCGATCCTGCTCCCGGTGAAGACGGTGGGCGTCATGGGCGACGAGCGCACCTACGACAACGTGATCGCGATCCGCGCCGTCACCTCGACGGACGGCATGACGGCCGACTGGGCGCGCCTCCCCGGCGACCTCCTCGGCCGCCTCTCGGCGCGCATCATCAACGAGGTGCGGGGCGTGAACCGGGTGGTCTACGACATCTCGTCGAAGCCGCCCGCCACCATCGAGTGGGAGTAGCCCCATGGGCGTGGAGAGTGCCAGCGTCGGCGAGGCTCCCGCCCGGCCCATGGAGGTCGAGTGGGGCGAGTGCGTGCTGCCCGCCGAGCCCGTGCCACCGGCGCTGCGCGCCGAGTTCAAGCGGAAGATCGGCGCCGTCCCCGACTGGGCATCGCGTCTCGGACGCGTGCCGTGGGTGGCGGATGCGCTGACCGGATTCATCCAGGACCCGATCGCGCACGCGCCCGTGGAGCTCATGGGCGTGCTCCAGCTGGTGGTGAGCCAGGACAACTCCTGCCGCTACTGCTACGGCGTTCACCGCGCGGTCATGAAGATCCTGGGGCACCGCGACGACGCCGTCGATCGGCTCCTGCGCGACGTCCACGGAGCCGATCTCGCGCCGGCCGATCGCGCGGCCCTCGACCTCGCCCGGCGGGTGTCTCGGGGCCATCCGCGCCCGGGCCGCCCGGAGCTCCAGGGGATAGAGCGGGCCGGCTTCGCGCACCCCGCCGTGGCCGAGGTCGTGGCGATGACGGCCGCCGGCAACTTCGCGAACCGCGTGGCCACGTTGCTGGCGCTGCCCGCCGAGTCGCTCGAGCGCATGGTCGTGCACCCGCTGTTTCGCTTCATTCGCCCGCTCCTCGCTCGCCGCATGCGGCCGCGGCAGCGCCGCCCGGAGCCCCCGCTCGGGAGCACCGGACCCTGGGGACGCGCCATCGCGGCCCTCGGTGACTCGCCGAGTGCCGGCGTGTTCCGCCACACCGTCGACGGCGCGCTCGCGTCTGCCGTCCTGCCCTTGCGCACCAAGGGGCTCATGCTGGCGGTGGTCGCCCGCACGCTCGCCGACCCGTACTCGGAGGCGGAGGCCCGCCTGCTGCTCGAATCCGAAGGCTTCGGCCCGACCGCGGTCGACGAGGTGCTCACCAACCTGAGCTCGCCACGACTCGACGCCCGGGAAACCCGTCTCGTCCCGCTGGCGCGCGAGACGGTGCGCTACCAGCCCGCCACGATTCAGCGCCGCGTGCGCGAGGCGTGCCGGGAAATGACCCCGGAAGCGACCCTGGAGGCGGTCGGCATCGCGGCCCTCGGGAACGCGCTCTGCCGGCTGAGCGTCATCCTCGACGCGTGCTGATGCTCTGGGCGGCGCTGGTCGCGGCCGTCGTCGCCCTCGCCCTGCAAGTCCGCCATGCGTGGCGGACGCAGGCGGCGCTCGGGCGCCGCCTGGAGACCGCGTCCCACGAGCTGGAGGCGCTCCAGCAGGCCTTCTCGCGCTTCGCGCCGGCCGAGGTCGTGGACGACATCATCGCCCAGGGAGTCTCGACCCGCTCCGAGAAGAAGGAGGTGACCGTCCTCTTCGCCGACCTGAAGGGCTTCACCCCGCTCGCCGAGCGGCTCGATCCGGTGGCGCTGGTGCGCGTCCTGAACGGACATTTCGAGCGCATGAGCCGGGCCATCACGGATCACCGCGGCCACGTCGCCAAGCTGCTCGGCGACGGCATGCTCGCCCTCTTCGGGGCGCTCGAGCCGAATCCCTGGCAGACGAACGACGCCGCGCACGCGGCGCTCGCCATGCGCGCGGCGCTCGCCGACTACAACACCGTCCTCGCCGGGCAGGGGTTGCCGGCGCTCGCCATGGGGATCGGCATCCACCGCGGCACGGTCGTGGCCGGCATCATGGGAAGCGGGGAGTTGCTCGAGTACGGCGTCCTCGGCAGCAACGTGAACCTCGCCGCGCGCGTCGAGGGCCTGACGCGCGTCCACGAGGTCGACGTCCTGGTGACGGAGGCTGCGCGCGCCGCGCTCGACCGCCGCTTCCGGGTGCGCGCCCTGCCGGCGGTCGAGGTGAAGGGCGTCGCCGCGGCGGTGCCGACCTTCGCACTCGACGGCTTCGACGCCGGGGTCCCGGGCGCTCCGTGACGCGTTGGTCCTCGCGCCGCGGGGCGCTATAACTGCGGTCGATGCTCAGCGCCGGCGAGCTGTTCGTCCTCGCGGGAGTGATCCTCGCGCTGTACGCGGGACTCAGCCCGCTGCGGCGCTGGCTCGAGGCACGCTTCGCCCGTCTGTTCGGGGGCGGGCCCAAACGCCGGGAGGGACGCGTCGTCGTCCTCGGACGCCGCGGCGACGGCAAGTTCGGGCGCGAGGAGGGTGGACATGGCCATGACGGATGACGTGCGTTCCAACGCCCCCGCGATGATGGCGAGCGCCACGGTGCTCGGCCTCGTGATCTTCCTGGTCGCCGCGGTCTGGTCGTCGTTCACCATCATCCAGCCCGGCAACGTGGGCGTGGTCTTCAACCGCTGGTCGGGTGCCCTGAAGACGGTCGGGCAGGGGGTGGCCTGGCGCGTCCCGTGGATCACGCAGGTGCAGTCGTACCCGGTGGCCCTGCGCACCTACACCATGGTGCAGCGCGGGGGCGAGGGCGCGGAGCGCGGCGACGACTCGATCGACCTGCCCACGAAGGAAGGGCAGCACATCCGCCAGGACATCTCCGTCACCTACAACACGAGCCACGAGAAGGCGGGGGACGTGTTCCGCTCCTTCCGCGGCGCCGACATCGCGGACATCGAGCGCACCTTCATCCGGCGCACGATCATCACCGTGTCGCAGAACGCCGCCGGGCAGATGTCGTTGACCGAGCTGATCTCCCAGCAGCGCGGCCAGCTGCAGGGGCGCATCCAGGAGGACCTGCAGAACGAGATGAGCAAGATGGGCTTCGTGGTCGACAAGGTGAACCTGGGCGCGAGCCACCTGCCCGACATCATCGAGAAGCAGCTGCAGCAGAAGATGGCCGCGCAGCAGCAGGCGCAGCAGGCTGACTACGAGCTCCAGCGGCAGCAGACGCTCGCCAAGGCCAAGGTCGCCGAGGCGGAGGGCGACGCGCAATCGACCCTCGTCAAGGCCAAGGCGCAGGCCGAGGCGAATCGCCTGCTCCAGGAATCGCTCACGCCGCTGCTCATCCAGAACAAGGCGATCGAGCGCTGGAACGGCACCCTGCCGCAGTTCACCGGGGGAGCGGCCGTCCCGTTCCTGAACCTCAAGGATTTCGCGGGGAAGACGCCCTGAGATGATCGTGTGCTCCCGGGCCGTTGGCGCCTGGCGCTCGATCACCCCTCACGCCCGCCCCTCCGGGCTGATGTGCAGGTTCACCAGCGCGAAGACCAGCTCGTCGATCGAGTAGCGGCATCCGACGCCGGCCTGCGCCGAGAGGTCCCGGTCGTCGACGCTCCAACCGGCCGCCTCGTCGCCGTAGATCGGGTACTCCAGCTGCCCGACGCGGATCAGGTACGCGCGCGCGGGCCCGCCGGTCATGTCCGTCCGTCTCTGCATCGCGTCCTCCGTGTAGGGAGCAATCGCGATGCCACCGGCCGTTCACGCGGGACGTCAGGGAAACCGGTCGCGCGACGTGGATCTTTCTTCAGGAGGCGACGGAACGATTTACAAAGCCACCGCCATCGCCGGGAGGGGATTGACGCACCGGGAGCAAACCGGCCTGCTCAATGATGCCACGAGACGCCCCATGCGGAACTACGATCTACGGGAATGGATCCAGATCACGCTGCTCGCCATCATGGCGGCGGCCATCGTCTTCGCCGTCGGCCGGTGAGCAGGAGGTAGCGCAGCATGCCCGGAGATGGAGACCTCGACATGACCGAGCCACCGCGAGACGCCGCCCGGGTCATCCGGGCGTGGCGCCGACGGACCGGGCTCACCCAGGAAGGTCTGGCGCGCGCTCTTGGCGTCACCTTCTCCACGGTGAACCGCTGGGAGAACGGCCACGTGAAGCCGAGCCGGCTCGCCTGGCGGTCGCTCGTTCAGCTCGCCAAGACGCTCGGCCCGTCGCTGGTCGACGCCACGGACCGCCAGAACGATCGATCCGTCGAAACCGCCTCCTGATCGGACAGCGGCGCGATCAACCCCATGTGGGCGGCTTCCGCCCGCGCCAGGGGTGTGCCTCCTCGAGCTGCGCCGCCAGGCGGAACAAGGTCGCCTCGTCCGCGTAGCGTCCGACCAGCTGCATGCCGAGCGGCAGGCCGTCCGCCGTGTGCACGAGCGGCAGGGAGATCGCCGGCTGCCCGGTCATGTTGAAGGGGGGCGTGAAGGGGAGGGCGCGCGCCTGCTTCCGGTTGAGCTCGCGGGGATCCTGGTCCGGTCCGAGATCCCCGATCCGGGGGAGCGCGGTGCCCCGCATCGGCGTCAGGAAGACGTCGAAGGCCTCGAAGCGCTGCAGGATGAGGCGCGCCATCTCGCGGAGCGTCCTCCAGCCACGCATGACCTCGTCGCCGCTCCGGCGGCGGCCGGAGAGCAGGACGGCCCAGGTGTTGGGCTCCAGCTCGTCGGGCGCCGGCTCGCGGCCGACCACCTGGATCAGCTCGGCGATCTCGGCGGCGAAGTTCGCGGTGGAGACGGCGCGCTGCGCCTTGTAGAGCCGCTGGTAGTCGATGTCGAGGGCGCGCTCCTCCACGTCGTGGCCCAGGGCCGCGAGCCAGCGGGCGACCTGCTCGAGCTTGTCCTTGATCTCCGGATCGATGGAGCGGCCGTTCGGTGTCTCCGCGGAGAAGGCGATCCGCAGGCGCCCCGGCGGTGTCCGGATCTCCTCCAGGTACGGCCTCGCCTTGGGCGGCGGGGCGTGGGGGCTGGCGGGCTCGGGATAGCCGGTGGCGTCGAGCATGGCCGCGCTGTCGCGCACGGTGCGCGTGACGACGTGCTCCACCACGAAGCCGATGGCGCGCTCCGCCTCCTCGGTCGCACCCGGGTTCCGGTCGCGCGTGATCTTGAGTCCCACGAGGCCGCAGCACGCCGCCGGGATGCGGATCGACCCGAGACCGTCGCTGGCGTGCGCCAGCGGCACCATGCCGCTCGCCACGGCTGCCGCCGCTCCGCCGCTGGAGCCGCCCGAGATGTGCTCGGGATTCCAGGGCGTGCGGCAGGGGCCGAGCAGCCTGGACTCGGTGGTGCCCGTGATGCCGAACTCGGGCGTGTTGGTCTTCCCGACGAGGACGACCCCGGTCTCGCGGAAGCGGCGGGTGAGCGCCCCGTCGGCGGCGGGGATCTCGTGCTGCATGAAGCGGCTGCCGCTGGTCCGCGGCCACCCGGCCACCGGACACCCGAGGTCCTTCACCAGGAAGGGGACGCCCGTGAACGGGCCGTCCGACAAGCGTCCCCGGGCCGTTGCCCGGGCCTCGTCGTACGCCTCGTGAACCACCGCGTTCAGCGTGCCGTTGTGGCGCTCGATCCGCTCGATCGCCGCCTCCACCAGCTCCGCCGGCGTGACCTCTTTCCGGCGCACCAGCTCGGCGAGGCCGAGACCATCGTAATCGGCGTACTCCGTGAAGCCCATGCGCGTCCCTCCGTGTCCGGCTCGGGTCGCCGGGCACTGTAGCTCAACCGGTGCGCGTTTCGATACGGCGCGCCTACCGCCGGCGCTCGCGCGTGCGCCGGGCCCGCTCGACGATCGGCTTCCCGTCGCCGAGGGCTTCGACCCGTACCGTCGCCGTACCCCGCTCGACCATGCCGAGCACCTTCGCGGCCGCATGGGACACATCGATGATCCGCCGACGCGTGAACGGTCCCCGGTCGTTGATGCGGACGACGACGGATCGGCCATTGGCGAGGTTGGTCACCCGCACCTTGCTCCCGAGGGGGAAGGTGCGCGAGGCGGCCGTGAGGTCGTTCTTGTCGAACCGCTCGCCACTGGCCGTGCGGCCGCCGTGCAGTCCCGGACCGTACCAGGAGGCGCTCCCGACCTCCTCGACGCCGGGTCTCGACACCGGGGGCGAGACCGGGGGTGCGGGACGGCGCCGGGTGCAGGCGGCCGCACTCAGCACGGCAAGGATGACGCAGTATGCTGCCCGCCGCCGGAGCATGCCGACTGCCTGCCCGGCGGAAGCGGCGCGAGCAATCCCCTACTGTTCCGACGCCCCTTCGCCCGCCCGGGCGAGGAACGCCATGAGCCTGTCCAGGTCGACGGGCTTCGCGAGGCACTGATCGGGAGGCAAGCCGAGCTGCGCGGTGGTGGCATCGAGGTCCCGGCTCATGCCGGTGACCACCATCAGGGGGATCCGCTCCCAGCGCGGGTTGGCGCGCTGGACGCGTCGGAAGTCCCAGCCGTCCGCCTCGGGCATCACCAGGTCGAGAACGACGGCGATCGGTTGCAGGCCCCCCGCCAGCAGGTTCAGGGCCTCCCCCCCGTGACGGGCCGTCACCACGTGGTAGCCCCAGGTCTCGAGGACGGCCTGCATGGCGTCCGTGGTGTCGTCGTTATCCTCGACGAGGAGGACCGTGTGCGAGGCGCGAGGCATCGACGGACTCTGCTCGTCGCATAGCGCGCCGCAGGGGCTCCGGCAATCACGGGAACGGGTTGGTTCAACGGCCGTATCGCCTGCCTTGCGCGAAGCGGAGCAACCCCGACGCGCACCGCTCGCCGTCCATCGCGGCGGAGACGATCCCGCCCGCCGCGCCCGCGCCCTCGCCGCAGGGGAAGAGCCCGGGCGCGTCGGGATGCATGCAGGTCGCGAGATCGCGCGGGATGCGGACGGGCGCCGACGTGCGCGTCTCGACCCCCACCACCACCGCGTCGTTCGTGAGGTAGCCGCGCATCAGGCCGCCGAGCGCGCGGAAGGCGCTGCGAAGAACGGTCGCCACCGGCCCCGGCAGTGCCGCGGCGACGTCGGCGGCCCGCAGGCCGGGTACGTACGAGCATGCGGGGAGATCGATCGACGGCCGTCCGTCGACGAAATCGGCGAGCCGCTGCGCCGGTGCGACCGAGTGCCCGCCGCCCGCCTCGGCCGCGGCACGCTCGACCGCCGCCTGCAGGGACACGCCGCCCAGGACCCCGGCGTCACCGAAGCGGCGAAGATCCTCCAGCGTCGTCTCGACGACCATGCCCGCGTTGGCGTAACGGGAGCTCCGGCTGGACGGCGACCAGCCGTTCACGACCACCTCGTTCGCTGCCGTCGCGGCCGGGCAGATGATGCCGCCCGGGCACATGCAGAAGGAGTAGACGCCGCGCCCGGCGACGCGCCGCGCGACCGCATAGGCAGCGGGGGGAAGGCCATCCGGGCGGACGGGGCAGTGATACTGGATGCGATCGATCAGGGCCTGCGGATGCTCGACGCGGACGCCCAGCGCGAACGGCTTGGGCTCCAGCCGAAGCCGGCGGCGGAAGAGCATCCGGTAGACGTCGCGCGCCGAGTGGCCGGTCGCGAGGATCACGCCACGGCCCTCGATCCGCTCCCCGCCCGCCGTCGTCACCCCCGTGACCGCGCCGCCGACGACGACGAGGTCGTCCACCCGCGCCCCGAAGCGGACCTCGCCACCGTGCGCGACGATCGTCTCCCGCAGGGCCTGCACCAGGCGCGGCAGGCGATTCGTCCCGACGTGGGGGTGCGTGTCGACGAGGATGTCGGGCGGGGCCCCGTGGCCGACGAGGATGCGGAGGATGCGCTGGACGTCCCCCCGCTTGGTCGAGCGGGTGTAGAGCTTGCCGTCGGAGAAGGTCCCGGCGCCGCCCTCGCCGAAGCAGTAGTTGCTCTCGGGATCGACCACGCCCTCGCGGTTGAGCCGCGCGACGTCGCGGCGGCGGCCGGCCAGGTCCTTCCCCCGCTCGAGGACGATCGGCCGGAGCCCGCCCTCGATGAGGCGGAGGGCGGCGAAGAGCCCCGCCGGCCCGGCGCCGACGACGATCGCCGGCGGGGCCGCGTGGACGTCGGCCAGCGCGAGCGTCCACGTCGGCTCCGCCGCCGGCGTCTCGTCGATCCAGACGCGAACCCGGAGCGCGTAGACGGGCGGGCGGCGGCGGGCGTCGATCGAGCGGCGCGTGACCGCTGCATGGGTGACGCGCGAGGTGGAGACGCCAAGGCGGCGCGCCGCCGCGCGGAGGACGGCGCCCTCCTCTTGCGCCTCGTCCGGCGCGAGCCGAATCTCCAGCTCACGGGTCATGCGCGCACTTTATCAGAGCGTCCGGTTTTCCGGTTGACGCCCCCGCGGCCTGCGCGCTACGGTGCGCGCACACACCCAGGACGACGGAGCGTTGAGGAGGGGACCGGGGCGATGTCCTTCGTCCACCTGCATCTCCACACGCAGTACTCGCTGCTCGACGGCGCGAACAAGATCGCGGAGCTGCTGCCGCGCGTGGCGTCGGGCGGCATGCCGGCGTGCGCGATCACCGACCACGGCAACATGTTCGGCGTGGTGCAGTTCCGCGAGGCGGCCCGGAAGGCCCACGTGCAGCCGATCATCGGCTGCGAGATGTACGTCGCCCCGCAGAGCCGCTTCGAGAAGGCGGGGCGCATCGACGACTACGAGGCGGGCGGCAACTACCACCTGATCCTGCTCGCCATGAACCGCGAGGGCTACCGCCACCTCTGCCAGCTGGTGACGGCCGGATACCGGGAGGGCTTCCACTACAAGCCGCGCGTCGACAAGGACCTGCTGCGGGAGCTGGGCGGGGGGCTGATTGCCCTCTCGGGCTGCCTGCGGGGCGAGGTGGCACACAGCCTGATGAACGCCCAGCCCGAGCGGGCGCGCAGCGCGGCCGAGGAGCTGGCCCGCATCTTCGACGGGCGCTTCTACGTCGAGATCCAGGACAACCGCCTTCCCGCGCAGGAGCGCGTCAACCAGGAGCTGATCGCGCTCGCCGGCGAGCTGGGCCTGCCCCTCGTCGGCACCAACGACTGCCACTACCTCCGTCCCGAGGACGCCGCCGCGCACGAGGCCCTCCTCTGCATCCAGACCGGCAAGACGTTCTCCGACGAGCGGCGCTGGCGGTTCGAGACCGACCAGCTCTACGTGAAGGACCCGGCCGAGATGGCGGCCGCGTTCGCGCACGTGCCCGAGGCGGTGAGCAACACGGTCGAGGTCGCGCGGCGCTGCGAGTTCGATCTCCGCCACCGCCAGCAGTTTCCCGTCTACCAGGTCCCGGCGGGCGAGACGCTCGAGGGCGTGCTCGACCGTCTCGCGCGGGAGGGGCTCGACGAGCGCCTGAACGCGCGCCGCACCCTCGGCCGGAGCCAGGAGCGCGAGCGCGCCTACGACGAGCGGCTGGCCCTCGAGCTGGGCGTCATCCGCTCGATGGGCTACGCGGGCTACTTCCTGATCGTCGCCGACTTCATCAACTGGGCGAAGGACCAGGGCATCCCGGTCGGGCCGGGCCGCGGCTCGGCGGCGGGCAGCCTGGTCGCCTGGGCGCTCCGCATCACGGACCTGGACCCGATCGAGCACGGGCTCCTCTTCGAGCGCTTTCTCAACCCCGAGCGGAAGCAGATGCCCGACATCGACGTCGACTTCTGCTTCGTTCGCCGGGACGAGGTGATCCGCTACGTGCGCGAGAAGTACGGCGTCGACCGGGTGGCGCAGATCATCACCTTCGGCACGCTCAAGGGAAAGGCGGCGATCAAGGACGTCGGCCGCGTCCTCGACTTCACCTTCGCCGAGACCGATCGCATCGCGAAGCTCTATCCCGAGCCGAAGCAGGGGAAGGATTTCCCGCTCGAGAAGGCGCTCGACATGGAGCCGCGGCTCCGCGAGCTGCGGGACAGCGGCGAGCGCGAGCAGCGCCTCTTCGACCTGGCGCTCCGCCTGGAGGGACTCCTCCGGCACGCCTCCAAGCATGCCGCGGGCATCGTCATCTCGGAGCGCCCGCTCACCGACGACGTCCCGCTCTGGGTGGACAAGGACGGTGCCGTCGTCACCCAGTACTCGTTCAACGACATCGACGCGATCGGGCTCATCAAGTTCGACTTCCTGGGCCTGAAGACGCTCACCCTGGTCGAGAGCATCGTGCGCCGCATCCGCCAGGGGAGGGAGGTGCAGGTGGACGTCGGCCGCCTGCCGCTCGACGACGCCCCGAGCTACAAGCTCCTCGCCGCGGCCGACACGATCGGCGTCTTCCAGCTGGAATCGGGCGGCATCCGCCGCATGCTGACCCAGCTCCGGCCCTCGTGCTTCGCCGACCTGGTCGCGGTCCTCGCCCTCTACCGGCCGGGCCCGCTCGACGCGAAGCTCGACGACGGGCGGACCATGGCCGAGGTCTTCATCCAGCGAAAGTGCGGCAAGGAGCCGGTCCGCTACCTGCACCCGGCGCTCGAGCCCATCCTGCGCGACACCTACGGGGTCATCGTCTACCAGGAGCAGGTGATGCAGATCGCGCAGGGGCTCGCCGGCTACTCGCTGGGCGACGCCGACAACCTCCGCCGCGCGATGGGGAAGAAGAAGAAGGAGGTGATGGCGCTCGAGCGCCAGCGCTTCCTCGCCGGCGTCGAGCAGCAGGGCGCGGCGGAGAAGCGGCTGGCGGGCGAGATCTTCGACCAGATGGAGACCTTCGCCGCCTACGGCTTCAACAAGAGCCACTCCGCGGCCTACGCGCTCATCACCTACCAGACGGCGTACCTGAAGGCGCACTACCCGACCGAGTTCATGGCCGGCCTCCTCTCGCTCGAGGCCGGCGACGTGGACGCCACCTACAAGAACATCGCCGAGTGCCGCGAGCGCGGCATCGCCATCCTGCCCCCCGACGTGAACCAGAGCCGCGAGGACTTCACCGCGGCCGGCGAGACCATCCGCTTCGGCCTGGGCGCGGTGAAAGGCGTTGGCTCGAAGGCGATCGAGGCGATCCTCGTCGCGCGGGAAGAGGGGCCGTTCACCAGCCTCGCCGACTTCTGCCTCCGCGTGCGCGGCCAGCTGGTCAACCGGCGGGTGATCGAGAGCCTGGTCAAGTGCGGCGCCTTCGACTCGATCGAGCGGAGTCGCGCACGTCTCCTGGCTGGTCTCGACGAGGTCATGCGCTGGGCCGCGAGCCGCGCCGAGGAGCGCGCCTCGAACCAGATCGGGCTCTTCGGCGCGACCGCGGACACGGCGGCCCCTCCGCCACTCCCCGCCGTACCGGCCTGGCGCGCCGACGAGGAGCTGACCGCCGAGCGCGAGGCACTCGGCTTCTTCATCACCGGCCACCCGCTCGATCGCTACGAGCAGGACCTCCGCCGCTTCACCAACGCCAGCACGGGGACGCTCCGCACGCGCGGTCGCGAGCTCCCGCCCGGCGAGGGGATGCGCAATGGCCGCCCGGATCCCCGCCCGCGCGTCAAGCTGGGCGGCGTCGTCCAGAGCCTGCGGCTCAAGAACAGCCGCAAGGGCGACCGCTACGCGACCTTCGTCCTCGAGGACAAGGAGGGCGTGGTCGAGGTGATCGTCTGGCCCGACACGTACCGCCAGCACGAGAGCGTGATCCAGGGTGGCGCGCCGGTGGTGATCGCCGGGGCGCTCGACATCTCCGACGAACGCTGCCAGGTGATCGCCGACGAGATCCTGCCCTTGGCCCGGGCGCACGCGGAGTCGGTCCGCCAGGTCCACGTGCGGGTCCCGCTCGCGGGCCTGGAGCGCGACGGGCTCGCGACCTTGAAGGACGTGCTGGCGGCGCACCCCGGGCCCTGCGACGCGTTCCTCCACCTCGAGCGCCCCGACGAGAGCGAGACCGTGCTCGCGCTGCCGGCGAGCCTCCGGGTGGCGGCGGGCGGGGAGATCGTGCGAGCGGTCGAGCGCCTGCTCGGCTCAGGGATGATGACGTTTCGCTAGGGCTGGCTCCGGAAAGTTTGCCGCGCCGGCTTCGCCGGCCCCGGCACGCCGCCCGCCTTCTCTACCAGGCAGAACACTCGCTGTCCGCCCCGACCCGAGACAAGGTCTCGGGTCTATGTCAGGCGGCCGGGGCCCGTCGATTCGTCGCCAGCACGTCCGCCGCTTCCTTCACGCAGTCCATCGGGATGATGTCGGCGAGCCCCGAGTTCTCGGTGAAGACCATGCGCGGAGTGGGCGGATCGGTCTGCAGGCTGTACGCGATCTCCTCGTAGGGGAGATAGCTCCGCACCATGCCGATCAGGTAGGCCTGGTCGATCGGCCGGTGGCCGGAGAGGCTGTCCGAGTTCGGCTTGACGATCACGGGGCCGCCGCTGTTCCCCGGGAAGACCGCGGCGTCGATGAGGAACGTGCGCGAGGCGGCCAGGATCTCGTCGTCCAGGCGCGCGATCATGCCCGAGCGCGCGATCACGTAGTTCCGCTCGACGCCCGACATCCCCATGGGGAAGCCGAGGACGAAGAGCTCCTCGCCCGGACCGATGTCGAGCTCCTTCATGGTCGACACGAAGGCCATGTCGGTCGGGCGAAAGTAGGAGAGGTCCATCCCGGCCTCGAGGAGGACCCGGGCGTTGATGAGCACCACCGCCACGTCGACGCTCTCGTCGGGGTGGACGGCCCAGCTCCGGCCCTCGCCGGCCTTGAGCGTCAGGCGGACGCGGCGGGCCGCACCCTCCTTCGTGTTCACGCGGATCAGCAGGTCGTCGCGCCCCGCCACCACGTGACGGTTGCTCACCAGGAAAAGCCGGTAGTTCTCCGCTCCGGACGCCGAGCGGTCACCGTAGTCGAGGCCGATGAAGAAGCCGGTCCCGATCGTCCGGTAGCGGATCGGGTCGCCGCCGCCGCGCGCGGGCTCCTCGATGGCGACCGTGGTGTCGAGGTAGCTCCGGGGCAACAGCGACATGCTCCGATCCCAAGCAAGTGCTGGGCCAGGGTCGGAAGGCGAGGTGTGATCGGAGTCCCGGCGGCTCCGCCGGATCAAAATTTTGGCACCGGGTCGGAGCTTGGGACACGGATGGATCTGCGCCACAATGATCCGGCCATGCCCGACCCCACGAAAGATGGCAGCACGACCGTCCTCGTCGTCGAAGACGATTTCGACCTGCGCGACGCGCTCGTTCCGATCCTCGAGTACGAGGGACATCGCGTGGTCAGCGCTGCGAGCGGCAAGGAGGCACTCGAGCAGCTGCAGACCATGCCCACGCCGTCGGTCATCCTGCTCGACCTGATGATGCCGGGCATGAGCGGCGAGGAGTTTCGCGCCGAGCAGCTCCGCAACCCGGCCCTGGCCTCGATCCCGGTCGTCGTCCTGTCGGCGCATCCCAGCGCCGAGGAGCGGGCGAACCAGATCGGCGCCGCCGGCTGCGTGAAGAAGCCGTTCGAGGTCGAGACACTCCTCGAGCAGGTGAAGCGGAACAGCCGGCGCATCGCAGCGGTGCTCGCGCCCGCTGCCCCGGCGGCCCGCGCGCGCCGCCCCTAGCCGGGCGACGTTCCTCCCTTTCGGTTGCGCCGGCCCCCGCGCCGCGCTACGGTGCGCTGCCACGCTGGATGTGGGGGTGTGTCGCGGGGGGAGGTATCCGGGGTGATGTCCTTCCGGTGAGCGAGCGCGTGCAGACGACCGCCGCGCGGCAGGAGCGGGCGATCCTGGTGGGGACCGACCGTCCCCGCATGCTCCTTCCGGTGCACGACTCCCTCGCCGAGCTGGCCCGGCTGGCCGACACGGCGGGCGTCGGGGTCGCGGGCCAGACGGTGCAGGCGCTCCGCCGCATCCACCCCGCCACCTTCGTCGGGGCCGGGAAGGTGGACCAGATCCGCTCCCTCGCCGAGGAGACGGGCGCCGACGTCGCCATCTTCGACGACCCGCTCTCCCCCGCGCAGCAGCGGAACCTGGAGCGGCGCTGCAAGCGGAAGGTCATCGACCGGAGCGCGCTGATCCTCGACATCTTCGCGCAACGCGCGCGCTCGCTCGAGGGCAAGATGCAGGTCGAGCTGGCGCAGCTCCAGTACGTCTTGCCGCGGCTCACGCGCCAGTGGACCCACCTCTCGCGTCTCGGCGGTGGCGTCGGGACGCGCGGGCCGGGCGAGACGCAGCTCGAGGTCGATCGCCGCCGCGTGCGCGAGCGCATCGCGCAGCTCCGGCGCCGGCTGCGCGACGTCGAGCGCACGCGCGGGCTCCACCGGAGCGAGCGGAACGCGGTCCCGTTCCCCACCGTCGCCCTGGTGGGCTACACCAACTCGGGCAAGTCGACGCTGCTGAACACGCTCACGCGCGCCGGCGTGCTGGTCGAGAACCGTCTCTTCGCGACCCTCGACCCGACGATCCGCCGGCTGCGCCTGCCCGAGGGCCTGACGGTGCTCCTCGCCGACACCGTCGGCTTCATCCACAAGCTGCCGCACCAGCTGGTGGAGGCGTTCAAGAGCACGCTCGAGGAAGTCCGGGCCGCGGATCTCCTGATTCACGTCGTCGACGCCGCGCACCCCACCTGGGCCGAGCAGGTGCGCGTGGTCGAGGACGTGCTGGGCGAGATCGACGCCGGAGACCGTCCCGTCGTCCTGGCGCTCAACAAGACGGACCTCTTGCCCGCCGGGCGTTCCGCCGCCGGCGCGGGACCGGAAGCGATCCCGATCTCGGCCAAGACGGGCGCCGGGATCGGTGCGCTGCTGAAGGCGGTCGAGGGACGGCTGTCCCTCGGTCTCCAGCGCGTGCGCTGCCAGCTCCCCTCGGGGCGCGGCGACCTGCTCTCGCTGCTCAAGCGCGCCGGACGCGTGGTCGAGGAGTACTACCGCGACGGGGTGGTCACCGTGACCGCCCTCGTGCCTCCCAAGGTCGCGGGCCAGCTTCGCAAGCAGCTCCCCGGCCTGGCCGCGGAGCGGCCGTGCTGAACGTCCCGAACTTCCTCACCCTCCTGCGCCTCGTCGCGATCCCGGGCTTCCTGATCCTGCTCGAGGACCTGCGCTACCGGGAGGCGCTGGCCGTCTTCGTCGCCGCCGGTGTCACCGACGCGCTCGACGGCGCGATCGCCCGGCTGACGCACACGAAGACGACGCTCGGCGCCTTCCTCGATCCGGCGGCGGACAAGGCGCTCCTCGTCTCGGCGTTCATCGCGCTCGGCTTCATGCACGCGGTGCCGCGCTGGCTGGTGGTGATCGTCATCACCCGCGACGTGATCATCGTGCTCGGCTACTTCCTCCTCTTCATGCTGACGCAGCAGACGATGGAGGTGCATCCGAGCGTCGCGGGGAAGACGAGCACGGCCTTCCAGCTGCTCTCGGTCACGGTGGTGCTGCTGGCGCTCGTCCAGCCGGACCTCATCATCGAGCCGGTGCAATTCTTCGTCTTCTACGTGACCGGGGCGCTCACCACGGTGGCCGGCCTCCAGTACATGTATCGCGGCCTCGCCTGGCTGCAGCGCCAGGGCGAGGCGCCGCCCGCCGCGGAGCAGCCGCCGGCGCGCGAGGAGCCGCCCCGCCGGCGGGCGTGACGGCTTTTTCCTTGCGTGCCGGTGCCGGTCAGTCTATGACCGCGGGCCGTATTCGTCCTCGACTCGCAGCGGCCCTGATCATCCTCGTCGGCCTCGCGGGCGCCGCACGCGGCGCGGAGACCGCGCGCCAGATCCTCGACCGCCGGAAGGCGCTCGACGACACCACGCGCCACTGGGACGACCGGCACCAGAGGATGAAGCTCACCATCGTCGACCGCCGCGGGGGCGAGCGCGTCCGCGAGATGGACCTCTTCGACCGCCGCGAGCCCGGCGACGAGCAGAAGACCATCCTCTTCTTCCTCGCGCCCGCCGAGGTGAAGGGGACGGGCTTCCTCTCCTTCACCCACAAGGGGCGTTCCGCCGATCAGTGGCTCTACCTGCCCGAGCTGCAACGCGTCCGCCAGATCACCGCACGCACCCGGAACGAGAGCTTCATGGGGACCGATCTCAGCTACCACGACCTCGATCTCATCCAGGAGATGACGTCCTGGACCGAGGAGGACGCGCGCTCGAGCCTCGGCGCCGACGAGACCGTTGAGGGCACACCCACGCACGCGATCGAGCTCGCCCCCCAGCGCGAGGACATCGGCTACCAGAAGATCCGCCTCTGGCTCGGGCGCGACGACCTCGTGCCGCGCCGCCTCGAGTTCTTCGAGGAGGGGGCCGAGCCGAAGAAGCGGGTGACACAGAGCGGGATCGAGCCCGTGGGGGCGATCCCGGTCGCCCACCGCGTCGAGGTGGCGACGCCCGCTGCCGGCTCGCACACCGTCATCGAGATCACCGACGTGCAGTTCAACCAGAAGCTCGAGCCCGACCTCTTCACCCAGCGCTATCTCGAGCGCGGCGGGCACTGACCGCTCGCACCGTCGAGGGTGGCGAGCAGGCTCACCCCGACGGGCAGGGACAGGTGGCGGAGGAGGTGGCGCTCGAGGGCGAAGATGCGGGTGAGCACCTCGTTCGCGAGCCCGGGCCGGTTCTTCTCGAAGTCGCCGGTGGGCTCGGCCCCGATGCCGCGCGCGCGGGCGAGCCAGCGCACCGCGGCGAGGGGCGGAAAGAGGAGCGTGTTGAAGTAGGTGATCGCAGGCGACGGGAGCCCGGCCGCGGCGAAGAGGGCGCCGAGCGTCCGCCGCGTGTAGCGCCGGCGGTGATGGCTGACGACGTCCTGTGCGCCCCAGAGGCTCGGGAGCGCCGGCACCGTCACCACCAGAAGGCCGCCCGGGCGGAGCGCGCGTGCGGCCTGGCGCAGCGCGGCCGCGTCGTCGTCCAGGTGCTCGAGGACGTCGAGGGCCAGGACGGCGTCGAACACCGCGGGTGCCAGGGGGAGGGCACCCAGGTCGCCGATCACGTAGTGGGGGCCCGCGTCGGGACGGCGGGCGTGGACGTGCTCGGTGTCGAGCGCCACCACCCGCCCGCCCGCGCCGGCGAGCGTCATCAGCCAGGCGAGCCCCTCGGGCGGTCCGGCGCCGAGCGTGGCGATGGCGAGCGGCGCGCGGTGGCCGAGGCGCCGGGCGAGCACGTCGGCGAGGATCTGCTGGCGGCCGCGAAACCACCAATGCCAGCGCGCGAGGTCCGCGTAGCGCTCCGCGAACCCGTGCTCCATCAGCCCCGGCCGCGCCGCTCGACCCGGCCGGCGAGCGCGCTGGCCTCACCCTCGTCGAAGCCGATGCGCGAGCGCACGATGTAGAGCGGCCGCCGGCGGACCTCGTCGTACACGCGCCCCAGGTACTCGCCGAGCACGCCCAGCATGACGAGCTGCACGCCGCCGACGAACAGGATGGCGGCCATGGTGGAAGCCCAGCCGCGCGGGCTCGGGACGTCGAGGAGTCGCGTGAGCGCCGCCCAGGCCGCGATCACGAAGCCGGTGCCAGCGGCGAGGAAGCCGAGCCAGGCGGCGAGCCGGAGCGGCATGCTCGAGAAGCCGACGTAGCCCGAGAGCGCGAGGCGCACGAGCTTCCGGAGTCCGTACTTGGGCGCGCCCGCGTGGCGCGCCTCGCGCTCGTACTCGACGCCCGCCTGGCGGAAGCCGACCCAGCTGCGGAGCCCGCGGAGGAAGCGGCCACGCTCGCCGAGAGACGCGAGCGCGTCGACGACGCGGCGATCGAGCAGGCAGAAGTCGCCCGCGTCGAGCGGCACGTCGATCTCGGCCACGGCGCGGAGGCTCCGGTAGAAGGCGGCGTAGGCGGCGCGCTTGGCGAGCCCGTCCTTCCGCTGGCGGCGGATCGCGTAGACGACGTCGTAGCCCTCGCGCCACTTGCCGACCAGCTGCGCCAGCACCTCGGGTGGGTCCTGGAGATCGGCGTCCATGGTCACCACCGCGTCGCCGGCCGCCGCGTCGAGCCCCGCCTGGAGGGCCGCCTGATGGCCGAAGTTGCGCGAGAGGTGAATCGCCTTGAAGCGCGGATCGCGGCCGGCGAGCGCGTCCAGCCAGGCCGGGCTCGCGTCGGTCGAGCCGTCGTCGACGAACACCACCTCGAAGCCGTCCCCGGCGAAGCGCTCGAGCACCGGGCGCAGGCGCTCGACGAGGACGCCCAGGTTCTCGGCCTCGTTGTAGACCGGCAGGACCACGGAGATCATCGTGCCCATCGCCGCTCCCCCGGGAAGAGTAGCGGTCACCCCGCCGCGGACACAAGCCGGAACCGCGGCAGGGTGACCTCCTCGAGGTCCTCGAAGACCACCTCCACCTCCAGGCCGACCCGCAGCTTCTCGGGAGGGACGTCGAGCAAGTTGGACACCAGGCGCACGCCGCCGGCGTCGGGCAGCTCGATCAGCGCCACGTTGTAGGGCACCCGCTCGGCGAGCGCCGGGTGCACCGCGTGGTGGACGACGGTGTAGCTGAACACGCGCCCGCGGCCACTCACGCGCTCCCACCGGCCCGTCGTCGCGTGGCAGGCGGGACAGACGGGCGCCGGCGGATGACGCCAGGCGCCGCACGCGGCGCAGCGTTGGATCACCAGCTCGTGGCGGCGGAGCGCCTCCCACCACGGCGCGTCGTCGCGTCCGGGCGACAGGCGGGGCAGGGCGGCGGGAAGATACGGCATGCGTCCCTCAGCCACGCCGGAGAACGAGCGCGCTCGACGGCGCCACGCCCGGGCCGCCGGCGACGACGCAGAGCTCGGCGTCGCGCACCTGGGAGGTCGACTCGCCGCGCATCTGGCGGACGCCCTCGACCACGAGGTTCAGGCCGTGCACGTAGGCCTCGGCGAGGTTGCCGCCGGCCGTGTTCAGCGGCAGCGCGCCGCTCGGCCACGCGAGCGTCCCGTCCTCGACGAAGGGACCGGCCTCGCCGCGCGCGCAGAAGCCCAGGTCTTCCAGCGCGAGGAGCACCATGCCGGTGAAGTTCTCGTACACCTGCGCGACATCGATGTCCTTCGGGGCGCAGCCCGCCATCTCCCACAGGCGCCGCCCGATGGAGCCCAGGTTGGCGCTCGGGTACGGCGGCGCCGGCGCCCCGTGCGTGTAGAGGCTCGCGCCCCACGAGCCCTCACCGCCCTCGGCCGCGGCCAGGATGCGGACCGGCCGGCTCCGGAGGTC
>JACXTT010003637.1_pt1 | contig 23534 bp, 15 predicted proteins | sample 9270951 | NCBI WGS metagenome assembly JACXTT01 (sample SAMN15532306, study PRJNA645909) | rock metagenome | isolation source: weathered quartz diorite | place: Puerto Rico | collected 2017-06-21
CTGGTAGCTTCACCGTAATGGCAACGGGCTTCCCGGCTCCGACGCTGATGGAGGCAGGCGGGCTGCCGATGGGCGTGACTTTCAACGCAACTACCGGAGTGCTGAGCGGCACAGCTGCGGCAACGACCGGCAAGGTTTACACAATCATCTTGACGGCAAGCAACAGCATTTCCAATATCCAGCAGAGCTTCACATTGACGGTGGATGAAGCCCCAACATTCACCAGCCTCGCCAGCTACACGTTTGCCGTCGGCTCACCAGGCACCTTCACGGTAACGGCAGCGGGCTTCCCGGCGCCGACACTCGCGCTGACGACCGCCACGCCGCCCGTTTGGTTAAGCTTCAACGCGGCAACCGGCAAGCTCAGTGGCACGCCGCCATCCGGCGCGGACGCTGGTTCTCCTTACGCGCTTACTTTCACGGCGACGAACGGTGTTTCTCCGAATGCCACGCAATCGTTCACTTTGAACGTGGTCGTGCAGCTGAAGCCGACCATTACCAGCGCCCCAAGCGCAGCGTTCACGGTGTCGACGCACGGATCATTCACGGTGACGACCACGGGAGCCCCTGCGCCGGCTTTGACCGCGGCAGGGCGGTTGCCGACCGGATCGCCCAACGTCACGTTTATCGACAATCACGATGGGACGGCCACAATCTCTGGGATCCCAGGCTCAGGAACAGCCGGCTCTTACTCCCTCACCATCACAGCACACAACGGAGTGGGCACGGACGCCATGCAGAGTTTTACCTTGAGCATTGTGCCGCCGCCGGTAGCGAGCGGCCTCCTCGCGTCGCCCAGCACGATCACGGCTGGCGGCATGTCCACGTTAACGCCGACGTTCAGCGCCGGGACGGGAGTCATCTCCAACAACGTGGACTCAACCACGATTACGGCCAGCAACGGCGTGGGCGTAACCGTGTCGCCGACAGTAACCACGACCTATACACTGACGGTGACCAATGCGGCTGGGGCCACCGCCACCAAGCAAGTAACCGTGACCGTCGTTGCCGCGCCGGTGATCGCCAGCTTTACTGCCTCTCCTACCACGATCGCGTCTGGGAGTTCGTCAACCTTGACGCCCGTGTTCAGCAACGGGACGGGAGTCATCACCAACAATGTAGATTCCACCTCAATCTCGGCGACCACCAATGTGGGCGTGTCAGTTTCGCCCGCCACAACTACGACGTATACCCTGACCGTGACCAATTCGCTCGGAGGCAAGGTTCAGTCCACTGCAACGGTGACCGTAAATTCGCCGGCGATGATCACAAGCGCGCCCAACACCACATTCATAGTCAACACGGCAGGGTCTTTCACAGTGACAGCCACAGGATCCCCGGCTCCGACCCTGTCGGAGAGCGGAATGCTGCCGACTGGAGTGACGTTCACCCCACCGGTGCTGAGCGGAACGACGGCAACGACCGGGACGTTCCCGATCACATTCACAGCACACAATGGAATCGGCGCGGACGCCACGCAGAATTTCACCCTGACGGTGAACACGGCCCCCGCGATGGTCAGCACCAACGTGGGGTTGCTCCCGCCGCTGTTTGCGGGGCAGACCTTCCCGCCAGGCACCAGTCCTTCGCTCACCATCACCATCACGGTGACGAATGACGCGCCTGGCGACGTCCTTACGGCCACTCTGACCACTGATGCCAACACCACGTTTAATTGCACAATCGCGACCTGCGGGAGCGTCGGGTCCGTTGTGGGCACGTCCGGCACCGGCTACACCGTCCAGTACACACCGCCGGCGTCAACAGCTAGCTTCATTCAGACCGTCCCCACGCTTGTGGTGAACTCGAGCCTGTCCGGCGCGATTGGCTCCACCGACTTCATCGAAGTCGATCCAGCGGGCATTCTCGTGCAAGTCGGCGGCGTGGGCCGGGGCGGCACAGTCTATGTTGGGGCAAACCCGCCCGACACGAGAAATTTGGATGTGTTCGTTTACAATGACACCGTGCATAACGGCGTCAGGGTTACCTTCCCGCCCTTGAGTGGGGGTGGCTATAGGTGCGACAACCTCAACCCCAACCAGTGTGGGACACTAGGCACGCAAAGCGTCACCACAGGCAACGTAGATCCAATCACGGGTGTGCAGTATGACGTCTTCACGATCCCGTACACACCACCCGCATCTCTCCCCGCGCCGCCCTACGACACGCCTCGGGTCGAGGCGATCTCGGTCACCGACAATACGCGATCCGGAGTAGCCGGGTTGTTGCTTGCTAGCGATCCGACTGCCCCGACCATTCCGCCGCTGTTTATTTTCGGGAATTCCAAATTCAAGACTGCTGTGCTTGGGACACCGACAACCCTACACGCCAGAATCCTGAACGACACCGGAACCAGTCAGACCATCAATTGGACGCTAATGGCAAATGGGGCGAGTTGCTCGCCGGGCTGCGGCACATTAACGAATGAAATGCATACCGTGACCGCTACGGGAGGCGGACCCCGCGTCGATTCCTCCATTACGTACACGCCTCCGGCTACGCTCCCGGTGGGGGCAGCCAGCACTACATACACCGTCACGGCCACCGCGCCGGATTTTCCGGGCGTAACGGACAGCTTCTCCTTTAACATTTTTGACCCAACATGTGGCTCTGGCCATGAATCGGTATTGAACGGGTCATACGCATTCCTGTTGAGAGGCGCCGGCAGAGGAGCGGGGCACGCTGCGTTGATCGGCAGCTTCAATGCGGACGGCGCGGGACACATCACGGGCGGCGTCTATGACATCAATACGCAAGGCGGCGGTACTTACCTGAACGTGCAGCTTTTGAACACGCCGCAAGGACAGTTACCGGCAAGCTCCTACACCGTGGGTGCGGACAACCGAGTTTGCTTTACGCTGACGGACTCGACTGGAGGCCTGTCCAATTTCCGCGCCAGCGTGGGAACGCTGGTCAGCAACGTGGCGACTCAGGGACGAATCATCCTTTTCACTGATGTTGTGGGATACAGCCTGCGCCTGAGCGGCGTCATATACAAACAGGACCCTGCATCCTTCAATGCGGCTGCCTTCAACGGTACTTATGCGTTTGGCGTAGAGGGTGTTGAGAACAATGGCGCACGGCTCGCAGACGCGGGACTCGTTACTGCGAACGGCGCGGGCATTCTGAGCAACCTCAGTGCCGATCTCAACGGGGCCGGTGCCGTGGCGACCCAAACGGGGAGCGGTACCTACAGCTTGGCGACGAATTCGCCCGGAGGCCGAGGCACTGCCACCACCACGACCACGGTAACTCCGCCGGGTAGCACATCCACGGGTCACTCGGTTTTCTACATGATTTCGGCGTCTCATGCCTTGCTGATGACAACAGATTTAAGCAGCACGGGTCAGCCGATCCAAAGTGGTGAGGTGAGGAAGCAGACCGGCGCTCCCTTCGCCCCCACCGCACTGGACGGCAAGAACTATGTCTTCGTTGTTGAGGGAGTCCACACGTCCGACGGCGGGAACGACACCGTAATAGGGCAAACCACCGTCACCACGAATGGGCATGCCACGGTAACTTTTGATGAAAACAAGAGCGGGGTGGAGCAGCCAACACAAAGCACACCATTGGCAGCCTTCACCATCGCCCCCAACGGTCGGACGACCCTTTCGGGAGTCGGGAATAACCCGCCGATCCTTTACCTGATTGATTCCACCTCGGCCTTCATTGTTGGCACAGGCGGCTCGGGTGAGTCGGGCTACGTGGTGCAGCAGGTGGGCGCTCCGTTCAGCAACGCATCATTCCCTGCTGGACAGTATTTCTTTGGCGCTGATGCCCCGACCACAGCAGCGCACTACCAGAGCGGGACGATTAACCTCAGCGGCGGCCAAGTTACAGGCATCGGCGATGTCACCAGCTCTAACGGATTGAGGACGGACTCCATTTCTCCGGCTAAGGGAGGCACGTACTGCTTCTCGAGTTCATGCTCTCCTCCGATTTCGACTCCGGTTGGAAGAGGCGTCATCGGTGCCGGTCAAGCCAACCCCGGGATTGCCTATGCCATCTCGTCGTCGGAGATCATCTTTATGAGTACGGGCACGGGCACGGATATAGATATATTCGTGATTCAAAAATAGTCGCAAGCCGCTTCTTTGGGGGCGGCGGCTCGAACGTCGGGCCAGTCTCTGGTGCTGGAGCAGTTAAATACTTGCCCTCAAAGGCGCGTCCAACTACAATACGCCCCTCGTTCCCAAAGGGGTTCTCGAATCGGCTGAGAGAACTCCAGGCGTTCCGAACAGTCGGGGCGCCGCTAAGCGTTACTCAGTTACTCTAAAATTGATCCCCCACGCACGAACTGGAGACGAAACTCTCCGGTTCGTTTTCGCGGCGTCCCAGGCTATTCCTCACCGGAAGGAGCTGATCGGGACGCCGCTTCCCTTTTTTGGCTGCTCCTAGACCTGCACTGAAGTTCACACCGATACTCGCCCAGTACTCCGACGGTCTAGAGGGTTTTGTCATGCCAAGCCCTCCTGCCGGAGCAACTCCGCCATGTGAGGCGGGCCTTCAGAGTTGCCCTGGTTTTGACGCGGGGGTCGCTGCGGGCGAGGCAAGACTCTGGCAGCGAAGCAACTGCATATTGGTTGTGAAGTCTCCTGGATTGAGATCCAGGGCGGCCTCAAACTGCCGCGTCGCCGCTGGGCAATCGCCATTCAGCGCCAGCACGATTCCATAGCTGGTGTGAAACGGCGCGCTGTATGGATTCAATTCGACGGCGCGGCGCAAACTGACTTGCGCTTCTTGCGGGCGGAGTTCCTTTAGCTGAATCTGCGCCATGGATACGTGAGCCTCGGGGAAATTCGGCTCGAGATCGAGCGCCCTCCGCGTGTAGCGTTCCGCTTCGGCGTACTCCTTCTTGATGTAATAGACTCGCCCGAGATTGAAGGCCAAGCGATAGTCGGAATGCTCGCGGTAGCCCGCTTCGAGCAGAGTTTGCGCGATGTCGATGTCGCCTCGGTCGATCAATTGGGCTCCGAGATTATTCGTCGCGGTCGCGTTATGCCGCGCGATCTCATGTGCATGGGCAAACAGCGCAAAATCGTCCCGCCAGTAGTTCGTTTCCCGTATCGCGCAAATCGAGAGAACAACTGCTAAAGCAAATCCCGCCACAACAACGTGCATTGGCTGGCCGAACACGATCGCTCGCGATGTTCTGCCCAGCCTGGAGATGATTAGGGCGACCAGGAGCGCGGCGCCAACGCTGGGCATGTACAAATATCGATCCTGGGCCAGCGTATCTGGCCTGAGTACCAATGTGTCCAGCGCCGGGAGAAGCGGGATCACGATCCAGGCGACCGCGTAGGCTACTTCCCGCGTGCCGAGCTGCTGGCGAACCAGCCAAACTGCCATGCCGATCGCAACGAGGATCGCAGCCGGCAAGATTACATGCGCCAGGCTCAGTTGCTTCTGGTAGTACAGGTCGTACGTCGGACTAAGGTGAATCGGCAGGAACCAATGCTTCACGTAAAGCAACAGGATGGATGGCAGCGTCAGAAACCACTCGAAAACACCCGCATTGGCGCCTGTACGACTGAAACCAGATAAGACTTTGTAACGAATGGGCAGATAGATGAGTGCGACGGGAATGTACCAGAGTGTTGCTCGAAAGGAGCGCTTCCATTCGGGATCGCGTTTTGCTGTTTCTATTTGTTCACCCAGATTGTCTGAAACCCAGCCGTGGGTGAAAATTAGCGCCGGCAAGACGATCGCGGTCTCCTTGCAAAGCATGGCGAGGCCGTAAAGCCCGCACGAAAGCAGCATCCAAGGCGTCTTCGAGCTCTCTCGGAATCGCAGGTACGCCAGAAACGCCGCCAGAAACAGAACCGCGTACAACGACTCCGTCATCCCGCAAACCCAGGCCACGACTTCGTGGTGGATGGGATGCACGCCAAAAACGAGCGCCGTGATCCACGCCAGATCTGAGCGGCCGCACATCTGGCGAATGACTCTATACACGAGCCAGGTGGCGGCTATATACAAAACGAGAGTGGCGAGGTGCCATCCAAAAGGGCGCCCCGCAAACAGCGCATAGTTCAAGCGAGTCCACACCAGAAACAGCGGTCTGTAGTAATTGTCGTTCTGCGAGTTGCCCGACAGCTTCCACATGGAATTGGCGAAATACTGTGGCAGAAATTTCCACGATCTGACGAACGGATTGTTGACGATCAGGGTGTTGTCGTCGTAGACGAACTCAAATCGAAGAACACCCAGGAATGTGACCGACGTAATCAGAAGGACGGTCCGGAGGAGGTCGCGATCGACCTTCGCAGAATTGTTTTCGCTTGGACTCATATTCGGGTGTGGCTCGGCTCTTGCGCTGGACGGTTTCGCTGAAGCGTGGAACGCGCCAACGAAATTGCCTAGGTAGTCGGCTCGCGGCCGTCGAAGTTCCTTTGCGTCCTGTTCAGAGTAGCATCAGCAGCAAAGGTCCCCTCTCGCCAATGTGGATCTTGAAGATCAAAGGGTTACTAATTCTCAGGATATCGTATGAGGGCTGCCCGCCGGACGGGGCAGACCAGGCGGGTACTTGCAGAAGATTAGTGCGGGCCTAAATGGCGCGCGCTTCACTGGCGACCGGCGGCGAGTCCTTCCGCGTCAACAATCGCGACCCCAAGGGGCACTTGAAAGCGAAATAGGTCTGCCGATAACGGAATATCCGTCAGCCAGTCCCCAAAGCGATATTCCAGCTCAACCGCACCCGGCTGCCGGACTTCGATGCGTTCGAGCTCGCCAGTGGAGGAATCCACCTCGAGAAGAACTTCCGTGTAGTCGCTTCCTTCAAGAAGCCCTTGGGGTGAACGAGATTCGGTTCCACGGTGATCCTGTCCCGCCCCCTTGGGTAGGCATCGGAGCACGGCGCGCTCCGGCGGAACTCCACTCTGGCTGACAAGGTCAATTTGGCTGCATAGGCGTTCGAGGTCGGCTTTGCCGGTCAAGAGGGAGAGTGGTGTTCGCCAGTCTGAGCTTTCCTTGACGGGAGCCTTTGTTACCGTATGGTCGTACGGCACGTAAAACCAGGTATTTTTGCCGTCAACCAGAAATAGCTTCTTCTCCGGCGATTCGTATTCCCACCGCATTTGCCCCGGCCGGCGAAAATAAACCGTGCCGGACTCGATCCGAGCTTCCTTTTGGCCTTCGCTGTAGCGTTCCAGAAAAACGGCTTTCAGAGTCCGCGGGCGCCGGTAGTGTTCCTGGACAAGTCGCGTAAGCGACTTCGCCGCATTCGCAGATTCGGTCGCGGCTACGGGGACGGAGCCAGCCACGCCGAGGCAGAGACACCCGGAGAGTCCCAGGGCAGCAAAGTGAAATGGAAACTTGCAACTCACTCCCCGAGTGTAACAGGTCCGGATTGCGCCAGGAAAACTACTGAAGTGGTGCGTCAGTTGGCCCAGCGGCAGTGGTGTCGTTCTCACGAATCACGCCGGTCTGGTCCGCAAAGAAATGTCGTTGGCCAGTATTTCCTACCACGATTGGGTCCGCATTGACGGAGTAACTGGTAACGTGGCCGAGCGCGTCAGACGCCAGAACTGTATAGGTGAAGTTATACCCGGACTTCACGCCATTCGCCAGCACCGAGTCAATTAGGCCGGCGTGACCCTGGTCCACGGTGACTCCCGTTCCGCCTAGGCTGATGAGATCAGCCGAAAAGCCTATTTGATAGGTGGTGGAGTAAACCACCTCGGCCGTCGTAATGTTGCGCATGTTCTGGACCGTTGACGCTTCGTTCGCCCGCAGTTTGGAGCGAATGAAGTTGGGGATGGCAATCGCCATGACAATCAAGATCACCGCGACCACGACGAGCAATTCGATGAGCGAGAAGCCGCCGTTTGAAGGACCTTTTCCTCTGGTTGTTCGGTTCATCAGCTTCAGTCCCATGATTCCCCTCTCGCGTAACCTTTTCACGATCGGATGTTCGTTCGCGCGCCTTTAGAAAAAGGGGGAGGATTTCTTGCGCTCCCTCCCCCATCAAGTCGTCTTTGACCCTGACTTAGCTGATCGGGCTGTCCGTCGAGGACGCCGTCGTGGTCAAGTTGTAGCGGATCACGCCGGACTGGTCGGTGAAGAAATATCGCTGACCAGTCACACCCGCGGTGACCGGGCTGGCGGTAAGCGAATATTTCTGATACGGCGAGGCGGCCGAGAACGTGAACGCGTATCCGCTCTTGGTTCCGGTCACCAGCGCCGAGTCAATCAAGTCCGCCGCCGTCGAACTTGGAGCGGTCGACGGACCTAAGTCAGACAGCTGGGTTGGATAATTCCCGTAGCTGGTGGAGAATGCCACCGATGACGTATTGATCGTACGCAGCGAACCAACGGCAGACGCTTCATTGGACGCCATCTTCGAACGCAGCAGGTTCGGGATGGCAATCGCCGCGATGATCAGGATAATTGCCACCACTATCAAAAGTTCAATCAGAGAGAAGCCCCGCTGTTGATTCCGCATCACTTAATCGCTCCTTGTGGACCCTCGTTTGGTTAGATTTAAGTCCGCATCCACATACAGGGATCACTTCGATAGGAGCAACCGCGGTGCCAATCTTTGGCTGTGGATTCAGGGGGGTACCAAGTAGTTTAATCGCCTGATTCAAGGCAGTTTATGTGCGAATCAGACTCTTAGCCGAGCCACCCCAACCGCCTTGGGGAGTCAAAACGCGACAAAATTTGTCATTCCGAACGGTCACGTCTTGACACTCTGTGTTGGCCATTTGCAGCCTAAATCCAAGTGAATCAAAACAGTAGTTGGGTGTGCCAGCGCCAAATTCACTCCCAAATCCGCGCCAGGACAGGCGCGGGCCTTCCCTCCCGGTCGCTAACTGGAACGACAATCAGACGGCGCACCGATCGCAACGCGCGATTGCTTGCCCGAGGCGGGACACATAAACTGGAACACTTAGCGTCGTAAGGGTTGAGGAGACCGCTTCGAAAGACACCCTGAGGCCATGCCCCAGCAAATCAAACGGCTGCTCGCTTATCCCGGGTTCATCGCGCTGTTCGCATTCATTGCGCGCATGCTGCTTCTTTCTTACGCTTGGAGCCAGCTCAAAACGCCTGTGAGAGCCTTTCTCCCCTACGGCTATGAGCTAGGCCGAGTAGCGAGCGCGATTGCGGCTGGCCAAGGATTTTCCTCTCCGCTGCGCATGGTCGATACAGGACCGACCGCATGGTTCACGCCGATCTATCCCTATCTGGTCGCCGGGATTTTCAAGATTTGGGGAATTTTCAGCGACGAGTCGCGCCTCGTCATCATGACGCTCAATTGCGCGTTCGCAGCGCTGACAGTGATTCCCATCTACGGCATTGCAGAAAAAACCTTTCGAAGAAGCGTAGCCATCGGGGCGGCTTGGACGTGGGTGTTTCTGCCGACCTCGCTGCTCTTCCCTCTCACCTGGATTTGGGACACGACCCTTGCCGCTCTTTTTCTGGCTCTGATTTTCTGGGCTACCCTGACGATGCGTGATGCCAAAACGATTTCGCGGTGGGCTGGCTACGGCGCCTTGTGGGTCACCGGAGTCCTGGTCAACCCGTCTCTTCTTTCCCTTTTCCCCATCCTTCTGCTATGGGCGCTGTGGCCATCTTTGCGCGACACTCGGGCGCTGCTTAAGTTTTCGGCGGCCACCCTTGTCGTGTTTGCGATCGGCCTGGTGCCATGGACAGTCCGGAATTACCGAGTGTTCGGCAAGATCGTCGTTCTTCGCTCAAATTTTGGACTGGAACTCTGGCTCGGCAACAACCCCGGCGTGCCGGACACGTGGTCACCCTGGCTGCACCCGAACGACAGCCGCGAAGAGGCCGAGAAGTACAAACAGATGGGCGAAATCGCCTTCATGGCCGAAAAGCAGCGAGAGGCATTTCACTTTATCCAGACGCATCCCGCGGACACTCTTCATTTTATGTTTCGCCGCTTTGTGAACCACTGGCTTGCGATTACCGACAATCCTTCGGACGCCTGGGGGTCCAGCCCGCTCTATCTGAAGGCGTTCATTGTGCTGAATTTTCTCCTGGCCCTATTCACGATGCTCGGCACGCTTTTTGCTTACCGGGACCGGCCGACAGAAGCGATTCCCTACGTTGCCGTGATTCTCGTGTTCCCATTGGTTTTCTATCTGGCCCACTCTTCCCTGCGCTACCGGTTTCCGATGGATCCCGTCATGATGGTTCTAGCCGCCTACGGTGTGGCCTATCCCATTTTTCAATGGCGCGAGCGAACCAGTCCGCGGACGGAAGCTGCCGCACCGGCGCCGCCCGTCCCAACCACGTAAGCAAGTTCAGAATTTTTCGTCGCGAGAATTCTTAGCGGATGTTGTATTTCTTCGAGTAATGCCGGAAGGAGCGGTAGGTCATCTTGAGCAGTTCCGCGGCGCGCGTACCGACGCCGTCGCTCGCCTGCAGCGCGGCCAGGATGTAAGCCCTCTCCATCTCCTGCACGGATTTTTCGAGGTCCACGCCGCTTTCAGGGATCTGCACGTGACCATTTGTTTGCGTTTCGGGAACACGATTTTCCTGCGGTCCCTGGTGCTGAATTTTCTCTGGAAGGACTTTCACTGAAATCACGCTCCCTGTTTCGAGTGCGACAGAGCGCTCCATCGTGTTTTCGAGCTCGCGCACGTTGCCGGGCCAGTCGTAAGACTCCAGCAACGCCATCGCCTCGGGGGTAATTCCCTCGATGGGTTTCTCCATCGTCTTGCGGAATCGCTCCAGAAAAGAACGGGCGAGCAAAGGGATGTCTTCCCGCCGCTCGCTGAGGGCTGGCAATTGGATCGGAATGACGCTCAGACGGTAGTACAAGTCTTCGCGAAACTCTCCAGCGGCGATGGCCTTATCCAGATCCTTGTTTGTCGCCGCAATCACGCGGACGTCGACCTCGAACTCCTCGCTCGACCCAACCGGCCGAACCTTGCCTTCCTGCAAGACGCGGAACAACTTGACCTGCATCGGCAGGCCCATGTTGCCAATTTCGTCCAGGAAGAGGGTTCCGCCGTTGGCTGCGCGGAACAGCCCCTGCCGGTTCTCATTCGCTCCCGTGAAAGCGCCCTTGACGTAGCCGAATAGTTCGGACTCCAGCAGCGTCTCCGGAAAAGCGCCGCAGTTAAGGGTGATAAACGGTTCTTCCTTGCGAGAGCTGTTCTCATGAATCGCTCGCGCGACGAGTTCCTTCCCAGTTCCCGTTTCCCCTGTGATCAGCACGCGGCTGGATTGCGGCGCGACCGTCAAGATCATGTCAAAGATCGCGCGCATCTTCGGGCTGTGGCCAATCATGTTGTCCTGGCCCGTCAGGCGCCGCAATTCGCGCCGCAGATAGCCCGCTTCATTCTTCAGCTTCAGCGTTTCGTCCACTTGGCGTACCGCGCGGCGCAACTGATCGACCAACTCGTGGTCCTTGACGACGTAGCGGTCCGCGCCGGCATTGATCGCCGCAATCGCGGTCTCCACGGTCGGCACGCCGGTAATCAGCAGAAAATAGCTCGACGGCGCGATTTCCTTGCAGAACCGAAGGAGCTCCACGCCCGTGGTGTCCGGCATGCGAATATCGGAAATCACGATGTCGAAGATGCTGGATTGGAGGCGCCGCCGCGCTGACTCACCATCCAGAGCGACTTCCACGCGGTGCCCCTCCTTGCGAAAGGTAATTTCCAGCAATTCACAGATGGACCGTTCGTCGTCAACCACCAGGATATGGGCCATATTCAGCTACTTTCCCGCCGTGCGTCACGCGACGCGAGGCAGCTCCACCGTAAACTCGGCACCCTTCTCCTTCTCGGAGAAAACGCTGATTCGCCCGCTGTGCGCCTGCACGATCTGATACACAATCGCGAGCCCCAAACCCGTGCCGCCAACAAAATTCGATTGCAAGGGCTCGAAGATTTTCGCGCTTTGTCTCGGGTCGAGTCCCATGCCCGTGTCGCGAAACCGGATGCGCACCCAGAACGGCGCGGCTTCGAGAGACACCGTCAGCACTCCGCCGTCCGGCATGGCGCGCAGCGCATTGTCGGATAAATTCCAAAACACCTGCTTGATGCGATTCCGGTCGACTCGGGCGCGGACCTCCGAGCCCGTGAACGTTCGTACGATGCGGTACTTTCCGTCGACTTGCGGATTCCGCTCGAGCAGCGTCAGCGTCTCGTCGAGGATGCCCGAGACATCTTCTTCCGAGAATTCGTATGTTTTTTCGCGCGAGTAGTTCAAGAACTCAGTAATGATCTTGTTCAGGCGCTCCGATTCCCTGCTCACGATTCCTACGAGGTGTTGTTCGTCCTCTTGCAGAGGCACCATGCGCGCGAGTTCCTTGACAGCTCCGGCCATCGCCGTCAGCGGCTGTCGGATTTCGTGCGCGATGGCCGCCGAGAGACGTCCGAGCGCCGCCATCCGCTCTTTTGTGGCCACTTCCTGCTCGAGATGCTTGAGATCCGTCAGGTCCTGAAAGTTGAATACGTAGCCGGTCGTGCGGCGTTCACCCGTCCGAAGCGGCGACACCGAAATTCCAATGAACCGCTGCTGGCCATCTGGAGTAAGAAAATCCACCTCGCGCCGCTGAGGCAGCTTGCCGTCTTCCTTAATGTCGCCCGGAAGCCAGAACTCCGGCCACAACTCCGGCAGAAGCGACCCTCTGACCTTCCGGAATTGGCGGCCCGTGATTTCCTCTCCCGTCCGGTTGAGCAAGAGGACCCGGCCGTCGATATCAGTCGTCAGGAGTCCGCCGCGCATGGAATGGATAATGTCCTCGTTGAACGCCTGCAAGTCTTGAAGCTCACCGCGCTTCACTTCCAATTCCGCGCTGTGCCGGCGCAGGCTTTGAGCCAGCAGGCTCGAGAGATACGCTACAGCCAGGAAATAGAACAGATTGCTGAAAATCCAGGTCTGCAATTGGCGGCTGCTGGGTACGGCAACCTGCATGCGGGGTAGAATGTTGTAGTAGATGAGTTCAGCCAGGCCCCCAATCAGAATGAAACTGAACCCCGCCACAATGAAAGTTGCTTTGCGGGAAAACAGAATGCTGGCGACGATAATTGCCAGGGGATATAGCCAGATAAAGTAGCTATCTTGCGTTCCTGTCAAGTAGATCAGGCACGTCACAACAATCAGGTCAAAAACCAGTTGAACACCTGCATGCCACGAAGCCACTGGCATCCAGCGCATCAGGATCGTGTACACAATCGCCAGCGTGTACCAGAGGATCATCAACGGAATGAAATAGCGCGTAGAAACTTCGAGCTGGCTCGTTTTCCCCAGCACGATGACCAGAGCGAGCAGGAGTGTGATTAGAAAGAACCGGACGCGGGAGAGCCAGCCAAGCCAGGCAGCGACATTTTGTGTCAGTTCCATTCGAGGCGTGCTTGTCGGCCAACTTCCTTTCCGACCTTCAGATTTTGCATCAGACTCGAGCCGGGGAGAGTTCACGGGCGATCCGCGTCGGACCGCCCGTTCGTTGCCTTTCAACCACCAAACGTCCAATTCGAAGGCGCAATTGTCCCTAGTGCGCGCTGCTCAGTTGTCCGATCAGCGAGAACAGCGGCAAATACATCGAAATCACGATGCCGCCGACGACAACGCCGAGAAACACAATCATCATCGGTTCGAGGGCGGACAGCAGGTCTTTGACTGCCGCATCGACTTCATCCTCGTAAAAATCGGCGATCTTTTGCAGCATGGCGTCCATCGCGCCGGTTTGTTCTCCGACGCCGATCATCTGTGTCACCATGCCGGGAAACACATCCGTCTCTCTCAACGGTTCGGCAAGGTTGCGGCCCGCTTCGAGACCTTTGCGGACCTCCATGAGGGCTTTCTCGATGACCGCGTTCCCCGCGGTTCGCGCCGTAATTTCCAAGCCTTCGAGAATGGGAACGCCGCTCGAAATGAGAGTGCCAAGGGTCCGGGTAAATCGCGCCACCGCGATCTTCCGGAGCAAAATTCCGACCAGCGGCAATTTGAGCAGCACGCCATCGATGGTCATTTGCCCGGCCGGAGTTCCGTACCAGACCTTCAGGCCGATTGCGGCGCCAACGAAGAAAACCAGGATCATGAAGCCGAAGATGCTTCCGACAAAATTGCTCAACGCGATTACGATCCGGGTCGGCAGGGGCAGATTGACGCCTAGCCCCAGGAACAAGGTTGCGAAAATCGGTACGACCTTCCAGAGCAGCAACACAATCACGCTGGCGGCAACGACCAAAACCGCAACCGGGTACACCAGGGCCGACTTGACGGCTCGCTTCAATTTGACGTTCTTTTCGATGTAGGAAGAAAGGCGCTGAAGAATCGTATCCAGAATACCGCCCGTTTCTCCGGCCTCGACGAGGTTCACGTAGAGGGCGTCAAAGACTTTGTCGTACTGGCGCATGGCCGCGGAAAGTGTCGAGCCGCCTTCCACCGCTCCGCGGGTGCCCGTCAGCACCTTCTGGAAGACTTTGTTTTCCTGCTGTCCAGCCAAGATCTCCAAGCACTGGACGAGCGGCAATCCGGCGTCGATCATCACGGAGAACTGACGGGTGAAGACCGCCAACTCTTTGGAATCGACGCCTCCGCCAAAGGTGGGCAAGTTGAATTCCTTGCCCTTTTCGGACATCTTGGTAATGCTGATCTGCTGGCGCTTGAGGCTGTTGACCAGCTCCGCCTTGCTCGCGGCCGTCAGTTCTCCGCTGACGGTGGCCCCGGCGCGGTTCGTGCCTCGATAGGTGAAAACCGGCATCGTCCTTCCTCCTAAAAATTCAATCCTGCTGGATCCCTCTCCGGCACATCGGGGTAGCAGTTACAATTTTTGGCTAGCGACGCACCGGGGCGGCAGGCCCACGGTTGGTGGGCGAGGTCACTCCCCGATTAATCATATCCTGCAGTTCCTCGGGGTTTGACGAACGCGACAGTGCGATTTCCAAAGTGATTAACTTCGCGAAGTACGAGTTCGCCAAGCCCTGGTTGAATGTCTGCATCCCGGTCTGGCTCGTGCCGGTTTGCATGGCCGAGTAAATCTGGTGAATCTTGTCTTCCCGGATCAAGTTGCGGATCGCCGGATTGGGAACCAGCACTTCCATCACCATGACTCGGCCGCGCCCGTCCACGCGTGGCAAGAGCGCCTGGCAAAGGATTCCCTCCAGCACCATGGAAAGCTGCGCGCGAATTTGCGGTTGCTGGTAGGACGGGAATACGTCAACGATTCGGTTGATTGTAGAAAGCGCCGAATTGGTGTGCAGGGTCGCGAAGGTCAAGTGCCCTGTTTCGGCGATACGCAGCGCGGATTCAATCGTCTCCAGGTCGCGCATTTCTCCGATCAGCACCACGTCCGGGTCTTCGCGGAGCGCCGCGCGGAGCGAATTCGCAAAGGAATGCGTGTCCGAGTGAACTTCGCGCTGATTCACCAGGCAGCGCTTGTGATTGTGAAGAAACTCGATCGGGTCCTCAATCGTGATCATGTGCTCTTCGCGTTCGGTGTTGATCTTGTCGAGCATCGCCGCCAGAGTCGTCGACTTGCCCGACCCGGTCGGCCCTGTCACCAGCACCAAGCCACGAGGCTTGTCGCACAAACCCTTAACCACAATCGGCAGCCCAAGCGCGTCGAACCCTTTGATCTCCCACGGAATGGTCCGGAACACCGCTCCCACCGCGCCTCTTTGCTGGAAAAGGTTGCCGCGGAAGCGCGCCAGGTTTTTCAATCCGAACGAAAAATCGAGTTCCAGGTTTTCCTCGAACCGGTGCTTTTGCGCGTCCGTCAGGACGCTATAGGCAAGCGCTTTCGTGTCCGCGGCCGTTAGCGGCGCCATATCCATGGGCCGAAGCTTCCCATGGACTCGGACCCTGGGCGGGCTGTTGGTGGTGACATGTAAATCGCTGCCCCCGAGCTCAATCATTTTCTTCAGCAATTCACTCAGCGTGATTCCGGACATGTTCCGCCTTTCTCACAGCACCGTTTCGCGCAGGACTTCCTCGATCGTCGTAAAGCCCGACGCCACCTTGGTGAGGCCGCTCCTGCGCAGGGTGATCATTCCGTTGTCCATGGCTTTCTTCTTCAGCTCGAGCGCGGAGGCGCCGACGAGAATCAGTTCGCGCAATTCGTCGTTGATCTCCATGACTTCGTAGAGACCCACGCGTCCCTTGTAGCCCGTCTTGTTGCATGTTCCGCAGCCCTTGCCGATGCTGATTTCGGTCTTGGGGATCTCATCCGCCGTGAAACCCGCATCGAGCATCGCCTCTTCCGGCACCTTCAGCGGTTCCTTGCAGTTCATGCAAATCCTTCGCACCAGCCGCTGCGCGCAAATCAGGTTCACCGAAGTGGCGACCAAGAAGGGCTCAATCCCCATGTTCATTAATCGGCTGATCGTCGAGGGAGCATCATTCGTGTGTAGCGTGGAGAGCACCAGGTGTCCCGTGAGGGCAGCCTTCACGCCGATTTCCGCCGTTTCGAAGTCGCGGATTTCTCCCACGAGAATGATGTTCGGGTCCTGCCGCAGAAAAGCGCGCAGCGCCGCCGCGAAATTCAGCCCGATTTGATCCTTCATCTGCACCTGATTGATGCCGGCGAGCTGAAACTCTACCGGGTCTTCCGCGGTCATGATGTTGGTTTCGGGCGTATTTAGCCGGGAGATGGAGGAGTACAAAGTATTGGTCTTGCCGGACCCTGTGGGTCCAGTCACCAGAACCATTCCATACGGGCGAAGGATTGCCTTTTCGAATTTGGTGAGAGAATCCGGCTCGAACCCAAGCTTGGTCATGTCCAGCCGCAGGTTCTCTTTGTCGAGCAACCGCATCACGATTTTTTCGCCGAACAGGGTCGGAATCGTGGACACGCGGAAGTCAAGGTCCTTGATTCTTCCATCCTTCCGATACTTGATCATGATGCGGCCGTCTTGCGGCAGCCGCTTCTCGCTAATGTCGAGCTTGGCCATGATTTTGACGCGGCTGATGATCGCGTCGCGAAGCCTCATCGGTGGAGACATCACAGCTTGCAGGATGCCGTCGATGCGAAGCCGTACGCGGATTTCTTTTTCGTACGGCTCGATATGAATGTCGCTGGCCCCGCGCTTTACCGCGTCGGTCAGGACCAAGTTCACGAGCTTGATGATTGGCGCTTCCTCGGCCGCGCGCTCCAGCTCGGCGAGGTTCATTTCCTGCTCTTCGGCGGCAAGCTCAAGGTCGGCGTTATCGTCGCCGGTGAGGTCCTTCATCACCTTGGTGAGCTGTTCCTCGCTCTCCGCTTCGCCGTAGAACTTGGAAATGGCCTCGGCGATCGCCGTCTCGGAGGCAACGACCGGCTCGACATTGAATCCAGTCATGAACTTGATGTCGTCCATTGCGAAGACGTTCGTGGGATCGGTCATCGCAATGGTCAGCGTCGAGCCCACGCGCGACAGGGGAACAATCTGGTAGCGGATCGCCGTGTCCTGGGGGATAAGCTTGATGACAGCGGCGTCAACCTCGTAATATTTCAGATTGATGGAGGGAACCCCGTACTGGCGGGAAAGCACTCCGGTGATCTCGTCATCGCTGATGAAGCCGAGCTGCATCAGGCACGTCCCCAACTTACCCCCGTTTGCCTTTTGGTGAGCCAGGGCTTGGCGGAGCTGGTCGGACGTGATCAAGTTTTCCTTGATCAGGATTTCGCCTAACCGGGATGACATCGGACGAGGACTCCTCGGGGCACACGCACACCCGGAAAGATTAAAGTAGCAGATAGCCCCGGACCGCTAAGGCGTGATTTTCGGCAGTCGTACTGAAACGGGCAATATCCGGTACCTGTCCGCTGGTACAGGCACCTTCGACAACGCCGCAACGCCTTGTCTTGACTAGACGTACGGCGCCCGCTATCTTCCCGAGGAATGGGCGAACAAGCCGGAAAAACCGTGCCGTCAGAGCGACGAGGCCCACATAGACAGCCCCGCAGGTCTGCCAGACGGGGCCAGCCCGACGGTGCCACGAAAGCTCAGCTGATAGCCCCCTCCGGCGAGCTAATGCGCTACTATGAGGCGATGTCCCGCACGCTGGGTCCGATGCACTGGTGGCCGGCGCAAACGGCGTTCGAAGTCATTGTCGGGGCCATCCTGACCCAAAGCACGGCCTGGGTAAACGTGGAACGCGCCATCGCAAATCTCCGGTCAGCACGCCTGCTCACCCCGTCGGCTATGCTCGCGGTGCGTTCGCAGCGACTCGCTGAGCTCGTGCGACCATCCGGGTACTTCCGTCAAAAGGCAAAGAAGCTGAAGGCGTTTGTTCGATTCCTGCAGTCTGAATACGGGGGCTCTTTAAGGCGCATGTTCGAGAGTCCCACTTTGGAACTGCGCGAAAAACTGCTCGCTGTCCACGGGATTGGACCAGAGACGGCCGACTCGATCTTGCTGTACGCCGGGAATCACCCGGTCTTCGTTGTGGACGCCTATACGCACAGGATCCTCGAACGTCATGCAGTCGCCAGCGGTAAGCCAAACTATGAAGCTGTCCGTTCGTTTATCGAGGATTCCCTGCCTCGCAGCGCAGAGTTGTACAATGAATTCCACGCTCTCATCGTGAACACGGGGAAGAATTGGTGCCGCAAAAAGGCTCCGCGTTGCGCGGAGTGCCCGCTCCGCCCCCTGCTGCCGGCAGACTCACCTTTTGCGCGCCTCCAAGGCCCTGCGCCCGAAGCGATGGCGCAGATGGAACGGAGCTTGGCGTGAGCAAGGGCCGCAGATCGCAGCTTCTGCTTTACCTCGGCGGACTCGCGATCGTGTTGCTGCTTGCGGCCGTGTTCACTCTGGGCTCGCTGACGCTCCCCGTCGAGCCGCGCGATTGGCAGCAGGTTCTCGTCCTGTATGCCCTGTCCACGTTTATCGTCGCGGCGCTCTTGGTGTTTGGCTCGATCCTGGGGAGAAGCCTCTTCAGGCTTTGGTTCGAAAGGCTTGCCCGAAAGCCCGGCTCCCGGTTCAAAACAAAAATGGTCATGGGCGCGATCGCCGTCTCTTTCCTGCCTTTGGTCTTTCTGTTTTTTGTGAGCTATGCCTTGGTGAACCGTACGCTCGTCCTGTGGTTCCCTCGCCCGCTCGAGATGGCGACCCAATCCAGCCGCAGCTTGGTGGAGGAAATGAGCCGGGCCGATGCCGCGCGAATGTCGGAGATCGCCGCGGAAGTAGCGGGCGCCGTAGTAAACGATTCGGCGAAAGACACGATCCACGCATTCGACCAGTCGTTCGCGCGCGGTGCGGACTTGGCCTGGGAAGCGAATCCAAGCGGTGAGCCAGTTTTTGTTGGAGTTAACCCGAATTTCAAGTTTCAGCTTCAGCGCGATGGTTCCGCGGCCAGCACGCACCCAAATCTACCCGTGCTCGTGCGCCAAGCGCCGGGCGGCGCGGAGCTGTGGCAATACGGCGGAAAGTTTTTCCTGGCAGGCCGCGCCAAGATGGGAGCCGGCTATCTTTTCGCCGGCCGAAATGTCCCTGACGATTTTTCGGTGCGACTCAATGAAATCGACGTGCAGACCGCCTCCTACGGCCAGCAGCGCCAGGACTTGCGCATGTACAAGTCCCAACTGCTGCTGACCCTGCTGCTGTTCACCATCCTCTTGATGTTCGCCACAACGTGGTTTGCTCTCTTCCTGTCCAAGCAAGTCACTGTGCCAATTGAAGCGCTGGCCCAGGCCACGCAAGAAATCATCGAAGGAAACTACGAAACTCGCGTCAACGTGCAGGCGCGGGACGAGCTCGAAACGCTGGTCCGCTCGTTCAACCGCATGACGGAACAACTCAGCGATAGCCGGAAGCAGATCGACGTTTTCACGCAGAATCTGCAGCAAGCCGTCCAGGAGCTGGAGCGGCGCCGCACCTTGATGGAAACGATTCTCGAAAATATTCCGACGGGCGTGATCTCGGTGGACGAGACCGAGACCATACGCCGCGTCAACCCAGCTGCCATAAGGATGCTGGGAGAGAACGCGCGGCAAGCCACCAACTTCGGTCAAATTCTGGGTGAAGAAGCTGCCCGCGCTGTGCATTTCCTGATGCGCCGCTCTCTTCGGCTGGGCACCGCGACGCACGAGCTTGAATTTTCCGTCTCGGGGCGGCTATTGCGCGCGGCAGTCACAGTGAGCTCGCTTGGGCCGCGCCGCACCAACCGCGGCTTCGTCGTTGTGGTCGACGACCTGACCGACTTGTTGCGCGCGCAAAAGGCAGCGGCCTGGCAGGAAGTGGCGCAACGCATCGCGCATGAAATCAAGAATCCGCTGACGCCGATTCAGCTTTCTTCCCAGCGCCTGTCGCGCTACCTGGACCGGCACCGCGCAGCTTCTGCCCAGAAAGAGCCGCCTGAACTCGTTCGCCTGGTGGGCGAATGCTCGAGCTTGATCGAGCGCGAGGTCCGCGTCCTCGAATCCTTGGTCGGAGAGTTCTCGCAGTTTGCTCGATTCCCAACGGCGAAACTGGCGCCCGCGTCCCCCAACGAAATCGTAACCGAAGCCCTGTCCGTCTTCGACGGCCGCCTCGAAGGGATTCGCGTACGAAAGGAATTAGCGCCCGATCCGCCGTCCGTCCGAGCAGATAGCGAGCAGTTGCGCCGTGTTCTCGTCAACTTGATCGACAATGCGGCCGAGGCCATGGAAGGGTCGGCGGTCAAGGAATTGCTCTTGTGCACGCGTTTCAACAGCGATCGCGAAATTATCGAGATCGTCGTCGCCGACAGCGGCCACGGAATTTCGCCGGAGGACAAAGATCGTCTCTTCCTGCCGCACTTTTCGACCAAGGATCGCGGCACCGGACTTGGGCTCGCGATCGCCAGCCGCATCATGGCCGAGCATCACGGCTCGATCCGGGTCGAGGACAATGTGCCAGCAGGCGCGCGATTCATTCTGCAGCTCCCCGTGACCGAGGTAGCCCCGGCCTCCTTGTTCCCGCGGACGGGATAACCGACTTCGGCCATGCCCAATTCCATTCTTATCGTGGACGACGAGCAGGGTATACGCGAAGCGCTCTCGTCGATCCTCACCGACGAAGGCTACGAACCGATCGCGGTGCCTTCGGGCGAAGACTGCATTTCCCTGCTCGATCAGCGGTCGATTGACTTGGTGCTTCTAGACGTTTGGCTGAATGGAATGGACGGCCTCGCGACGTTGGAGCGAATTCGCAAGAGCCCGGTTGACCCGATGGTCGTCATGATATCGGGGCATGCCAGCATCGAAACGGCGGTGCGGGCAACGAAGCTCGGTGCTTTTGATTTTATCGAAAAGCCCCTCTCCCTTGAGAAGGTCATCCTGGTCATCAAAAATGCGCTCGAAGTGCACCGGCTGGCGCAGGAAAACAAGCGGCTCCGCGAAGAGCTTGGCGGCCGCACGCAGTTGCATGGGGACACCATTCCAATGCGCGCTCTTCGCCAGCAAATCGCCCTGACGGCTCCCACGCACGGGCGCGTGCTCATCTACGGCGAAAGCGGCACCGGAAAGGAGCTTGTGGCGAGGGCGCTTCACGCTGCCAGCCTTCGGGCCGACCGGGCGTTTGTCGAAGTAAATTGCGCGGCGATTCCGGAAGAGCTGATCGAATCCGAGCTCTTCGGGCACGTGAAAGGCAGCTTTACCGGCGCCACTGAAAACAAAATCGGAAAATTCGAAAAGGCCGACGGAGGGACACTGTTCCTCGACGAAGTTGGGGACATGAGCCTGCGCACGCAGTCCAAGGTGCTGCGCGTCCTCGAAGAACAGAGCCTCGAGCCCGTGGGTTCGAGCCAAACTGTGCGTGTCGACGTGCGCGTGATTGCCGCGACGAACAAGACGCTCGAGGACGAAATCGCTCACGGCCGCTTCCGCGAAGACCTCTTTTATCGCCTCAATGTGATCCCGTTCACTCTGCCGCCCCTGCGTGAACGGATCGAAGACGTTCCTGTGTTGGCCCGCTACTTCATAGCTGAATTTGCCGCCGCGTACGGCCGCAAGCCGAAGGAGCTGAGCGAAGCCGCGATCAGCGTCATGCTGCGTTACCAGTGGCCGGGAAACGTCCGTGAATTGCGCAACCTGATCGAGCGCCTCATGATCGTCGTCCCGCAAGACAGAATTGAGCCGTTGCATCTCCCAGCCGAGCTGTTCCGCGCCAGCGCGCGCACGGCTCAGGCCCCGAACGCCACGCTGCATGAGGCCCGCAACGCCTACGAGCGCGATTTCATCCTGCGCAAACTAGAAGAAAACCAGTGGCACATGACCCGCACCGCCGAAGCGCTCGGCCTAGAGCGCAGCCACCTGTACCGCCGCATGCGCACGCTGGGGATTACGGCCGAGGAATAAGTAGCACAGCCACTCTTGGCTGTGCGGGTTTTGCAGTCGTAGCTTTTGGTCGACAGCGAATGTGAATCCCACGAAATCGCACAGGCAAGAGTGCCTGTGCTACTTGTTGCCCGCCATTTGATCCAATTGCCAGTGCCAATCCAGCTGCCGCACGAGCTGCGGATTCTCCCGCCAGTTGCGCTGCACCTTGACGAACAGCTCGAGGAAAATCTTGCTGCCCAATATGGACTCTAGTTCCTTCCGCGCAGCGGTGCCAATATTCTTGAGCGAACTCCCGCCGCGTCCAATCAGGATTCCCTTCTGCCCTTCCCGCTCCACGCAGATCGTCGCGCGAATGCGGATCAGCTTTTCGCCCTCCTCGAACGAATCCACAAGGACTGCAACGGCGTGCGGGACCTCCTGGGTAGTTGCCTCCATAGCTTTCTCGCGCACAATTTCTGCAGCCAGGAATCGTTCCGGCTGATCCGTGTATTGGTCGACCGGAAAATGCGGCGGCCCAGCCGGAAGGTGTTCGATGATCTTCTCCAGAACGAGTTCGACCCCCTCACCCGCTAGTGCTGAAATGGGAATGATTTCGTCGAATTTCCCGAGCCTCGTCGACGCCTCGATAAGAGGAAGCAGGCCGGCTTTCGAAACGCGGTCGATCTTGTTCAGGAGCAAAAACCGCGTGCCATCAAACCGCTGCACGCGCTCGATAGCTCGCCGATCTCCGCCGCCGAAATCTTCCGCGGCATCAAGAATCAAGGCCACGATGTCGACTGCTCCCATCGCCGCTTCCACTTCGCTCATCATCTGCCGGCCCAGAGCCGAGTCGGGCCGGTGCAACCCAGGCGTGTCGACAAGCACGACTTGCGCCTTTTGGTGGTTGACGATCCCCTGAATCCGATTGCGGGTGGTCTGCGGCCGAGAAGTTACAATGGCAACTTTTTCGCCAACCAAGCGGTTCACCAGCGTTGATTTCCCCGCGTTCGGGCGGCCCACCACCGCTACAAATCCAGATTTGAATTCGTCCGCCATCGGCGGCCGCTATCATACCAGTCGCATCGGCTCACGTGGACGGCGTGCTACACTTCCGACGCTCGGCCGGACTTCGCGAAATTGCACCGTCCGTCTAAATTTTTCTTGGAGACTCTTAGATGCCCGCAACTCCCCACCTGGAACACCACTTCACCGCGCCGGAATCGGTTCGCGACGTCGTCATCGGGATGGCCGACGGCCTCACTGTCCCGTTTGCGCTGGCGGCGGGAATTTCAGGCGCCATCGCCTCGAGCCCGCACGCTTCGACCCTGGTGGTGACGGCGGGATTCGCGGAGATCGC
>JACXTT010003638.1_pt1 | contig 23533 bp, 19 predicted proteins | sample 9270951 | NCBI WGS metagenome assembly JACXTT01 (sample SAMN15532306, study PRJNA645909) | rock metagenome | isolation source: weathered quartz diorite | place: Puerto Rico | collected 2017-06-21
CCATACCGAAACGCACTTCGTGCATTCCCCCACCACCATCCACACGCTGCGGGCCGGATTCAGCCGTATCCGCAACGCCGAGAACGGAACTATCCGGCAGGACGTCCCAGCATCGCTATCCTTCATTTCCGGCCAGCCGCTCGGCTCGATCGAGGTCACAGGCCTGGGCGATCTGGGCGGATTACCGGCCCGGCAGCGGCCCCGCCGCTTTGTGGACAACGACTATCAGGTCAGCCATGAAATGGCGCTGATCCGCGGCGCGCATACGCTGCGCGCGGGCGGCGGCTATGACCGCGTGCAGTTCAACCAGATCTCCGATTTGAACGGCATCGGCCAGTACCGGTTCACATCTCTCCTTAACCTGCTGCAAGCGCGCCCCTCAGTCGGCGACCTGATGCAGCCCGGCTCGGACACCGTGCGCGGCTGGCGTATCCATCACGTCAGCGGATTCGTCCAGAACGATTTTCGCGTCAACCGACGGCTCACCGGCACGCTCGGCGTCCGCTACGAGGTCAATTCCGTTCCCACCGAGGTCAACGGCAAGATCGCGGTGCTGAAGAACCCCATCACAGATTCCAGGGTCACGGTCGGCGGCGACCTTTATCAGAGCCCAGGCAAGGCCAACTTTGCGCCACGGGCGGCGCTGGCCTGGGATCCTTTCGGGGCGAGCCGCACCGTGGTCCGCGCGGGCGCGGGCCTGTTTTATGACCTGATCGGTACGCGGGAGCTGGTGGTGTCGGGGAACCGCATGCCGCCGCTGTTCAACCGTCTGACTCCGTCCAATCCGGATTTCCCCAATCTGCTCGAGTCCGCGCTCCGCGTTACGCCCAATGTCGCGCCCGATGGAGTCGACTACTATCTGCAACAGCCCTACGTCCTGCAATTTCAGTTTGCCGTCCAGCAGCAGGTGGGCCGCGACAACGTGGTGGAAGCGGGTTACTCCGGCTCGCGTGGCATCCACCTGATGGGCGGCGTCGGCAATGTCAACCCGGCGCGTCCGGAGGTCCAGCCCGACGGCCGGCTGTTCTTCTCTGCAACGGCGCCGCGCGTGAATCCAGCCTTCGACCAGATCGGCACCCGGCGCTCGCAGTTCAACTCCTTCTATCACGCGTTTCTCACCCGCTTCCAACACAGGACCCGCTCCGGATTGCGATTCGACCTGAAATACAACTGGGCAAAATCCATCGACGAAACTTCGAACGTCATCTTCACCGACTTCATCGCCGCGGACCGCGTCCCCACGATGTTCGACTACCGGCAGAATCGCGGCCTGTCGGATTTCGATTCTCGCCACGTCTTTTCAGGCAGTCTTTCCTGGGAGATGCCGTCCCTGGGTCATTCCGCGGCGGCCAAGGTGTTCGGCGGATGGGGCTTCTACAGCCTGATTCAGGCGCAAACCGGCCATCCGTTCAATCCGCACACCGGCTTTGACCGGTCCCGCCTGCGATTTTCTACTACCGATGGGCTACAGCGTCCGGACGCTACGGCTTCCTTTAGCACCCCGCTGGTTCTCGGCGGCCCGGATCGCTATTTCGACGCCGGAGCGTTCACCTTGCAAGAAGCGGGCTACTACGGCAACCTGGGACGCAACACGATTCCGGGTCCCAACTTGCTCAATGTGGACGTCTCGTTGCACAAAATCGTGTGGCAGCGAGAGCGTTCCAGCGTTCACCTGCGCCTGGAAATGTTCAACCTCGCCAATCACCCTAACTTCCAGATTCCATCCGGGTTGGACCTGTTCAACAGCAGTCTCCAGCGGCTCCCCACGGCGGGGCGTATCACTGAGACCGCTACGCCATCCAGACAGATCCAACTGGCGGCACGCTGGACGTTTTAGAAGCGCTGCTGGTACCTGGCGCTTATCCGGGAGAGCGCCGCCGCGTAGTCCAAACGCGTCTCGTTGTAGTTGACCCATTGGAACGGGTACGGTGGCGCGTTGGTTGCCTTGAATCGAAGCACAACGAATTCGTCGAATTCGGGCGCGGCTTCCGCCTGTAGACGGCGCTCGGCTGCGGCGGCTTCCTGGCATGGATGGAGAAAGCCCGCCTTGCCGGTTGTCGGGAAGGACCGATCCCCTTCGTAGCTTATGGTGCTCTCGGCTTGATTGATGCCGATAACGGCAACGCAAATAGGATTTCCGCCACCGCGTCTGAACTGCACGACTTGATTCCGAAGGTCATTGATGACGCGGTCTATCTGCTTGATCATTGCCTTCGCGAGCACTTTCGCTTCAACGCCGATTTCGACTGTCGCTATCGGCCCTCGGGCGACCAGATAGCCGCTGTCCTCGATCGGCGACTCGCCAGGGATGATTTCGCCAAAGGTCCCATCGCCGCGCCGGGCGGCAACGCCGCGCCGCTTGTTCTGGACGTTCAGAACGCGATCCTTCCGGATGATCGCTGCGTCGATAAGCTTCGGAGAGCGGTTGATGGTAATGAGGTCTTCGTAGAAATGCATCGCGACGAAATCACCTTGGCTCGAATCACGATGCTTGTAGATTTTGCCCTCAAACAGTCGCCGGAATTCCGTGGGGAGTCGGTACTCGGGCGCGGGCCTCTCCGTCAAACATGACCTCCGCTTTGATCGCTCCAACAAGACGGTGCTGACGCGCGGCCTTTATGATCCGCTGCCGGGCAATATCGACATAGGCCGGTTCAATTTCGTTGGCTATCGAATTTCTTCCTGACATGATAGCAGCCTGTGTGGTTGAGCCGGTACCTGCGAACGGGTCTAGAACCGTATCGCCTGCGAAGGAGAACATTTTGATCAGCCGTTCGGCTAGTTCGATAGGGTACGGCGCTGGGTGGCCGTCGCGGGTAGACGCACCTCTAAGGTCCGCCCAGATAGATTTCTGCCAGGTTTTCATCTCCTCCTTCGTCAGCATCGAAAGCGCCTTCTGGAGCGATGGCGTGGTCCGGTATTCGCCGCCCTTTCGGAGGAAGAGGATGTACTCGATATCGTTCTTGATGATGCCGCCGGGCTGATACGGCTTTCCGTAGAAACCCGCGCCGTTCCCTTCAGCTTCGGTAACGCCGTTGGCGATTTTGTGCCAAAAAATTGGCTGGAGGCAGTCGAGACCGAGCTTTCGCGCGCGTACCTGAATATCGGAGTGGAGCGGTACGAGGTAATGCCTCCCCCCGCGCTTCCGGGGAATGCAGACATCGCCCACCACACAACAGATTCGGCCACCGCCGACGAGTACGCGAGCGCACTCCCGCCAGACTCTATCCAACTGCGAAAGGAAATGCTCGTAATCCTCGAAGTGACCCATCTGATCGCCGTTACCCGGCGCATACTCCTTCAGCGTCCAGTAAGGCGGCGAAGTCACCACAAGATGGACCGAGGCGTCTTCGATCCAGGACAACTCGCGCGCGTCTCCGTGGTGCAGGCGATGCGTGGTGCGGTGGTAAGGTTCCGGCCAGGGCACTTCGCGGTAATGAGCGTTCGCTGCGAGTAGCGTCCTAAGGCCCTCGGGAGTGTTGTCTTCGGTCGGAAGGGCCGGGATCCGCCGCTTCAGTCTCCTTGCTGGCCCGGTCTCGAAGAGGTGGTCTTGAAGCGGGCTGCCGTTTGTTTTCGACTTCCTCAATCGTCTCCTGTCGGGTGCCGCCAGTCCGAAGACTAACTTCGGTCTGCTGAGAGCAATTGTACCCTTGTCCGTCGCATTGATGCTCATCTCGCTGGTCTCATCGACCAAAAGCAGCCACGGCTCTTGGCACGCCCCCTCACGGGAACTTACGACCAAAGCCCTGATTGCCTTGGGCGATCGCCAGGGCTGAGAGTTTCAGCCGCGAATCGCCTTAATCGTCAGATTTCGATCGGGTTGGCTTTTCAAAAGGCGCTCGCGGTGCCCACCAACAGGCCCGAGTATAATACACATTTATACAAACCGCGAACATTATAAATTTGCCAAATCCTCCCGGGTCTAAGATACTTAACGGATACGGGCTAAGGGTCCGTGTCACTACCCTGACACCGGCCTTGGCCACCTTGGTAACGGTATGAGCAACCGCGTATACATCTTCGACACCACGCTGCGCGACGGAGAGCAATCGCCGGGCTGCAGCATGACGGTACCTGAGAAGCTGAAAATGGCGCGCCTGCTGGTGGAGCTGGGCGTCGACATCATGGAAGCCGGCTTCCCCATCGCCTCCGACGGCGATTTTGAAGCCGTGGACGCGGTGAGCCGGGAGTATCCCTGGGTTCAGGTGGCCGCTCTGGCTCGCTCCTGCACCATGGACGTTGAACGGGCGGCTCAATCCCTACGTAATGCCAAACGGCCGCGCATCCATACCTTTATCGCCACGAGCGAGATCCATCTCAAGCACAAGCTCAAGAAGTCGCGTCAACAGGTACTGGAGGAAGCGGTGGCCGCGGTGGAACTGGCGCGCAGCTACGTCGACGACGTGGAGTTCTCCGCTGAAGACGGGGCGCGCACAGATCCGGACTATCTCGAAGCGATTTCCAAAGCCGTGGTCGCGGCGGGCGCGCGCACGGTCAATATTCCGGACACGGTGGGATACTCGGTGCCCTCGGAATACGGCGAGCTGATCGGGCGCATCGTAAAGGCGCTGGGCGATGCGGCTGTGGTCAGCGTGCACTGCCACGACGACCTTGGCCTTGCGGTCGCCAACTCTCTGGCCGCGGTTGAGGCGGGAGCGCGGCAGATCGAATGTACGATAAACGGCATCGGCGAGCGGGCCGGCAACTGCTCGCTTGAAGAAGTAGTCATGGCGATCAAAACCCGACCCGACCGCCTACCCTACAAGACCGGAATCCACACCGAGCACCTGTACGCCGCGAGCCAGATGCTCACCTCCATCATCACCTTCGGCCCGCAGCCTAACAAAGCCATCGTGGGCCGCAACGCGTTCGCGCACGAAGCGGGTATCCACCAAGATGGTTATCTCAAGGAAAAGACCACCTACGAGATTATCGATCCCAAGACCGTCGGCGTGCCGGAGGGAAAGCTGGTGCTGGGAAAGCACAGCGGGCGTCACGCGCTGAAGCAGCGTTGCACGGACCTCGGATTCGACCTCACACGCGAAGAAGTCGACATCGTCTATCACAAGTTCACCGCGCTAGCCGATCGCAAGAAAGGCCTGCTCGACGAGGAGATCGTCGGGATTATCGAGGAGGTCCGCGCGGCGATAATGAAAGTCGCGGCGGATTAGGCGGGCGTCGCCCGCCTCCAACAAAAACGAAACGGCAAACATGAATCTCAACGTCCTGGTTCTGCCTGGAGACGGCATTGGAACCGAAGTTACGCGCGAAGCGGTCCGGGTCCTGCGCCACGTGGCCGGCAAATGGAACCACGCCCTGAAACTCACTGAAGGTTTGCTGGGCGGCATCGCCATCCACAAGACCGGCTCTCCCATGCCGGAGGAGACGGCCCGGCTGGCACTGGCCGCCGATGCCACGCTGCTGGGCGCCGTGGGCCTGCCCGAATTCGACAACGTGCCGCCGGAGAAGCGGCCCGAGAAAGGCCTGCTGGGCATCCGCAAAACGCTCGGCGTCTACGCAAACCTGCGTCCGGTTCGCGCCTACGCGGCGCTGCTGGACTCTTCGCCGCTGAAGAACCATCTGGTGGAAGGCACGGACATGATCATCGTCCGCGAGCTGACCGGCGGCATCTACTACGGCACTCCACGCGGCATCAGCGGAGAAGGCGCGGACTCGCGGGCCGTCAACACCATGACCTATACGCGCGCCGAGATCGAGCGCGTCACGCGCATGGCATTCCACCTGGCGCGCGGCCGGCGCAAGAAGGTCACTTCCGTCGACAAATCGAACGTGCTGGAGAATTCGCAGCTCTGGCGCAAAGTAGTGACCGAGGTCGCGGCCGAATTCCCCGACGTCATGCTGGATCATCTGCTGGTGGACAACTGCGCGATGCAGCTAATCCTGAACCCGCGGCGCTTCGACGTTGTGGTGACCGAGAACATGTTCGGCGATATCCTGAGTGATGAAGGGGCGGTGCTGGCGGGCTCCATTGGGATGCTGCCGTCGGCATCGATTGGCGACAAGCTGCCCTCCGGCGCGTGGGTGGGCCTGTATGAGCCGGTACACGGCTCGGCGCCCGACATCGCCGGCCAGAACAAAGCCAATCCGCTGGGCGCGATCGGCTCGGTGGCAGCGATGCTGGAGTACAGTTTCGGACTCAAGGAAGAGGCGGCTGCCGTCAATACTGCCATGGAGGCGGTGCTGACCGGCGGCAGAGTCACCGCCGACCTGAAGCCCAAGGGCGCGCCCGCCACAACCGAGCAGGTGGGCGAAGCCGTTTGTGGGGCAATCTAGAATCGCCGCATCAATTTAGAATCGAATCCACATGAGTAAGCCACGCACCATCATTGAAAAGCTCTGGGACTCCCACGTCGTATTCCAGCAGCCGGGCGCTCCCTCGCTGATTTTCATCGACCTGCACCTGGTCCACGAAGTCACTTCGCCGCAGGCGTTCCAGGGACTGCGCGAGCGCGGCCTGAAAGTTCGCCGTCCGGACCTCACCTTCGCCACCGCCGACCACTCCATCCCGACCTCGGACCGGTCGCTCCCCATCCTCGACCCGATCGCCGCCAATCAGATCCGGCAGTTGGAAATCAATTGCGCCGAGTTTGGCATTCCGCTCGAAAGCATCCACGGTGCGCGGCAGGGAATTGTTCACGTGATCGGCCCCGAGCTTGGCCTCACGCAACCCGGCCAGACCGTGGTCTGCGGCGACAGCCACACCGCGACGCACGGGGCGTTCGGCGCGCTGGCCTTCGGAATCGGGACCAGTCAGGTGGAGCACGTGCTGGCTACGCAGTGCCTGCTGCAACACCAGTCCGAAACGTTCAACGTGCGGGTGGAGGGCACGCTCGCGAAGGGCGTCGCAGCCAAGGACATAATCCTCGCACTGATAGCCAAGATCGGCGTAGGCGGCGGAACCGGGTGCGTATTCGAGTACACGGGGTCCGCCATCCGGGCGCTCTCGATCGAAGAGCGCATGACGGTATGCAACATGTCCATCGAGGGCGGTGCGCGCGCCGGCCTGGTGGCGCCAGACGACAAGACGTTTGAATATCTGAACGGCCGGACCTACTCTCCGCAGGGCGCCGCCTGGGATGCAGCAGTGGCACGCTGGCGGCAACTACCGTCGGACCCCGGCGCAACCTACGGCCGCGAAGTCACTATCGACGCCGATGCGCTGGAGCCGATGATCACCTACGGCACCAACCCCGGCATGGGTGTTCCGATCACCGGGCCGGTGCCGGATCCGTCCTCGATCGCCGATCCACTGGAGCGCGATAGCGTCGTCAGCGCGCTGAAGTACATGGGGCTGGAAGGGGGAAAGCCGCTGCTGGGCCGGCCCGTCGACGTGGTCTTCATCGGAAGCTGCACCAACTCGCGGATCTCCGATCTGCGGGCCGCGGCTTCCGTGCTGAAGGGCCGCAAAGTCAGCTCCAAGGTTCGCGTGATGGTGGTTCCGGGGTCGCAGGCGGTGAAGCATCAGGCCGAGGCGGAGGGCCTGCCCGAACTCTTCCGCGCCGCGGGCGCCGAATGGCGCGAGCCCGGCTGTTCCATGTGCATCGCCATGAACGGCGATCAATTGCAGCCCGGCCAGTACAGCGTGTCCACCTCGAACCGGAACTTCGAAGGCCGGCAAGGCAAGGGCGGACGGACGTTCCTGGCGAGTCCCCTGACCGCCGCCGCCACTGCGTTGACCGGCGTAGTTACCGACGTCCGCACAATAATTTGAGGAGCACGAGCATGATCAAATTCATTCCATTCGAAAGCCGCATCGTTCCCCTGCCGGCCAACAACGTCGACACCGACCAGATCATCCCGGCGCGCTTCCTCAAGACCACTTCCAAGGAAGGGCTCGACAAGCAGCTCTTCTGCGACTGGCGGTACGACGAAGCCGGAAATCCTAAACCGGATTTCATCCTGAACCAGCCTCGGGTCAAAGGCGCGCAGGTGCTGCTGGCCGGCGACAACTTCGGCTGCGGAAGTTCGCGCGAGCACGCTCCGTGGGCTCTGACGCAGTTCGGCTTCCGCGCTGTCATTTCGACCTCGTTCGCCGACATCTTCAAGGGCAACTCGCTGAAGAACAGCCTCCTGCCGATTGTCGTCTCCCCCGAAGCGCACGCAGCCCTGTTCGATGCGGTCGAAAAGGACGCCGCCGCTAAAGTGAAGGTGGACCTGGCGTCCCAGACGCTGACGCTCCCCGGTGGCGGCACTGTCGAGTTCCCCGTAGACGGCTTCGCCAAAACCTGCATGTTGGAAGGCGTCGACGAGCTGGGCTACATCCAGAAGCAGGAGGCCCAGATCGCTGCTTTCGAAGCGGCGCGGGTGGGCTCCATCAACACTCTTGCCAGATGAGGTGAGGGGCGCAGGCGTTCCCGCCAGTCTTAGCTGCGTCTCAGTGCCGATTAAGCTGAGCGATAATGGCCGGAGGATGGCCGCCGCCCATGTCGAGATTCCCAAGGAAGCGCTGGCGGATTTCTGCCGCCGCCATAAGATCCGAAAGCTCTCCCTTTTCGGATCGGTACTGACTGACCGGTTCAGCGACTCGAGCGACATCGACGTGCTGGTTGAATTCGAGCCGGAGGCGCGAGTGGGCTACCTCAGCCTTGCGCGGATGGAAGTGGAACTGTCGGACTGGCTGGGCCGCAAGGTCGATCTTCGAACTCCGGGTGAGCTTAGTAAGTACTTCCGGGATGAAGTGATTCGGACAGCAGCGGTTCAATATGTCCGAAAGTGACGCGATTCGCCTGCGCCACATGCCCGAGGCGAGTCTGGAGGCGATCGACAACGGTTCCGGACAGACGTCCGACGATTTGCGCGATGACCGCGTCCGGGCCCTTGCGTTGGTCAGATGCGTGGAAATAGTCGGCGAAGCCGGCACGAGAGTCAGTGAAGAGTGCCCCGACAGCCATCCCGAAATACCCTGGCGAGCGGTCATCGGAATGCGCAACCGCTTGGTTCACGCTTACTTCGATATCGACTTCCGCGTCGTCTGCGATACGGTCCAGGACGATCTTCCGGCGCTCGTCGCCGCTCTCAAAGAAGTTCTAGCGAGCGGCGAGTAGCGCCTGCGCTAATCGCCGCCGCCTTCGCAAGGCCCGTGAAGAGCGTAGGCCGCCAGTTTCGTCGGCTGCGGAAGAAGGCGCATCTCAGGTCAACGCACCCTAAATCGAGAACATCCCCGTTACCGGCGATAGCTGACCAGCAGCGTGTCGCCCGGCTGCGGCACGGCGCCCGTTAAGAAGTGGATCGTTACGCCGCTGAGCGTGAAATCGAAGCCCGCCTTCTGCAAGATGCCGTTGCGAAACACCATCAGGCTCGCCGGCGGAGCGGCCGCGGCGGCGGTCGAAAAATTCGTGTTCGAACCGTCCACAAGCCCGCCTGGAGTCTCCTGATCCGCGAAGATCACGGTCGATCCGCCCGTTCCGCACGGCCCGCTGGAGCCGTCGACGCGCAGGCAATCGCCGGCCGATCCCGATGCGGCCTCGATCTCGCTCGAGTCGCTGATTACCGCCGCGCGCCCCGCGGAGTATCCCGGCCCTTTCAACGGCCGCGCCGCCAGGTCCGCGACTAAGCCCACGACGTCGCTCTCCTGAATCTGGGTGATCTGGCCGATGCCGCCCGGCCACAGCGGGCCGCTGGTCCGCACATCCCGCACTTTCAGCTTTGTCGCCGATTCCGGAACCGACCAGATTTCGGTAAACTGCGTCTTCCCGCTGGCGTAATACTGCACTGTATAAAATGCCGATGGCGTCGCGCCCACTGTCGCCACAAGCTGCACGAACAGATTGCCATCCACGATCCGGACGGTCTTCGACTCCTTCATCACCTGAGTCTGGTTGGGACCCTCGAACGTCGTCCACGCCATGTTCACCAAGCCGTTGAAACGCGTGCCGTCCGCCTTGAACAGCATGTCCTGAATCGTTGTGAGCGGCGGGGCGCCCCACGCCACCGGACCATACAGGCTCCCCAGAGCCAGAACCGCAACCGCGAAAAATCGAGCAAACATCACCTAGCCTCCAAGAAATAACCCAGCAAGAAATAACCCACAAAAAAAATAACCCGGGCCCGATGCTGGCATCGGTCCGGGTTTCGCGGAGTATGTCCCCCGCCACCCACAGTGTAACTCGCCGCCCTTGGGGTTCCGGTTCCCCTGGCTCCGGGGCTTTGACGTAAGTTATACTGCCCTTGACACTTACTTGGCACCGAAAATATTCCAAAAGGATGTGAACGGTTTATGAAGAGCTCTACAAGACGCGGTTTTCTGGCTGCCGGAGCCACCGGCGCGGCGGTGGGTGTGGCGGCGGCGAAGACCACAGGCCCCAAGAAGAAGGTCCACCGGAAGAGCGATGCCAAGCCCAAGGGCAAGCCGCTTTTCAACGGCGCAGTTTCCTACGGCAACCTGCTGTTCATCGCAGGCAAGGGCGCTCACTTCGAAGGCGACATCAAAGCCCATACCAAGCACGTGCTGGACGAAATCCAGGCGGAACTCGAGAACGCCGGCTCCTCGATGGACAAGGTGCTCAAGTGCAACGTCTACCTGAATGACTTGAAGGACTACCAGGGGATGAACGAGGTTTTCCGCGGACGCTTCGGCGAAGAGCCGCCGGTGCGCACTACCATCGCCGCCGCGGCCGGCATTCCAGGCAACTCACTGGTCGAGATCGACGTCATCGCGTACATCTGAACCGGCTCGCACCATCTTGATGGAACGAACCGCGCCCCTGGTCGTATAAGTATCGAGGGCGCCGCTCATGCAGGATCTCCGTTACTCGCTGCGAACGCTGTGGAAGACGCCGGGCTTCACGCTAACGGCAATGGCCTGTCTGGCGCTGGGCATCGGCGCCACCACCGCCATCTTCAGCGTCGTCTACGCCGTCGTCATGCGCCCGCTGCCCTATGCGCAGCCGGAGCAACTGGTCCGGGTCTACACCGAGTTCCCGAAATTCCCTAAAGGCGGCCTGCCGAAGTTCTGGATGTCGGCGGCGGAGTACCTGGACCTTTCGCGTGAAATGAAATCCTGGCAGTCGCTCGACGGATGGAACACGGGTGGCGTCAACCTGGCCGGAGAAGGCGACCCGGTGCGCGCGACCTCGGCTTCGGTGACCGGCGGGCTGATGAAGTCGCTCGGCGTTTCGCCGCTCTTCGGCCGCGTGCTGGAACCCCATGACGACCAGCCCGGAGCGACGGCCGCCGCGGTGATCTCCTACGGCTTGTGGCAGCGGCTGTTCGGAGGAGACGCAGGCGTCGTAGGGCGCACCATCCAGGTTAACGGGCGCGCGAGCACGGTGATCGGAGTGATGCCGGTGGGCTTTCAATTTCCGCCCGGAGAAACCGATCCGCCGGAATTGTGGACCGCCCTTCAGATCGACCCCGCCAACCCCGGCGGCCGTGGCAGGCACTTTCTCAGCATCGTGGGACGCCTTCAACCCGGCCTGAGGCTCGCGCAGGCCCGCCAGGAGATCGCCCAAGTGGTCGGCCGGCACGCGGCGCTTGGCGGCCCGAACAACCATGAGTTCCACGCCGAGTTTCACCCACTGGTGGCGTACTCGTTTCACGAAGAAGTGGTCGGGCCGGTGCGGCGTGCGATGCTGACGCTGCTGGCAGCGGTGGGATTCGTGCTCCTCATCGCCTGCGTCAACGTGGCGAATCTGCTGCTGGCCCGGGCCGAAGCCCGCCAGCGGGAAATCGCCATCCGAGCCGCGATGGGCGCCGGGCTCGGCCGGCTGGCGCGGCAATTCGTTCTGGAAGGGCTGGTGTTGTCGCTGTCCGGCGCGGCACTGGGACTCCTTCTGGCGTTGGCCGGCGTACGCGCCATTACGAAATTCGCCTCCATTCCACGCGCCGCCGAAATCACCATCGACGCCCGCGTGCTGCTGTTCACGCTGGCTATTTCGCTGGCAACCAGCCTATTCTTCGGCATCGCGCCGTTGCTTCAGGCAGCCTCGCGCAATCTCCACGACGTGCTGAAGGCCGCCGCGGGGCGCACTACGGCCACGCTCGGCGCGCAATGGTTTCGCCGCGCACTGGTGGTCTCCGAGCTGTCGATCGCGCTGATCCTGCTGATCGGATCCGGCCTCATGATCCGGGCTTTTTGGAAATTGCAGGAAGTGGACACCGGCGCCAGCGCACGCAACGTTCTGACGCTGCGAATGGCGCTGCCTGACGCCATCTACAAGGACAACGCGAGCCTGGCGTCATTCTGGACGCGTTTGCAGGAGCGGGTCGCCGCGATCCCCGGAGTCGAATCGGTCAGCGTCGCGAGCGGCCTGCCGCCCATCCGCACGATCAATGCCAACGACACGCAGATCGAAGGATGGGTTAGAACGGAGGGCGGGCCCATCCAGAATATTGATTACTGGCAGCTCACAGGCGACCGCTACTTTGAAACCATGGGCGTCCGCCTGGTGGAAGGCCGTTTCTTCGACGCCCGCGACGGAGAAGCCGGCGCGCCTTCGCTCATCGTCAACCAGACTATGGCGCGAATCTACTGGCCGAATCAGAGCGCCCTCGGCCGCCGCGTCCGGCCGGGCTTTCAGGATCCCTGGCGGACGGTGGTCGGGGTGGTGGCCGACGTGAAGAACGCCGGCGTCGATAAGCCTACCGGAACGGAGCTGTACCTTCCGCTTCGCCAGATGACCGGCCCGCGCGGCTACTTTCCTCGGGGCGCGTATCTGCTAGTGCGTACCGCCGGAGACCCGACATCCCTAGCCTCGGCCGCGCGTCGCGAGATCCGCAATCTCGATCCCTCGCTGCCGGTCGCGCAGGTCCGAACGATGGACGAAGTGATCTCGGCCGCGCAGGCGCGCCCGCGCTTCCTGGCCATGCTGCTCACGCTGTTCTCAGGGGCCGCGCTGGCGCTGGCCGCGGTCGGGATCTATGGCGTGATTTCCTATTCCGTCGCCCGGCGCACGTCCGAATTCGGAATCCGCATGGCGATGGGCGCCCGCGCCGGCGATATCCTCGGGCTGGTGCTGGGGCAGGGAATGCGCCTTTCCGCGGCCGGGATCGCGATCGGCGCATTGGGCGCCTTCGCGCTGACGCGGCTGATCCGCGATTTGCTATTCCAAACCAGCGCGCTCGATCCGGTCACCTTTCTCGCCATGGCCGCGCTGCTGGTGGCTGTGACGGTCGCGGCCTGCTACCTGCCCGCGCGCCGAGCGACGCGGGTCGACCCGCTGGTCGCCCTGCGCTACGAATAAGCCCTACGAATAGTCCGACTATAATAGGGAGAAGTGTCATCCCCCCGACGCATCGTCATTGCTATAGACGGGCCGGCCGGGGCGGGCAAGAGCACCATCGCCCGGCGTCTCGCGGAAAAGCTCGGGTTTACCTACATCGATACGGGCGCTATGTATCGCGCCATCGCCCTCTGGGCGTTGCGCGAGAACATCGACCTCGGCGACTTGCACCGCATGGAGCAACTGGCTCTGGCGGCCTCGCTCGAGTTGGCGTCCGGTGGCGCGGGCATCCGGCTAAACGGCGAAGACGTCACCTCGGCCATTCGTGAGCCAGAGGTGTCGGCGGCGGCGTCCGCGATCGCCGCCCAGCCCGCCGTACGCCGAGCTTTGGTCGAAAAGCAGCGCGCCATGGCCGAATCCGCAAACATCGTAATGGAGGGGCGCGATATCGGCACCGTGGTCTTCCCCGACGCCACCGTCAAGATCTTCCTGGATGCCGACCCCGGCGAACGCGTCCGCCGGCGCGTAGAAGAGACAGGCGCCGACCAGGCCGTTCTTTCCGAGCAGATCCGCGAGCGTGACGAGCGAGACCGCGGGCGCGCCGAATCTCCGCTGGTCCAGGCTCCCGACGCCGTCTATATCGATTCCACCGGTCTGGCGCCCGAGGACGTAGAGGAAGCCATCCTCAAAGTGATTCGTGCCCGCACTTCGAACGGAAAAGGCTTCCACCCATGAGCCGGCCGCATCCCGATCTGCTGGTCATGAAGTTCGGCGGCACCAGCTTGGGCTCGGCCGAGCGGATCCGCATCGCGGCAGGCATCTGCGCCGCGCAGAAGAAGCTGCGGCCGGCCGTGGTCGTGGTCTCGGCAATGTCGAAGGTCACCGACCTGCTGCTGGACTCCATGCGCCATGCCGCTGCGGGCGACTCACACACGCTTGAAGCTAATATCCAGCTATTGCAGGACCGCCACGTCGAAGCCTGCCGGGAGCTGCTGCCCGCGGGAAAGCGCGAGGCCGTTCTGGACGGCATTCACTCGCTGATCGCCGAGTTCCAGCGGATCGCCGGAGGCATGCTGATGCTCGGCCACCGGCCGGCGCGGTCGCAGGATCAGGCCGTGGCCATCGGGGAGCGCTTGTCCGCCCTGCTGCTGGCGTCTTTCCTGGAGCATGAAGGCGTGGCGGCGCAGGCCGTGAACGCCGCCGACGTCGTGGTCACTGACGCCGTCTTCGGCAATGCCTCGCCGCTGATGGAGGAGACCCGCGTCAAGGCCCGCCAGAATCTTCTGCCGTGGATCGAAAGCGGCGTGCTCACCGTGGTCACCGGCTTCAACGGCGCCACCGCCGACGGCCGGCCCACCACGCTGGGGCGCGGCGGCAGCGATTTTTCCGCTTCTATTCTCGCGGCCGCGCTGGATGCAGGCGAGCTCTGGATCTGGACCGACGTCGACGGCATCATGACCGCCGACCCGCGTATCGTCACTGATGCCGCGGTGCTGGCCGAAGTCACCTACAGCGAAGCCGCGGAACTGGCTTACAACGGCGCCAAGGTCCTCCACCCGCGCACGCTGGCTCCGCTCGAAGAACGCAAGATCCCGGTGTGGAGCAAGAACAGCTTCGCGCCTGAAAAGCCTGGGACGCGCATCGTCGCCCAGCTCAGAAATTTCCAGCCGGGCGCACGCGCCGTCACGTCAACTGCAAAAGTCGCGCTCATCTCCATCCAGCCCGCCAGCGCCGCAGTCACTGGAGCCCAGATCATGGCCCGCGCCCTGGATTCTCTGGCCCGGGCCGACGTCGAGGTGCTGGCATTGTCCAGCTCCAGCTTCCGCCAAAGCTTCTGCGTTCTGATCCGCTCCGAAGAGCAGCGTGCCGCCCTGGATGGTCTGGAGGCCGCACTGGCCCTGGAGTTGACCCATGGTTACCTACATCCCATTGACGTGGATGAGGATGTCGGGCTGCTGGCCATCGTCGGTGAGGGGATGCGCGGTTCGACGGGACTTGCCGGGCGCATCTTCACTTCCATCTCACGCGCTGAGGTCAACATCATCGCCATCGCCCAGGGCTCCAGTGAACTCACCATCTCGGTGGTGGTTCGCCGGGACGGCCTGGAGAAGGCGGTTCGTGCTGTCCATCAGGAGTGCGTACTAAGGTGAACTACTTACTTACTACCCCTCCGTTTAACCCAAAGTAAAAAAAACACTTTCATCCAGATGGCGACTATGGTACAGTTACGTCTTTAGTACCATTACTACCGAGGGAGCACTCATTCAATGCCTCAGAGTAACGGCAAGCAACCCAGCGGTTACACAATAGGTTTGCTGCATTTGGCAGCGTGGCGCGAGAAGAAGGGCATCACGATCAACCAGATTGCGGACAGCACCAAAATATCATCCCGGCTGCTAAAGGCCATCGAAGCGGGCGAGTACGAAAAACTCCCCGGCGGCGTATACACCACCAGCTATCTGAAGCAATACGCCCAGTGCGTTCAAGTGGACGAAGCGGATCTTCTGGCACACTATTTCGAGACCACCGGCATCACTCCAACCAAGCCGGTTGGTAAGGCCTCCTCTTCGGACGACGACCAGAATCCAGGCTCCCGCGCCTACCACTATCCCGCCGTGGCAGGTTCGTAAGCGGCTGCTCACCCGCCGCCCTATACTGGACAGTGGGGGCAGACTTCTGCCCGGGGTCGCCCAAGGACTCATCCATGAACCCATTTGTCAACGAACCGCTGGCGGATTTTTCCGTCCCGGCGAACCGGGCAGCGATGGAGGCCGCGCTTCAGAAAGTGCGCTCCGAATTCGGGCGCGAATACGAGCTGCTGGTCGCCGGCGCACGCCTGAAGACGGCCGACAAGCAGCCGTCGACGAACCCCTCCAACCCGGCCGAGGTCGTCGGCGTCCATCAGAAAGCGACAGCGGCCATGGCGGCCGCGGCGGTAGAATCCGCCCACGCCTATTTCGCCGAGTGGAGCCGCACGCCAGCCGCGGCTCGCATCGCCATCCTCCGGCGCGCGGCCGACATCCTGGTTGAACGCAAATTCGAGTTCGATGCGTGGCTGGTCTACGAATCCGGGAAGAGCTGGAACGAAGCCGAGGCGGATGTTTCCGAAGCCATAGACTTTCTGCGCTACTACGCTCGCGAAATGGAGCGGCTGGCCGGCCCGCAACCGGTTTCGCAGCTTCCGGGCGAAAAAGACGAGATGCGCTACATCCCGCTCGGCGCGGGCGTAGTCATTCCGCCCTGGAATTTTCCTCTGGCCATCGCCGCGGGGATGACGGCGGCAGCGCTGGTGGCCGGGAACACGGTGGTGTTGAAGCCGTCGAGCGAGACGCCTACGATCGCGGCGAAGCTGGTGGACGTGCTGCTGGAGGCCGGCCTTCCGCCGAAGGCCATTCATTTCGTCGCGGGGAGCGGTGCGGTGATCGGCGACCTGCTGGTGACGCATCCCAAGACACGCTTCGTGGCGTTCACGGGTTCGCGGGACGTCGGGCTGCGCATCAATGAGCTGGCCGCGAAGCACCAGCCGGGCCAGATCTGGATCAAGCGCGTAATCGCCGAGATGGGCGGCAAGGACGCCATCCTGGTGGACGGCGACTGCGACCTGGACAAAGCCGTGGACGGCGTAGTGGCGTCGGCGTTTGGCTACCAGGGTCAGAAATGCTCGGCTTGCTCGCGCGCGGTGGTGCACCAGGCCGTCTATGACGAGTTTCTCGAAAAGCTAAAGGCCAAAGTGTCTGTGCTCTCAGTTGGCCCGGCCGAGAACCCTGCTTATCCGATGGGTCCGGTGATCAGCGCGGGCGCACGCAAGTCGATCCTCGACTACATCGAGGTCGGCCGCGGCGAAGGCCGCGTGATTGCCGGAGGCGGCCCAGCCGACGGCGCAGGCCAATACATCCAACCCACGGTGATCGCCGACGTAGAACCCAAGGCGCGAATATTCCAGGAGGAGATCTTTGGGCCAGTCCTGGCCGTTTCCAAGGCGCGCGATTTCGAGCAGGCGCTCGAAATGGTCAATGACACCGAGTACGGGCTGACCGGCGCGATCTTTTCCAACGACCGCTCGCACCTGGACGAAGCGCGTGAGCACTTCTTCGTGGGCAATCTTTATCTGAACCGCAAGTGCACGGGCGCCATGGTGGGGGCCCACCCCTTCGGCGGCTTCAACATGTCGGGCACGGATTCCAAGGCCGGCGGGCCGGACTACCTGCTGCTATTCCTGCAAGCCAAGTCAATCGCCGAGCGCATTTAGTCCCCCGATTCGCTCCACGCCACCGTCTCGACGCGCCCGATCCAGAACAGGTATACCGCTGCGCCGATCAGCGATATGCCGGCTGCTACGGCGAACGCCAGGAAGAACGATCCGGTGGTTTTCACGATGAAGCCCGTAAGCCATGGGGCGGTCACTCCGGCCAGGTTTCCCACGCCGTTCTGAAGGCTGGTCCACTTGCCGGCCGCCCGCGCCCCGGCCAGCGTCTGCGTGATCGCCCAGTGGCTGCTGGTAAACGCTCCAAAAGCCATACAGGACACGATGAGCAGCGCCAGTGCCAGCATCTCATCCGAGATCGCGGGCACCGGCAGGATTATGGTGGAGAACGTCAGTCCGGCGGCGGTGAAGGTCTTGCGCACCCGCGTCGGCGTGGCTCCGCGCTCGATCCAGCGGTCGCCCACCCAGCCGCAAACAGTAGTCGAGCATGCGATCGCGAAATACGCAAGCGACCCTATCCACGCCATCCGCGTCATAGAGAAATGCCGCTCCAGCACCAGGTAGCCGGGGAGCCATGTCAGCAGGAAATACCAGAAGTAGTTGGCGCAAAACAGCCCGGCGAATGAGCCCCAGGCCGACCGTTCCCGAAGGATGGCTCGCAGGCTGGGCGTCGGACCCGCCGAGTAGACGCCGCCCTCGCCCCCCGTTCGCGGCATGTACTTCAGCCACGGGATCAGCCAGAGCAGGCTGGCCACGCCGAGCGCGATGAAGAAAACGCGCCATCCGAACTGCGCCACCAGCAAGCCGCCGGTGAGCGTGCCGAGCGCCGGACCGATCTTCGAACCCGCGTCGATCAGCGAATTGGCCAACCCGCGGTGATGCTCCGGATACTCGCTGGCGATGATTCTCGAGTAGGCGGGGTAGGCGATCGACTCACCCGCGCCCAGCACCAGCCGTAGCGCGAACAGCATCCCGAATCCCGAGGCCCAGCCCGTCAGCGCCGTCGCGCCGGTCCAGATCACGAACCCGGCCGCGTAAACCCAGTACACGTTGAACCGCGCCACCAGCCACCCGGCAACGCCGAACAACTGAAACAACGCGTAGGTCCAGAAGAACGACGAGAGCAGCAGGCCTAGTTGCTGCGCTTCGAGGCCCAGCTCCGCCTTGAGGGAGGGAGCGGCGATCGACAGGTTCCCGCGGTCGATGTAGTTGATGAAAACCGAAACCACCAGCAGGATCAGCAGGACCCACTGGGCCCGCGATAGTTTGGCGCCTCTGGTGGCGGTGGTTGGAATTCCCGTGGTGGGTTGCAAGAGCTTGATTCTCTCCCACGCGGAGCCCGCCCGCAACTATGCTCAGACACTATGCTCAGGCACTATGCTTCAAACACGAAGCGTCCGCCCACCATGGTCCGCTCGATCGGGATCGTGACCAGCGTGGACGGATCCTCCTTGAAGGGATCGCGGCCGAGCACTACCAGGTCGGCCAGCTTCCCGGCTTCGATCGATCCTTTCTGGGTCTCTTCGTACGACGCGTAGGCGCCGTGGATGGTTCCCACACGCAGCGCTTCGGCCAGGGTGATCTTCTGCTTCGGCCCCCAGACGTTCCCTTTCACATCCGTCCGCGTGACGCTGGACTGCAGCGCCATCATCGGCTCGAAGGGTCCGGGCGGATAGTCCGAGGTCTGGGTCACGCGAATACCGGCGTCGAGGAACGTGCGCACGGCGAACATGCGGTTCAGCCGCTCCGCGCCGTATTCGCGCATCTTCTCGCCGTGGTAGTAGACGTAAGTGGAGAAAGGATTCGGGATTGCGCCGATGGCTTTGATGCGCCGCACCAGGTCGTCGTTGATGAGGGTGCAATGTTCCAGGCGGAAACGCGGGTCCGGCCGCGGGATCTCGCGCTGCAGCCGCTCGTACACGCGCAGCGTCATGTCGATGGCGATGTCGCCGTTGGCGTGGGTCCCGATCTGCCAGCCGGCTTCATGCGCCTTGCGCGCCTGCTCGTACAGCTCCTTCTCGGGCGTCACCAGGATGCCGGTGTCGTTGGGACGTCCGATATAGGGCTCGGAGAGTCTGGCCGTCCGCTCGGAGATGGATCCGTCGCACATCAGCTTCACGGCGCCGACGCGGACCCACTCGTTTCCCAGCCCCGTGCGGACGCCGGCCGCGATCATCGCGTCCAGATGCGAGATGCCGATCAGGCAATACACTCGCAGCCCCAGTTCTCCGGCTTCGTGCGCGTCCTGATACGCGCGCAGGTCGAACGGAATCCCGCCCGTGTCGTGGACGCTGGTGACGCCGGTCCGGGTCATCATGCGGGAGATGATTTTGACGCCTTCGCGGCGGTCGGCGCGAGTGTAGTTCGTCTTGATCTTGCGGCGGAATGGCTCGTTGGCGCGCTCGGCCAGCCCGCCGGTGAGCCGTCCGGCCGCGTCGCGCATGAACTGGCCGCCCTGCGGGTCTGGAGTCTTGTCGTTGATGTCGGCGATATGCAGCGCGCGCGTGTTGACATAGGAAGTATGGCCGCCGCGGTGATTGACGAAGACGGGATGGTCCGGCGCGGCCGCATCCAGATCGGCCAGCGTCAGCTTGCGTCCTTCGGCGGTCTTCGTATCGTCGTATTTAAAGCCGAGGACCCACTCGCCTTTCGGCGTGGCGGCGGCCCGCTTCCGGATGGCGTCCTGAATCTCGCGGATCGACCGCAGGTCACAGTCCACTTCCCGAAGATGCCGCAGGCCCGACGATGCCGGATGCGAGTGCGCGTCGATGAATCCCGGCGTCACGGTCCGGCCGCCCAAGTCGATCTTCTTCGTGCCCGCGACCGCGAGGTTCCCGACGTCGCTGTTGGATCCCACGGCTAGGAACCGCCCGCGGGCGATTGCGACGGCCTCCGCGCGCGGGTTCGCCGTGTCCATTGTGTGGAAGCTGCCGTTGAACAGAATCAGCTCCGCCTGGGTTACCGCGCCGCGGCCGGCCACTGCCGCAGCTCCCATCGTCGTCACGAATGCGCGCCGTTTCATGGCTCGGATTGTAGCGCACGCGGGTTCATGTTGGCGCGCAGGTCCTTTCAGTTGTGGGCGTCGGTTCAAGGTGGGTAGGCGGTTTCGCTGCTCCGATGACGATGCTTCTTAAGAGCGCTATGCTCAAATCGTGACGGGCGCGGTCACTCTCGCGCTACTTTTCTTCGTCCGCGACGAGTATGAGGGACAGCGCCTGCGCATGGCCCGCGAGGACATCGAGGCTCGGGGCATCCGGCACGCGGGCGTCCTCAAGTCGATGCGCGAGACCCCGCGCCATCGCTTCGTCCCCGCTGCGGTACGCGCGCTGGCTTATGATGACCACCCGCTCCCTATCGGGCGCGGCCAGACCATCTCGCAACCGTATGTGGTCGCCTTCATGACCGAGCTGTTGGACCCGCAGCCGGCGCACCGTGTCCTCGAGATCGGTACGGGCTCAGGTTATCAGGCCGCCGTCCTGTCGGCGCTGGTCAAAGAAGTCTGCACGGTCGAGATCGTCCCCGAGCTGGCGCGCGAGGCAGCCGCGCTGCTCCGCGAGCTTGGCTACGCCAACATTCGTACGCGCCTCGGCGACGGTTACCTGGGCTGGCCGGAAAAGGCTCCCTTCGACCGCATTCTCCTCACGGCCGCTCCGCTTGAAGTCCCCGAGGCCCTGCTGCTCCAGCTCGCGCCAGGCGGCAGGCTGGTGGCGCCCGTCGGCGCCGGCTATCAGAATCTGATCGTGATCGACAAGCGGCTGGATGGAACGCTGAACCGGCGAGTCAGCATCCCGGTGCGCTTTGTCCCCATGGTCAAAGGTCCGTGAGACGTCACCCAATTTCTGGCGTGTCACACTGAATCAATGGACCAGCGCTTCATGCGGCAGGCCATCCAACTGGCCATTGAAAACGTGCGCTCCGGAAGGGGCGGGCCGTTCGCCGCGGTGGTGGTGAAAGACGGCGCGGTGCTGGCGTCGGGCACGAATCTGGTGACCTCCAACTGCGATCCCACCGCGCACGCCGAGATTGTGGCCATTCGAGAGGCCTGCCGCGCGCTGGGACACTTCCAGCTCACCGGCTGCGACATTTATACGAGCTGCGAGCCGTGCCCGATGTGTCTCGGCGCCATCTACTGGGCGCGTCCGGAGCGCATTTTCTTCGGCGCCACGCATTCCGACGCCGCCGAAATCGGCTTCGACGACTCCTTCATCTATCAGCAGACCCGCATGCCGGCAGCCGAGCGCAAGATCCGTATGATTCCGCTCCTCCGCGACGAAGCGCTGGAAGCCTTTCGCGAGTGGGAGCGGAAAACGGATAAGATACCGTACTAAAGTTGAAACCGGTTCCCAACCATGACCTTGCGCGGCGCGATCTGGCTCCTGACAGCACTCCCGGCGGCTGTATTGGCGCAGGAATGGCCCTCTTACGGAGGCGACTCAGGCGGCATGCGGTATTCGCCGCTCAAACAAGTAAACCGCAGCAACGTCGGCAAGCTGAAAGTCGCGTGGACCTACCATACCGGCGACTGGAGCGACGGCAAGACCCTGCCCGTGAGAAGCGCGTTTGAAGCCACGCCGCTGGTGGTGGACGGAGTGATGTACGTCACCACTTCGTTCGCGCGGCTGGTGGCGCTGGACGCGGAGAGCGGCAAGGAGCTGTGGGCGTTCGATCCGAAGATCGACCGCGAGTCGTCGGCCAATCTGTTCATAAATCGCGGCGCAGCATACTGGGCGGACGGCAAGTCGCGGCGCATCCTCTTCGGCACTATCCGCGGCCGCCTCTATTCCATCGACGCCGCCACCGGCAAGCCTGACGATTCCTTCGGCCAGGCCGGCTCGATTAACCTGCGGGAAGGAGTGGCGGATCAGTTTCCGGACAAGGTTTACGGCATGACGTCGCCGCCGGCGATCTACAAGAACCTGGCGATTTGCGGCGCCTTAACCGCCGACGGCGAGCCGCAAGGGCCGTCGGGCGATGTGCGGGCTTTTGATGTCCGCACGGGAAAGCTGGTCTGGCGCTTCCACACGATTCCCCGCCCCGGCGAGTTCGGCCACGACACCTGGGAGGGCGATTCCTGGAAGGACCGCGCCGCCGTCAACCCATGGTCCATTCTTAGCGTGGATGCAGAACGCGGCATGGTCTTCCTGCCGCTGACTTCGCCCGCCTCCGATTACTACGGCGGCGACCGAAAGGGCGCGAACCTGTTCGGCGATTCCGTGGTCGCGCTGGATGCGCTGACCGGAAAGCGAGTCTGGCATTTCCAGACCGTGCACCACAACGTCTGGGATTACGATCTGCCCGCGCAGCCGACGCTGGTCACCGTTCTGCGCAACGGTAAGAAGGTCCCGGCCGTAGCACAGATCACGAAGACCGGTTTCGTCTTTCTGCTGGACCGGCTGACGGGCAAGCCGCTTTTCGACGTGGTGGAAAAGCCAGTGCCGCCTAGCGAAGTGCCCGGCGAACTGGCTTGGCCGACGCAGCCTTTTCCGGTGAAGCCGCCTCCTTTCGCCCGGCAGGGCATGACCCGCGACGAGCTGGCCAACGTGACGCCGGAGCATCGCGCGTTCTGCGAAAAGCTGGTGGAGGACGCTGTGTTCGGAAACCTGTTCACGCCCATCGGGCTGAAGCCCACCGTGCTTTTCCCGGGCACCAATGGCGGCGCGAACTGGGGCGGCGGTTCGTTCGATCCGGAAACCCAGACGCTCTATGTCAATTCCATGGACGTGGGTATGTTCTTCCGCATGACCAAGCGGGGCGAAGGCGCGAAGATCCCGTACAGGCCGCAGGGCAAGGGCACGCCGAGCTCGCGATTCTGGGACCAGAATCTGTGGCCGTGCCAACAGCCGCCGTGGGGCCATCTGACGGCGATCGACCTGAACAGCGGCGAGTTCCGCTGGCGCACCGTGCTGGGTGTGGTCGACGAACTGGTCAAGAAGGGCCTGCCGCCGACGGGCACGGCGAACATCGGCGGTTCCATGGTCACCGCCGGAGGACTGGTCCTTATCGGCGCCACCAATTACCGCCGCTTCCGCGCCTTCGACAAGGACACCGGCAAAGAAAACTGGACCCCGATTCATTCCGAAAACGCGCCCCCCACACCCGTTACCCACCTTGGGAAAAAATACGGAAAAACGAAGTTCCCCAACCCCCC
>JACXTT010003639.1_pt1 | contig 23530 bp, 20 predicted proteins | sample 9270951 | NCBI WGS metagenome assembly JACXTT01 (sample SAMN15532306, study PRJNA645909) | rock metagenome | isolation source: weathered quartz diorite | place: Puerto Rico | collected 2017-06-21
GACCATGTGCGCTATCGCCGCTTCGATGTCGATAACCGCCGTCACGGGGTTTCTCCGGGGAGTTCGTTCAGAAAGGCCTGCAGGATGGTCTGGGCGGCCACCTGGTCGAGTCGGGACTTGTGGCGTCTCATGGGAACGCCCGCCTCGTTCAGGACATCCCGGGCGGCCAGCGTTGAGAGACGTTCATCCACCATATGTACCGGCAAATTGTAGCGGTCCTTGAGGCGTTGTCCAAACGCCCGGGCGGCGCGGGTCATGGGGTTGTCGCTGCCGTCCATGTTGAGCGGCAGGCCCACCACCAGGGCGTCCGGCCGCCATTCCTCGATCAGCCGCGAAAGACGTACCCAGTCGGGATTTTTGGCCGATCCGCGCAGGGTAGTGACGGGTTCGGCCCGGCGCGAATGGCTGCTCCCGACCGCCACCCCGATGTATTTTTCCCCGTAGTCGAAAGCCAGGTAGGTGCGGGCCGGATCCTTCAAGCGTGGCCCGCCTCGCCGGAAAGCGTCGCGAGATCGACGCCGACGAGACCGGCGGCCGCCTTCCAGCGTTGTTCCACCGGAAGCTCGAAGATGATGTCGCGGCTGGCCGGGCCCGAAAGCCAGGAGTTTTCGGAAATCTCGCGCTCCAGCTGTCCCGCGCCCCAGCCGGCGTAACCGAGGGCCACGATGAATTTTTCCGGGCCGCGATTTTCCGCGATGGCTTCGAGTATGTCGCGCGAGGTGGAAACGCCGAACCGGTCCGTGACCGACAGCGTGGAGTCCCACTGACCCAGAGGCTCATGCAGGACGAAGCCGCGGTTGTTCTGGACCGGACCGCCGTAGTAGACGGCGCTGGCGGCATGATTCGCCTTGTCCGTGGCGATGCCGAGCTGATCGAAGATGTCGCCGAGCCGGAGATCCATCAGGCGGTTGATGACCACGCCCATAGCGCCTTCTTCCGAATGTTCGCAAATCAGCGTGACACTGCGCGCGAAATTCGAGTCCGCGAGGTTCGGCATCGCGATCAGGAAATGGTTGGCGAGTGAATCCGTGTTTTTCATGAACAACAGTATCCGGCAGTCGGCCGCCGGACTCAAGACGCCTAGTTTTCGCTGCTAAGGCCGGATTCGTTGAATTTCCAGGTACGCGTAATGTGCAGTACGTCGAGGTCGGCGCGGATTTCGGAAGGAAAGGGCGCGAACGGTGCAGCGAGTTCGACGATGCGAACCGCGGCGTCGTCGAGAATTTTTTGACCCGACGAGCGTCGCACCGAAATCTGGTTGATGCTGCCGTCGACGTTGAGCGCCACGTCGAGTAGCAGGTTGCCCGTGAGGCCGCGGCGCTTGGCGTCGTCGGGATAATTGAGATTGCCGATGCGTTCGACCTTGGCGCGCCAAGCGTCCATGTAGGCGGCGTATTTGTACTCCTGCGTGCGTGCATTGAGGAACTTGTGCCGCGGGCGTTTCTGGTACTCCTGCCAGGTGCGACTGATCTCGGCGTTCAGGCGTGCGCGCTCCTGGAGCAATTCCGCCGGCGCCATGAGTCCGAGAGTGGGTGGTTGCAACTGCAGTTCCTTCTTGTCCGGTTTGGCGTCGCGCGCCTTGATCTTGCGCGCGGCTTCCTGGGAAAGCATCGCTGTCATCTCGCGCTCGGACTGGACGCGTTTCTGGGGAAAGGTCTGGAACGTCGGAAAGTCGCGGTTGACCGGGCTGATCTCGCGCACCGGCAACGGATTTTTGGCGATATCCGGTGCGTCGCTGTCGCCGCCGCCCTCCTGATTCGCCTGGGCGAGGAATTCCGGGTCGAGTGTGCGCTTGTCGCTCGCGGTCTGCACCAGCGTGATCTCGAGCGTGGGCAGCCCCGGCATGTCGCGGAGTCTGGGCAGGCTGAAGGTGACGCCCAGAATCACGACCATGTGCACGAGGAACGAGCCGAAGACACTCACGCCGAGACGGTCGTTTTGCGAGAGTCCGGAAATGATCTGGGCGCTCATGGGCGACGCGAAAAGATGAATGACCGCATTTGCCTGGAGATTATATCTCAATCATGCTGTGTCGCAGTGCCGGAAGAAGTCCCGGTGGGGCCGACGGCGGAACACCGGCACATGCACATCAGGCTCGGTTATGCGCGTCGGCGCGAGAGTCGTGCGGCGATGACGTCCATCAGCTTGGCGCTGATATGGAGTCCGTAAAGCCGGTCGAGTTCCCGGACGCAGGTCGGGCTGGTGACGTTGATCTCGGTCAGGTAATCGCCGATCACATCCAGTCCCGTGAACAGCAACCCCTTTTCCCGCAACACCGGGCCGACCTGGGCGCAGATCCAGCGGTCGCGCTCGCTGAGCGGCACGCCGACCCCGGTGCCGCCGGCAGCGAGATTGCCGCGGGTTTCGCCCTCGGCCGGAATACGCGCCAGCGCGTAGGGAATGGGTTCGCCGTCGACCAGCAGAATGCGTTTGTCGCCCTGGGCGATCTCCGGCAGGAAACGTTGTGCCATCGCAAAGCGGGATTCGTCGGCGGTCAGGGTTTCGATCGTCACGTTCGTGTTCGGATCGCCACGGCGCAGTCGGAATACCGACTCGCCGCCCATGCCGCCGAGCGGTTTGAGAATGATATCGCCGTGCTCGGCGAGAAACCCGCGAATCTGTTCCGCCGAGCGCGTCACCAGGGTCGGTGGCGTGCATTGCGGAAACCAGGCGGTGAAAAGTTTTTCATTGGCGTCGCGCAGACTGCGCGGTTTGTTGACCACCAGCACGCCGGCGTCCTCGGCGCGCTCAAGCAGATAGGTGGTGTAGACGTATTCCATGTCGAACGGCGGATCCTTGCGCATGAGGATGACGTCCAGCGACGCCAGCGGCTCCGTGGCGGCCTCGCCCAGTTCATGCCAGCGATGTTCGTTCTCGACCAATTTGAGCGCGCGATGGCGCGCGAAAGTCTGTCCGTCGCGCAGGAACAAATCGTTCTGCTCCATGTAACGCACGGTCCAGCCGCGTGCCTGGGCCTCGAGCAGCATGGCGAAAGTGCTGTCTTTGTGGATCTTGATGGACCCGATCGGATCCATCACCACACCGAGCCGGAGTGTCATGGAGCGGAGATGTTCAGACGATCGCCTGTTTCAGGTCTTGCGCCGCGGGCGCCAGCCCTCCAGCTTCCTTGGTTTCGCGCGCCGCCGCCAGCAGCGCGAGTCGCGCCATGACGCCGTAGGCATAGAAGCGGTTGGGGTTGGCGTCCGGCGCCTGATGTGGGTCGGGATAACAGCAGGGGCCCGCGAAGGCGAGTGGCTCGAAATGCATGCCCGGGGCGTTCAGGTTTTCGTCGGTGCGGCGTTCGGTATGCACGCGGTAGAAGCCGCCGATGACGAAGTGATCGATCATGTATACCACCGGTTCGGCCACGGCGTTCTTGGCGCCCCAGGTTTCGAAGGTGTACACCCCTTCCTGCACCATGATGTCGGTGACGGCGTGCCCTTCCTTGATGCGCGCCATCTTGTTGCGCTGTTTGCGGTTGAGCGTGCGGACTTCGTCGGCGCTCTTCACGGACATGATCGCCATGCCGTAAGTGCCGGCGTCGGCTTTGACGATGGCGAACGGTTCCTGGTCGATGCCGTTTTCGCGGTATTTGAGCCGGGTCGCCGCCAGCACTTCCTCGACGTAGTTGGCGAGACATTCCTCGCCGGTGCGCTTCTCGAAATCGATCTTGCCACACTTGCGGAAAACCGGATCGATGAGCCAGGGGTCGATCTTGATCAGTTCGGCGAATTCCGTGGCGATGTGGCGGTAGTGAGCAAAATGATTCGACTTCAGGCGCTTCCACCATCCGAGAGACAGCGGCGGCGCGACAGGTTGTTCGAGATTTTGCAGGATCGGCGGCAGACCGCCTGACAAATCGTTGTTGAGCAGCACGAAGCACGGCTCAAAACCGGCCACCGTGATCCTGTTCTCCTGGCGCACGAGCGGTTCGAGGGTGAGTTGCCGCCCGGAGGGAAGCTCCACGGTTTTCGGTTCGCGCAGGTCGGGCAATAGCGAACCGAGCCGCACGCGCAGACCGGCCATGGTCAGGATTTCGACCAGGGACGCGAGACTTTCGAGGTAGAAAACGTTGCGTGTGTGGCTTTCGGGGATGACCAGCACGCCCCCGGCACTCGGACAGATGCGCTCGATCGCCGCCTGCACCGCCTGCACCGCGAGCGAGCGGAACGCCGGGTTGAGGTTGTTGAATCCGGCCGGAAACAGGTTGGTGTCCACCGGCGCCAGCTTGAAACCGGCATTACGCAGGTCGACGGAACAGTAGAACGGCGCCGGGGTCAGCAGCCACTGGGAACGGAACCAGCGCTCGATGGCGGCCTGGTTCTGCAGCAGATGGGTTTCGATCTTCTGCAGCGGCCCGGTCAGAGCCGTGGTGAGGTTCGGGACCCCCGGAAAACTAGCGGTTTTCATAGGTCTGGGGACGGCGTTTTGCTACAAAATGGTATTGAGTGGTTTCAACTTTGGCCACACCGTCCACACTAAAAAGTGTGGGTATTGCTTTTCCGACCCCCACGCTCACGGAGGTTACGGCGTGCGGTATTCCGACGGTGTTTATAGGGACCATGAACGGCCTCACGATTGTCGCTACTCTGCACGAGATTCGTGCGCATCCTATCTACGCGGAGTGGTTCTCGAAGCTGATCGTCGAGCTCAAACGGCTCAACATCGATCCTGACGTGCGGGTGATTGAGGTTACGAAGCTCAGTGACGTCGTCTGTCGGGCGACGGCCTAGTTCTTCTCTTCCCAACCCTCGCCCTCCATGCATTCGCGATAGCGTCGCATGCTGAGTTGGGAGTGTCCCGGTAAATACCCTACCTGGCCGACATACACCTGGCTACTCGCTTCGCAGGCGCTGCTGTCGGCGTAAAACTCTTGCTGGGTCTTGTCCGGGTTGGTCCAGACGTTTGAGTGGGTTGCACAGCCGGCCAGGAGCAGCGACAGGAGCAGTATCTTTTTCATGGCCGGCACTTTACCATAGGCGATAAACAGCCCCCAAACGATTTATGAGATGATGGCGCCGATGAATCGATTTCCAACACAGACGTCGCCCACCAATCCGACGGCCTTACGGCCCTTCGGAGGGTCTGCCATGCGCGAGTAATAAATCGATCATGTAGTCAGTATCCCGAGGGGCCTCCAAGCGAGGCCCCTTTTGTTTTTTTGGCGTGTAGCTCAGCAGGTAGAGCATCGGATTGTTAATCCGACGGCCGCTGGTTCGATCCCAGCCGCGCCAGCCAGTTTCGCCCTTGTAGCTCAGTTGGCAGAGCAGCCGCCTTGTAAGCGGAAGGTCGCCCGTTCGAATCGAGGCCTTGGGCACCATTTACAGCGCGTAAGTCAGTGGTAGACGACCGAGCTTGGAACTCGGAGGCCGCTGGTTCGAACCCAGCCGCGCTGACCATTTAACCGGGTGTGGACTCGATGAGTTTGTCCACAACTCGTCCACACACCCACATTTTAGCGTTTCAAATCAAGACGACTATTCGCCCGGTCAGAGCCGTGGTCAGATGCGGAACGGCAGGTCTGGAGTCGTTGCCCATGATTCCCTGGAGACTGGTCATGACTAATCCTGGTTCCATGGTAGCCGATTGCCTTGCCCCGTGGTAAGTCCGGGTGAGGTGGCATGAATCATGCTCTGAATCTGCGGTTTTTATCGCCATTTCCGGGACCCACGGGCCCAGGCCGGCTGCCGGGGCGGTTTCGGACGGTGCGCCGGGGCATGGACTATATTGTGAGGGTGGGCCGGCGCGGCCCGTGCATGGATTTCGGGTGGTGTTTGTGCTACCAAATCATTGTTATAGGAAAATAATTGCACGAATTACATCACGAACCGGGCGAATTTCGCCCGGTGGGGTTGTAAATTGCCTCCAATGGAAAGAATCTCGGCGAGGAATGCGCACGTGAGCATCAAGGTAATGATCATCGATGACAGCAACACGATCCGTCGCACGGCCGAGGCGTTGCTGAAGAAAGCCGGCTACGAAGTTTACACCGCTGCCGACGGATTCGAGGCCATGTCGATGATCACCGACAATCACCCGGACATCATTTTCGTCGACATCATGATGCCGCGGCTTGACGGCTACCAGACCTGTCAGCTGATCAAGAACAACAAGAAGTTCCGCGACACGCCGGTCATCATGTTGTCGAGCAAGGACGGACTTTTCGATCGCGCCCGCGGGCGGATCGCCGGTTCGGAAGAGCATGTCAACAAGCCGTTCACCCAGGAAGAGCTGATCGACGTGATCAACAAGTATGTGCATTGACCGGGCCGGAGCGCCCGTGGCATCGGGGATTCTTAAATAACGAGACGAATGGAGCTGTCATATGGCCATTAAAAAGGTATTGATCGTGGATGATTCAGCGACGGACACCCATCTGATGAGCGAGATGCTCAAGAAGAACGGGTACACGGTCGTGAATGCGACCAGCGGCGAAGAGGGGATTACCAAGGCGAAGCAGGAAAAGCCCGACCTGATTCTCATGGATATCGTGATGCCGGGCATGAGCGGTTTCGAGGCCACGCGCGCCATTACCAAGGATCCGGAAACCTCTTCCATCCCGGTGATCGTGTGCTCCACCAAGGGCCAGGAAACCGACAAGGCCTGGGGCCTGCGCCAGGGCGCCAAGGATTACATCGTCAAGCCGGTCGTTGAAAAGGTTTTGATGGAGAAGATCAGGACACTCTAAGGTCATGACCAAAACCAGACAGGACCCGTTCGAACTGCTGCGCCGCATGCAGCAGGAGAGCCTGGACAATGCGCCGGGGCTCCCGCAGGAAACCGAAGTCACGAAGCTATGGTCCGGCGTGGGTTTCCGGCTCGGCGATCTCATGCTGGTGACGCCGCTCGATCACGTGGTCGAAATCCTGCCGCCGCCGCCGGCGACGCTGGTGCCGGGCGTCAAGTCCTGGCTCAAGGGCGTGGCCAACGTGCGCGGCAACCTGATCACGATCGTTGACCTGCCGGAGTATTTCGGCAAGCCGCCGGTGTTCTTGGATGAGAAGGCGCGCATGCTGATCATGAACGTGGCTGGCCTCAATACCGGGGTGCTGGTCAACGAAGTGCTGGGGCTGCGGCATTTCGACGAGGAGTTGGAACGCCAGGATCTGTCGGGGCTGGACGACCCGGTGGTGACGCAGCTCAACGGCGCTTTTTTGCGTGACAACGTGTTGTGGGGAGTTTTCGACATGAAATCGCTGGCGGAAAGCGAGGCTTTCCGGCATGTCGCGGCCTGAAACGCCCAAGGTGGACGGCGAGAGGCAGTTTCAGCCGGATGAAGAACGGTGACATATCTCAGATGAGACGAGGTGGACAGTATGGCTAGGAAAAACAAAGCGCAGGATGGCCAGATCGATCAGCCTTCCGAGGATATTATCGATCTTTCGGAAGCAGCACCGGGAGCGGCGGCGGACGACTTTGTCGACGTCGGCAAGCCGGCCTCGTCCCTGCTTTCGGGCGGCATCCTTAATATATTCTCCGGCTTGTCGTTCCTCCTGGGCGGCCTGGTGATCGCCATGATCGCCATGATCTGGTTGCTGGTGCTGAATGCCCAGCGGTCCGAGCGTGAATCGAAATACATCGAGCAGTCCTCGCAGCTGCTGATGTTGTCGCAGCGACTCGCCAAGGACGCGCGCGAAGCGGTCGTCGGTCAGCCGACCGCGTTCCGCACCCTCAAGGAGTCGCGTGACCGTTTCGACAGCATCGTCACCGCGCTGCGCGACGGCAACGCCGGTTTGGGCGTGGTACCGAGCCCGCAGGATATCGCCGACAATCAGCTGAAGGAAATCGTCAAGATGTGGTCGCCAAAGCCGAACGAAGGATTGCGTTCGCAGGTGGACCAGATTCTTTCTCTGGAAAAGTCGCTTTTCAGCATGCATGACTCGGTGATGGCGATCAACCAGATGAGTCCGATGCTGCTGACGGCCTCCGACGAGATCGTGGAACTCGGCGCCAAGGCCGGCATGAAGCAGGACCAGCTTTACCTGGCGGGCCGCCAGGGCATGTTGTCGCAGCGAATCGCCAAGGACGTCAACCTGTTCTCCCAGGGCGGCAACGAAGCCGCGGTGGCCGCCGCCGAATTCGGCAAGGACGCCAAGCTCTTCAAGGAAACCGACGAAAAGCTGCACAAGATGGCGCCCGCGAGCGTGCGTCCCAAACTCGACGAGTCGGCCGCCATCTTTGGCGAGATCAACAACCACGTCGAAAGTATCCTGGGCAATGCCGCGGAATTGTTCGTCTCCCAGCGCGCCAGCCAGACGGTGTTCGAACAGTCCGATCCGCTGCTCAAAAAATCCCGTGAACTGGTCGAGGCCTACTCCAAGCTGGCCGAACAGCGCGCCGGCATTCGCACCATGATTTTTGTCGCCGGTTTCGCATCGGTGCTGTTCCTGTTCCTGCTGGCCCGCAAACTGGTCGTGGATGCCCGCGACCGCGCGCGCCAGAGCTCGGAGCAGAACCGGCAGAGCCAGGACGCGATTCTGAAGCTGCTCGATGAAATGGGTGACCTCGCCGACGGCGACCTCACCATCCAGCCGGAAGTGACCGAGCAGATCACGGGCGCGATCGCGGACTCGATCAATTACGCGGTGCGCGAAATGCGCAACCTGGTGGTGCGCATCAAGAACGCCGCGCAACAGGTGGCCGTCGCCTCCGAGCATTCACGCCAGACGGCGACCGAACTGACCGAGGCCGCGTTGCGCCAGGCGGCGCAGATCACCGAGGCGACCGGCAAGATGGTGGCGATGGCGCGCTCGATGGAGGACATGTCGAAGAGCGCCGAGCGTTCCGCCGAAGTGGCGCAGGGCTCGGTGGCCACCGCCAAGCGCGGTGCCGCGGCGGTGCAGGACACGATCCACGGCATGGACGGCATGCGCGAGCAGATCCAGGAGACCGCCAAGCGCATCAAGCGTCTCGGCGAATCCTCGCAACAGATCGGTGAAATCGTGGAACTGATCAACGATATCGCCGAGCAGACCAACATCCTGTCGTTGAACGCCGCGATTCAGGCGGCCATGGCGGGCGAGGCGGGACGCGGCTTCGCGGTGGTCGCGGACGAAGTGCAGCGGCTCGCGGAACGCTCCGCCGAGGCGACCAAGCAGATCGCGGACCTGGTGAAAACGATTCAGGCCGACACCAACGAAGCGGTGGTGTCCATGGAACAGGCGACCAACGGCGTGGTGCAGGCCACGCGACTGGCCGATGCCGCCGGACAGGCGCTGGGAGAGATCGAATCGGTGTCCGAGCAGCTGTCGAGCCTGATCGTGAACATCGCGCGCGACGCCCAGCGGCAATCGCAGACGGCGACCGACGTGTCCGGCAGCATGGCGAAGATTCAGGAAACGACCACGTTGACCTCTTCGGGCAGCCGGCAGACCGCGGAAGCCATCGGCAAGCTCTCCGACCTGGCGCGCGAGCTGCAGGCCTCCGTGGCGGGCTTCAAGCTGCCTGCGTAACGTTGCGGCATTCCCGCCGCACCGACCTAATCCCCCTCCCTTGATGGGAGGGGGTGAGGGGAAGGGTGAGAAGCTTAGGGCTGCCATCACCCCCACCCCTTGCCTTCCCCCGTGAAGGGGGAGGGGAGTTGGATAAAGATTTTATATACGGATGAGCACGCACAGCAAAGTTGACCTGAGCACGCTCGGTTGGGTGAAGACCGAGATCGACGAGACGCTGAAACAGGCACGTCTCGCGCTCGAGTCGTTCGCCGAAAATCCCTCCGACAAGACGCGGTTGCGTTTCTGCGCGACCCATCTGCATCAGGTGGTGGGTACGCTGCTCATGGTCGAGCTCGACGGCGCGGCCATGCTGGCGAGGGAAACCGAGGCGCTGGCCGAGGCGGTCATCAACGACAAGGCCATCGCCGACTCGAAAGTCTTCGACGTTCTGACGCGCGGCATCCTCACGCTCCCGGATTATCTGGCGCGTCTGCAGTACGGCCAGCTGGACGTCCCGCTCAAGCACATCGCGCTGATCAACGAGCTGCGCGCCGCGCACGACGTCGTGCCGATCTCGGAACTGGAGTTATTCCATCCCGACCTTTCAGTCCGCCCACCGCCCGCCGAGTCTGTGGCGGAAAAACGGGGCGAGACGGAATATCGCGATTTCGCCAAACAGGTGCGCGGCAGTTTTCAGCCGGCGCTGCTCGACTGGCTGCGCGACACTTCAAAGAAAGAACCGCTGCGCACGATCATGAATGTTTTCGAGCAGTTGCGCGCCGCGACCGGGGTGGCGGCGCTGGAGCAGCTGTTCTGGGTCGCCGGCGGCCTGCTCGAGGCCCTGGTCGACGACGGACTCGAGGTGACGGCCGAACGCAAGAAGCTGTTCGCGCGTCTCGATCAGCAGATCAAGAAAATCATCGACGGCGCGGAAAAATCGGCGTTGCGCCATGCGTCCGAATCGCTCACGCACGCGATCCTGTGGGACGTCGCGCACGCGAAATCCACCGGCCCCCGGGTCAAACAGCTCAAGCAGGCGTTCGAGCTCGAATTCCTGTTGACCGGTGGCGGCACCGAGGTTCCCGCCACCGGCGATCTGCCCACACCCGAGGCGCTGGAATCGGTGTCAGTGGCGCTCGGCAAGGAGATCGAGGCGGCGCAGGACCTGATGTCGACCTATTTCGATCCGGAAAACCGTACCACGGTGTCGCTCGAACCGCTGCTCGAATCGTTCCACAAGATGTCCGGCACGCTCGACATGCTCAACGTGCCGATGCTGAAAGCGCTGGTGGACGAGTTGTCGCAAGTCTGTCGTGCCCTGATCGACAACCGGATCGCGAACCCCGAAACGGTATCCATGCCCATGGCCGAAGCGCTGCTCATGGTCGAGAGCAGCACCCGTGACATCAGTCGCTCGCCCGCCGAATGGAAGCGGCAGATCGACGATGCAGTTCAGCGGCTGCACCGGCTGCATTCGCCTGACGACGCCGGCGCCGCGCCCGCGGCCGAAGGTCTCGAGGTCACGGACGGCGAACTGACGGAATCCGATTACAAGCAATTGCTGAACGTGGTGGCCGGCGAAGTCAGCGTCAACCTCGGCCGCATCGAAGAGGCACTCGAGGGTTTCGCCGCCGATACCGCGCACGTGCAGGCGCTGGACGACGTCCCGCAACTGCTGTCCCAGATTCTGGGCGCGATGCAGATTCTGGGGCAGGCGCGCGCCGCTGAGCTCGTGGAGGCGACCAAACAGCATGTCGAGGACATCCGCACCGGCGCCCTGGTGGCCGACAGTGCCATCATGGATGGACTGGCCGTGTGTGTCGGCACGATCGGCGCCTTTGTCGAGGGTCTGCGCGCCGACCGGCCGAACCTGGAGGCGCTGATTGACTCGGCGCTCAAGGAAATGGAGTCGGCCCTGGGCAGCGGCCACGGCAAGCAGCGTGATCCGGCCCTGCTCATCGACGGCGTGCGTCTGAGCCTCGAGTCGTGGATCGACGATTCCGACAACGAGGTGGCGCGCGAAACACTGGCGCAGCAGCTCGAAGAACTCACGCAACTGGCCAGTACGCAGGGACAGGAGAAAATCGCCCGCATCAGCGCGGAAATGAATCATTTGCTCGAGCTGGTGGCCGAGGACCCGTCGCGCATGTCCGGAGAAATCGTCGACACCCTGAAGCAGTCCTTCACGGCGATGTCGGTGCTGGCCGGGCGCCGCATGACCTTGCGTACCGTGTCGCCGGCGTCTCCGACCGTGCCGGCCATCGAGCCTGGGAAGGAAACGAAGCCGTCCGGCATGAACGAGCGGACGGCCGCCGAGCCGCCCGTGGAGATCGAAGTGCCCGCCCCCATCTCTGCTCCACCCCCGAAGCCGCCCGCCCCGCCGGCGCGCGCCGCCGCGGACGAGGAGTTCGACGCCGAGATCATGGATATCTTCATCGAGGACGCGCGCGACGTGCTCGAGAACATCAAGAGCAAGTTCGTTGTCTGGCGCGACGACACCGAGAACCAGAATGCACTGACGGAATTGCGACGCGGCTATCACACGCTGAAAGGCAGCGGCCGCATGGTCGGCGCGAGCGAGGTGGCGGAATTGTCGTGGGCGGTCGAGAACGTGCTGAACAAGGTGCGCGAGGCCAAGATCGCGCCCTCTCCGGAAATGATCGACCTGCTCGAGCGTGTGCAGGAAGCGCTGCCGCGGATGGTCGACGTGCTCGCGGGCGGACCACCGCACGGTCTCGATGTCGAGGCGTTGCGCGAGACCGCGCAGCTTCTGGCACAGCCGGGCACCGCGCCGGCGGCGGCATCCCGGCCGGCGGCAGCAGCCCCGACGCGGGCGGAGACGCCGGCACGCGTGGTGGAAACCGGGGACCTGCCGAAACTCGAGCCCACGCTGCTTGAAATATTCACCACCGAGGCGCATGGCAATCTCGCCAACATTCGTCAGCAGGTCGCCGCCTGCCGCGAAGCCGGCGGCATCTGCTTCGTGTCGGAAACCCTTTTCCGCTCCGTGCACACGCTGCAGGGCAACGCGCGCTCGCTCGGTCTCGAAGTGATGTCCGAGCCCTGTGCAGAAATCGAGAAGCTGCTGAATGCGCTCAAGACCGAAAACATTCCGCTGACGGAAACTCATCTCGAGCTGGTCAGCCGCTTCGAGGCGGCTGTCGCCGAACTGGTCGAACGCATGAACAGCGGTGCGACCTCGTCCGGTGACCTGCGGCGGCGCTTCGTCGAGCTGTCTCACGATCTTCGCGCGGAAAGTACGCACCTGGTGCAGACCGGGTCCGGGAGGGAGGCCTCCGCGCCGGTGTCGCCGGCCGAAGCCGACATCGAAATCCAGGCGCCGGAGGAAGAACCGCGGGTGGAGGAACCGGCGGAGCTGGAAGCGGGTGCTGAGGAAATTGTCGAAGAACCCGAGTCCGCGCCCGCGCCACGCGTGGAGACGCCAAAGCCGGCGCCGCCGAAACCGTCGTTGCCGCCCGCCGTCGCCGCGCCGACAGTGCCGGCGGTAACCGAGCAGATCGACCCTGAGTTGTTGGAAATCTTCCAGGAAGAAGCCACCGATATTCTCGGCAATATCGAGGAGGCGCTCACCCGCTGGCGTAGCCAGCCGGACGCAAGAGCCCTGGTGCAGGATCTGAAGCGTTCGCTGCATACGCTCAAGGGCGGCGCGCGCATGGCCGGCGCGATGACTATGGGCCATCTCAGCCACGATACCGAAACCCTGCTCAAGCACATCGAGGACGGTCAGGTGCCCGTCAGCGGCGACCTGTTCGACCTGTTCGATGAAGTGCATGACATGCTGGTGACCATGCTCGATCATGCCCAGAGCGGCAAACCGGTTCCGGACGTTCATGAACTCGACGCCAAATTGCAGGCACTGTCTTCCGGCGAGCCCGTGCCGGTGATGCAGGCGCCGACCGTCAGCCTCGCGCCGCCAACGGCGGCGCCGGAAACCGAACCGGTCATGCCGCCGCCCGCAGCGGAGCCCGAACCGGTCTTCGAGGCCGTGTCCCCCGTGGAAACGTCGGCGCCGGCCGTGATGCCGGAAACGCCGGCGGAGATCGACGAGCGCCGCGACCTTCCCGAAACCGAGGACAAGCAGTGGCCGGAAAAGATGGAGCGTCGCGGTCAGGTACGCGTCAACACCAGCCTGCTGAACGAACTCGTCAATTACGCCGGCGAAGTGAGCATCTCGCGCTCGCGCATGGAACAGCAGATCTACAGCGTCCGCGACAACCTTTCCGAGCTGTCGCGCAACATCACGCGTTTCCGTGAACAGATCCGCGAACTCGAGATCCAGTCCGAGTCACAGATTCTCTATCGCATGGAACAGGAAGCAGGGGCCGGCGGTCGCGATGTCGATTTCGATCCGCTGGAGTTCGACCGTTTCAGTCGCCTGCAACAGCTGTCACGGTCGCTTGCGGAAAGTCTGCACGACCTGGGCACGATCCAGAACAACCTGGGCAATTTCGTGGGCGAGGCCGAATCGGTGTTGCAACAGCAGGCACGCATCAACACCGAGCTGCAGGAAGGACTGATGCGCACGCGCATGGTCGGTTTCTCGACGCAGGCGGCGCGCCTGCGCCATATCGTGCGTCAGACGGGGCGCGAGCTCGGCAAGCGCGTGGAATTGAACCTCGAGAACGCGGAGGTTGAAATAGACCGCAACGTGCTCGATCGCATGATCGGGCCGTTCGAGCACATGATCCGCAACAGCCTCGACCACGGCATCGAGTCCGAGGCGGAACGTCGCCGCAATGGCAAGCCGCCGGTCGGGCGCATCAACATCGCCGCTTCGCAGGAAGGTTCCGAAGTGGTCATCCGCTTCTCCGACGACGGCGCGGGTCTCGACATCGATGGCATCCGTGCCAAGGCGATCGAACGCGGGCTCATGCCGGCAGACGCCAACCTGAGCGAAGAAGAGCTGATCCAGTTCATTCTCATGTCCGGGTTCTCCACGGCGCGAACCATCACTCATCTCTCCGGCCGCGGCGTGGGCATGGACGTGGTGCACAGCGAAGTGAAGCAGTTGGGCGGCAGCATGTCGGTGGACACCGAGCACGGCGTCGGCACGACCTTCATCATCCGTCTGCCACTGACGCTGTCCATCACGCAGGCCCTGATGGCCTACGTCGGCGACCAGCTGTTCGCCCTGCCGCTCGGTTCGGTCGTGAACATCGTCGAATTCCCGATCGAGAAGGTCGCCGGGCTGTCGATGGGCAACAACCCGCTGCTGACTTACAATGACCAGGTTTATCCGTACATGCACCTCGGAAACCGCCTCGGCATCGCCTCGAGCCCGCGCAACGGCAAGAAGGTGCCGATCCTGCTGGCGCGCACCGGCACGCGCGAGGTCGCGATCCAGGTCGATGGCCTCGGCGGCACGCGCGAAGTGGTGATCAAGTCTCTCGGACCGCAACTCTCCGCGCTCAAGGGACTGGCCGGCGCGACCATCCTCGGCGACGGACGCGTGGTGCTGATCCTGGACCTTCCCGGCCTGTGGTACCGCGACGACGTGGTCCACTTCGAGCACCGGCCGGAGGGCAAGGTGGCGCAGGACGTCCGCGCTCGGCCGGTGGTCATGGTGGTCGACGATTCGCTCACCGTGCGCAAGGTCACGAGCAAGCACCTGCAGAAGCGCGGCATGGACGTGCTGGTCGCGAAGGACGGTCTCGATGCCGTCGAGCAATTGCGCGACCATCTGCCCGATGTGATGCTGGTCGACATCGAGATGCCGCGCATGGACGGTTACGAGCTGACCACGCGCGTGCGCTCCGACGAGAATCTCAAGCACATCCCGATCATCATGATCACCTCGCGCGCCGGCACCAAGCACCGGCAGAAGGCGTTCGACCTGGGCGTGGACATGTACATGAGCAAGCCTTATCAGGAAGACGAGTTGTTCAGGAACATCGACACCCTGCTCGCCAAAGGCCGGGCGCCGTGAAATGCCGGCGGCGGCTCGCCGAGCGATGCGGCGCCATGCCCGGTTCCAGGAATCCGTGACCGTGACCGACCCCCAACAGTTCATGCGCCTGCAATTCGGCGACACCAGCTATCTGCTGCCGAGCATGTCGGGTTTCACGATCGAACAGCGTGAGAATCTGATCACCAACAAATCCCCCGAGGGCAATGTCGCGGCGTGGCGCGCGGTGCAGAACCGGCGCCTGCCGGCGTACGGGCTCGATGCCGCGCTGCGCGTGGTCCGGCCTCCGCGCTGGCACCGCGCGGTGTTTCTGGATGCGTCGCCGCAGGCGGTGGGACTGGTCGTCGACGAGGTTCAGCTGCTGCCGCGCGCCGAGACCGTGATTGCCCCGTTCACGCCGCTCGGGCTTCCGCCGACGCGTCTCGGGCACCTGTTTTCCGGCGCCTGGATCAGCGGTCAGCGCGCGATCCTGGTGATCGAACCGAAGGCGCTGATCGCCTATCTGCAGAGCCTGGGAGAGGAATGAAAAAGCCGGCCCCGGGTCCGCGCCTGCACTCGCTCGAGCTTCCGCTCGACGGGATTACCCTGCTCGTGCCCAGCGCGGCGGTGGCCGAGGTGATCAATCCGCAGGCGACGATGGCGCCGGTTCCGTTCAGCCAGCCGTGGCTGAAGGGCGTGATCGGCTGGCGCACGCTCGCGGTACCGGTGATTTCGTTCGAGACGCTGGTGGGGGTGCCGACGCCGGTCAACACCGCGACCGGCAAGATCGTCATCTTTTATCCCCTGAGCGGACGCAGCGACTGGGAGTTCTACGCCATGTTCGCCGCCGCGGAGCCGCGCCCGCAGCTGCTGAATCGCAGCGAGCCGGTCGCCACCGAGGCCGAAATGCCCGACCTGCCCTACATCGCGGCGGGACTCAAGGTGGAGGGGAAACTGATGCTCATCCCCGACGTGGAAGCACTGAAGAAAGTGTTTTATCCGGCGTGAGCTTCACCCGCCGGCGCGGTCGATTCCTTCCCACGCCACCGTCGCCAGCAGATCGATCTCTTCCGGCGTGATCACGTACGGCGGCATGAAGTAGATCACGTCACCGAGCGGTCGTAACAGCACGCCGCGTTCGAGTCCATGACGGTAAACCGCCAGTCCGCGCCGCTCCTGCCACGGATACGGTGCGCGCGTTTTCTTGTCCCCGACCATTTCGATCGCGAGGATCATGCCGGTCTGCCGCACCTCGGCCACGTGCGCGTGATCGGACAGCGGCGCCGCCGCGCGTCCCATGTGCGCCGCGAGTTTCCGGTTGCGCTTGATCACGTCGTCGTCGCGGAAGATATCGAGCGTCGCGAGCGCGGCGCGGCAGGCGAGCGGGTTGCCGGTATAGCTGTGCGAGTGCAGGAACGCCTTGCGTGCCGCGTATTCCGCGTAGAACGCCTCGTAAACTTCATCGGTGGTCATGCACACGGATAACGGCAGATAGCCGCCGGTCAGCCCCTTCCCGAGACACAGGAAATCCGGTGCGATCCCGGCCTGTTCGCAGGCGAACATCGTGCCGCTGCGCCCGAAACCGACGGCGATTTCATCCGCGATCAGGTGCACGCCATGTTTATCGCACGTCTGACGCAACCACTTGAGATACACCGGATCGTACATGCGCATCGACCCGGCGCACTGCACCAGCGGTTCCACGATCACGGCGCAGACCTCGCCGGCATGGCGCGCCAGCGCCGTTTCCATGTCGGCGAAGGCGCGCGCCGTGTATTCGGCCCAGGACTCGCCGGGCTCGCGGTAATAACAGTCCGGCGACTTGACCGTGATTGCTTCGAACAGCAGCGGCTGGTAGGTTTCCTTGTACAAGGCCACGTCGCCGACCGCCAGTGCCCCGAGCGTTTCGCCGTGGTAGCTGTTCGAGAGGTGAATGAAGCGCGTGCGCTTCGTGTCGCCGAGATTCCGCCAGTAATGAAAACTCATCTTGAGCGCGATTTCGACCGCGGCGGAGCCGCTGTCGGCATAGAAACAGCGGCGCAGGCCCCTGGGCGCGATCTGCACGAGCCGCTCGGAAAGCTGTACCACCGGTTCGTGCGTGAAGCCCGCCAGGATCACGTGCTCGAGATTTTCCAGCTGATCGGCGACGGCGGCGTTGATGCGTGGGTTGGCGTGGCCGAACAGGTTGACCCACCACGAGCTGATGGCGTCGAGATAGCGCTTGCCGTCGAAATCCTCGAGCCACGCGCCGCGTCCGCGGCGGATCGGAATCAGCGGAAGCGTTTCGTGATCGCGCATCTGCGTGCACGGATGCCACAGCACGCGCAGGTCTCGTTGCGTCAGGGAGTCGTTATCCATAGACTGCCTGATCATACAGGGCGATTTGCCACGTGTTAATTAAGGCTTTGAGGAACCCTCTCCCCTTGCCCTCTCCCGCAAAGCGGGAGAGGGGGAGTGGGTTAAAAATTTTTTTAAGGAGCTGTTATGGTGCGTACTGAAACCCCGGTGTGCGATTTCGGTCAGCCGGCCCCGGATTTTCGCCTGCCGGGCGTGGACGGAAAGCTCTGGACGCTGAACGACGTCCGCGGAAAAAACGGCCTGCTGGTGATGTTCATCTGCAATCACTGCCCCTACGTCAAATCGGTGCGCGACCGCATCATCCGCGACGCCTGCGAACTGAAAGACCTCGGCGTGAACGCAGTGGCGATCATGTCCAACGACCCCACGGATTATGCCGAGGATTCGTTCGACAACATGAAAAAGGTCGCTACCGAGCTCCGGTTTCCCTTTCCCTATCTCTACGACGAAACCCAGCAGGTCGCCAAGGCTTACGGCGCGGTGTGCACGCCGGATTTCTTCGGATACAACAAGGATCTCAGGCTCCAGTACCGCGGCCGTCTCGATGAATCGCGCAAGGAGCCGGTGCCGAACGCGCGCCGCGATCTGTTCGAGGCGATGAAACAGGTGGCGCAGACCGGACAGGGGCCGAAGGACCAGATTCCGAGCATGGGCTGCTCGATCAAATGGAAGGGCAATGTTGAATGATGATTTTTGAACATTGAATTCAAGATACGCGCTTCGCGCGCTCATCCATTCAAAATTAAACATTAAAAATTCAAAATGGTTGTCATCGAATGATCGTCGAGGAAACCTTCTACCGTCCGCCCGAGCTGTCGCGCGAGTCGCGCACGCTGCCGGCCGAGACCTACAACCTCGCGCACCGGTTGTTGAAGCGGGCCGCGAACGGTTGTCTGTTCGTGCCGCTGCGCAGCATGCAGTTCCTCGCGGTGGTGGATGCGGAAGAATTCATCTTCGTGGATCGCGAGGGACGGCGCATGATCGAGCTTGCCTGGCAGTGCTTCATGCCTCAGGCACGCCGGTCGCTCGACGACCCGGTTTCCTACGAGACCGTGTATTACTCGCCGGCGAGTGCGGAGATCATGCGTCGCGCGCAGAGTGAATTCCACAAGGCGCTGCGCGACGTGGAACAGAAAACCGTGCTTCCCGGTTCGGCGCGGGTGATCGTGCTGAACGGCGGGAACCGCTGATGCTGCCCTCGCTCGATGCCGTGCGCCAGATCGTGTTGACGGCGGCGCGCGAGGAGCTGTTGCCGCGATTCGCCGACGTCATCCGTCACGTCAAGCACGATGGCAGCGTGGTGACCGAGGCCGACGTGGCGATGCAGCAGCGCCTGATGTCAGATCTCGCGCATCGCTGGCCGGAATACGAATTTCTGGGCGAGGAAATGGCCGGGCACGAGCATGAGCAGCTCACCGGCGGCACCGGCAGGCGGTTGTGGTGCGTGGATCCTCTCGACGGCACCAGCAATTTCGCCACCGGCATTCCGTATTTCGCCGTGTCGCTGGCACTGCTCGTCGACGGGCGGCAGGAGCTGGCGCTGGTCTACGATCCGGTGCGTGACGAATGCTTCACGGCGCGACGCGGCGAAGGCGCGTGGCTCAACGACGTCGCGCTTGCGGCGCGCGAGGCATCGCCGCCATTGCGCCGTTGCATTGCCTGCGTGGACTTCAAGCGCCTGGCGCCGCTGCTCGCCGCCCGGCTGGGCGCCCAGCCGCCGTACGGTTCGCAGCGCAATTTCGGCGCCAGCAGTCTCGAGTGGTGCTGGCTGGCGGACGGGCGCTTTCAGCTTTATCTGCACGGCGGGCAGAAGCTGTGGGACTACGCCGGCGGCAGCCTGATCCTGGCGGAGGCCGGCGGGCATGCGCGCACGCTCGAGAACGAAGCCATGTTCAGCTACGGACTCGCGCCGCGTTCCGTGGTGGCCGCGGTGAATTCGTCGTTGTTCACGGAATGGAAAGCATGGATCGACCGCCACCGTCCCTCGGGCCGGACCTGATTGGCGAGATTCCCCCCAGAATATCGAACGTCCGTTCGTCTCACAAAGTCCTGTTTATGGGCGGATAACAGATTGTCGCGGGACGTTTGGCTTGCCCTAAGTCCGGGCGTGAGCGAAAATGCGCGCGGTTCGAGGAGCCTTTATCAGGCCCGGGTTGCCGAGCCGTAAAGAAGGGAAACGGCAATCCCCGAAGACAAGAATCATCTGGCGTCACCGGTTTCCGCCCCCTTTGGCGACTGACCCGTTCTAACTCCGCCAAGGGGTTTTTGTTGTTAATGGGCCACGCGCGATGGCCGCGGAGCGGTAGGGCGCCGATTTTGGGATTCCGCCGGTTTTCAAGTTTTGAGGATTAATCCATGACAGCAAAAATTCACGCCCACAAGGCGGGTGAAGGCAAAGCATTAACCCATCGGCGCGAGCTGGCGAACGCCATCCGCGCGCTTTCCATGGACGCCGTGCAGAAGGCGAATTCCGGTCATCCGGGCGCGCCCATGGGCATGGCCGACATCGCCGAGGTGCTGTGGAACGACTTCCTCCGGCACAATCCGGCGAACCCCAAGTGGGTCGACCGCGACCGCTTCGTGCTGTCGAACGGCCACGGCTCGATGCTGATTTATTCGCTGCTGCATCTCACCGGCTACGACCTGCCGATGGACGAGTTGAAGCAATTCCGCCAGCTGCATTCCAAGACCCCGGGCCATCCCGAGTACGGCTATGCGCCGGGCGTCGAGACCACCACCGGCCCGCTGGGCCAGGGCATTACCAACGCCGTGGGCATGGCGATCGCCGAGAAGGTGCTGGCCGGCCAGTTCAATCGCGACGGTCATCACATCGTCGATCACTATACCTACGTATTCCTCGGCGACGGCTGCCTCATGGAAGGCATCTCGCACGAAGCCTGCTCGCTCGCCGGCACGCTCGGCCTCGGCAAACTGATCGCGTTCTACGACGACAACGGCATCTCGATCGACGGTCACGTCGAGGGCTGGTTCACCGACAATACGCCGAAGCGTTTCGAGGCTTACGGCTGGCACGTGGTGCGCGACGTCGACGGCCATGACCCCGAGGCCATCCGGAGGGCGATCCTCGAGGCACGCTCGGTCAACGACAAGCCGTCGATGATCTGCTGCAAGACCGTGATCGGTTACGGCGCGCCGAACCTGTGCGGCTCGCACGACTGCCACGGCGCGCCGCTCGGCGCTGACGAGATCAAGGCGACGCGCGACAATCTCGGCTGGAAGTACGAGCCGTTCGTGATCCCGCAGGAGATCTACGCCGGGTGGGACGCCAAGGCCAAGGGCGCCGCCGCCGAGAAGGCGTGGAACGACAAGTTCGCCGCCTACCGCCGGGAGTTTCCGGACCTGGCCGGCGAGTTCGAGCGGCGCATGAAGGGCGAGCTGCCGAAGGACTGGAGCGTCAAGGCGGAAGAATTCATCAAGGCCGTGGACGCCAAGGCCGAGACAATCGCCTCGCGCAAGGCCTCGCAGAACACGCTGAACGGCTACGGTCCGGTGCTGCCGGAATTCCTCGGCGGCTCGGCCGACCTGGCCGGCTCGAACCTGACGATCTGGAAGGGCTCGAAGGGCGTGAGCAACACGGTTTCCGACGGCAACTACATCTATTATGGTGTGCGCGAGTTCGGCATGTCGGCGATCATGAACGGCATCGCCCTGCACGGCGGTTTCATCCCCTACGGCGCCACCTTCCTGATGTTCTCCGAGTACGCGCGCAATGCGCTGCGCATGGCGGCGCTGATGAAGATCCGCTCGATTTTCGTCTACACCCACGACTCCATCGGTCTCGGCGAAGACGGCCCGACGCATCAGCCGATCGAACAGACCGCGACGCTGCGCCTGATTCCGAACATGTCGGTGTGGCGCCCGTGCGACGCGGTGGAATCGGCCGTGGCCTGGAAGTTCGCCATCGAACGCAAGGCCGGTCCGTCGAGCCTGATCTTCTCGCGCCAGAATCTGCCGCACCAGAAACGCGACGCCGCGCAGCTCAAGGCGATCGCGCGCGGCGGATACGTTCTGTCCGAGGCCGAGGGCGGCAAGCCGCAGGCGGTGATCATCGCCACCGGTTCCGAGGTGGGGCTCGCGGTCGAGGCGCAGAAGCTGCTCGCCGCCAAGGGCAAAAAGGTGCGCGTGGTGTCGATGCCGTCGACCGACACGTTCGACGCCCAGGACGCGGCCTACCGCGAGTCGGTATTGCCCAGGGGCGTGAGGCGCGTGGCGGTCGAAGCCGGCGTCACCGATGGCTGGTACAAATACGTCGGCCTCGACGGCAAGGTCGTCGGTCTCAACCGTTTCGGTGAATCCGCTCCGGCCGGCGCGCTGTTCAAGCACTTCGGCTTCACCGGCGAGAACGTCGCGAAAGCGGTGGAAGAGATTCTGTAAATAATTTTGCACCGCAAAGGCGCAAAGAGCATGAAGAATATTTTTCTTTGCACTCTCCGCATCTTTGCAGTGAACCGGTTTCTTAATTTTTTTCTGGAGATTTGAAAATGGCAATCAAAGTCGGCATCAACGGGTTCGGCCGCATCGGGCGCATGGTGTTCCGCGCGGTCGCGAAGGACTTCAAGGACATCGAGATCGTCGGCATCAACGACCTGCTCGAGCCGAACTACCTGGCCTACATGCTGAAGTACGATTCCGTGCACGGCCGCTTCAACGGTGACATCAAGGTCGAGGGCAACAACCTGATCGTCAACGGCAAGAAAATCCGCCTGACCGCCGTCAAGGACCCGACCGAGCTGAAGTGGGGCGAAGTCGGCGCCGACATCGTCATCGAGTGCACCGGCCTGTTCCTGACCAAGGAAACCTGCGAGAAGCACATTCAGGCTGGCGCCAAGAAGGTCGTGCAGTCGGCCCCGTCCAAGGACGAGACCCCGATGTTCGTGTACGGCGTGAACCACACCAGGTACGCCGGCGAAAAGATCGTCTCGGCCGCCTCTTGCACCACCAACTGCCTGGCCCCGGTCGCCAAGGTGCTGCACGACAACTTCGGCATCAAGCGCGGCCTGATGACCACCGTGCACGCCGCCACCGCCACGCAAAAGACCGTCGATGGCCCGTCCAGCAAGGACTGGCGCGGCGGTCGCGGCATCCTGGAGAACATCATTCCGTCGTCCACCGGCGCCGCCAAGGCCGTGGGCAAGGTGCTGCCGGAGCTCAACAAGAAGCTCACCGGCATGGCGTTCCGCGTGCCGACCTCGGATGTATCCGTGGTCGACCTGACCGTCGAACTCAACAAGGAAGCCACCTACGAGCAGATCTGCGCGGCCATGAAAAAGGCCTCGGAAGGCGAGCTCAAGGGTGTACTCGGCTATACCGACGAAAAGGTGGTCTCGACCGACTTCCGCGGCAACAGCATGCCGTCGGTTTTCGACGCCGAAGCCGGCATCGCCCTCGACAGCACCTTCGTCAAGGTCGTGTCCTGGTACGACAACGAGTACGGCTACACCTGCAACATGCTGCGCTTCGTGCAGCACGTCGCCAAGTAATCGTTAGTGCATGCAGGGTGGTTGGGCCGCAGGCCGTAACCCACCAGACATTCGGCGGGTTACGGCGAAATACGCCTGACCCGCCCTACATTTTCTCGGAGCAGAGTTATGTCCGTTATCAAGCTGACTGATCTCGATCTCAAGGGCAAGCGCGTCCTGATCCGCGCCGATCTCAACGTGCCGGTGAAGGACGGCAAGGTCACGTCCGATGCGCGCATCAGCGCGTCGCTGCCGACCTTCAACCACTGCCTCAAGGCCGGTGCCAGGGTAATGGTGATGTCGCACCTCGGTCGCCCGACCGAAGGCGAATACTCGGAAGAGAATTCACTCAA
>JACXTT010003640.1_pt1 | contig 23520 bp, 21 predicted proteins | sample 9270951 | NCBI WGS metagenome assembly JACXTT01 (sample SAMN15532306, study PRJNA645909) | rock metagenome | isolation source: weathered quartz diorite | place: Puerto Rico | collected 2017-06-21
TACCGGATCGTGGAAAAGCGTGGCGACGGCATTCCCCAAATGGACATGGATACCGCGGGCCGCTATGGGATCGCCGATGGCATTCAGGCGATCAAGGTCGTTCGCCAGCACGCGGTGGAATGGGGCGTCTCCGCCGAACGGATTGGATTCATGGGTTTTTCGGCCGGCGCGATGGTGACGAGCGGGACGGTGCTCCAACCGGATTCCGCCGGACGTCCGAGATTCGCCGCCATGATCTACGGTGGTCCGTTCGGCGTCATCCCAGGCATTCCGCAGACGCTGCCGCCGCTGTTCCTCGCGTGGGCGCAGGACGACCCTGTCGTGCGGGACGCGATCGTCACGTTTCATGAGGCGCTCGAGCGCGCCGGTCAGAGACCGGAGGTCCACATCTACAGCGCCGGGCACCATGGATTCGGTCTCAAGAAGCAGGGAACCAGCAGCGACCACTGGATCGACGACTTCTACAGCTGGCTGGACGCACAGGGTCTCACCAAGCCGCGTTGAACCGATGGAACGACGCGAGCTGATCAGGTGGCTGGTCTCGACCGCGGGGCTCCGCGCGCTCGACGGCCTCGCACCAGCCGATCTGCTCGCGATCGAGAGCTTCGATGAGAACGGCGTGTCGAAGCTGAGCCCGGTCGTGCCTATCCGGTAGCGTCGATCTTCACCACGAGGTATAGATGCCATTCATCATTCCCAGTTGGGCCCTCGGCGCCGCGGTCATCCTGATCGCGATCCAGGTCGGGCGGGCGATATCCGGACGCTACGGCATGTCGCGGCGTGGCCGGAGGGACCGGGAGGGATCGGGCTCCGATACCGACGTCGACGAGCTGCGCCAGAATTTGGAAGCGATGCAGCGTCGCGTCGCGGAGCTGGAAGAGCGCGCCGACTTCGCCGAGAGGCTGCTGACGAAACAGCGCGACTCCGACCGGTTGGGGCAGGGATGAGAACGCTGACGCTGGCGGCGCTGCTGGCGGCGGCCGCCTGCGCGCCAGCGATTCAGTCGAGCGGGCTGCAGCCGGTGGTGACGGAGCGGCTCTACTTCGGCCGCAACGTGGCGCAGACCCTCGGCGTTACGGACTCCGCCTGGGCTGTATTTGTGACCGATGTGGTCAGCACTCGGCTGCCCAACGGATTCACGTTCTGGAGCGCTACCGGAGAGTGGCGCGGCGCGGACGGCCGATCGACTCGCGAGCCCAGCTTCGTCCTCGAGGTCGTGCATCCGGCGCGATCGGAGGCGATGGAAACGGCAATCGCCGCCATCATCGCCGAGTACAAGCGCCGGTTCAGTCAGGAGTCGGTGCTGCGCGTCGTGACCCCGGGACGCGCGGCGTTCTAGACATACCCGATTCGTTACTGCGGTACGGCGATTGGAACGGTCGAGTATCCGAATCGTCCTTGCCCGAGCTGGCCGTAAGCGTTATCGCCCCAGCAGGACACCAGGCCGTTGGGGGCGAGCCGGCAGGTGTGGGCGCTGCCGGCGGCGATATCGAAATGGACGGGGAACAGCGGACCAGTCGTGTCTCGACATCCAGACGCCAGGCTGAACGTGATGACGATCGCGACCAGCCGAGCTCGGAGTGGCTTCATCTGGTCAGCGCAGCAACTGGAGACCTTTCAGATAATCCGCGACAACGTAGGCCGGTACCGCGAAGATAATCTTCCCCTGCGACTCCCGTTCCCCGCCGTACAGCATGGCGATCACTTGCCCCTCGCGATCGAAGATCGGACTCCCCGAAGACCCCGGCGCCCCGTAGGCGTCCACCTGGATGACGGCCGTCAGCGCCTTGCTCACCGTGCCCACCGTGAGCGTCGGCTCGGCGATCGGTTGCCCGCCCTGGGCTTCCATAGGAAGATCGAACCCCAGGGGGTAGCCGAGGATCGCGACCGGATCGCCGCGCTCGAGTCCCTCGCGGGTGCGGGCGAGTCCCGCGACCCGAGGCGTCCCGCCCTTGATCGACACGCGGAACACGCCAATGTCCGCCTCGGGCGACACACCGACCAGCTCGCCGCGCCAGAACTGCGTGCTGCCGGAGAACACTACGCCGAGCCGCCGCGGCGTCTTGGTGCCGTCTTCGCCCACCAGGATGTGCTTGTTCGTGACCATCGTGCCCAGCGAATCGAACGCGAACGCAGTGCCGCTGAACCGCTCGCCATCGGTGTACTCGACCAGCACCATGGCGACCGCGTCCTGATTGCGGTGCGAGATCGATCGATAATCGACGCCGCCCACCGCCCCCGCCAACGCGCGTTGCCGCCGCTCGGCGTCGTCCAGCTCCGTGCGCAGGCGCGCGACCGAGGAGGCGTCGCCGCCAGAAGCATCCAGCTCGCGGCGCAGGCGCATCGTCTCGTCCTGCGAGGTCCTCAGTGCGTCGCGGACACCTTGCAGCTCGGACTGGAAATGCGCCGTCAGCGCGCGCGACTCGCGCATCAAACTGTCGGCTCGTACCTGCAGCTCCCGCAGCTCATTCGCGCGCCGGCGCCCATCCAACTGCATCCATGTGAATCCGGTCCCCACGACTAGGAGCAGCACGATGAGGACTTTGGTCGTGCGGCGCAGCTGCGACGTCTGTCGCGCGACCTCGGCCCTGATCCGCACGCCCGTGCTCGGGCGCTGAGTAGCCTGCCGCGGCGCCGCCTGAATGACTGCTCGCGGCGCCGAAGCGCGCTCCGCGAGACCCTCCGCGGCGGCCGTGGACGGAAGATCGGCCTCGGTGCCGATGACCGCGAACTCGAGCGCCGGCCCGTTGGCGCCGAACCCGATGACGTCGCCACCGCGCAACAGCGTGTCGCCGGTGATGCGTTGTCCATTCACGAACGTGCCGTTGCGGCTCCCCAAATCCTGAAGGACGAACCCTTCGGTCTTGCGCACGATCGCCGCGTGCCGTGACGAGACGTCGAGGTCGCGCTCGGCGTCGAACCGCACATCTGATAACGGGTGGCGGCCAAGACCGATGTAACCCTTGCGGAAGGCTTCGATCTGCCCCGCGCGGGCCCCGGAGAGAAACGTGAACTGTGCTTTCACTGCTTCCGGGTGAGGTACCAGATGAGAGCGGCGGCGATGGCGAACAGCGCGAGGACGACCGTCCGCGTCTGCTTACGAGCTTCTTTATTCGGGACCGGGGGACGGCTGCCTTTGTAGACGGGGACCGGCTCCGTGCTCGTCTCGGTGTCGATCAGCGGATAGACCTGATGGCCCACGTCCTCCTGTTGCCCCCCGTCCGAGAGGCGCAAGCCGTCGCCCTCGAAGCGCGCCACCACGACCGTGATGTTGTCGGGCCCGCCGCGCTCGTTGGCCAGCGCGATCAACTTGTCGCAGACGGCGCTCAGGTCCGGGGTTGTGCGCAAGATCTCCGCGATTTCCTCCTTCTTTACTTGTCCGGAGAGCCCGTCGGAGCAGAGCACCAGGAGATCGCCGCGCCGCACCTCCTGGTACGTGAGATCGACCTTGACCTTCGGATCCGGGCCGAGCGCTTGGAGGATGATGTTGCGGCGCTCGCTCTGCGCGGCTTCCTCTTCAGTCAGCTCACCCGCTTCGACCAGGCGCTGCATCAGGGACTGATCCTTGGTGATCTGATGCGCTACGCCCCGGCGAATCAGGTACGCACGACTGTCGCCGACCTGCGTGAGATAGAGGTGATCGTTGAGCACGCCGGCGGCTGTCGTCGTTGTGCCCATGCCCCGGACTTCGGGGTGCGCCTTCGCGTGCGCATGAATGCTCGCGTTGGCGACCTCGACCGCCTCTTTGAGCCGGTAGGCAAAGCGCTGCGGCGTCACTTCGTGCTCGGCATTCCACGTCTTGACGAGGTGCGCGTAGATCGTGTCGGTCGCCATCTCGCTCGCCAATTCGCCCGCTGCGGCGCCGCCCATGCCGTCGGCGACGACCAGCAGCGTGCCGCGCGGTCCGATGTCGTGGTGGCGCACCTCGGGCTGCAGCGACGCCGTCTTGCGCGACAGGTCCGCGACGAGGAAACGGTCCTCGTTGTGGTCGCGCGTGCGCCCCAGATCGGTCTTCGCGAAGACCTCGACGCGAATGGGCTTAAGGCGTCCGAACATGCCTATGGCTGTTCCCGGTCGATGGCTGACTTCAAATCGCGGTACTTCGCGTTAGTGGGATCCTGCTGGAGTGCTCTGATGATCCAGTCGCGTGCCGCGCCCACGTCCCGGATTCCGCTGCCGTTCAAGTAGAACTGGGCAGTGATGTACGCGGCGTATCCCTTTGCGAGCCCCGGGCTCGACGCGAGATAGACAGCCTTGGCGGAGTCCACCAACAACCCTCCGGAAAGATTGTCCATCTCCGCGACAAGATGGTCGAGCGCGCGGCGTCCCGCCGCGTCATCGTACGAGCTCCCGGCCGGGGGTGGTGTCGCGACGCGCCCATATTGGCCGGTGTCCCGGTTCGCTAACGTGGTGCTCTGAGTCCCGATGGGTCGCACTCCATCAGTTTGGCGAGTGCTTGAGTTTTTCGCCGTGTCGTGCGCCACGGAACGAGAGTTATCCGCCGGATTCAGATTGGCCTTGCTTCCGCCGTTCAGGACGACCCACGCCCCTCCGCCCGCCAGAATCACGAGCACCCCGATCGCGGCGGGAACGAGCGACCGCCTTTTTTTCGGCGCGGTCGCAGCCGAGATCGGCGCGAGGAGCTGAGTCTTTGCTTCCGCATCGCCCATCGAGCGTGTATGCGGCACGCCGCCGGTGGTTGGCCGCCCGGTGACGGCGGCGACGTCAGCCGCGAATTTCGCGACGCTCTGATAGCGCTGCATCGGAGTGCGGGCGAGCGCGGTATCGAGCACCGGCTGCAACCCGGCGGGGAACGACAAATCGGGCCGAGCCTCGGCGAGCGTGACGGGTTCGTCGGTCAGCCGCTTGACCATCGTCTCCTGCACGCTGGTCGCTTCGAACGGCAGCTTACCGATCAGCATCCGGTAAAACACCAGTGCCAGCGAATAGAGGTCGCTGCGGCCGTCGAGCGTGTCGCCCGAGAGCTGTTCGGGACTCATGAACTCTGGCGTCCCCACGACGAGGCCGGTCTTGGTGACCTTCTGACCCGCCTGGTCGCCGCCCACGGCCTTGGCGATACCGAAGTCCACCACCTTCACGGTCTCGCCGCCGCCCTTGCGGCTGGTCAACATGATGTTGTCGGGCTTCAAATCGCGGTGCACGATGCCGAGATCGTGCGCGGCCTGGAGCGCGTCGGCGGTCTGCAAGAATATTGCGGTGGCCCGCGGCACGGGGAGCGCGCCTTCGCGCTCGAGCAGGTCGGTCAGCGGCTCGCCCTCGATGAACTCCATCGCGAGATAGATGAGCCCATCGGGTGTCTCACCGAAGTCGTAGATCGCGCAAACATTGGGATGCGTGATGCGGCTGGCGTTCGAGGCCTCGCGATTGAAACGCGCGACGGCGTCGGGATCGTGCACCATCGCCGGATTCATCACCTTGATCGCGCTGCGCCGGCCCATCTTCACATGTTCGGCGAGATAGACCTGACCCATGCCTCCTTCGCCGAGCTTTTTCACTACGTGGTAGCGGTCGGCGACGACCTGACCCACGAGGTCGCTCGCCGGCGAGGCGGACCGCAGTGTCTGCCCGTCGTTAGGGCAGAACTTCACGTCATCGGCGTACTCGGTGGAGCAGACGGGGCAAATCTTCATGCGAGAATCGGGCCCCCTCCCGTTCCTCCTCCCTCGCCTCCCGGCAGCTCGACGCGCAGCACCTTGTCACCGACCATGATGCGCGAGCCGTGTTGCAGCGGCATCGCCCCGCGCGCCGCGATCGCCACGCCGTTGCGGCTGTGGTCGTCCACCATCACGAAGTCCGCGTCCTCCGAGCGCACGGTCGCATGCTGCGCGCTCATCGAGGGGTCGTAGGGGAAAATCCAACCGCCGCGCTCGCGTCCGATGTGCACGTCGCGCCCCGGCGACAGCTGGATGACGTCGCGGGAGCTGCCGTCGGTCCGGAGCTGGGTGAGGCTCGCGATATCGGCGCTCGGCGTCATGCTGCCCATGCGCTTGGTGGCATCGGCTTCGGCGGTGTGGGGACCGGGATAGCCGAGGCGGCGGAAGCGCAGGATCTGAGAGCCGATGAGGATCAGGTCACCATCGGTCAGCCGGCAGGGTCCTTCGAGGAAGACCCAGGTGCCGTTGCGGCTGCCGAGGTCGCGCACCTCGAGCCGTCCTTCTTCCCACGAGAGCTTGGCATGCAGCGGCGAGAGAAACGGATCATCCGGGAAGCGAATGTCTCCCTCGGTCCGGCCGATGGTCGTGGCAGCGTGCTTGCGCTCGAAGCGCGCCACTTCTGTGGCCAGTTCGGAAACAAGAACCAATGTGAGGGAGTGATCGGAGCGTCTGTCGGGGGTGAGGCGTCGGTCGTGTCCCCCTCCTCCCGTGCCACTGGCGCTGTGTGGGCTGACCATCGATCCGCACAGGGGGCAGGGAGCATCCGCCGGCGCACCCCCTGGAGATCCGGGTCCACTCGTGCGGGAGACGACGCCCCCCCCCCACCGCCTGCCGCCACCGCGGCCCGCGCGGCTGCGGCCTTGGTCAGGGGCTTCCCGCAGTCGGTGCAGAATTGCGCGCCGGCTTCGTTTTGCCGGCCGCAATACTGGCAAGCACTCATCGCCATAAAGTAAGGTGGCCCAATCTATTGCTCGCCGCTAGCTTGCGCCACATGCGACTCATCGGTGCCGCGCTCCTCTTCGTCGCGACGGGGGCCGCGGGAGGTGGCTGCGCGTCCTCACCCGCGACCCGTCATCCATCCGTTTCCGTTCCGCGCGAGCCCCTGCATATCACGATCGTCTATCCCGACACCGCCGAGCCGATTCAGGCGCAGGATTCATCGTTCCTGTTCGGCAGTGTCGGCCCGCATCGCGGCGATGTCGCGTTGTCGGTCAACGGATTCCCCGTCCGTGTGTCCGCGAGCGGCACCTGGCTTGCGTGGATCCCGTTGCCGAGCGACTCGCTGGCGCGATTCCAGATCGTGGCGCGCGCCGCTGCCGGCGCCGAGCAGCAGGAAACCACATTCGTGGCGCGGATCGCGCAGCCTTACCGGCCGCCGTCGGGCGCCACGGCATGGATCGACAGCACGAGCTTCACGCCCACTGACTCGCTCGTCTTTCCTGCGGGGGAGGGAATTCGCCTTTCCGTCCGCGCCACCCCCGGTGCGCAGGTGCGGCTGCGCATGGAAGGGAAGAAGACTCACGTTGTATTCGTGCCTGATACGCTCCCCGCCGAACCCGCGTGGGGCGTGCGTGCCTTCGGCACCGACACCGCGGCGTTTCACCTGCCGCCGGCCGTGGATCGCTACGTGGCGTGGCTGCCCGCTGAGCCGCTGTGTGACGCGATTGTCGAGGTCATCGTCGGAACGGATACGGCCCGCGCCGTCTGGCCGCTGGTGCTGGACACGCTGGACCGTGCGCACCAGGCGGTGATCGTGTTGAACGATGACACTGCGCATACCGGGAAGAGCGACAGCCTGACGGTAGGAAAGGCCGTGCCCTACGGCACCTACAACTGGTTCTTTCCGCTGGGTACCGTATCTGTGGTCACGGCGCGCTGGGGCGATCAAACCCGACTGCAGCTATCGCGCAGCGCGGTGGCGTGGGTGAACACCGCCGACGTTGTGCCGCTCGCGCCGGGGACGCCGCCGCCCGGTGGCATCGTGGGGTCGGTGCGGCTGGTAGCGGGACCCCGATCGGTCGTCCTGCGAGTACCGCTTCCCGCGCACGTTCCCTTCAAAGTGGAAGAAGATGAAAGGAGTCTCACCCTCCGGCTCTACGGTGTCGCCTCCGACGTGAACTGGATGCAGTACGGCGGCACCGATCCGTACGTGACCCGCATGAGTTACGCGCAGCCGACGGCGGACGAGCTGACGATCACGGTTTCGCTCGCAGGACGCGTCTGGGGGTATCGCACGCGCTGGAGCGGCCGCGATCTCCTGCTCGAGATTCGCCGCCCGCCGGCGATCGATCCGCGCCGGCCGCTGGCCGGCCGCACGATCGTGATCGATCCCGGCCATCCACCGGTCGGCGCGCACGGACCATCGGGTCTGTGGGAGCCGGTCGCGACACTTGCGGTGGCGCAACAGGTCAAGACGCTGCTCGAGCAAGCGGGGGCGACTGTGTTGTTGACGCGCACCGACTCGAATCCGGTGGAGTTGTTCCCGCGCACGCACTTCGCGGAGGAGCACGACGCCGACGTGCTCGTCTCGATCCACGCCAACGCGCTTCCGGACGGCGTGAATCCGTTCACCAACAACGGCACCAGCGTCTACTACTTCCATCCGCGCAGCGCCGCGCTGGCGCGCGCCCTCGATCGCGCGCTCGTCGCCGAGCTCGGCGTGCATGATCTGGGGATGGGCCGCGGAGACTACGCGCTCGTCCGGAATCCCTGGATGCCGTCGGCCCTGACCGAGGGGTTGTTCATGATGATCCCGGAGCAGGAGGCGATGCTGGCGAGCCCCGAGGGGCGGCTCCGGTACGCCCGAGGTGTCGCAATCGGGATCGAAGAGTTCTTGAGAGAAATGGCGAGATGATCGTGCGGCGTGTGGCGCGCGGCGTGCTCTTGCTCGCTCTCGCTCGGCCTGCCCCGGCTCAAATCGACCCGTCGGGTAGCTGGCGCACGCTCCACACCCAGCACTTCCGCCTCCACTTTCGTCCGAGCTATCGCGCGCGCGCGGCCTTGGCGGCGGCCGAGGCCGAGCGAGCGTACGCGCTGCTGTCGAGCGAGCTGCATCCGCCGCGCGGGATCGTCGACGTGACGTTGTCGGACGACGTCGACACCCCGAACGGCTTCACGACCGTCTTTCCGTCCAACCGCTTCACGATTCTGCTCGTCCCGCCGGTAACGGATCCCGCGTTGCAGACCTACGACAGCTGGGAACGGCTCGTGATCGTGCACGAGCTGACGCACGTCTTTCATCTCGATCGCTCACGGGGCCTGTGGAAGACGCTGCAGTCGGTGTTCGGCCGCGCGCCGGGTCTCTTTCCCAATCAGTATCTGCCGAGCTGGGTCACCGAAGGCCTGGCCACATACTACGAATCGCGTTTTACCGCCGGGGGCCGCGCGGAGGGCAGTTTTCATCGCGAGGCGGTCGCCGCGGACGCCGCGTTTGGACAGGCGCGATCGCCGTGGGACGCGCTGTTGTTTACGCGCTGGCCGGACGGACTTGCGCCATACGCGTACGGCAGCCGCTTCTGGGAATTCCTGTCCCGCAACGGGAATGACTCCCTCGTGCCGCGCTTCGTCGAGAAGACGGCCGGCCAGGTCATCCCCTACCGTGTCGGCCGTCCGCTGCGGCACGCGGGCGCGACCCAGCCGTTGACCGACGCGTGGTTGCGTGCGATCGCGACCGCCGTGCCCGCCTCGCAGCCAGAGACCCGCGGTCAGGTGCTCGCCAGCCGCCTGCGCTCCCAGCCCGTGCCACGTGTTTCCCCCGACGGCCGCAGTCTGGCCTACCTGTACGATGACGGCCGCGGCGCCCGCCGGTTGCGTGTCGTCGACCCGCAGAGTGGCGCTGTGCTCCGCTCGCATCGCGTCAACGGCGGGGTGAGCTACGACTGGCTTGGCGATACGCTGATCGTTGCGCAGCTCGATTTCGGTAGCCGCTGGAAGATCCGCAGCGATCTGTGGCGCTGGTCTCCGGGCGGCGCATGGACACGGATGACGACAAACGCGCGCCTGATCGAGCCGCGCGCGGGGGGCGGCACGCTGGCGGCGCTCAAGCTGGCCGGCGGCGGAGACACGCCGACGATTGCGGCTACCGCGATCTACGGGACGTGGGGACCGACGGTCCCCTCGCCGGATGGACACTGGATCGTTGCGGTGCGGAATCAGAATGGGCGCTGGGAGCTGGTGCGCTGGCCGGCGGGCGCGCCGCAGTCGGTCACGGTGCTCGCGCAAGCGTCGGGTGAATCCGCGATCGCGGATCCCGTGTGGACCGGGGATGGTTCGAGCGTGTTGTTCTCGACTGACGCGGGCGGGTTTCCGCAGATTCATCGCTGGCGCGAAAGCGACGGGATTTCGCAGCTCACCGCCGAGCCACTCGGCGCGCGCGCGCCGGCGCCACTGCCCGATGGTCGCATTCTGTTCACGGCTCTGGGAAACGACGGCTGGGAGCTGCGCGTCACCGCACCGCGTCCGATGGTGCTGTCGCCGGCCCCGTTGGCAAGGGCGGCGTTCGATTCGGCGCCGCACGTCGCGATGCGGGAAACGGGCTACTCGTCGTGGGGATCACTGCGCCCGCACTTCTGGGTGCCTCTGGGCATCAACGCGGGCCAGGCGGGCCACTTCTTTGGCGCGGCTACCGCCGGCGCCGACGCGGTCGGGCGGTACACGTATTTCGCCGAGGCGCAGGTTTCACCCTCACCGGCGCGGCTGCAGGGTTCCTTCTTCCTTCTTAGTCAGGGACTCGGCAATCCCACACTCGATTTCTACATCTCCAACCGCTGGTCCCTGGTCGGGATCGACAGCACGGGCCACGTCGTGTCCCAGAACCGTCCGGAGGGCGCCCTCGGGGCCACGCTGGTCGCCCAGCGCTGGCGCAGCTTCGTTTCCCTGCGGCTCGCGGCTGAGTATGAAGGAAGGAGATTCGTCTCGATCCCGGACACGAGCCTCGCCGCGATCTGCAACGGCTGCATCAACCGAGACCGCATCGGCGGATCGGCGATTCTTTCGATCGGCTCGGTGGTCTCGGCGCCGCTGACGGTCTCGTTGCAGGACGGCGCCACCGTGTCGCTGCTCTACCGGCGCAAAGAGGAGCAGGGCACCGCCCGCTGGCTCACCGAGGTTCGCGCCCGCGGCAACGTCTACCTGCGGCTCGGACCGCGCGTCGGATTCGCGAATTCGGTCCTGGCGCTGCGCGGCGCGATCGGCGCTCTCGATGGACCGATCGGCGATCGCTTCGGCGTGGGCGGTGTGTCATCGGGCGGCGTGGACTTTCTCTTTGGGCAGACCGTCGGCGCGTTCCGCACATTCCCCGTGCGCGGGTACGCGGCGGGAGAGCTGCCCGGCCGCCGGGCGGCGACGCTGACGGCCGAGTATCGCATGCCGCTTGCACTGGTCGGGCGCTCGATCGGTCACCTGCCGCTTGGCGCGGACAAGCTCGCGTTCGCCGTTTTCGGCGATGTCGGCGATGCCTGGGACGTCGGTGAACGTGCGCGGCTGAATCGTCTGCGTTCTGTCGGAGCGGAGCTGATCGGCGACATGACCGTGAACTACGATGTGCCGCTACGCCTGCGTCTTGGCGTCGCGCAGCCTGCAACGGGACACACGCGGGTGTATGCCGCATTCGGCGCCGACTTCTGAAATCTGTTGACCGGCTTCGGGGCGAACCCTAAGTTAGCCCGGACCCCTCGGAGACCGAATTGTATTGTTCCCGCTGTGGAACTCAGAATAAGGACACCGCGAAGTTCTGCGACTCTTGCGGCCTAGACCTGGCCGCGACGACGCCCACGGGCGTGCGCGCCGAGGCGCCGGACGTCACGGAGCTCGATATGGTGCGCCAGGAGCTCAGCGAGGAATACGACATCCTCGAAGAGCTCGGCCGCGGGGGCATGGCGATCGTCTTCAAGGCGAAAGAAAAGCAGCTCGACCGCGAAGTCGCGATCAAAGTCCTGCCGTTCTCCCTGGCGTTCGATAAGGAATTCGTCGAGCGCTTCCAGCGCGAAGCCCGCACGTCGGCCAAGCTCGAGCATCCGAACATCATCCCGATCTACCGCGTCGGGAAATCGGGTCGCGTCATCTACTTCGTCATGAAGTTTTTGCGCGGCAAGCCGCTGTCCAATGTGCTCGCGGCCCGCGGCAGCCTGCCTCCTGGCGAGATCAAGAAAATCCTCGCCGAGGTCGGTAAAGCGCTCGCGTACGCGCATAAGAAGGAAATCGTGCATCGCGACATCAAGCCCGACAACATCATGTTCGACGAGCACGGGCACGCGGTGGTCACGGACTTCGGCATCGCCAAGGCGGCGTCGGGCGGGAAGCTCACGGGCACCGGGATGTCCATCGGCACCCCGCATTACATGAGCCCCGAGCAGGCCAAGGCACAGCCGCTGGACGGCCGGAGCGACATTTATTCGCTCGGTGTCGTCGCGTATCAGTGTCTCACGGGCGGCGTTCCGTTCGACGGCGAAGATTCGTTCTCCATCGGCTACAAGCACATCATGGAGGAGATCCCCACCCCGACGCTCGAGAATCCCGAGAAGCGGCACCTGTTCGACATCGTCCGAAAAATGATGGCGAAGACGCCGGCGCAGCGCTTCCAGAACGCGGACGAGCTGGTCAGCGTCCTCGAGGGCGGCCGGTCCGTCTCGTTCACGACGGACGCGACGATGGCGATGCCGTCGCTGACCGGCGTGCGCATCTCTTCGGCGCCGACCACGCCACTCCCGCGTGTGACCGGGACCGGGTCTGGGGACGAGGCGCCACGCCGCTCCGTGCTCTCGGGACTGCTGTTGTGGCTCATCATCGTCGGGGCGGTGTTCGGCGGGGGCGGGTTCTACGCGTACAAGCAGGGACTGATCTTCGCGAAGGACAAAGGCGGCACGGGCGACTCGCCCGGTGCGCGTGACAGCAGCGTGCGAGACACCACACGGCTTGCGTCGGGTGACACGAGCAAACACGCTGGAGACACGAGCCACGCGACCCAGCCGCCGCCACCGCCGGCGCCAGGGGCGCCCGGCAAGTTGGTGCTCCAGAACGTGCCCCCCGGCGCGCGCATCAGTATCGAGGGGCAGCCGGTGCGTGGTACCGAGCTCGATCTGATGCCTGGGGTTCATCGTTTGACGGTGCGGGCGGCGGGCTACCAGACCTACGAGCGCCAGGTCATCATCACGCCAGGCGAGACGTACAACGTGCGGCTGGACATGCAGACGAGCGAGGACCAGGGAGGGCCCTGCGACCAGTTCGGTCCCGCCTACAATCAGGACAATCTGTGCTGGGATACGCGGCCGGTCCCGCTGTCCAGCACCGTCATTCCCGTCCCCCAGGACGCGCCGGTGTTCCCACGCCAGGCGATTCTGCTCATACGGGTATCGCGCAACGGCACGACAATGGAGGCGCGTGTGTTCGTACCCTCCAATGTCGACACATTCAACAACGAAGCGCTCGACATGGCGAAGAACCTGCGCTGGAATCCGGCTCAGAAGAACGGGGAGCCGGCCGAGGCGTGGGTGCAGTGGCGATTCCAGCCGGTGCGGCAGTAATCCACTCGTCCAAAATCCATCCCACCGCGTTCATCGCGCCGAGTGCGGTCGTGCTCGGCGACGTAACGCTGGGGCCGCGCGCGAGCGTCTGGTATCAGGCCGTGCTGCGTGGCGACATGGCCCCCATCGTGATCGGAGAGGCGACCAACCTCCAGGACGCGACGATCGTGCACGTGGACGAAGGGAAGCCGGCCTTGATCGGTGCGCGGGTGGGTGTGGGACACCGTGTCATTCTCCACGCCTGCGTCGTCGAAGACGACTGTCTGATCGGGATGGGGAGCATCCTGCTGAACGACGTGCGGGTGGGAACCGGGAGCGTCATCGCCGCCGGGGCCGTCGTGCCGGAAGGGATGCAGGTGCCTCCGGGCTCGCTCGTGATGGGAGTGCCGGCGCGTGTCGTGCGTCACGTGGATGATGGTCTGCGCGCGCGCATTCGCGGGACGTGGGAGCACTACGTTGCGGAGGCCGAGCGACACCGTCGCGGGACGTTTCTAATCGAGAGAGCAACTTTGTGATGTTAATACTCGGAGTGCGAGACACGACAACGCGAGTCTTCAGTCTTGCCCGGCTCCAAAGGGGCGCCTACCTTGGGCCTCCACGTTCCGTTAACTTCCTCAATTCAACTCGATCGGCCGTGAGATTCGCATGACTGCATCTGAAGCCCGCCCTCGTCTCGACCTGAACGCCAACGCGCTCACCATCCTCGAGCGCCGGTATCTCGTGAAGGACGACCAGGGGAAGCCCGTGGAGCGTCCTGAGGACCTGTTCTGGCGCGTGGCGCGAACCATTGCGGCTCCAGACCGGACCTACGGCGCCTCGAACCGGGCTGTGGAAAGCCTGGCCGAGACGTTCTTCGAGCTCATGGCGACGCGGGTGTGGATGCCCAACTCTCCCACGCTGATGAACGCGGGCCGTCCCCTCGGCCAGTTGTCGGCGTGCTTCGTGCTCCCGGTGGAAGACGCCCTCTCCAATGGCCGCTCCGGCATCTACGACACGCTCCGGGCGATGGCGCTGGTGCATCAGTCGGGTGGTGGGACGGGCTTCTCGTTCTCGCGCCTGCGCCCGAAGAACGACGTCGTCCGTTCGACGATGGGCGTCGCTTCCGGGCCGGTGTCGTTCATGAAGCTGTACGATGCCTCGACGGACGTGGTGAAGCAGGGCGGCACGCGGCGTGGCGCCAACATGGGCATCCTGCGAGTGGATCATCCCGACATCCTGGACTTCATCCACTGCAAGGACGACCTGACGCAGGTCACAAACTTCAATATTTCGGTCGCGGTCACGGACGCCTTCATGGTCGCGCTCGAGGCGGGGAAGTCCTACGACCTGATCCACCCGCGCACCGGCAAGGTCGTCGGTCAGCTCGACGCCCGCGACGTCTTCAAGCAGATCGTGCACGGTGCCTGGAAGACGGGCGAGCCGGGCGTGTTTTTCATCGATCGCGCGAACCAATACAGCCCTGTGCCGCACCTCGGGAGCTACGAGGCCACGAACCCGTGCGGCGAGCAGCCGCTGCTCCCGTACGACGTGTGCAACCTCGGCTCGATCAACGTCGGCCTGTTCGTCAAAAGCGGGGATGTGGACTGGGACGGCCTGCGCACGGCGGTGCATCTGTGCACCCACTTCCTCGACAACGTCATCGACGCGAACAAGTACCCGCTCAACGAGATCGACGATCTGGCGAAGCGCATCCGCCGGATCGGCCTAGGGATCATGGGCTGGGCCGACCTGCTCGTGCGGCTCGGCATCCCGTACAACTCGGATGACGGCGTCGCGCTCGGCCGCAGGATGATGGAGTTCATCGACGAAGAGTCGAAGGTCGCGTCTGAAAAGCTGGCGACGCAGCGCGGCACGTTCGCCGAGTGGGAACGGTCGATCTGGGGGCCGGACGCCACCTGCGCACGCAATCCGAGCGGCGAGCGCATCCGCCCGATGCGCCGATTGCGCAACTGCAATCTGACAACCGTTGCGCCGACCGGCACCATTTCAATCATCGCCGGCTGCTCGTCCGGGATCGAGCCGCTATTCGCCGTCGCGTTCATGCGCAATCAGGCCGGCGTGCTGATGCCCGACGTCAACGAAGACTTCGTGTCGATCGCCAAGCGCGAGGGCTGGTATTCCGAGGACCTGATGAAGCAGATCGCCGAAGCGGGTCACATCCACGTCGACGCGGTGCCGGAGAAGTGGCAGCGCGTCTTCGTGACCGCGCACGACGTGACGCCGGAGTGGCACATCCAAATGCAGGCGGCGTTCCAGGACTTCACCGATTCGGCGATCTCCAAAACGAGCAACTTCTCGCACGAGGCCACCGAGGATGACGTCGAGCAGATCTACCGCTACGCCTACCAGCTCGGCTGCAAAGGCGTCACCGTGTACCGCGATGGCGCGCGCGAGAACCAGGTGCTGTCCACGGGAGCAACCGGGACGAAGAAACAGGACGCGATAGCGACCGGGGCAGGGAAGGACGCGCTCACCGAGGCGCTCAGCCGGATCGCCGAGCTCGAGACGGAGGTGCAGCTCACCAAGGAGCGGCTCCACGACGTCGAGGCGGAGAATCTGCAGCGCCGCGCCAAGCGCTCCCGTCCCGATCTGCTGAAGGGCGCGACGCGCCGGATCGAGTCGCCGCTCGGGACGATGTACGTGACGATCACGGAAGACGACAAAGGCCAACCGTTCGAAGTCTTCATGTCGCTCGGCAAGGCGGGCGGGGCGCTGATGGCCGACGTCGAGGCGATCGGCCGGCTCATCTCGCTCGCGTTGCGCTCAGGCGTGCCGTTGCTCGAGATCTACCGCCAGTTGCGCGGCATTTCTTCAGACCGCGCCGTGGGGCTCGGTCCGAACAAGGTGATGTCCGTACCGGATGCGATCGGTATCGCGATCGAGAAATGGATGCAGGAGAAGCAGGGTGTGCAGCAGGATCTGCTGGAGAGCACCGGCACGTCAGCACCGGCGCAGGCGGAGGTCGTGCGGGGTGCGGCGGGCGATGCAGCCCTGCGCGCGGCGCGGGGACCGGACCAGGATTTCATCGGCGCGTGTCCCGATTGCGGCTCGCAGTTGGCGTTTATCGAAGGATGTGCTAAATGTCACGTCTGCGGGTTTTCAGAGTGTGGCTGAACCCGACGCGACCGCGGTAGCTGTGACTCCAGTCACGACGAGCCCTTGACGATGAGGGTAGTCTAGAGGCCATGGAAAGCGTCAACCGAATGGTCACGCCGACGCGGTTGCAGGTGAAGGGTTGGGCTCGCGTCGGTCCAGCTGGCGCGCACACGCTACGGCGTGGCGCATGGTATCCCGTCGTTCGCATCTCCTCGAGCAACATCGTCGTGCTCGACGTCAATCGGCACAATGTGCCCGTCGACCGTCGCTTCCTCGAGATCCGCTATCACCCGCCGGAGCGGTGGACGATCGTCCGCTGCGAGCCGCGCGTCATCGAACGGCTCGGACGAATCTTCCCGCTCACGTACGCGGTTTGTCCCGCCTGCAGACATCGGCAGGGCATCGAAGCCCGAACGAATGAGATGACCTGCGATCGCTGCCATAACAGCGCGGCGATGGCATGGGACGAGCTCTCCTAGCAGCAAAACTGCGGACCTGCAAAAACTAGGCTGAGGCCGAGTCTTTGCATTCCTAAAGAGTGGCGATTTCATCCCCCACGAAAACCGTACCGACCCCCTCACCCACGCAGTAGAACCCTCGCATTCCCCCATCGAGAAACTGAAGATGCTTTTTCAGCTCTTCGGGTTCGGCCACTTTTCCAAGTGCCCATCCCGTAAACGGCCGGCACGGATGCGCGACTTGGAGAATCTTCAGTCGCACCCGTTCCTTTCCATCCGGCGCGACGATGGCGACGCCCTTCGCGAGGTCGTCATAGCCGAATCGCCGGTTGCTCGTCGCAATGATGTTTTCGCCGGCGCATCCCACCACGACCCGGTCCCCGAAGTGCTCGCGCATCGCGTCGTAATGCGACGTGAAGCCGAGCGAGATGCCGTGCATCCCGTCCTCGTTCTTGGTCACGGGGTGGGACCGGTGGTGGACGTCCACGACCCACATGCCGCCGGGATTCGCGCCGAGTGCGCCGTCCGGTGAGACGTAGAGCTCCGGCACGGCGAGCAGCGGCGTGGGGTCGTAGGTCCGCGTCGGTTTCTCGCCCGTCTTGAGCGAGCCGCGTTGGATCTGCAGTCGCGTGATTTTACCGATCGTGCGCATAACGGAATCTAGCAGGATGTGCTACATTGGCCCCGCTCATGGCACCCTCTCCCCGCGGCTGGGCACGATGCCTGGACAACGTCGCCGACGTTCTGCGACGCGGGGCGTGGTATCCCATCGTCGACGAGACTGACGACGGCAAAGTGGTCATCGAAGTGCGCAAGAGACCGGTGCGCGTCAGTCGCATCGACGTCTCCGTGCGCGAGACGCCCCCCGACCGGTGGAGCATCGTCGTCCGCACCGGCCTGCTCCGCCCTACCCTAGGCGGCAGGGAAGGGGAGGAGGTCACCACCACCTACGCCGTCTGTCCCCACTGCCAGGAGCGTCAGGACTTCAGCAGCAAACCCGACGTGCTGAAGTGTCTCCGGTGCAAGACGGAATCGAAGGTCGACTGGTCAGAAACCTGCTGAGCTCCCCCCACAACCCAGATCTTGCGGCCAGGAATTTATTTAGTATGTTAATTATCAACATGTTAACTATTGCCCACTGACGGCAGATGGCAGATGGCTGATCGCTCCGAGTTGGCCCTGCAGCTCACCGACGCGGTCATCGCCGCGCAACAGGCCATCGAGCGCGCAGGGAATCGCGCCTACAAGGCGTTTGGGCTGTCGCAGCGGGCTCACGCCGTCATGCAGGCCGTGGACCTGGGCGGCCCAGATGGCGCGAGGCCCAGCGACGTCGCCAGCGAACTGCGCGTGTCGCGCGCTGCGGCGACGACCTTCATCCAGCGCCTCGAGGCGAAGGGCTTTGTCGAGACGACGACCGATCCCGACGATGATCGCGGCGTGCGTGTAACCATCTCCAGGCACGGGCTCGAGGTGCTGCTGCGCGTCGGGCAGCTCGAGCGGCGCCTCGCGGCACGCACGATCGAGGGCATGCCGGCCTCGGCTATGGCCCGGACGATTCACGTGCTGCAGGAGCTCAAGGCGCGGCTGGAACAAAAGTCGCTTGAGGTCGTGCGCTGAGCGCGTATTCGGATGTGCGAATCTTGCCCGAGCGAATCGTACTGTCGCTTCCAGAGCAACTGAGATACCCTGTTCCGGTCTGGCCACTTTTCCACATCACCAACCTCGCGTGCATTTGTGGATAACCGAACGAACGGCGCCCCGCAGATCCGTCGCACCAAAATCGTCGCGACCTTAGGCCCTGCTACCGGCAACGAGTCGACGATCGGCGCCCTGCTCCTGGCCGGTGCCAACGTCCTGCGGATCAACGCGTCGCATGGGACCCCGGAGATGCGCGCCGAGTGGATCAACGCCGCCCGGCGGGTGGCTGCGCGCATCGACTCACCGGTCGCCGTGCTGCTGGACCTCCAGGGACCGCGCATTCGAGTCGGAGATCTGCCTGCTCCGCGCGAGTTGAAGCCGGGTCAGGAGCTCGTTTTTGCCCCTGAAGAGATCGCCCGGGGCGACGAGCTGCCCACGACCTACGATGGGCTCGCCAACGATGCCCGCCTGGGGTCGCGAATCCTGTTGAACGACGGGCTGCTCTCGGTGGAGGTCACCAAGGTGGAGCCCCCGCGCGTGCGCGGCCGCGTAGTGGACGGCGGCATTCTGACGGCCTACAAGGGAATGAATCTGCCCGGCGTACAGGTCTCCGCGCCCGCCCTCACCGAGAAGGACCGCGAGGACGTCCAGGACGCCCTGAAGATCGGTGTGGACTATCTCGCGCTGTCGTTCGTGCGTCGTCCCGAGGACATCGAGGAGCTGCGGGGGTTGGTACGCAATGCCGCCACCAAGCTCGTGGCCAAGATCGAAAAGGCGACCGCGCTCGACAACCTCGACAAGATCGTGGCCGTGTCCGATGCCGTCATGGTCGCGCGCGGTGATCTCGGCGTCGAGCTGCCGTTCGAACAGGTGCCGCTGGTGCAGAAGCGGCTGATCGCCGAGGCGAATCACCAGGGCAGACCGGTGATCACGGCGACGCAGATGCTCGAGTCGATGGTCCACAACCCGCGGCCCACGCGCGCCGAGGCCTCCGACGTCGCCAACGCGATTCTCGACGGCACGGACGCGGTCATGCTCTCGGCGGAGACGGCGGTCGGGCAGTATCCGGTGGAGGCGGTGCGCGCCATGGACCGGATCATCCGCGAAATGGAGCGCCACCCGGTGCGCCATCGTGAAGAGCGGCGCCGAGAAAGCGAAAGCGTGCACACCGAGGACGCGATCGCGTGGGGCACGTACGCGGTGGCGCGCATGCTCAAGACACCACTCATCGTCACGCTCACCAAGGGCGGATTCACGGCCCGCAAAGTCGCCGCGCTGCGACCGCCAGTGCCGATTCTCGCGGTCACGACCGAGGCGCCGACCTACCGGCAGCTCGCGCTAGTGTGGGGTGTGATTCCGGTCCTCGTGGATCACGTGCCCGGGTACGATGCCATGCTGACCGTCGTGCGCGATCTCATTCTCAAACGGCAGTATGCGAAGCCCGGCGACTGCATCGTGATGACGGCCGGCGTCCCGTGGGACGTCTCGGGCAGCACCAACCTCATCAAGGTCGAGGTCGTGTGACGTGCGGCTGATCTTTCTCGGCACCGGCACGTCGTTCGGCGTGCCCCAGATCGGCTGTCGCTGTCCCACCTGTACATCCGCTGACCCCCGCGACCGGCGTACCCGCACCGCCGCCCTCATCGAGAGCCACGGCAAACGTCTCTTGATCGATACGCCACCCGAGCTGCGGCTGCAGCTCGTCGCGGCCGGCGTCGATCAGATCGACGCCGTGCTGTTCACGCACGCGCACGCCGACCACGTCCACGGGATCGACGACCTGCGCGCGCTGTCGGTGCGGCAGGGGGCGATGCTACCGGCGTACGGCTCGCGCGGCACGATGGCGGAGCTGGTCGCGAAATTCCCCTACATCTTCGATCCGTCGATCGTCGTGCCGGCGGGAACGAGCAAGCCCGAGCTGAAGGCGCACGTGCTCGAGCCCGGAACGACCGTATCCATCGCCGGTGTGCCGGTGCTGCCGCTGGCGCTGCCGCATGGAGATCATGCAGTCTTCGGCTATCGTGTGGGTGGGTTGGCATATCTGACGGACGTAAAGACGATTCCTGATGACGTGGTCGCCGCGCTGGCGGAGCTCGATGTCCTGGTGCTCAACGCACTCTTGTCACGTCCCCATCCGTTACACCTGTCCGTGCCCGAAGCGGTCGCCGCCGCGCAGCGCGTCGGCGCGCGCCGCACGTTCTTCACGCATCTCACGCATGAGAACACGCATGCGGCCCTTGCCGCGAAGCTGCCGCCCGGCATTGCACCGGCGTTCGACGGGCTGGTTATCGACCTACCCGGGGCATAAATTCCCGCCGCGGAGGTAGGTCATGCTCAAAGAAGGCGAGAAGATCGACGGGTTGGTGCGTAAGGCTGTCTTCGGGAGCGAAGACGAAAAGGCGCACGCTCGGTGGATGATTTGGGAGATGGGCCAACAGGCCGGGGTGCGGCCCGCCTCGATTCACGAGCTGTACATGGCGCGAGGCCGCGACGAAGTGGTGGCGTTCACGACCCCCGCGATGAACGTCCGGATTCTCTCCTACGACACCGGCCGCGCGATCTTCCGCGCCGCGAAACGGCTTGATGCCGGGGCGATCATCTGCGAGATCGCCCGCAGCGAGATTGCCTACACCGACCAGCGGCCCGCCGAGTACGTCGCCGTGATGACGGCCGCGGCGCTGCGCGAGGGGTTCGCGGGGCCGTTGTTCATTCAGGGCGACCACGTCCAGGTCAATGCGAAGAAGTACGCGGCCGATCCGGACGCCGAGCTGAAGGCGTTGCGCGCGCTGATCGAGGAGGAGCTGCACGCCGGGTTCTACAACATCGACATCGACACGTCCACGCTCGTCGATCTCTCGCAGCCAAATCTCGACGAGCAGCAGCGGACGAATTACGAGCGGGCCGCGGAGCTCACGAAATTCATCCGCGACGGCGAACCGGACGATGTCACCGTTTCCATCGGTGCCGAAATCGGCGAAGTAGGCGGCAAGAACAGCGACGTGCATGAGCTCAGGGCATTCATGGAGGGCTATGACCGCACGTTGCAAAAGCTCGGGACGTCACCGGGGATATCGAAGATCTCCGTGCAGACGGGCACGAGTCACGGCGGCGTCGTGTTGCCCGATGGCTCGATCGCGAAGGTGCAGCTCGATCTGCAGGCGCTGAAGGCGTTGTCGCACGAAGCGCGGACGAAGTACGGGCTCGGCGGCGCGGTTCAGCACGGCGCATCCACACTGCCGCCGGAAGCATTCTCGCAGTTCTCGGCGTGTGAGGCGGTCGAGATCCATCTCGCCACGAACTTCCAGACGATCGTGATGGATCACCCCGCGTTGCCGAAAGACCTGCGCCGCGAAGTGAACGCGTGGGTCAAGTCCGAGGCGAAAGAAGAATGGAAGAAAGGTGACACCGAGGAGCAGTTCATTTATAAGAGTCGCAAGAAGGCGATCGGCCCCTTCAAAAAGCGATTCTGGGACCTCCCGGAGAGCGTGCGGACGGCGATCGGCGCGGATCTCGAGCAGACGTTCGCATTCCTGTTCGAGCAGCTGCGAGTCAAGGGTACGCGCGCGGCGACCGACCGCTATGTCAAACCGAAACTCGCGTCACACGCCGCGCCGCGGGCCGCGCTCGTGTCGGCACCCGATGACGCGGAGGCCGGCGAATGAGTGAGCGTGGAGGAGGAGGCTTCGGCGCGTTTCTGTTCGGCATCGTGCTCGGCGCGGTGGCGGGGTTCGTGTTCGCGCCGACCGAGGGCGGCGAAAGCACGCGGCGCAAAGTGACCAAGGGTCTGCGCAACTTGAAAGAGCTCGCCGAAGAAAAAGTCGACGACGTCCGCGGCCTGCTGAAGGAAGCCGATGAGGACGCCGAGGAGTCTGAAGAACCCGACGAGGACGAAGATGCGGAAGAGCCGGAGATCGCGACACGCGAGCAGCTGCGCCGCCGGCTCGAGGCCGCCCGCCGCCGCCGCGCCCGGGCTACCCGGCCACCGGTGTTCCCCCCCGCGTCCGACGAGGAGGACGAGCCGCTCGCGTGAATGGTGAAGGCGGCTGGCACCGCACGGTCACCGGCGTCGTCCGGCGCACCCTCGAGGCCGCCTACGAAGACAACATTCCGTTCCTCGCCGGCGCCGTCTCGTTCGATATTCTGCTCACCGCCATTCCCTTCGTCGGGCTCGTCCTGGCCGTCGTCGGCTATCTCGCGCAATACCAGCTCGCCATTCACCAGCTGAATGTCCACGTCCTGCTGGAGCGCTTCCTCCCCGAGTCGAGCGGCGGACCGAACGGGCAGTTCGGCTTCATCGAGCGCGCCCTCGGCGACCTGGTCGCGCGGCGCGGCCATCTCACGGCCCTCGCCGCGCCCCTGTTCCTCTGGTTCTCGACTCGTATGTTCGGAGGACTGCGCGCGGCGCTGAACGAGGTGTTCGACACCGAGGAGAACCGATCCTGGCCCATCGCCAAGCTGACCGATCTCGCCATGGTATTCGTCGCGGGGGCGCTGTTTCTGGCGAACGCGTTCGCGTCGACGAGCCGCGGCGTCGTCTCGCAGCTCGGCTCGCTGGTCCTCAGCACGCTGTTGTTCTTCGTCATCTTCAAGTTCCTGCCGAGTCGCCGGATTTATTGGCGGACGGGCGTGGTCGCGTCGCTGTTCTGCGCGGTGGCGTTCGAGATCGCCAAGCGGCTGTACGCGCTGTATGTGGCGCGCTTCGTGACGTTCGACCGCGTGGCATCGGACGCCAATCTCATCGGCGTCCTGCTGTTCATTCTGTGGATCTACTACACGGCGTACGTATTTCTGCTGGGTGGCGAAGTGGCGGAAACGTACGACCTGATGCGCATGCGGCGCCTGCAACGCGTCCGCCTCGGATGACCTCACAGCCGGTCGATCTCCGCTCCGATACCGTCACCCGGCCGTCGCCCGCGATGCGGCGCGCGATGGTAGAGGCGGAGGTCGGTGACGATGTCCTCGACGGCGATCCGACGACCCGCCGGCTCGAAGCGCGCATCGCCGAGCTGCCCGGGACCGGAGATGCGCTCTTCTTTCCCTCCGGCACCCAGGCCAATCAGACCCGCATCGCCCTCGTGACCGAACCCGGTACCGAGCTGCTGCCCCAACCGACGGCCACTCGCGTCCCCTCCC